>SMTZ1_10011620_pt1 | contig 22374 bp, 19 predicted proteins | sample DeeMarSWOR136_30_FD_25667 | JGI IMG/M metagenome (IMG submission 25667) | reverse complement strand
GGTTGCAGTAGATAAGCCCGTTAATCAACTCCTCCCGCTGGCTAGTCGCCGGGTGGACCGCAATGTAGCCGATGCGCTCGCCGGGTATCGCCAGATCCTTGGAGTGCGAGCTAACCACGATACTCGACTGGTAATGTGCCCAGACGTGGGGACAGACCAGACCATCGTACACAAGGCGGCGGTACGGCTCATCGCTTATAAGGTATATCTCTCTCCCACACTCGGTCGACTTCCTGCTGAGTAACTGCCCAAGATTACGAATAACTTCATCACCGTAGACGACACCGGTCGGATTGTTGGGGAAGTTTATCACTACCGCCCTAGTCTTCGCCCCGATACCATCCTCTAGAACATCAAATCGGGGTAAAAACTCCTCATCGTTAGCTACCACCCTGACTATCCCGCCGTGGTTATCGATATAGTTAGCGTACTCTGGAAAGTAAGGCGCCAACAGAACAACCCCGTCCCCTGGATTCATTATCGCCTTGAGCACCACGTTCAGGGCTCCGGCAGCACCACAGGTCATGACGATATCGCTGCTGGTAAAGTTGATTTTGGTCTCCCGCGAGAGCCGAGCCGCTACCGCTGCCCTAGTCTCCGCATAACCGGCATTAGCCATATAACGGTGCATACCCGGCAGAGGATTCTCGGCAAGCCGCCTGAGCTCTTCGTGAAACTCCGGGGGTGGCTCCATCACCGGGTTTCCCAGAGAAAGGTCAAAAACGTTCTCCTCACCGTGCCTCGCTTTGAGCTCAGCCCCCTCTTCGAACATCCTCCGTATCCATGAGCCCTCAACCATACCTCGTCGCACCCGCTCAGAGATAGACACGCCGCATTTCCTTTCTGCCCTGACTAAAAGCAGTGAGATTAAGCTCCCGGATAGTGGGCGGTACGTGCTGAGCAATAACATCCTGCCAGACCCTGATTTTAAGGGGGAGGAACACGGAGACACATCCCAGCAGGAACACGTTAAGGGTTTTAAGGTTACCCAATTCTTTTGCCCGCTGGGTACCCTTGATAAAGTAAACACTCTGTGAGCCCCGTCGGAGAATACTAGCTATCTCCTCATCACTGGGGTAGCTCTCTTGACCCAGCGTAACCGATAGCGGCCGCAGGGCATGATTATTGACGATGGCTATGGCACCGGGCCGGAGGTAGTGACTCCACCTGGCTGCCTCCAGTTTTTCGAAGGCGACCAATACGTCAACCTCGCCCACCTGAATCAAAGGGGAATAAACCTGAGGGCCGAGACGCACGTGACTGATGACACTGCCCCCGCGCTGAGCCATACCTAAGCTATCCGTTTTCTTAACATCATAGCCAGCGGCCAAAGCCACCTCACCGATTATGTTACTGGCCAGGATAACCCCCTGGCCACCGACACCGGTTATCAGCAAATCAAACTTCTTCACGATAGTCTATTACCTCGTCCAGACTGATGCTTCAGGCTGCCCCCGCAACCCCGATTTCAGCCAGGGGGACTATCGCCCGCTGCGGGCAAACCTGCTGGCAGATTGTACAGCTATCACCAACGCATAAACTGGCATCGATATAAATCTTTCCACCGTCCCTCTGGATAGCCGGGCAACCGATAAGAAGACACATTTTGCACTGGTTGCATTCCTCCGCATTGATGGCCCTTGGCTCAGCAGTCCTCGGCAGACGTACCACGCAGGCGCCGCGGACGATAATCACGGAGAGCTCGGGGCTAGCCAAGGAGCTCCGTAGCGCCGCCCGGAGACCATCTATGTCAAAGGCTCCGACGAGCCAGACATTGCTGATACCCATACCGCGAACCAGCTTCTCCAAGTCCACCGCCCTGGTTTCCCTACCCTGTGCCGAAATGCCGCAACCAGGATGGGGCTGATGACCGGTCATAGCCGTGGTACCGTTATCAAGGATGACAACCGTGATTCGACTCCCGTTATAGACCGCATCAACCAGCGGAGTTATACCTGAATGGAAAAAGGTAGAGTCTCCGATAACGGCGACCACCCCGCGATCGCTACCCGCCTTTTCTATACCCAGAGCCTGACCGATACTGGCTCCCATACATGCGCAGGTATCCATAGCGTTTAGCGGAGGATAGGCGCCCAGGGTATAGCAGCCGATATCCCCGGTAATAATCAGCTTTGTTACCCTTGGTGGCTTATCCTTAGACTTCGGCGGTCGGGAGCGCTTCCCCACGCTGCTGAGGACAAAAAAAAGCCCGGTATGCGGGCAACCGGAGCACAGGAGAGGTGGTCGCTTGGGCAGTCCCGAGGCCGCCTCTATTCTCGCTTGAGCAGGGCTATCATTCAATAAGCCAGCACCCCGAGCTCCTTTATCGATAATGTACGGATTCAGTTCCCCTACTCTGGGAATGAAATCCTTACCGCTGACATTTACCCCCATCGCCCTGATATTCTCCTCAAGGAACGGGTCGAGTTCCTCAACCACCACCAGCCGATCTACCTGAGCGGCAAAGTGACGAATAAGGTTCTCCGCCAGCGGGTAGACCATACCCAGCTTGAGAAAGGAGGCCCTGGGGAACACCTCTTTTGCATACTGGTAGCTAACACCGCTAGTAATCACCCCGAGACTGCATTCGCCCCACAACACCCGATTAAGGAGGAAGGTCTCGGCAAAGTTAGCCAGTCTCGCCATGCGTTCTTCAACTATTGGGTGCCTGAGTCGGGCGCAAACCGGCACCATGACATATTTTTCCAGATTATGTTGGAAATCCATCGGCCCCTCCACTAAAACCCGGCTCCGCTCTGTTTTGACCACCGATTTAGAGTGTGAGATACGGGTGGTAGAGCGCACTAGAACCGGAGTATCAAACCTCTCGCTGATATCAAAGGCATAGGACATGAATTCGTAGGCTTCCTGACTATCACTGGGCTCCAGAACGGGTACCTTGGCCAGCTTGGCATAGTTACGGCTATCCTGCTCGTTCTGAGAGCTATGCATTCCGGGGTCGTCAGCCGAGGCTACGACCAGCCCGGCATTTATCCCGGTAGTTGAGGCAGCGATAAAGGGGTCGCTAGCGACATTAAGCCCGACGTGCTTCATAGCGACCAGCGCGCGAACTCCGCCATAGGCAGCCCCCAAGGCCACCTCCATAGCCACCTTTTCGTTCGTCGACCACTCCGCATAGATATCGTCAAAACGGGCTATGGATTCGAGTATCTCGGTGCTCGGGGTTCCGGGATAGGCGGTAGCCACTCTGACACCTGCGTGGTAGGCTCCTAAGGCCAGAGCCTCGTTCCCATACATAAGTTCCATCATTTGCGCCTATTATACCACAACTCAGCCGTCAAACGAACGGTATCACCCGTATTACAAGTCCAAATCGAGCCGATAAAGCCTAGCTCGTATTGACAAACGGCCGGTCCAGACCCACATAATATAGATTAAAGAGCCACGTTTAAGAGGAGGTTGTGATGTCTATCTATGTCATGCTCACCAGTCTCACTGACGCCGGGAGGAAAGTCACCGATGAAGACCCGGATAGCCTTAAGGAAATCAACAAAGAGGTGGAGTATATGGGGGTCAAAATCCTGACTCAGTATGCCCTGCTGGGCCAGTATGACTTTGTCAGCATCCTTGAAGCCCCCAGTAACGAGGCGGTAGCCAGACTGGCAACCAGGCTCAGCGGTAAAGGAACCATGCAAACCCTGACCATGGCAGCGATGAATATTAATGACCTTATTGCCACCCTAAAAAAGAAGGAAACTCCGTGGTAGTGACCCCAGGTTAGCCACGAAAATTGAGTACTAGCCATTCCGATAAGTTACTCCCCATGGTACAAGATACATCGCCATGGAGAGAGGAGGCAGACAGCTGAAGATGTGGGAGCCACAATACGAGACGATGCCACGCAGCGAGTTAAAGAAGCTACAGCTTGAGCGGCTGAAGCATCAGTTGAGACATGCCTATCACAAAGTTCCACTCTATCGCACCAGATTCCAGGAGGCGGGAATAACCCCCGACGATATCACGGCCCTAGAGGACATTGCCCGCCTACCCTTCACCTACAAGGAGGACTTCCGGGATAACTACCCCTACGGCTTGATGGCGGTGCCGCTCTCTCAGGTAATCAGGGTGCATGCCTCTTCCGGCACCACCGGTAAGCCAATAATCGTCCCCTATACCGCCCGCGACATAGATACCTGGGCTAACCTCATTGCCAGAAACCTAACTTCAGCCGGAGTCCAACAGGGTGATGTCATCCAGAATGCCTACGGTTACGGTCTGTTTACCGGCGGACTGGGCTACCACTACGGAAGCGAAAAAATAGGGGCAACGGTTATTCCCTCATCAGTAGGCAATACCAAACGTCAGTTGATGCTGATTCAGGACCTAGGCACAACTACCCTCGCCTGCACTCCCTCCTATGCCCTAATCCTGGCCGAGACAGCCCAAGAATTAGGGGTTGACCTAACCGCCACCGAGCTCAGAGTCGCCGTCTGCGGCGCCGAACCATGGACGGATGAAATGAGGGCAGAAATCGAGGCCAAGCTAGGTATCACCGCCATTGATAACTACGGTCTGACGGAACTGGTGGGGCCCGGGGTTAGCTGCGAGTGCCGCTATAAAAACGGTATGCATATCTGGGAAGACCATTTTCTAGCCGAGTTGGTCGACCCGCCCAGCGGCGAGCCGCTGCCATACGGAGAGCAGGGCGAACTGGTACTGACAACCCTGACAAAGGAAGCCCTACCAGTAATCCGCTTCAGAACCCACGACCTAGTTACCATGACCTCGGAAGAATGCGCCTGTGGCCGCACCTTTATCCGCATGTCCAAAATCCTGGGCCGCACTGACGACATGCTCATCATCCGCGGGGTGAATGTCTTCCCAACCCAGATTGAAAGCGCCCTTCTCTCGATTGATGGCGTAGCACCACACTACCAGATAATTATCGACCGGGACCACCACTTAGACGAGATTGAAATCTGGGTCGAGGTCCGCGAAGCCATCTCTAGCGACGAGCTACGCACCATGAAAGAAATGGAAGAGAAGGTACGGGGGGAGATGAACAGCGTCCTCGGCATTTCGACCCGAATCAAGCTGGTGGAGCCCCGAACCATCACCCGCACCGAGGGTAAAACCAAGCGCGTCATAGACCGACGCGAACTCTAGTAAGCGCGACCACCAGCCCTTATGGCCTTATTCCCGCTCTAGAGATAGAGCAATATTTTACCCGTCTTACCACCGACGGCCAGTTCGACATCGGTGGCAAAATCAGCTAGGGGTAAACTATGGGTAATCACCTTGGTCGGTTCAAACCTACCTGAACTCAAAAGTTCCTTCACCTACCACAACGACTGCCAGATCAGCCGGCCACTGATACCCAGCACCTCGTTCTCTTTAAATATTATGTTCGGACAAATATCTAGCTCAACGGGCCTGGACAGCACCCCCACCAAGCTGACTCTGCCCCGACGCCTCACCACCCTTAACGCCTGTTTGAGAATCTGACCGCTGCCGTTGTACTCCAGGCAGACATCCGCCCCACAGCCACTACTGGCTTCCATAATGGCCTCGACCGGGTCTATTACGCCGGATTAATAAATACAGCGTCGGGAGCACACTGGGAAGCCAGCTTGAATCTGGCTGGTGCCACCTCTACAGCGAAGACCTTGGTCGCCCCCAAAACAGTCACCGCCTGAAGGCCAAAGATACCAATCTGCCCGCAGCTAAAAACGTCCGCGCTCCGGCCAGCTATCTCGCCTGACATAACACCGTTTACCGCAACTCCCAGATGCCCTTAGATAGCCCCCAGGTCAGGATAGGTATCCCTGGGAAGTCTCCAGCAGACGGTTTCGGGAACCCGGGCATACTCGGCAAAAGCGCCGTCGGTATGAACCCCGAAGATAATCCCCTTCTCACAGACGTGCTGGCCCACGGTCTGGCGATGATAACAAATCCCGTAATTGATATGAGTTTCCACCGCCACCAGGTCACACAGTTCCAATTCGGCCACCTGCTCACCCACTTTAACCATCTCGCCACACGCCTCATGCCCGAAGATAAGCGGCGGGCGAATCATAGACATCATGGTGGAGACGAGTGGTAGATGTGGACGCCGCTGCCACAGATAGCCGCCACCTTAACTTTGAGCATGACTTCCCCCAGCCCGATGACAGGCACTTCCACATCGCGAATTTTGGCTCCCGGAGCTAAGCTTAACTTCAATACGGCTTTCACTTAGTGGGCACCTCCCTCTCTCTCACACTATCTAGCACTCTATCAGCACACTCGGTACCAACGCCCAAGCACAGAGGTGACGAAGAATGACGACTATCCCAGCAGGGGTTCCGCCTCAGCCAGCCGACCAATCATCTCATCAGCCAGTTTCTCCGCATCCGCCCCATAATCCGGCAGCAGGCTCTCCTTAACCCATATGGAAAAGAGATAGCGGATGCAGCGGGCATCATCCCGCTGCGACAACAGGAACTCGGAGTGTTCCCGGTTAATGCAGATACAGCCGCTATCCGGGTCGTACCAGCTTCTTAACTCAGCCCTTCTTTGAGGAGGAGAAAAAAGCCTTATCTGGGGGATACGTTCATCCACCAGATATCTCGGCCCAGAATACTTCTCACCTTTTACCTCAGCACTAGGCGTTCCCTCAGCTGCAGTGCCAGAGGCTAGCTTCCTTTCCAGCCTCTTGCCTCGAGAGCGGTAGGGCAGGTCAGCCAACATCCCCCGATCGCGGTAGCGCAGGAATTTGTCGATGAGCCTGCCCGTCTTGCTGAGCATGATCTCAAACCTTCGCTCCAGAGAACTTGAGCTTATTCTATCTACCATCTCCACTATTTCTGGTTCCAGACGGCGTAGTGCGGAGGCAAATGACTGGTAGACCTGATCCTGCACCACAGCGGTCTTGTCAGCGGTGCGTTTCAGGCTGTCGCAGCGAACATAGCCCTCGATACGCTTATCAGTCCAGGGAAGAGCCTCGAAATCATCAAGGTCAGTCAAAAGGCAGATGCGCATCCCACCACGTCCGTAAAGGCTAACGGTAGCATCCGCCATATCCCAGGGCAGAACGTGGAGTTCAACTGAAGCCGAGCCAAATCGCCCCAGTGACAGGGAGGTTGACATCGCCTTGATACCACGATACCTCTTGGGAGGGACTGGTTCAAATTCGCTGTCATCCGATATGGACATCGCATAGAGACCCTGCCTCAGGTCATTGGTAAATTCCCGTCCCAAGTACTCCTTGAGACGCTCCTTGGTAAGCTTGTCAGCTACTTCTGGTAAAACCCCCTCCATATAAACCACCGCGCCACGCCGCGAATGGGTATGACGTACACAATGCTCCATAACGGCAGCTTCCCCGGTTTTTAGCCAAGAGCGCTTCAGTACCAAGCAGCTTGACGGCACACCGTCAGTATCAGTAGAAGCTATATGTAGCTCCTGAGCTATCAGTGGGAAGGCCAGTATCCCGATACCCTTCTCACCCCTCAGTGCTAGTTGCATCTTCTCTGAGTCACCGATATGCTGCAGGACCCATCTCATCTTTTCCTTATCCATACCAACCCCATTATCAGTAATGGTAATTGTCCTCAGGTGTCTATTCTGCTCCCGATCCAGGTCATACTGAAGATGAACCGAGACGCGTCCTTCATCGCTACCCACCTGCTGGATAGCGTCAGCCGAGTTCTCAACGAACTGCTTCACCGCTTCCTGATAACTCCGGCAGACATTGGCCAGAACCTCGAAAACCCCGGGGCCAGTCTGAAGCCGCAATTTAGCCAAAATACACCTCCTCAATATGCGCATGGCATAGATTAATTTAAATAAATAATAGTGCAGTAGCCGCAAAAAGACAATAGACCTCTGGCGACAGATGATTTAGTAGCCCTCTTAATCAAATAGCACCCCGCCACCAGGTTGTACTTTATGAGACACAGTCAACGGACATATTCACTTAAGGAGAAAATAATTCACCCCCACCGAAGTGGGTCCAGATACAAATAGTTGACAGCACAAGGCAAGATATGTTAGAATATACAAAAGCCTTGGGAGTGCTCTCAGGGCTTTCATTTTTTCAACGGATCTCCAAGCTGCTAACCATTAACCTGGAACCGTTATGGGAAATTGCCGGAGGCGGATGCTGTAGTGATACCCAACCCCAAAAAGGACGAGAGCATAAATCAGGTAACCAAGAAAGCCGCAGACTACGAGGACCTGTCCCTCAACTGTGCCCAGGGAACTTTACAAGCCCTCCAAGAAGAATTCAACCTGGGCAACAGCTCAGTTCTTAAGGCAGCTTCCTGGATGCCAGGGCTGGTGAGCCGGAAGGAAACATACGGCGCTCTGCTTGGGGGACTCATGGCCCTAGGCTTAGCTTTCGGTAGAGATAGCCTACACCATCCCAGCTACCAGACTCCTCAAGGGATGCTTAGATACTCGGAAAACAAGAAGCGAGCCTGGAGGTTCTGCGAGGCTTTCAGGCAGGAGTTTGGGAGCACGATTTGTGGCGATATAAGGCCACTGATAATGGGTAAAGATTATGATACAATGAATCCGGAGGAATTAGAACAATTTATCGCCGATGGCGGGGCCAAGAACCACACTAACCATACCACTCCCTAGCCTAACATCCCGAAACGAGGAAACACTGAGAGGCAGAACTGCAGTATGCCGACACAAGAGGATTGGAAAGCAATCTGTCACAATCTAGTCGAAACGGGCTTTTTTGACTCGGCAGGCAGACCGAAAACACTGAAAGCCATAAGGCGGGTCATGGAGAAAATACCTGCTGATGAATTAGAATGTCTTAAAGACAAGGTATCAATTATTTTCGCCCCCGCTCCCGGTATGGATGGACAGGTATTCACCCTCGAGAAATCCCTTACTTCAACCAGCCAACAAGAAAAGAATGAACAGCGGCAAGCCTTAGTATATCTATCCCCTGAAATCGAACGCTTAAGCCAAAGGCGGGTTGGTTCATTGAGCAAGAGGCTGACCAAAAAGTCCGGTCATGGGGCTTTAAGGTAGCCTATCCCGACCACCAGTAAGACTAATCTGGGGTGTTGTGTTATCGCCGGGATGTATCCCGACCGGCTGAGAGGCAGCACCCCAAATTTCAAAGTTGCTACCTAGAGTTACTAGAACTTTATTTAGTTTACCGTGATATCCTCACTCAGGGTCTCACCCTTAATCTCTGGCTGGTAGTAGGAATAGGCTTGGGAGCTAACCCCCTTGGCCCTGACCGGATAGGTGGCTTTCACCCCAAAGCTGAAGGAGATACGGTCACCGGGCAGCATATTTTCAATGTAAAAGATGACCTTTCTGCCAGCGATCTCGTAGCGTTTAATAGCCTCCTCTGCCTTAACCGCCTCAGCGATAGAATCGGTAACGGCTTCAAAGCCGGTGGGCACGGAGACATCAAGGACTATCATACCGGCTTCCATGGGTACTGGCGGTTCGAAGCCAAGCTCCACCGAAACGGTAACCAAGTCGTTGACCTCAACCTCGGTGGTATCATAGTCCACGCTGACGGTTATAATCTCATCGCCTGGCTCTGCCTCAGGCACATTAAACCGTCTGACCACCTGGGCAATCGCTTCGCCCTTCCCGGCTACGCTTATCTCAATCTCCTTATCAACCGGCAGTTCGATAATCTGAAGAATGTCGAAGTTCTGCTCGTTAACCCTTATTTCCTCATCAACACCATCGCCGGCTACCGTGAGTGTCAGGTTGACATCAGCCCGGGCATCGGTGGCGTACTCAGTAAGGGCCTGCAGACTGACCACAGTATCCTGAGTTGAGCCAAAGCCGCCGTAGGCATTCCGCCGTGAAACCAGCCACTTGGCCGCCCGGGAAGCATTGAAGGCATCGCCGTGCTTTATCAGAGCCAGGGTAGCGTAGGCCGTGGTCTCAATATCGGCACTTGCGTTTTGCTCCCACGGCTCGGTGGGCAAGACATCACCGTCGTTACCCCAGTGCAGGCCATCCTCGTCCTCAATAGCCATCTCCATCAGCTTCTCATAGGCTTCATCACTTTTACTACTCTTGCCAAGCTCTAGGGCATAGGCAGTAATCGCCATAGTGTAGGGGTCGTCTATCCCGTCCAGCTCTCCTTCAAGGTAGCCAATCGCCTTATCGGCACTGGCTTCATCCCCAGCCTCCAGCAGGGCGATAGCGGTATAGGCGGTGAGAGCCGTCTTCCCCTTGAGACCACCGAGCATCTCCTGGTGATGGACGAAGCCAACCGGGTCAAAAGAGCCATCCCCGTTCTGATGAGAGGTAATCCAGTCTCTCGCCTCATCCAGAACTCCCTGATCAATAAAGATAATGTCTACCGCCTGAGCGAAGGATTTCAGGACAAAGGCGGTCAGCCAGAGACTTCCTTCCTCTTCACCCTCACCGAAGGCGGAAAAGCTGCCGTCGCTGTGCCGGTATGTAAGCTCCCGCTGGTAGCCGGTAATCATCAGTTTCTCCGCTTTGGCCATTATCTCCGGCTTGAGCTGGCCGCTTTCTTCCAGGTATTTCGTTATGTAAACGTCAGGAGCAAAAACTATCATGTTCTGCTCCCCGCAGCCGAAGGGCATCTGAATCAGCTCCCCCAGCCCCTCCATGGTCTGCGTCAGGTAGCTTGAGGTAAGTGCCAGATACACCCGGCCGGAATCGGCGACCGCAAACGACGGGATAAAGGTCTCAATCACCCGTTCATCCCCAGCCGACAGCACCAGATTGTCCACCACCTCCCGAGCCACTCCCTCCGCCTCAACAATCAGGGTCTTAATCGCAGCGTCAGCCGCCTGCTGGCTTCGGGCGGTTATCTTGACTTCGCCAGTTCCGAGTTCTCCCGGCCTAATCATAAATTCAACGCCGCCAATATTATTACCCCCTACCTCGACCACCTTTGACGACTCATCAAGCAGGTCAAGCCAGTCCGCATCCTCAATCTCCACCAGGATGCGCTGCGACTCCTCAAGGTAGTTATAGAGCGCCACGCTGACCGGAAACTCCTCGCCGCGGATTGCCGAATAGGGAAGGTCAATCTTGAGGAAGAAGGGTTGAAATGCCCTAAGCTCATCCTCGGCCACCCCAAACCCCTTTTCCTTGGAGAGCCCCACCACCCGCAGTATCCAGGTGGTAATGGTATCGGGAACGCTGACCTCAAGGGAGGCCCGTCCCTGAGCATCGGTAACTAGCTCCTCCCAGAGCCAGGTCTCCGGGAAGTACTGTCTCACCCTCTCCACCTCAACCAGCCCTTCATCAGAGGTCATATCAGCCGACCCCGGCGCTGTTGGAGCGGGGGGCATAGCTGGCATCATGCCTTCCTCCGCCATGGGCATTACGCCCCGAAAGAAGTGCACCATCTCTTCCCAGACACCAGATTGCCCCTGCCACTCATACTCCTTACCCTCCGGCACCTGGTTATTGGTCAGGACGACGACACCGGCACTCTCAAAGATATCCTGGGCGCCCCGGGTAGTTATTTCGGGGTAGATAACCAATTCGTGCAGCTCAACCTGGGGCTCCATATACAGCCTCTCCAGCTCAGCGAAGACCTGCTGCAAATTAAGCCGGTTCTCAGCCAAGATAAAAACCGACTTATCCACGGCGGTAAGCCCAACCTTGGCTTTGCCCTCGGTCTCGATATTGATGGTGACTCCCTCACCCGGGCTGGCTTCGGCGCTGCTGAAGGCCACGCTGACGGCGTGAGGGTAGTCCGCCTCCACCTTAAAGGGCAGATAGTCCGCCGCCACCTCGCTGTTGGGCAGAATCTGATAGACCAAAAGCTTGGCCCCCGGTGCCATCAAGGGGGTAGTCTCAAAGGCTATCTCCCGCTCCCGGGTATAGTCAGAGAAGACCACCTTATCCCGGGCGACGACCTCATAGTAGAAATTGGCCGCCTCGCGGGTCGAGTAGACCATAAAGCTAATCTCCTCACCCACCTGGGGTACCGCCTCGCTCGTCTGCTCAACGTGAATAAAATTGCCCGATGGCGAGTAGGAAGCCTCCAGCATCTTGGAGGCCTCGTTTCCCTCACCAGACGCCTCAATCACCAGAGCCACGCCCTTATTGGGCGGGGTTACCTCAATAATCGCCTTACCCCTAGTGGTACCAACTTCCATTTCGTCTGTCTTGATATCTTCAAACTCATCATTGAGATAAGTCACCTCAACTGCCACTTCAGCCTCAACCGGCTGATTATCCGGGGTCTCGGTGATAATCAAAAAGCTGAAAGGCAAGCCCGGCTTGAAGACCGAGCCCTCCGGGATTATTTGGATATCTACTGGGGATTCAGCCACGGTGAGCAGTCGGCTGGTCTGCTCCTCATAGCCGGTAGCTGTCTCCCTAACCGTAATTTCAAACATAACGTTACCCATGCCCCCAGCTTCAGGGACGCCGGCCACATAGTCAACGGGAGGCAGCTCAAAATCGGTTTCCCCGCTAGTCGACTTGGAAAAGATAGCGTACTCCTCCCACTGCCCAACATAGCGGGACGCCCTGATTTCCAGCTCGCCGGTAACCGGCTTACCAAAACTATATTCTGATAAAACCTGGCCCGTGATGGGCTCACTGACCAGGAACCATCCCTTAGGTAATTCAACCCTTACTTCATACTTTGGCAAGACATACCTTTCCACCCTAACATCGAGCTGAGTCTTTGTCTCCTCGCTACTGGCGTTTATCTTCCAGGTTCCCAGATTAGGTTCCGCAGAAATGAGTAGCTCAAGGCTCGCCAGCCCGTAGTCATCAGTGACTATTTCCTGACGAAATATCTTTATCCCTTTGGCATCCAGAATCTCCACCGTAACCGACTCACTCACTGGCTTGAGCTCCGAATTAAGGGTTACCACCCTGATTTGAATAGTCTGGCCCGGCTTATAAATCGGCTTATCGCTCTCCAGAAAGATAAGGAGGCTTTTGTCCACCCTGACCGAGGCTTTATCCTCGAAGTTATTACCTTTAACCAGAATCTCATACTCGCCCTCTTCGATGTCGGGAATGGCACCCTTTCCGTCGATACTCCCCTGCTCCCTAACGACGGTTTCACCCGCCTTCAGCAGGGCTACTTCCACCCTGCCCGGTACCAAGCTATCGCCGCGGAAAAGGCTGAGCGAAATCGCTTCCGTATTGCCGCAATGCAGCACCTGAGGAACAACGGCGACATAGCTTTCGGCGTCGGCTACCGGTTGGCAGCAGCAACCAGTTACCGGTAGCACCACGATGGCTCCTGTCAGCGTAATCAAAAGACTTTTGAACCTCATGATAAACTCCTCCTCCTGGGTATAAGGCCGATATACGGTCTTTTTAGTATAACGAAATCAGATAGGAAAAGTTAGTGGCTACAACAGCTGTCGGCTAGCAATCAAGGAACAGCAGAGCAAAATGGCCCAAATCATAATGGCCGATCGGTTAGACGTAGCGGTGATGCTAGGTTTCACCCTCCGTCACTGGGTACGGCCTTACACCGGCTCAGGGAACGATCTCATAAATGGGCACCGTGAACCAGAAGCGGCTACCCTTTCCTGGTTTGCTCTGTGCTTCAATCCGGCCGCCGTGAGCCTCAACCAGGTATTTGGCAATGGTAAGCCCCAACCCCCGACCACCGGTAGCCCGAGCCCGAGACTTGTCCACCCGATAAAAGCGTTCGAAGACATTGGGCAGGTCCTTAGGAGGGATACCTTCACCGGTATCGGTCACGCTGATCTCGATCCAGCTATTTTGCTGCCGGGCACCCACCTCTATTCTATCTCCCTTAGCAGTATGGGCCACGGCGTTCTCCAGAAGGTTCAGCAAAACCTGGCTAATCCGCTGGGCATCAATGTATACCAGCGGCAGCTTATCGGGCAGGTGAATGGACACCGTTACCCCCTTTGCCGCCGCCTTAGTTTTAACTGCGGCCACGGCTTGGTTGATGGGCGCGCTGATGCCCTCTGCCTGGCAAACCAGCCTTAGCTCACCAGCATCGGCTAACGCTAGCTCCTGAAGGTCATTAACCAACCTCGTAAGCAGAGTCACCTCCTCGTCAAGGGAGCACAGGGCAGCGGCATCTGGCTCCACCACACCATCCCGAATCGCCTCGATATGCCCCTGAATATTGGAAAGCGGTGTTCGCAATTCGTGAGCCGTGTCGGCTACCATGTTCCGGCGTAACTCCTCAGCGCGCTCAAGATCACCGGCCATGGAGTTAAACGCCTGGGTCACTTCCCCCAGTTCGCCCCTAGCCTTAAGATTGATTCGCTGGGAAAAATCGCCACGTCCCAAACGTCTGGCCGCCAGGGTTAGAGCCTGAATGGGAGCCGAGAGTCGCCGTGACTGCACAAAGGCCATTATCAGAGCGATGGCAGCGGCGAGCAAGCCGCTCCATAAGAGGACAAGCCTTGTCGACCCAATGAGCCTTTGCGCTAGAGCATAGTCTATTGATGGTTCTGGGCTGATGTAGACGTTCCCAATAATTCCATCGCTCTCTTGCGGTGAGAGTGTCCTCTCTGGCCAGTCGGGATGAAACTGCTCACCCAAGAGCTCCGCTTCGGAATCAGCAACTACTATCTCATGGTTATTGGTAAGCACAACCTGTTGCCCATAGAGAGATCCCATATTCTCAACCAGGGGCTGGACGCCTGCCCAGTCTCCCTCCTCTAAGTAGTATTGGGAGACTAGGTGTTCTATTCTAGTCAGGTAAATCTGCTGCTTATGTGCCTCATACTGCCGTACTTCATCCTCGATACCTCGGTTAACGAAGAAGAAAATGGTACCAATGCCAACCGCTATTACCGAAATAAAAACAGCAATGAGTTGAGAGCGCAGGCTATGCATCACTCAGCACCTTTAACGAACTTGTAGCCAACCCCGTACACCATCTTTATATATTTCGGGTGGTGCGGGTCCGACTCCAATTTCCGGCGCAGATTAAAGATGTGAACATCAATGGTGCGGTCGAAGCCATTAAAATCGTAGCCAAAGATCTTTTCAATCAGTTGCGCTCGGCTGTAAACCCGCTCTGTTTCCCTAACCAGAACCCCCAGTAGCTTGAATTCTACGGGTGTTAGGTTTAACGGTCTACCAGCAATATAAGCCTCGTGCTTAGCAAAATTAACCAGGAGCTCATCATGTTTAATCTCCTCAGGTCCACGCTTGAGAGTTTCCTCTGGCAGACGCCTGAGAACCGCCCGAACCCTAGCCGCCAGTTCCTTGGGGCTAAAAGGCTTAATCACATAGTCATCAGCTCCCAAGTCCAGCCCGGCTAGCCTGTCCTGCTCAGTGGTCCTCGCGGTAAGCATAATGACGGGCACATCAGAATCGCTACGAAGCACTCGGAAGACCTCGAAGCCATCAAGCCCAGGTAACATTAGGTCTAGAACTACGAGGTCAGGGTGGCTCTCCTTAGCTAGGCGTATGGCTTCAACACCATCATAGGCAGTGAGAACCCTGTAGCCATCTCGCTTCAGATAGAGCTTGACAAGCTCAGTAGTCTTGATATCATCGTCAACCACTAAGATCCGTTTGCCTTCTCTAATGACCTTTTATCCCTTACCTAAAGTTATAACAGAAATGTTAAGGAAATGTGAAGGGTAAACCAGCGTCACTCACTAGAATGCTACCCATAGCTACCATTTAGCGCCAGATTATGCCACCCACCAAATCTTAATAGTAACTTAACATTTACCTGCTATCATCTGAGAAAATAGGTATGATAGCTGCTCACTGCTAGGGTAATACAAAGCCAAAGGAGTTAGTACGGGTAAATTGAAAAAATCTCTCAGTATAATGGTGGCCGCTCTTTGGCTAGGTCTGGCTATCAGTAGCTGTACTCACCAACCGGCCCAGCTTTTAGCCTTAGAGATAACCTCGCCGCAATCTAAATCCCAGGTTACCATAGATGTGATGACGGTAAGTGGTATTGTCTCACCACCCCAAGCTACTGTAATGGTCAATGGTCAAGAGGTCGAATTAGCCGAGGACGGTGCCTTCTCGACCACTGTCGAGCTTGACTACGGAGAAAACACCATCACCGTCAGCGCCACCGTAGCGGTACAGGAGACGGTAACCAAAACGGTAACCATAACCCGATTACTAGCCCTGGAGATAACTTCACCCGAGGACAACGCCGAGGTTATGCTGAGCCCCATAATCGTAAGCGGGACTGTTTCCGACCCCTTAGCTAGCGTCACGGTCAACGACCGCGAGGTCAGTGTAGTTGATGACGGCACCTTCTCCACCCCTGTTGAACTTGATTATGTCAAGAACACCATCGTCATTAGTGCTGTAGTAGAGGGTCAGGAGCCGGTAACTAAAACTGTGACTGTGAGCCGCGTTCTCGTCCTGGAGCTAACCTCGCCACAGTATAGGGTCGAGGTTACCAACGGCCAAGCGACCATAACTGGTATTGTCGCACCACCGTTAGCCACGGTGACGGTTAACGGTCAAGAGGTTGAGGTAGCCGGAGACGGTACCTTCTCGACCACTGTCGAACTTGACTACGGAAAAAACACCATATCGGTTAGGGCTACAGACCCAGTGACCAAAACCGTAACCATAATCCGGCTACTGACCCTAGAGTTAACCTCACCCCAGGATAAAGAAGAGGTTAGCGAGAACCAGATAACCGTGAGTGGTACTGTTTCCGACCCCCTAGCTACCGTCACAGTTAACGACAGTGAGGTTGAGGTGGCCGAGGGCGGTACTTTCTCCACCACTGCCGAACTTGACTACGGAGAAAACATTATTATAGTTAGCGCCATAGCCGAGGGTCAGGAGCCGGTGACCAAAACGGTGACCATAACCCGGGTACTAGCCCTGGAGTTAACCTCACCCCAGGATAAAGAAGAGGTTAGCGAAAACCAGATAACCGTGAGCGGGACTGTCTCCGACCCCCTAGCTACCGTCACAGTTAACGACGGTGAGGTTGAGTTAGCCGAGGACGGTACCTTCTCAACCACTGTTGAGCTTGACTACGGCGAAAACACGATCGCAGTTAGCGCCGTAGTAGAGGGTCAGCAGCCGGTGAACAAAACGGTGATGGTAAGATATATCTCGCCTGAGTAAATAATCGCTTAAAGTTAGCAAGGCGATAAACTGAATAGCATACGGTAAGGAGGTAATATAGTGCGCCCGGAGAATTCAGAGAATGGCAAGCGAGTAAGGCTCATCCGCACTTCTAAACCAGGCACCCCGCTTAAGCCTGGAGACATCGGGACTATTTGGCGGGTAACCCCGATTGGTACTAGGCGGGTTGTTTGGGATAACGGCAGCAAGTTTGACCTGGACCCCAAAACTGATCAGTGGGAAGTGTTAACCGATGAAAGTTAATACCCAACCCCGTCGGGTTGAATCATTATTGGGCATGAAACAGGAAACTATTCGGCCTGTCTCTATGATAGTGTTATGCCAGCGGGAAGAACCCAAACCAGTATCAGAAGCTGGCACCAGGTTGACCTGCCGTGAATGTGGTAGACAGTTCATATTTACCGAAGGTGAGCAAGAGTTCTATGAACAGAGAGGGCTCGCGCCTCCCGCCCGCTGCAAAGAGTGTCGCGCCAAGAAAGAGAAGTCACCCCATCACTCCACCTGTTCTGGGTGTGGTACTAAGCTAGAAAAGTTTGCCGCCGTATACTGTGAAAGCTGCACCCAAAATATGCAACCCACCCCCTTCACCTGCTCTCAATGCGGAATTGAGTCAGAGCAAGTTACATCGGTTTACTGTGAATCCTGCGTCAGAAACCTTCAAAACGAAAAACCAGGAAAATACAAAGGGTAGCTAGTGCGACACAGGCAAAGCTACAGGCTGCCGAATCCCGGAACGAAGACCTACAGAGGTCACTCTATGAGATGAGGCAGTGTGTCGCTGAGTTGGAGTTAAGGGTTAAGAATCTAAATCAGGACTTGGAGAAAGCAAATCAATTCTACGTAGCCTCAGGTTGGCTCCAACCAGTACTAGATAACCTAGCAGAGAGATTGAAAGCCCTAGAGCAGATACAGCGGGAAGGTAACCAGTTGAAAGCCCTAGAGCAGATACAGCGGGAAGGTAACCAGAAGGTATCCGTCGCTATTCAGCAGATACGCGAGAGATACGAGAATGTTAGCCTATGGGAAGTGATCCGGCACAGCCTTCTACCCTCCCGCCTGGATGGCTCTCAAGAATAGAGCTATTTAAGAATGACCGGGCGCAGTTATTGCCAGCTTACAGTATCTAGGGAACGGGGCGCAGGTTAGCCACCATCTTCAACACCACACCTACCCCCTAGTTTCTAATCAATGGTGGTGACGCATGTTGAACACACAACATTAAGCTATCCAGACATTATGTCAACCATAGTAGTATTTCTCTTCCTTTTCCTCAGGTAGCTACCACCTTACCCTCATCTACCTACATCTCACAGACCGGAGTGGTCGCTATCCTAGTACCCCCTTTAATTAACCTAGATACTTGGTCGGCTTAAACCGTCTTAGGCGCAGCGAGTTGGATACTACCGTGATGGAGCTAGCTGCCATGGCTCCGGCCGCCAGTATCGGGTTCAGAAACCCATAGTCACCCAGGATAAAATGAAGCCCAAGTGGAACGCCAGTCTGCCCGAAAGTAAAGTACAGTGCCCCGGCGGCAATCGGGATAAGGGCACTATTGTAGGCAAATGCCCAGAAAAGGTTCTGTTTAATCGTCCGTATCGTCCGCTTGCTCAGCGATATGGCAGTTACAATGCCAGCCAGGTCGCCACTTATCAGGGTAATGTCCCCTGTCTCTACAGCGACATCAGTCCCCGTACCAATAGCGACGCCTATGTCCGCCTGAGCCAGGGCAGGGGCATCGTTGATACCGTCACCCACCATGGCGGTCACTTTCCCCACCTGCTGTAGTTTACTTACCTCCCGAGCCTTATACTCTGGTCGCACTTCAGCCAGGACACGATCAATGCCTACCTCTTGTGCCATAGCTTCAGCGGTGCGTCGGTTGTCTCCGGTAATCATCACCACCTCAATACCCATTTTGTGCAGCGCTGCCACGGCTTCTCTCACGCCGGGCTTAAGGGTATCGGCCAGAGTAATCAGTCCCGCCACCTGACCGTCTACCGCCAGGAACATGGCTGTTTTACCTTCCTGCCAGAAGCGTTCAGCCTCTTTCTCCAGCCCGTTCAGGGAAAGACCTCTATCCCACAACAGCTTAAGGTTACCCACCAAGAGCTTCTTATCCTTTACCGAAGCCTCGACGCCCTGTCCCGGGATAGCCTTAAAATCTGAGGGCAGGGACACCTCCAGATCCTTCTCCAGGGCAGCCCTGACTACAGCCTCACCGAGCGGATGTTCCGAACCACGCTCAGCCGAAGCCGCCAGCCGCAGAACTTCCTCCTGAGAGTAGCTATACGTGGCGATGACATCGGTTACCCTGGGTTGGCCCTGGGTCATGGTGCCCGTCTTATCCATCAGCACAGTCGTTATCTTGTGAGCCCTCTCCAGTGCTTCCGCACTCCTGATGAGGATACCATTCTCAGCTCCCTTACCGGTACCCACCATAATCGCGGTTGGCGTGGCCAGCCCCAGGGCACAGGGACAGGCGATAACGAGCACCGCTACAAAGTTAAGCAGACCAAAGGTAAGGGCTGGCGGCGGCCCCGAGGAATACCAGATTATGAAGGTAGCCACGGCAATGCCAATCACCACTGGTACGAAATAACTAGCAATAACATCAGCCAGGCGCTGAATGGGAGCCTTGCTCCCCTGAGCTTCTTCTACCATCCGAATAATCTGAGCCAGGGTGGTATCCCGACCCACTTTGGTGGCTTCAAACTGAAAGCTACCTGTCTTGTTGATGGTGGCACCAATGACCTCATCACCCACCTTTTTCTCCACCGGGATACTCTCCCCGGTAATCATAGACTCGTCAATACTGGAATACCCCTGACGGATAACGCCATCCACCGGCACCTGTTCTCCTGGTCGTACTATAACTAGGTCACCAACCTGGACATCATCAATAGGAATCTCAGCTTCCCTACCGTTACGAATAACCAGGGCTACTTTTGGCTGCATACCGATGAGCTTCTTTATTGCCGCTGAGGTTCGCCCCCGGGCTCTAGCCTCGAGAAAACGGCCCAGAAGAATCAGGGCAATGATTATGGCTGCGGTATCGAAATAAACATGCGGTGTAAGCCCCCGTGCCGCAAAGAATCCGGGAAAGAGAACCGCTACCAGACTATAGAAATAGGCAGCTGAGGTGCCAACAGCAATCAAGGTATTCATGTCGGCGGTCCGGTGCCTTAAGGCTCCCCAAGCCCCCCTGTAGAATTGCCACCCTGCCCAGAACTGCACCAGTGTTGCCAGAGCCCAAAGCAGGTATGACTTGCCCGCAAAAGGGGCACCAAAACCGAGGGCCAGAATTGAGAAACCAAGCACTGCGGCAAAGATGACTTTAGTCTTTAGACTCCTAATCTCCCGCTGAGCCGTAACCGTGACATCCTCTAGGGTTTTCGCCTCCGCACCCAGCTCATAGCCGGCTTCCGCTACGGCGCGTTTCAGACTGCCCAGCTCCGCCCCCGCCAGATACTCCACAGTAGCCTTTTCCGAAGCCAGATTGACACTGACGGAGACCACCCCGGGCACGCTTGAGAGAGCCCTTTCCACCCGCCCAACGCAGGAGGCACAGGTCATCCCACCCACCGGGAAGACGGACTTCCTGACGACCAATTCGTAGCCCAGCTGGGAGATGGTATTTTTGATCTTGGCGAGATTTACCCTAGATGGCTCATAGACGATAGCAGCCTTCCCCGAGGCAAAGCTAACACTCGCCTGCTTAACCCCGCTCAGCTTCGCCAGACCCTTCTCAAGTGCAGCAGCACAGGCGGCACAGTGCATGCCACTTATCGCAACCTGAACCTTCACAGAACCTTTTCTCCCCACCACTACCCTGCCCTAATTATAATATCAGCGCCAACACTAGCAGTGTTCCCTCTCTAGGAAATTCTATATAAAGTTGACTATATTTGTCAACATTTAACCACCAAGCAGCCTGCCTAATGTTGCCAAGCCCTCCTCTGATATGTCATGATTGCCCTAATTGATATGTGGCGAGACCGCCAACAAGATTATCTCAGGAGATAATATGATTACCGATCCCACTGTGGCCGAGCTGATTCTACGAGCCGCCAATGATTTGGCTAGTTGCCATTACGCTATTGCGCTGACTGGTGCCGGCATGTCAACCGAATCGGGGGTACCGGACTTCAGGGGACCACGAGGAGTCTGGACCACCAACCGGGAAGCGGAGGCTATGGCTTATCAAAGGTACGAGCTATTCCTAAGAGACCCAACCTCATACTGGCGGGGGATGTCCGGGGCTAAGGGCACCTACGGGGCATTCTATCAGCAGGTTAGAAAAGCCGAGCCAAATACCGGGCATTACGCCCTGGCTAAGCTCGAAGAACTGGGCCGTATCAGGTGCGTAATCACCCAGAATATCGACGGTCTGCACGAAAAGGCTGCCAGCCAAAACGTAATACACTACCACGGTAGCGTTGAGAAGCTGAGATGTAATTCGTGCGGCTTGAGGTTCGAACTCAACGAGGTCTCGCTAGAAAAACTACCACCCTATTGCCGGTGCGGAGGCGCCATAAAGTATGATGTGGTGCATTTCAAAGAGCCGATCCCAGCCGACACTATTAAAAGAGCCGCCGAGGAAGCCTCAAGGTGTGACCTAATGCTAATATGTGGGACGTCGGCGGTTGTCTATCCCTTTGCTGCCCTGCCCAGAGAGCTGAGGCTAAGACGTGGGTCATTCGTCAAGATAATAGAAATAAACGCTCAACTAACCCCGCTTACCCATGAGAATGTGTCTAATTACCTAATCCAAGGTAAAATTGGCGAGATCTTACCAGCTATTGTCAAAGAGATAAAGGCATCTCTACCGTGACACAAGCTATCTTCAGTCCGAGATAGCGATGAAGCCTAATCTTCACCTGACAGGGCTACGCTCAGCATAAGCTTGCCTCCCACCACAAACACCCCACCAGGAGGCAACGAAACCATTCATAAGAAAACGAACGGTTTACCTGCCCGAATGAAGTATGGTATATTTACTTCAATTGAATTACGGGGACCTATAATCTCAGGGGCTTAATTACGGAGGAAAAAAGACACGGATGCTTAGCAAAGTAGCCGTCCTGGGCGGGGGAAATGGGGCCCATGCCATGGCGGCTGATCTAACGCTAAAAGGGCTCGAGGTAAATATGTGTGAAGCGCCTGAATTTAGGGAAGGCTTCAGCACAACCCTTGAGCGGCAAGAAATATGCCTGATCGATGCCCAGGGCAAGCAGAGGACCGTAAAGCTGGGTATGGCAACCACGGATTTTGAGCAGGCAATAAACGGTGTCGATTATATTATGATGGCTATCCCGGCCCCGGGGCACAAACCCTTCTTTACCTCCCTATTAC
>SMTZ1_10007958_pt1 | contig 22381 bp, 16 predicted proteins | sample DeeMarSWOR136_30_FD_25667 | JGI IMG/M metagenome (IMG submission 25667) | reverse complement strand
CGAGGCGAACCAGATTGGACTCCGAAAAAAATGGTGCTGCACCCCGCGCTCTTCATTTCCTTGAGAAGGTCTCTCGAAATCAAGTCCACTCTAGTATCACATACCCACTCAATGTCGAGTTTGTGTTCCTTCATTAATTTACACAATTGCGCTGTGTGCTTTTTATTAATGGTAAAGTTGTCACCTATGAAGTAGATGCCTTTGGAACCATAATTTTTTACCATGTACTCAAGTTCTGTGATCACTCTGGGTGGACTGAAAGCTCGGCATTTTCCCCCCCATAATTTTTTGGTCTCGCAATAGGCACACTCGTACGGGCAACCTCTTATGATGTTTACGACGTCTGCAGGTGCCGCTTTTAAATACCCAATTCTTCTGTCGTAGATGTCCATCGGCAGTAAATGCCTGGCTGGGAAAGGAACTTGATCCAAGTCGCCAATAACTTGCGGAGGGTTTTTGATGGTTTTGCCCTCACGTTTGAAAGCGATGCCAGGAATCGCAGCGATAGCTTTTTCGTCATTGCCTTCTATTATGAGAGTAGCAAGTTTTACCATGGTCTCTTCGCCTTCTCCCATTACAACGTAGTCAATTTCTGGATGCTGCAACATGCTATCAGGCAAATACGAAGGATGCCACCCTCCAACTACCAATTTACAAGATGGTAGCAACTCCTTAGCAAGTTTTGCCGTTTCAATGCATCTTTGATAAGTTACTGAACTACATGTTATTCCTATTATCTCTGGCTTAAGTCTTTGAATTTCCTGTTTGACGTAATCCATTGATTTATTAAGCTGATAATTGTCAAGCATGTTTACTTGGAAGCCTGCTTTCTCGAGAGCCGCTGCAACATAAGCTAACCCCAAAGGAGGAAGTCTTGCTGGCACGCCCCAAGGTGACTTCAAAGGCGGAGTAGTGGTCATTAACAAAATCACTTGCAGTCTCTCCCTTCGATCTTTTTTCGAATGTATCCTTTAAAGAGGAGTTCACTTAGATAATAACTTAACTATAAATACCTCTCTAAGAGAATGTGCAGGTAGTAAAGTTAAAACCTCGCTGGGTTCTTTGTTTTTCAACAAATCTGTTTTTGTAATCTAACTGGAAGAGTTTTACTCTAATTCATTTGAGAGCATGCCCCTTTCTGTTTCTGCGCTCTGAGGGCTTAAGCACAATTAAAGGCAAATTACGGAAACTTTAATCTGTGCCTTTCAGCACAGATAGAACTTAACAAGCTTTAAGGAAAAGTATAGAGGTATACGCCTTACCGCAGCAAAAATGAACCTCAAGGGAAAAATAATGCGAGTTCCAAAGCTTATAAAAATAGTTGGCGGCTTCTTACTTTTGGTTTTGGCTATTTCTACAGCCTTGGGATTAGCAAATTTTTTTGAACGCACAGGCAACATAAACTCGGCATATGAGTCCGACGACTTACTTCAGTACGAATGGCCACAGCTTCAGGGGAATCCCTCTTTTACCCGTTTCTCAGCAGGATCCGCTCCAGAAGCACCAGACATGTTGTGGAAAACAAAAATCGCTGACATACAGAGCTACATCTCAGCATTTAACGGCAAAATTTTTGTCACAACCAAAACAACGGTTTTTGCCCTCAATAGGAAAACTGGAAACATAATCTGGAACTCCACATTACCCAAGTCTGGGTCGTGGCTATCGGTTTACAAAATCGATGATGCCCATATGGTCGTTGGGAATAGCTGTCTTGACCCAGAAACTGGAAACATCCTATGGGAGAGCACCAGTTTTTCCGCAACTCCAACACCCCTTTTCAGCTACAATGTTTTTAGCCCAGAAGAAAAACTGTTTTTTACACTAGAGAATTCCACTGTTTATGCTTGGGACTTCTCTGATCCATCAAAAACTCCAACAGTGGTTTGGGAAACCTACGTCTCTGGCTCTGGCAAGGCTGGTTCTGGAATACAGTACGGAAATGGAAAAGTCTTTCCTGGCTCATATGAACCTCACCAAATGGCGCTTGACGCCAAAACAGGTGACGTTCTGTGGGATACGGAAACAAAGAGTTCAATGCTTTTCTCCGGTTCCTATTATCAAGATCGCTTCTTTAGGGGCGGCTCTCATGACAACACGCTATACTGTTTCAACGCGACCAGCGGAGATATTATATGGGAATATAACCCCCATACCGAAAACGGATATTTCTGCGTCGGTCCAGCAGTTGCGTACGGGATGGTCTACGAACTCAATAGAGACGGATATCTTTATGCTCTCGATATAAACACCGGCGATGTGGTGTGGAAGTATAAGGGCCCTGGTCCTTTGATGTTTCCAGGGACTCCCACGGTTGCAGATGGCAAAATCTACGCTACAACAGGCCAAACTGCATCTTATGCCGGCTACACGAGTGAATCTGAATTTGCATGCCTAGATGCTTACACTGGGCAGCCACTCTGGAAACTTCCAATAGAAGCGTTCGCTCCTAGAGAGTCTGTCGCTGTTGCATATGGCAACTTATATCTCATTCCCGCCGACGTGACAACCATGGTTGACTCAGAATCAGGAGATGAATACTCAACAATCAATGAGGTATGGGCTATAGGTACCTCATCATGGCCTATGTGGCGCCACGACCCTGCCCATTCCGCCATAGGACAGTCTGGTCCAACAAATTTGACTTTAAGGTGGAAATACGAAACTAATGGAGCAGTTATCTCCTCACCAAGCATAGTTGACGGAAGACTTTATGTGGGGTCGCAAGACAAGAACATCTACTGCCTCGACGCGCGGAATGGCGGCTTCATATGGAATTTCAGCACGAGTAAGCGCTTACAATCTTCACCAGCGGTAGTCGATGGTAAAGTGTATGTTGGACCCGACGACGGAACCGTGCATTGCATCGACGCTTACAATGGCAGCCTCATATGGGAGAAATACGCAGGCGGCTATATTCCAGCAAACTTTGCCTCTTCCGTAATACTGCGATCCTCCCCCACCGTGGTCAACGGCAGGGTCTACGTGGGGTCGTTGGATACAAATGTGTACTGTCTGGACGCTAACGATGGAGACGTCAAATGGACATACAAGACAGAAGGATACATCACATCGTCGCCAACCGTGGCTAATAATGCAGTTTACATTATTTCACAAGAGCCAGACTCTGGCGCCCTTTACAAGTTAGATGCCACCATTGGAAGTCTCATTTGGAAAACGACGCTTCCATATCAGTTGACATTTATGGGCGGCACAGACATGCACGCTTCTCCAACTGTCGGAGACGGTATGGTCTTTGCATCTTCAAACACACAAGAATATTACGGGATAAATGCAGCAACTGGTGACATCGAATGGACTTACAGAGACGAAACCGCATTAGAGTTTATAATATGCTCCACAATCTACAAGGACGGTTTGCTCTTCTTGATCGACAAATTCTCTATAGTTTGCGTCAATGGTGCAAACGGTCATGCTATCTGGTCAACCTACCTCGGAGAAGAGCTTTATGTTTCACCTTCTTACGCTGACGATAAGCTTTACGTCGTAACCGACCAACGTTCTGTTTATGTACTTAACGCAACAAACGGTGATAAACTTGGGCATTTTAGTACCAGTTCCAATAGCTGGTCTGCACCCAGCATCTATGAAGGAAGGGTATATGTGGGAAGCAACGACTGGAATATCTATTGCCTAGCAGGATATCCGGCAATAAACACGAATGTGACTGTTGAACTAACTGAGCCTAAATTAGTTTTAGGTGATTCAATAACTGTTATTGGTAGACTTGCTCCTGGAATATCCAATGAATCAATAATGTTGACTTTCATCAAACCCGACGGTTCAGGTTATATGGCACAAGTCACAACCTTTGAAAATGGAGGTTTCAACCTTACCTACACACCTGATGTTGCTGGCAATTGGAGTGTTTCTGCTCAATGGCAGACAAATAAAGGATACTATACTTCTGCTCAAAGTGAACAGACTTTAATGGTAGTAAATGCGATCGATCACGCATTTTTGCCTGCGGAGTATGTTTATGCTGTTATAATTGCCTTGGTGATAATGTTTGTTGTTTTGCTTGGATACGTCTATATTAAAAGAAGCAGGAGCAACAAGGTTTCTTTTCCGGAAGGTTCAGGTTCTTCTGTATCAAAGTTCTTAGAAAGGTACTGGATATTTCTGTTTGTAGACTGTTTTTGTTGTATTAGAAAATCATCTATTAGATGATCTTTAAGTAAGTGACTGTCTGTTCAGAGAAGATTTATTTGGAAACTCGTGCAATGTAATTTGAAAAGTTGAGTTACATGAAATTAGTCTTCTCGCTGTTTGTCAGTGCACTGTTATTATCTACTGTTTTTATAACAGTAGGTTTTGTTAATTACTTGGGTCACAGCGAGGCTCCCGATGAGGATTTCTATTTCGGGGTCACATATGGGGGAAACACAACCAGCGAAGCAAAGTTGTTGATAGATAAAGTGAAGGGGTTCACGAATGTTTTTGTGTTGAATTCATATGACATCAGTACAAATGAAACTGCTGTTAATGAAATTTGTGATTACGCTGTAGAAGCCAACATGCATGTCATAGTTTATTTCAATTTTATATTTTACAATTATACATTTCAATTCGGAAACCTTTACAACTCCAGCACTTGGGAACACTATGGCGTTTCTCCTTGGCATATGGACTGGCTTAACAACGCTCGGTCACGATGGGGTGGCAAGTTCCTAGGCATTTATCTCTATGATGAGCCTGGCGGGAAACAAATTGATGCTGGTTATTGGGGTGGAAACATGATGACATTTTCTGGAAGAAACATAACTTCATTCTATTTTCCCCAGGTTGCGAACTATAGAGAAGCAGCAAATCGATTCGTAACAGGTTTGATGCGAAGTGGAAGTATGCAACATGCTATTAACAGTAGCATACCTGATTCGATTAACACGCCCATGCCTGTGTTTACGGCTGATAACGCTCTCTACTGGTTTGATTACATGGCTGGCTACGATGCCGTTTTCGTGGAGTTGGGATGGAACAACAGCAGAGCTCAACAAATAGCTCTCTGCAGAGGTGCAGCCACAGTTCAAAACAAGGATTGGGGCGCCATAATCACGTGGACTTATCGGCAACCTCCTTATATCGAAAGTGGACCAGAGGTTCTTGATGATATGATTACGGCTTATCGTTCAGGAGCAAAATATGTTTTACTGTTTAACTTTCCAAAATATCCTGAGACGAACCCTTACGGTATTTTAGCTGAGGAGCATTTTAATGCTATGAAGCTATTCTGGGATTATATCCACGTTATCCCCCGAGACAGCTATGGGCAAGTTGGTGCTGAGGCAGCTTTTGTGCTCCCCAAGGATTACGGTTGGGGCATGCGAAGCCCTCATGATAAGATATGGGGTTTTTGGCTACCAGATGACTTATCTCCTATCATTTGGGATAGAATGACTACTCTTATCACGAAATATGGCTTTAGGCTAGACATAATTTACGATGATCCTCAATACAATTTCACAAGTAAATACTCAAAAACTTACTCTTGGAACAGCACCATTGACTAATCCTCATCAATTCAGCTGAACTAGTTTTTTTCCACTGATGCATGACAAGATAGCAGTTTTTCCCGCTCTTATAACTCTGTTCATCTATGTCGCGCTCTTTTACCTTTCCTCTAACATAAGAGATTTCGAGAAAGTGCTTTTTCACCTATTATAATTGTATATTAATGGAAAACTACATATGCTAATCATGATGAAGCTATGAATTTGAAAGGGAATTGAGGGTCAAAGGGACTTATTTATGGGCAAAAATCTTCAGGAAAAGATTCATGAGGCAAACGTTGCTGTCCACCGATTTGAGGCAGAATTTTATGAACTGCTTCACCCCGAAGTGTATAGTAGGCAGGAACAGAGAAGAATACGCTCTACATTGAGCATTGTTAACAATCTCATAACGAATAATGAAAAGAAAGCTCTTGATTTGGGTTCAGGCACTGGAAATTTAACTGGCAAACTTCTTCAAATGGGTTACAATGTTACCGCCATAGACATCTCTGCGGAGATGTGCATGATTTTAAGAGATAAATATGCAGATTGGATAAAAGCTGAAAAACTAGTTGTCATTAACTCACCTGTAGAAAACGTTTATTTTGACAGAAATGAATTTGACTTAATAGCTTGTTACTCAGTGCTTCACCATTTACCAAGATATATAGATACAATCGATAAACTTTCATTTTTCTTAAGAAAAGGAGGTATTATGTACATAGATCATGAAGTATCTCCATTCTATTGGCAGGATGAGTTACACAGTGCAGCGAGGTTGGTCAAAGATATATATTTGCATTCTAACCCGTTGCTCAACGCTTTATATTTTCAGATTATGGGGATTAAATTTCCTCCTCTTGATTACACTATGTCTGACTATTGGCATAAAAAAGAACATCCTATAGACCATTCGAAAATAGAAGACACCCTTAAACTGAATTTTGCTTCTTTCACACGAGTAGACTATTATCTCAAAGGAACGTGGTTTTTTAATCCGTTTTTCTATATATACAAACATGTTTGCAAACCTGAAATGAGTTTTTGGGTAGCCAAAAAGTAAATGGCTATTTTTCACGCGAAAGCAAACGATTGCCCTGAAAGCATTCTAGCAAACTTCGAAAATGATATTTCCGTCATGAAAAAACAGCTTTGCATTTGTATGTTCGTCATTTTTTTTGGGGGAAAGAAAAATATTGCATTCTCCCTTATTAGCCTTAAAAAATAAAGTTTTATTTTCATTGCAAACTAAAAACTGAGAAATGACAAAAATTGACGGGGTCTCTAACAAACTCCAATTACATTGAATTTTGCGCAATGTCGAACAATATCCCACTTTATGAATACTTATAAGCATTTTTTTGTATATATCGATATTACGCGAAAGATATTCGCGAAAAAAGGAGAAAGAGAAATGGACTTATCAAGACGGAAAACAACTGTTGCGATTGCTTTGTTTCTGACGGCAACCATTGCTGTTACACTCATTGCTTTGCCAACAATTAACGCGCGAATGTGGTATGAGCCCATTCCTACTTGGACTTACATAGGTGTTGCGCCCGAAACTGTGGGCGTTAGTGAACAAGTAATCATCGTCTTCTGGTGCAACCTTATTCCTCCAACAGCGATTGGTGCTTATGGTGATAGATGGACCTTCTGGGTGGACGTTACAACGCCCAGCGGAGATGAAGACACGCTTGGACCTTATGAGTCTGACCCTGTGGGAGGCGCATGGTGCACATATGTCCCCACCGAAGTTGGCACTTACAGTTTAGTGGCTCGCATGGACGCGCACACTATAGATGGAGGTGCCAGCAGAGGAATGGAGAACCCCACTGGACCCGTCTCATGGCCATCAACACCCTCAGACAGAAGCCTCGGTGATGAATTTCAAGCCTCTGAAAGTGACCCCCAACTGCTAATAGTACAGGAGGACCCCCTGCCGTATTATAAGGAGACGCCGCTTCCAACAGACTATTGGACTCGTCCAGTGTACGGCGCTAACCACATGTGGGGACCAGTTATGGGCAACTGGCTTAGCGCAGGCGATACTCCAGGAAACATCAACATGTACAGTGATGCCCCGGGAAGTTCACACATCTTGTGGACTTATCCTGGCGTCGACTTTATCATGAACGGAAGAGTTTACTATAGTGACGAGATTAACCCAAGGAACGGCTGGTACTGCCTTGACTTATACAGCGGTGAAGTGCTATACTTCAAGAACAACACTGGCGACCCAAGTGGAGTTGGCGGACCGTTTGGAAGTACAGGAGAAATACCATACGGCGACCCAGCCTTCGGTCAAATATATGATTACCACTCGCCTAACCAACACGGAGGCTTTGCTTACTTCTGGGTCACAGCCACAGGCAAGTCTAGTACTTGGGACATGTATGACGCTTGGTCTGGCGAATACATCTGTAGCATAGAAAACATTCCAACTTGGACAGCAGGCGGCTTCTTCTTTGGAGGCGTAAGCTTTGTATCTTCATACGGCTTGGATGGAAGCATTCTGCGCTACCGCATTGCAAACCTTGCACCCTTTGGTCAGCCTGCTGACTATTACTTGCAGTGCTGGAATACAAGCCTAGCTATATGGTACCAAGACTATGCCGCTATATCTTCAAACCTATACTGGATGTGGCGACCTGGACTAGGCGCAATATATGACGGTAGCAACGGATACTCAATTAACGTGTCGCTACCAACGGTAGAAAGCACCTCTATACGCTACCTCAAGGAAGGCGACTACATGATCGTTGGGAATACAGGATCTAACAATGGTACAGTGAGCGAGAAGGGTCACTGGTGGTGTTTGAATCTTGACCCCACGGAAGGAGCAATAGGCAAAGTTCTGTGGGATACAGAGTTTACTCCGCCACCAGGATTGGGCGACGCAGCTTTACAACAATATCAGTTCAGCCAACATGATACTACCTACGGAGGCATGGACGGAGAACTTGGAATATTCTGGTATGAGCTAACAATGACAAGGCAACGGTTCTTCTATGATCTGAAAACAGGGCAGAAGCTTTGGGAAAGCGAGCCTGAACTTCAATGGAACTTCTATGGAATGAGTGATAGCACCTACAATGACAAGTTCTACAGTTACGGCTACAGTGGTTTGCTTATTTGCTACGAGCCAAGGACGGGCGAGGAATTGTGGAATTGGACAGCCCCATTCGTGGGCGTGGGCGAAACAGCCTACGGCAAAACCCCGCTTTCGTTGGCATGCATTGCTGATGGCAAGATGTACTTCTACTCCAGTGAGCATTCGCCTTCTCAGCCTTTGAGGCGCGACGCAAAATTGTATTGTGTTGACGCTGAAACAGGAGAAATGCTATGGGCTCTGACTTGCTGGCCACAAGGACCGAAAATTGCTGACGGGCGCCTCGTAACGTTCGACCTCTTCGACATGGAAATCTACTGCTTCGGCAAGGGCCCAAGCGCTACTACGGTAACTGCTTCACCAAAGGTTTCTGTGAACGGCGATGCCGTGTTGATTGAAGGCACTGTGACTGATAACTCTCCTTCAGGCAGGCAAAACTGTAATGGCGGCTTGGACTTCTCGTTGAAGGGCACTCCGGCTATCGCTGACGAAAGCATGGACGTTTGGATGGAGTATATGTTCCATCAACGGCCAAAGCCTGAAGACGCGAAGGGCGTGGAAGTTATCTTGGAGACGTTTGATCCTAACAACAACTTCTACGAGATCGGCAGAGCCACAAGCGACGTGGAAGGCAACTATGGCTTCGCTTTTATTCCAGAAGTTCCAGGAACATACCAGATTTTCGCTACTTTCGAAGGATCCGAATCCTATGGCCCCTCAACTGCAACTACCTACATAAACGTTGAAGAAGCGCCGCAGGCATCACCGCCACCGACACCGACTCCACCGCCACCAACAGACATGTACATCTTGGGTTCAACGGCCGGCATCATAATCGCAATAGCAGTAGTTGGATTGGTAGTAGTGCTGATGCTGAGACGACGCTAGGCAGCCAGCAAAAACACATCCTCTTTCCTTTTTTTTGTTTTCTTTTATTCAAGCTACCGAAGGGAGTTTCATAAATCTTCATTTTGAGAAATTCTGTTTTAAGCTTGGTTTAGCAAACCCTAATTCATTGTTAAGTATGAAGACCCTTTTCCAATCTAAACTAACTACTTTTTTTGTTGATTATCTCTTTCAAAGTTTTTATGAGCTTCAAGTTATCTGTGGATGACCTTACGGTTACTCTGAAGTAGCTATCGTCAAGCCCAACAAAAGCCCAACAAAAGTGCTGCAATCCCTAATTAAAATTCCCTCTTTAGCCATCTTTTCCTTCAAAGCAGTTGCTGTGATTTTCTTGTTTAGGATTTTCAATAGTAAGAAATTAGTTTCAGACGGAAAAACATAAAATCCACCAATTTCGCTGAGCATCTTAACAAACCGGGTTCTTTCTTTCGCGATGATGCGTTTGGTGTTCTCGGCAAATTCCGTATCTTTGATAGCTGCTAGCGTAGCGAAACCCGCCAAGCTGTTGATGCTCCAAGGTTGTCGATCTACCTGGAGCATGTCTATAAGCCCTTCAGCTGCTACACCATAGCCAAGGCGGATGCCTGGCATTCCGTAGAATTTTGTAACAGACCTTATTACAAAAAGATTTCCAAAATCTTTCACGTGGCTAGCCATCGTGGTATTCTGCACTTTTCCTGTGAATTCTATATAATTTTCGTCAACACTTAGGATTACATTCTTTTTGTGGCAAAAACCTACAAGTTCTAAAATCTTTTCTTTACTATAGAGCGTTCCCGAAGGGCTATGCGGGTTGCAAATGCACAATATACGCGTGTCGTCCGTGATTGCCTTCTTGATGCTTTCCGGTTTTAAAGCGAAGTTCTCTGGCAGCTGCACAAAAACTGGTTCACCACCTATTCTTAATGCAGCTTTCTCGTACTCTGTGAATGATGGAACGGGAATGACTGCTTTAAAGTTATGGTGGAAAACTCCCGTAATCATGTAAATAAGCTCTATCGAACCGTTTCCCAAGATTATATTAGCTGCATCAACACCGTGTCCAACATACTTGGCGATTTCAGATTTCAACTCTACGGGGTTCGGATCTGGATAGAACCTGATCAGTTCAGCATATTGTTTTACAGCCTCCACTGCTTTTGGCGAGGGTCCGAGAAAATTGATTGGACCACTGAAGTCCAACACTTCCTCCAGAGGGATATTGTATTTCCTACTGAAACCCCAGACGTCTCCGCCGTGGCTTACAAATCTCTTTTTTTTACAACGGCTCGCCAACTTCTTTCTCCTCCATTAAGCGGGCAACTTCTTTTTCTATTTCCGCTTGTGCCTTGAAGTGGGCGTTATATAGATTAACGATTTTATATAGCCAGTAAATTCCTCCCACGCCCAATGTAAAGAAAGTGATTAAAGCATATTTTTTTATCGGTATTGTTTGCGTCATGAACATTCTCTCTGAAAAGGCGCTTGCAAGAAACTTGTCCTGATGTTCTTCATGATTGCGCAAGTCTATAGATAGATAATAGACTATGATGAAGGCAGGAATTAATAGAATGATTGAAGCTGCTAGCGCCTTAGCATTCATATCGTAAGGGTTACCGATTGCGGGCGGTTCTTTTCCTTGCGCCCTTAAAAAATCCGAAATCTGCTTTTCCAGATTAGCCTCCCGACGAAAGTGATTGTTTCTGCTTTTGATTAGGCGGTAAAACATAGGGAAGAAACCAACGCCAAAAGTGGCTATTGACGCCAAAAACCACATAGAAAACCATATTCTTCTGTCTGGTTCCATTTTATCTTGCATGTTCATTTCCAGTATTGTATAAATCCCGTGCCTGATAGTGTTCACAGCCAAAGTTTATAAATTCTTTCATTGAGCATCTTAAATAAAATGAACCCTGATAGACCGCTGATTTCAGTTATCATTCCGGTATTCAACGAAGAGTTGACGATAAGTGGCGTGGTTGAACGAGTTAGAGTGGTTCTGCAAAAAATCGGTATTAAGTATGAAATAATTGTTATAGATGATTTTTCAACGGATAGATCTTTGGAACTTTCAAAAAGACTAGGAGTCAAAGTTTACTCGCTTAAAAAGCACTTGGGGAAAGGCTACGCCTTGAGAGCTGGCTTCACAAAGGCTAAAGGCGAAATAATTATTACAATAGATTCAGACGGTTCTCATCGTCCAGAGGAGCTAACGTTGCTGTTGACTCCGATATTACAAGATAAGGCAGACCTTGTCATAGGCTCCAGATATCTAAGCCAAAAGCCAGCGGCAGCCAAAAAACTTAACGCGATAGGAGTTCGCCTTTTCAATTTGCTAATTAAGGTTTTTACAAGAGCCGAAGTTACTGACTCTCAATCTGGTTATCGGGTAATGAAATCTGCGGTTTTAAGAAATATGAGCTTGAAGTCAAGCGAGTATGAGATAGAATCAGAGATGTTGGTGAAAACGGCTCGTCAGGGATTCCGCATAAGAGAGGTGCCAATAAGTTTTGAACAACGAACCTACGGAAAATCTAGGCTAGATCCAATGGTTGACGGTTTCAAGATTCTTTTGTCCATAGTTTCGGCTTATATGCGGAGGAATAAGCAAAATGGATGATATTTCTTCTCCAAAAGTCTCCATAATTGTGGCAACCCGCAACAACGAACAAACAATTAGCGAATGCCTCGGCGCAATTTTTGAGTTAAATTACCCCAAAGATCTTCTGGAAATAATTGTTGTTGACGGTTGCTCACAGGATGCGACGGTGGAAATTGCTAGGAGATACCCCGTTCAAGTTGTCTCTATGCCTTTTAACGCTCCAGCTTCGTATAACCATGCATTGAAATTGATAAGCAACGAGGTTTTGGGATTTATCGATTCAGACGCGAAAGTGGAGAAGGAATGGCTGAATAAGCTCATAAACTACCTGGATGACCCTCAGGTGGCAGGGGTAAGCGGCAGCATCGAAACGTGGAACAAGACAAATCCTTGGGCAAGAAGCATCGGCTACGATCTTAAAAATAGGTATGCCCGTCTGAAGAAGTATGTCGTGCGGGTTGCTACGATGAATCTTTTGCTGAAAAAGAGCGTAATAGAGGAGGTTGGCGGTTTTGACGAGAATTTGCCCTCACAGTATGATACTGACTTGGGGTTCAGAATAACAAGCAAAGGGTTTAAGGTTGTTTATGAGCCAAATGCTAAGTGTTATCATTTTCACAGATCGACAGTGAATGGCTATTTTCGGCAACAGCTGCAATATGGCAAAAACACCACTAAACTGTATCTGAAGCACGCTGGTCTGATTAGAGGAGATGAAATCACGGATTTTGGAATGAACATTCAACCTGCTTTGATACTTACTGCAATAGTTTTTTTCCTTCTGGGGCTAATAGAAATATTGAGATTATTATGGTATGGTTCCGCTCTAATTTTAGCGTTTATCTTTGTATATTATTTTTTTTCCGCCGCTAAACTTACAGTGAAATATAAAGACAGGGTTGCTATGTTGATGGTTTTACTTTATTTTGTTAGGGCTCTTGCTTGGCTTACTGGCTCTGCTATTACTGCAGTTGGTTTTCTGCGGGGTGATAGAAGATAAGTAAAATGTTAAAAGTTTGTTTTCTTTCTCCAGAATATTTTCCTCTTTCTGGTGGGACAGGCGCTTATGTTTACTATTTATCCAATGAACTTTTGAAACATGGCCATTCAACTTGCATCCTGACAGGATACAGAAAAAGCAGAGACGTGAAAATCAACGAGCACCATTACGTTTTTTTCCTTAAAATACCCAAAGCGCCGGTTGTTAAATCTTTTTTGTTTGCTGCCTCTGCCTTTAGGAAATTAAACCAGATTCGCGACCGGTTTCCGGTAGATATTGCTCACGTCAATCTTCCACTGGTTCCGAGTTTTGCCGTTCCTGGCGGTCTCGGAAAAACGTTGGTGTCAACTGTTCATTCGACGTGGAAAGGCGAGGCAGAAGCAATTAAGGACGAGCCTTACAGCAGGCTTAATTCAAACGAAAAATTCATGGTGAGTTTCAACTGGTTTCTGCGGGTTTTTGAGGAGAAAATGCTGAAGCGCTCGAATAAGATAATCGCGGTGAGTGACTTCACGAGGCGAGAGCTTAAACAGTACTACAAGGTAAAAGAAGCAAAAATTCGCGTTATCCATAATGGAGTTGACATTGACAAGTTCAAGCCCGCAAGTGGCAAGCGCAAGATCAAGAAGGAGCTTGGCTTCAACTCAGATGACATAACTGTACTCTCTGTAGGTAGGCTTTATGCCCGTAAAGGCTTGTTTACGCTAATTGAAAGCATGCCGACAGTGGCTCGCAAGTTCCCACGTGTCAAGTTCATAATCTCAGGCAAAGGACAAAGCAACGAAATGAAGAAACTAGTGGTCCATGCCAAGCGGTTAGGAGTTAAAGAAAATATTATTTTCACTGGGTACTTTCCTGACAGTAAGCTACCCAAACTCTATCAAGCAGCAGATGTTTTCGCCTTCTCAACGTTCTACGAGAATCTTCCTTTCGCTGTTTTGGAAGCTTTGTCCAGCGGCTTGCCCGTTGTGACCACAAATGTGGGTGGGATTCCAGAAATTATAGAAAGCGGGAAAAACGGTTTTTTGGTGCAGCCGTTTAACTCAAAAGAACTTGCGCATAAGATTTTGTATTTTTTGGAGCACCCTGATGTGGCTTCGGAAATGGGGTTTCTAGCAAGGAAAATAATAGAGGAACGTTTTGACTGGCGGCTTATAGTCCAGAAAGTGCTTAAACTTTATGATGAAGCGTTGGGCTAGCCAACTTGTATAGGGTTTCCCCTATACGCTACTGTGAATTTCTGAAATAGCTTAACGACATCCAGAGAGCAGAAAAGCAGTTTCGTCAGGAACTCATGCTTGTAAATCTCCATCTGCACCTTCACGGGTAAATCGATTCTCGGGGTCTCGAACCGACGTTTCACTTGGTTTACCTGTAAGCCCTTAACCTTGATTTCTTCTTCGTGAAAGTCTGTTTTTGCAGTGATGTAGCTGAGGTAAGTTTGTTTCCAGTCTAAGCACATGATCTTTGTGGCAATTATATCCAGGGCTAACGCATCGTTGCTTGTGAGCATTAAATCCATTTTGACAGGTTTCCCTTTTGTGGGACCGTTTCCCTCGATTCCCACTCTCGCATCCATAATTGTTAGTTGTGGCTTAAAGATCGTGTATAGCCAATAGAAAACCTCTGAGAGGTATGGATGTAGGTAAATTCGTCTGTTGCTTGGTACGCAGCCGAACAGGTTTTTTACGGCGCCGCTGTATACGGCGAATTCATGGGTTTTCATGAGAGCTACGTCAACAACGGCTTCTGCGTCCAGCACGGTTTTGGGCAGAAACAGGCTCTTCAAAGGATAATAGCTGGGAAATTTCAATTTAGCAACCTTGTCTTCTGAAAGGTTAATCACTGTGCCTCCTGCTTTCTTCACGGCGAGTTCTAGACCTGTATTCTCGAATGCCGACCGGCATGGATAATTGAAACCGTTGGATTCACCAACTACCACCTCTTCTGCCTTATCCCGAAGTAAGCCAACCAATTTACCCAGTAGTTCTGGTTCTGTTACCACACCCGGGATAAATCCTGGGTGACTCATGTTAGGTTTTACAAAAATCCTGCGTTTCCCAAGCAAGTCAGCATCTATCACAGCTTCCTTCAGTATATCAGCTATGCCCTCTTGAACTTTGAATATCTTGACCGTTTTTTGCCGCGTTTTAGACACTGCTAACACTCTTCCGCTTCTTCAGCTAGCAAGCAGCCAGGATCAGACGATAGGAAATCATCGTTGTAGGCACTCGCTCTGGCTCGGCATCCGCCACAAATGTACTTGTAGCTACATTTTCCGCAAGCGCCTTTAAGTTGCTCCCTGTCTCTTAACATATTAAAGAGTTTTGAGTTCAGCCACACATCACCGAACTTTTCCTTCTTCAGGTTTCCAACGTTAACAGGGAAAAAGACGCATGGATGCACATCACCTTTAGGCGACAGCGAACAGTAAAGTCTTCCAGCGCCACATCCGCCAATGAAATCAGCCAGCGGTAATGCTTTCTTGCTTACCTTTACGGTTTGCATGTGCGCCATCGACATAGTCACCTCACCTCCTGGTTCTTGGCACTGCAAGGCAACGCGGGCTAGCTGTGGCGCCGTAGTCAAAATTGTGACTTTGTAGCCCTGTGACATTCTGAGAAGCAGGTAACGCATAAGCTCCTCTCTCTCTTTTGGCGAGAGGTCTTGGTCGTAGTGCTCTTTTCCGCGTCCAGTGGGGATGAAGTTGAAATAGGTGAATCTTTCCGCGCCTATTTCCTCAGCTAAATCCAAGATTTCCGGAATCTCCGCAAAGTTGCTTTTGGTAGCCGTGGTAGCTATACACGCACATAAATCTGCTTCTACACAGGTCTTCAACCCAGTCACTGCTTTGTCAAACGCTCCTGGAGCTCCCCTGAATGAGTCATGGGTCTGCGCCGTGGCGCCGTCGATGCTTACCTCCACGTAGTTAATTTTGGATTGCTTGAGCCTTTTTACGTTTTCTTTGGTCAGCAAGGTGCCGTTGGTAGCTACCGAAACGTATAATCCCCGTTTTGCTGCGTGGGTTGCAACTTCAAAAAAGTCTTTTCTGCTTAGGGGTTCTCCTCCTGAAAATGCGAGGGCTGTTACGCCGAAATCTGCAAGCTGGTCCACAACTTCCACTGCTTCTTCTGTGGTGAGTTCTGCTTCGCGCGATATGCCCGAGTTTGAGTAGCAGTGTTTGCAGCTTAGGTTACATTGATGTGTGAAGTCCCATACTACAAGAAACGGCGCGTATATGCAGAGTGGCTTACGTATTCCAAAATGGCTGAAAGACCGTACTATGTTAATTATAGCTCGCCGCGCGTAGGGATCCGCCAAAAGTGTTTTCACTTTCTCTTTTTTCACGGATAAACTTCGCCTAAGGAACCCTATCCAAAACCTTATGATCTGTGAATAGAAACCACCGCACTTGCACTTGTTGCCCGCTTTTCCCACGTAATGATCTAATGCCGCCTCTAAAATTGTTCTTTTGCATAAGCCACATTCTTTCAGGGATAACTGTAGCATTTTTTTTGTTGTAGGTAATCTTATTACAGCATTCCAGAAGCTGTCATGGCTTAGTAAACTCATTGATTTTCCCTTGATGCATGAACTTCCAATAGTAGAATTAAAGTGCGATGATGTTAAAGATTTCTACAAGCAACAATCTGAAAATTAAGAAGTTTAATCTGTATAGAAGCGGAAAAATTTGCTTATGAGTCGTGCCCGCAATAATCAGCCATAGCCCAAAGTGATCAAACTCTTCTACCCTACATCAAACACCTGAAGCGTTTATCTCTGATATAGATTCTTGATACGTGTTTTCCGAAACGCTTTTATTCGCGTAGCACCGTCTCATTCAACAGGTTCGAAGCTACAATGACACAAAGGCCTAGAAAAGAAAGATTTTCGTCACAGCTTCTTAGCTTCGGCTATTACTTTTATTACTATTTTAACTAAGCCCAGACCTAACAAAAGTTTTTGAATAAGGCTTCTGGGCTCAAGGATGGTTAAACTAATGAAAAAAGAAAATTCTGGCAAAAAAATTGTGGTAAAATTCGGTGGTTCCAGCCTAGCTAACCACGAAAAGCTATCCAAGGCTATAGCTTCCGTGGCAAACGAAACCGCAATAGGCACACAAATCATAGTGGTAGTTTCAGCAATGGGAAAAACAACCGACCTACTCATGAACACGATAAGAAACACATCAAACGGAAAACTGGAGAAACACGAATTAGACGACATACTCTCAATGGGCGAACGCACAAGCGTGCGCATATTCGCAGCCGCTCTGAGAACCAATAACGTAAAATCATGTTATTTGGACCCATTGGACGACAGATGGCCAATAATTACCGACGCAGCCTTCTCCAACGCAAACCCCCTTATAGAAGAATGCGAAAAAAGAATCCGAAAATACGTGCTTCCTATAGTTGAAAAAGGCGTAGTGCCTGTAATCGCGGGTTTCGTCGGGAAAACCGCAGACGGCAAGATCACAACTCTCGGACGTGGCGGAAGCGACACCACCGCGTTCATTCTAGCCGAAGCGCTGAAAGCTGACGAAGTTGTTCTGGTTACCGACGCTGATGGAATAATGTCAGGTGACCCAAAAATTGTTTCTTATCCCAAAAGGCTCTCAGAAATCGACGTCAGCGTTTTAGTGGGTCTAGCCGATTCAGGAGCGAAATTCATCCACAGCAAAGCATTGAAATACAAGCCGCAATCAATACCTGTCAAAGTAATCAACCACGTTCACGGCGATTTAAGCCAGAAAGGTACTTTAATTACTGGCGCGTTGGCAACGGAACTTGACGTGGAAATAGCGCATCCTTTACCCGTAGCGGAAATAACCATAGTTGGCAACAGAGTCTCTGAAAAACCCCCGATTGTATTGGAAATGGTGGAAAAAGCAGAAGCACAAACGTCACTGCTGGGAATGTCAATGAACCCAAACTCGGTTGTCCTATACGTCTCCCAAGAGAAAAACATAGATAAACTCTTCAAGCAAATCCACAACATAACCTTGAACAACCCGGAAACCATAGCCATGGCAGTAAAGACAGATATGGCTTTCCTGAAAACCAGCGGAGTTGGTCTAGAAGAAACCCATGGGCTAATTGGAAAAATATCTGAAAACCTGCGGATCAACGAAATAAACATTTACGGAATATTAACCATCACATCAAGCATACTGCTCTTCGTAGATTGGAGCGAACGCGAAAGAGCCTTACAGCTGATCAGAAACTCCCTCAAGAGAACCATTAACAATGAAAAAACCGTAAAAAGGAATGAAAACCTATGAACCAAGGTAAAAAACGACGACTTAAAAAAATTCTCCAAAAAGACAACCGCACCGTAATCGTTCCAATGGACCACGGCGTCAGCATGGGGCCCATCAAAGGCATAGCCAACATGCAAAGCATAATCGACCAGCTGCTCAAAGGTGGTGTTGACGCGGTAGTACTGAACAAAGGCATAGCCAAACGGGTCGAAATCGACAAAGCCGGACTAATAGTGCACCTATCTGCCATATCAAACCTCACCCCCAATGCAAACAACAAAGTCCAAGTATGCACCGTACAAGAAGCAGTCCGCATCGGAGCGGACGCAGTTTCAGTACACATCAACGTAGGAGCCCCAGAAGAAGATAAAATGCTTGAAAAACTGGGCAGAGTCGCAGACAAATGCGATGTTCACGGCATGCCACTGCTGGCTATGATGTACCCACGAGGTCCAAAAATAAAAAGTGAACACGATGTAGAAGTGGTAGCCCACGCAGCTAGACTAGGCGCAGAACTCGGCGCAGACATAATCAAAACAAATTACACTGGCGACACCGAAACTTTCAAGACTGTTATCGAATCCTGTCCCGTACCAGTCATAATTGCAGGCGGTCCAAAATGCAAAACTGAGCAGGAAATCCTGCAGACAGCATACGAGTCCATAAAAGCTGGTGGCTCTGGTCTCTCCATTGGGAGGAACGTGTTCCAACACAAAAACCCAACTCTAATGGTTGAGGCGCTATCCGCTATAGTGCACAAAGATGTCTCTATTGAGCAGACTCTGAAGATTCTGGGTGAATCCCGTTGAAGGAACTCTGGGTCGAAATAACATCAGATGCTTCGCCTTCTGAAAAAGCTAAATTGCTAAAACTTGCCAATGAATATGCTGATGTCCGGGTTGAGGGCGCACAAGCACATAGCCGCCAAAGCGAAGACACCATACAAGTGCTAAACAGCTTTGACGTAGATGCCATCAAACGGCTGAAAAGTGAAGGCAAAAAAATAGCGCTGAAAATAAACATAAGAGGAAAAGAAGACGAAAATACTGCTGCAAAAGCAGCCGAACTTTCAACCGATTACATAATCATCAACTGCCTTAACTGGCGTGTCATCCCTTTAGAAAACCTCATTGCGAGAACCCGCGGCAAAAGCAAACTAGTCGGGTCAGTCTCAAACGTTGAAGACGCCAAACTAGTTCTGGAAACACTGGAATTGGGAACAGACGGCGTGCTGATGAACGCTTCAGACGCAGATGAATTCATTAAAACCATTGCTGTGGTCAAGAAGCAAACCTCAAAAATCGAGTTGGTTCCCGCAAAAATCACCTGCGTCAAGCAAATCAGCACTGGAGCAAGAGTTTGCGTAGACACCTGCGATCTCATGATGCCAGGTGAAGGAATGCTCGTTGGAGTTCAAGCTGCCGGATTCTTCCTTGTCGAGGCGGAAGTGCACGAAAATCCCTATGTGCAATCGAGACCTTTCAGGGTTAACGCTGGCTCCCTCTCCATGTACACTTTGGCGTCGTTGCAGAACACCCGGTACCTGTCAGAGTTGAAAGCTGGCGACGAAGTGCTCATAATTGACAGAAAAGGCAAAGTGAGACCCGCAAGCGTGGGAAGAATAAAAATCGAGCTTAGACCCTTAATCCTTGTGGAAGCCGAAGTGGATGGAAAGAAAATCAAGACGATACTCCAAAACGCGGAAACAATAAGACTTGTAACCCCGAAAGCGTCAAAACCAGTGACAGAATTGAAAGCTGGCGACGAAGTTTTAGCCCACCTATCCGCAAGTGAGGGCAGACACTTTGGCGTAGCAGTGTCTGATGAAAGGGTGATAGAGCGTTGAGCGCCAGAATCTGCGTGTCGATTCTTCCCAAAACAGTGCCTGAAGCGCTACGAAAGCAGGTTTTGCTCACGCAGATTTCATTGAAGTAAGGCTTGATTGCCTTGAAGACTGTCTCGAAAATCACCGTGGATTGGCTGATTTGGCGGCTCACGGAAAAACGGCAAAAATCGCTACAAACATACCTCGCAGTTGCCAAGGAAATTTTTCTGGAACCGAGGCAGAAAGACAGCAAATATTGCGCGACGCAGCGAAAAGTGGCTTTGAATATATTGATGTAGAGTTATCCACAACGCAGCTTAAATCCTTAGTCAAGGAGCTCAAAGCGCTAGGCGCTAAAACAATTATATCCTTCCACAAGTTCGATGGCTCTTTAAGCATTTCAGAGCTGAACAGCGTGCTTGAAAGGGAAATCTCCAGCGGCGCTGACGTCTGCAAAATCGTGACAACCGCGAAACGAATGGAACACAACCTCACCACGCTGAACTTCACTTTGGCATCATCAAGCAAGACGAAGCTTGTGTGTTTTTGCATGGGTGAGTTCGGCAAGGTTTCAAGGCTCTTATCTCCGCTGTTCGGCGGCTTTTTCACTTTCGCTTCGCTTGAACAAGGAAGAGAAACAGCATCTGGACAAATGACCATTCAAGAGATGAAGTCAGCGTACGCGCTTTTGGGGAAAAATTGATGGCTATCTCGGGAAAAACAAGAGTTTGCGGAGTTATCGGCTCTCCTATAGAGCACAGTCTAAGCCCGACTATCCACAACGCGGCGTTTAATTGCCTGAAGCTTGATTTTGTTTTCTTGGCGTTTCCTGTTAAAGCTGCTGACTTGGAAAACGCTATACGAGGCATGAGGGGTTTAGGCATTCACGGGTTAAATGTAACCATGCCTCACAAGTGCGCTGTAATTGCTTACTTGGACGAAATGGACTCAGCTGTCAAGTTTCTCGGCTCGGTCAACACCATTCTCAACAAGGCTGGCAGGCTTTCGGGTTTTAACACTGACGGGGTTGGCGCGTTGAAAGCCCTCCGCGAAAACGGCATTGAACTGTCTGAGAAAAAGGTGTTCTTGCTTGGAGCAGGCGGCGCGGCAAAAGCTATAGCATTATCCCTCGCCAAAGAAGCTGGAGAACTCGCTATTTTGAACAGAACCACTGAGAAGGCAGAAGAATTAGCGGAAGCGTTGGGGCGCATGTTTAACAAAAAAGTGGTGGGTGGCGCACTTTCCCCAGATGCCGTAGAGGCGAATCTGCGGGATTCGGATATTCTGATTAACGCGACTTCTATGGGTATGAAACCAAACCTTGGTCAAAGCCTAGTAGCGCCGCAGTTGTTAAGGTCTGACTTGACGGTGATGGACATAGTCTATAACCCTGTTGAAACGAAGTTGGCGAGAGACGCTAGAACGGCAGGCGCCAAAGTAGTCAGCGGCGTGGAAATGCTGATTTACCAAGGTGCCGCATCCTTTGAAATCTGGACTGGACGCGTGCCTCCCATCGGAGTTATGCGAAAAGCGGTCTTAAACAAACTGTCAAGTGTAGGTGGTGGCAGGTGAGTTGGAAAGCTGAGGCAATAGCTCATGGTGCGGCAACGATTGTTAACGCGATTGCTTTGGGTAAAGGTGCTGCTTTCGGGGTTGACCTTTGGACAAAAGCTGAAGTTAGAATAACAGAAGAGCCGCACATAATCACGGGAGAAATCGCGTCAGACCCGGCCGAAAGCACTGTTCTAATCGAAAGAACAGTGTCAAGGGTTTTCCATCATTTCAGCGTTGAGAAATGCTTTGGCGCAAAAGTGAAAACTCTGTCCAACATCCCAGTCGCCAAGGGTCTGAAAAGCAGTAGCGTAGCGGCAAACGCCGTAGCCCTCGCAACGGTTGCAGCTCTGGGCAAGACGCTTGATGATTTGACGTTGGTTAAGCTTGGCGTGGATGCGGCTTTTGATGCCAAAGTCACCGTAACAGGCGCTTTTGATGATGCATGTGCTTCGTACTTCGGGGGCGCTGTTGTTACTGATAATCTGAAAAGAAAGCTTCTAAAGCGAGTCGCTTTGACTGACGACTTGGTGGTCTTGTTTCACGTTCCATCCAGAAAGGCGTACACGGTTGACTCAGATGTGAAAAGACTGCAAACTGTTAAGCCGCTTGTTGAAATCGCTTATAAGG
>SMTZ1_10001674_pt1 | contig 22390 bp, 22 predicted proteins | sample DeeMarSWOR136_30_FD_25667 | JGI IMG/M metagenome (IMG submission 25667) | reverse complement strand
CACCCTTTCAGCTTCCTCAATGATTTTATTGCCATTCTTTTCCAGGAGTTCTTGCAACCTTACCATAGGCTGGGGGAATCCTTCATAGGTCATCAAAAGCGGGGAAACCACATGAAGAAGGCAGGTCGTTGCGGCATACCTCAAGGCTATGTCAGAGGCAATTTCAATAGCCCTTCTGGCATAGTTCCAGCCGTCCGTTGGAACGTGGATTTTTTTATCATGAACTTCAATACCGATTACCTGAAATTTCTATTTATCAGTAATCCCAGTCGTGAGAGTGTCATATTTGACTCACACAGGGGAATCTTCTGAACCGCCACTTCATGGCCTATGTTAGCAGAGTAGAAAAAGATTCACAAGAGGAGAGGCAGGATCACTGCTGAAACTGCTCTTTGGTGTTAGAAAAATTTTTTCTTGGATAGAAATGCTCCTTCCAGCAGTTGGAGGTTCTGTTAAAGAAATTATGGTAGTGGTTTCTCTATCTCGTTGTCATTTTCTTCCAGACCTTCTATAACGCCTGATGTATGACAATTATTTCTCAACGAGTTCGGTCAGATTGAGCAAATAGCTAAGCACTCCCTAAGTCGACCCACCACAATGAGAGACCAAATGCGCCTCCGTAAATCCAGGCCGCTTCACATCGCAGCAGTCGGTTTTCACCCGAATTTTGTGCCACAATAAAGTCCCCGGTTCGTCCGCTCGTAGAGACGGTTTCTGGGCTGCCTTTTGTTGGCTCTGAGGGAACGATCTATTGTGCTGGGGCTTATGTGGAGAGAGGTTTCTCCTCCATGTTCCCATTCACCCCATACCTGACCCTGATCCACGGAGGTCATAGACGCAGGAGCTCCTTCAGCTGTATTAACCATGGATAATTAGCCGCCTTCCACACCTGTTATACAACAAAAAGCACTTCATGACCATACGTGGTCAAACGCCATCGCTTCGGATAGAATTTCGGCCTCACCTCGAGAGACAGCTGGCTCAGCTTCGAAATCGCATGCTTGAGGTTGTATCCACAGATATTCCAAAGCTCATTCCAAAATCTTCCCTTTGGATCCTTTAGAGGCATTTGAATATCGCTGATAAACTTTTTCCAGACACCTCATTCGTAGCTCCAACTCCCTCGTTTCTGAGAAGGTCAGGCAATATCTTCATTGTTACCTCCCATCCACTTCGGTTAAAATTCTAAATGACATGGACTGCACCCCCATGTCTTGGTTTTTACATTCGATGTCTTGACAAAGGCAATGAAATAGTTATAATGGTTTTACCAATGCCAGGTTTAATAATAATTCGGGATCTGAGATTTCGTCAAACCTCTGTTTGGCAAGTAGCAAATCTTGCTTTTTCAGCTAAATACTATGTTCCGAGAAGCGAGAAAAAATACAATCTTTCAGGACGTGATTAGGCAAGTTCAGAAAGCTATCCTTGAAGGTAAGCTGACGGGACGGTAGGCGACAAGCTACCTCCTGAGAGGGAATTGAAAGAAATGTTCAAAACCAGTCGGGGTACGCTCCGTGAGGCATTACGGGTATTGGAACAGAAAGGCTTGATTACAATTAGAACAGGGGTGAATGGAGGTGCTATTGTAAAGGGTGTAACTCCCCACCAGGTGAGCGAGAGCCTTGGCTTACTGATACAGTATCAAAAGGTTTCCTTGCGGGATCTTGCGGAATTTCGGGAAAATATAGAAGGAATAGTTGCAGGTATTGTCGCTGGGAGAGCAGAAAAGAAGGATATTCAACATCTGGAGCACCTTCTGACCCTGGCAAAGAGATATATTGAAGGGGGAATCTCTCATTGGGATGCCTTTATTCAGGTAGATGACCAATTCCATACGGATTTGGCTCATATTGCTGGCAATCCCATGTACGAATCGGTTCTTCAAACAGTCCATGATAATATCGATAATTAATATAATAGGTTTCTTCTGAAAGAAGAAAGGCTCATGGGGAAGAATTATCGGGATCTTTGCGAAATCGTAGAAGCAATAAGAAAGAGGCAAGCAAGCAAAGCTCGTTTGGTGGCTAAGAACCACGTGCATCAATTCTATCGATTCATGGAGAGAGAGCAACGAAGAAGAAGGGGCAATTCTATCAGTGGATAGAGGAAAGGGGGACATGCCTCGATATGAAATCGTTGCGAAACCTGCAATTTGCCATGGATAGAATTTCTCAATTTTTCACCATTCTTCCTGGGTACAAAATGGAATCACTACGGTGATTAGACAGATCAGATTAAAGTTCCACGCAGAGATTTTAAGATCTAAACTAATAGGATTGCCTCAAATTGACCACATGCTTTGTAGCTAAAGGCCGGGTATAGACGTTCATGGGTAAAGACCTAGCCTGTGGAGTAAGGAAGTTGATTCTCGACGTCCTCCCGAGTTCTGTAGACCCTGGGCTAAAGCTTTGCAGTTTTTACGACCCTTGTAAAGCTCCCGGTTACTATGTTCTGATATTGGCCTCCTTCCGAGCCATATTGATCTGGAACGAGATATGCGGTCATAAAGAATCACTAAGTGAGAGAGGGAACTGAGCACTCGAATGGGGTAAAGGAAAATGGTTTTCATACCTCATTAGCCCCCAATTCACGGGGGCTAGGAGCAAATTCGGACAGATTCTATAGGAATGGTTATTGTCGATCGATTTTTCTCCATCGGCGCTTCGGCCTTGGAATGGGAATAGCTTGCTCGTTATTCGAAGAGCTTTCTTTTGATTGACTCGAATGCTTTCACAGTGAAGCTGAGCGGTAATCCCCGGGATCCAAACACGCTGAATTCTTCGGGAAGGTTTCAATCCGGCTATGAGAGGACTGTTGTTACTTTCTTTTTTACGAAGTCTTAGCAATAGCTGCTCCGGACCACATTCATCAGTTCGTACCTTCCATGTAAAGCCGTGGTGTAAGGGCCGCTTTTGTACAATGGATTTTTGTTTCTTTTCGTTTAATAGAGGCCCTTTGCAGTCTTTTCCTTCAGACGTTCTACCAAGTACAAATATTCTCAAATCGCTTTTATTTACTGCTATATCCAGTGACGGAGAGGTCCTAGGGTGTTTCGTAACGGCGGAAAAGTAGATCTCTAACGCTTATCGTCCCTTAACAGTTGTTCGATTATACGGCACTTAAATTCGGGAGGGAATATTCTCTGCTTTTTCATGACAATATGTTTCCTCCACATTAGATATAAAGATTTTGTCCCGCGCTCCAACATATTCTACATGGATGGAGAAGAGCACTTGAAAGTTCTTTTAAAAAGTCTAAATCTAACCTTGAACGATTATATGCTTCGTTTGCGGTTCGACCAAAAGAGGTTTGTAGAATTTATGATCCTGTGAAACAGATGTGGAAGATCTGTAGTCCGGTGGAGAAATGCCATTTGCAGATTTCCGATGGTTCCCCCGGGAGCAAAAATTTAAGGTAGACGCATGAATCAGAAAAAAATAACAGAAAAGGCCTATGGCCAACTGCGCAAGATTCTCCGAGATCGGGTTACTCTCTCGGCGATTCATAGGATGGCCTACAGCCGCGACTGGAGCCCGCGGTATCGCGAGATGAACGATCTTCCCGATATCGTCGTCATCCCCAGGGACACCCAGGAGATGGTCCGAATCACCAAGGTTGCCTATCGGCACGAAATCCCGCTGGTCCCCTTCGCAGGGGGCACCGGGATGGGCGGTGGTGCGGTGGCCTGGAAAGGCGGGATCCTGGTGGAAACCAAGGGTCTCAATGGCATCCTTGAAATCGACGAGGAGAACATGACGGCCACTGTTCAGGCCGGAATCACCATCGAGGTTCTCAATAGCGAACTGGCCCGACATAGGCTATGGCTTCCACACCAACCGGAATCCAAGCGGGCATGTACCATCGGAGCTTCCATAGGATGCGATAACGACTCCACCTTTGGCCTTCGCTACGGGAAAATCCTCGACTGCCTCTTGAACGCGGTTATTGTCACGGGACGCGCCGAAGCCATAAGGGTGGGCCAACGCAAGGCTAGTTTTTCTTCCACGGGCTATAAATTGCTCGACCTATTGGTGGCCTCCGAGGGAACTCTTGGCACCATTACCGAGGCTACGCTTCGCATTGTCCCACTTCCAGAGGTGAGGGAGGTAAGGGGATACGTATGCCGGCGTCTCAACGACACGGCCAGGGGGCTGGAACGGCTTCTGGGATGTGGATTGGCTATAGAAAGCGCCCATGCCAATTGCCGAAATCGTTTGCATTTCTACACCCATTCATACCGGGAAAAATACGGCAGAGAGCCCCAGCTTCCAGAATGGGCGGACGCCATTCTCTTCCTCTCCTTTTCTGGCGATAGGGATATTGTGGCCTTTAATGTGGATAAGGCTACTCGAATTATGATCGATGAGTTCAAAGCGGAGCCGATTGGGGAACAGGAGTTGGTGGAGGGATGGTGGGATTCGAAGCATCGCCTGGAGTTCATCCCCTTCAAACAGAAATGGCCGGTTAGTCAGCGGCAAAAGAAATTCGGCGCAGCTGATCTTGGCCTTCCCATAGGGCGCCTTGAGGAGGGTTACCATCGCTATCTGGAGATTGCCAAGAAATGGGATCAGGAGATTCTGGGTATGACCATCTACAACGAGTCCCCCAACAAGGCCACGGCTTCCATTAGCTTCGCCGTCTTTGTAGACGACTCGAGCCAGGAAGCGGTACGTAAATTCTACCGGTACGTACGGGAGATGAGCGAGATGGCCATCGAGCTGGATGGCACCATGAGCACCTATATCGGAGATGGAGACAGGCTCGGGGGGTTTAATCGTTTGGAGCACGGACCCGGTTTGACCTATATGCGCCGAATCAAGAGGATTTTTGATCCCAAGAATATCATGAACCCGCGAAAGAAATTCCAATCGCGGTGGATCGACTCCGATTAAGAAGGAAAGCGGTCAATGAAGGAAAAGAGTCTAAAGGATTATGCGGAGGATATTTACACGTGTAACCGGAGCCGCTGTGGCTTCTGTAGGGAACAGTGTCCTGTGTATCACGTCATGGCCTACGAGACGTATAGCTGTAGGGGAAAAATCTTGGTGGGAAGGGGGCTTATCGAGGGAACCCTGAGCCCTTCCCGGGAAATGGCCCAGATACTCGACCACTGCCTCCTCTGCGGATTATGTCAAGCCCGTTGTGCGTTACATAACCTGGACATCGTCACCTCCATGCGACGAGAGATGGTCCTTGGGGGGGTTCCAACCCCGGTTCATAGGGAAAATGTTCAAAGGATCCTCACCGAAGGTCGCCTTTTGGATGCAAGGGCCGCCCCCGAGAGAGAGGGGCAAACACCCCTCTATGTGGGATGTGTATACCGAACAAAACCGCGAGAGTTGGCTACAGCCCTCTCGGTTCTTGAACGGCTCGATATCCACCCGCTGATCGCCGATGAAACCTGCTGCGGTTATATCGTCGAGGCTACGGGCTTTGCTAAGGAGTTTGAGGCGGTTCAGGAACAGTTCAAAAAGACCTATCAACAGTTGAACGCACCCGAGATCCTGACACTCTGCCCTACGTGTACCATAACCCTGAAGGAAAAGTATGGTCTGCCAGTAAAACACGCCATCGTGGTAGTCGCCGAACAATTGCACAAGAAGCAGGGAATAGTAAAACCCCTCGGGTTTCGGGCGACCTATCACGATCCATGCCACCTGGGCCGAATGCTTGGGGTCTTTGAGGAACCACGGGAGATTTTACGGTATTTGGGAATTCAACTGGTTGAGATGGAAAACAATCGGTATTTTTCTACCTGTTGCGGTGGAGGGGGTGGGGTAAATGCCGTGGACCCGGGGCTTTCGATAGAGATCGCCAAAAACCGCGTCCGAGATGCCATTCGCTTAGGCGTCGAGATAATCACCACCGTCTGTCCCACATGCGAACCAACACTACTGAGGGGAGCAGGCCGAGTTTCGAATGAGATTGACACTTTTATCGATGTTCGAAGTCTCTGGGAACTGTTGGATGATGCTCTCGTGGATTAGTTGAGATGAGAATTGGGAGGCCAGTGAAACGGAGGCATTGGGTAGGGGGGTCGACGGATGGATTCTTCTTTAGAGATTCCCGGAAAAGGTTTTTAGGATACTTCCCGACGTAGATTTGGGTTATTGGAAAAGTGTATGCCGGTTTCTACGCTATGGTTTTGCCAGCATTAGATTCGACGTTCATCCGTGCACAAAAAAAACCCACAGTTTCCTCGATCCAAGACTTTTCGAAGGTCATCGATTATGATAGAGGTTAAGTTACATTTCTCGGTATTTCAGAAATCTCTTTACTATAGCCAATTTCTCATTGATTTAAGTTTGTTACGCTGGTTTGGGCAACTAAGAGACCTTTATCGATTAAAATTTCGTAAAATGAAGCTTTCCGAGGGTTGGGACAAAAAGCAGAAGCTCAACTTTTCTACGACAGCTCCCATATTAACCGTGTCGGGCAGGGAGAAATTATTCAACACATGTAAGGTTTGTGGGAGGTAGATTTCTTATTTTCCACATTGTTTCCTTTGGGGCATCCCTGAGAAGTGGGTCGATCAAGAGTGAGGAAATGCCGAGAGGGCTATCCGACCCAGTGGGTAATTAGAAGAGGACAAAAAAGGGAGATTGATGTGTAGGGGGTCGCTTGGCTTTTTTCTCTTGACTCATGAAGAAAGGAAAGCTTATTAATGAGGTTCCGAAGAATCTCGGAGAAGCAAGATGATTTTGAGGTCTTTGCCCAAGTGGGTTGCTCGGTGATGATCTGTTGATACTCCTTTGGGGAGGGACGAAGCCACACATTGGGGCCATCGGGTTAACAGAGCCCCGGTCTAGCCTGAAGAATCGTAAGATTATAAGTGCCACGAGTTCGGTTTTCACATTTTTGGGCCATTAAGAGGATGTGTTGGCCAAGGAGATGTCAGAAGAGCTAGCGAGAAAGCTGAAGAGGAAGGTGGTGGTTGTTGCAGGGATGCATTGGGAAGGGATGGAGGATGAAGGTATGGAGGAGGTCATCGGCGTCTGTGAAAGACTTAAAGAGAGAATTTTGGAGAGAATGAGGGGAATATGAAGCGGATCGTCGTTGGGATCACCGGTGCCTCGGGGATTATTTACGGGATACGGTTACTGGAGGTACTAAAAGACCTAAAGATAGACACTCATTTGATTTTAACTGAGATAGCCAAAAAGGTTATCACCATAGAGACGAAACTCACCGTAAAGGATGTGGAAGGATTGGCTTATGAGTCTTACGATATAAATGACTCAGTAGCTCCTATGTCTAGCGGTTCTTTCAAAACCAACGGAATGGTAATCGCCCCGTGTACAATAAAGACTCTTTCTGGCGTGGCACATTCATATAATGACAACCTGCTGATTAGGGCCGCTGATGTGACCTTGAAGGAGATGCGCAGATTGATCTTGGTGGTGAGGGAAACACCACTGCATAAGGGGCACCTTGAGCTGATGCAAAAGGTTGCTGAGCGAGGAGGAGTTATTCTTCCCCCTATTCCTGCCTTCTACCACTTTCCCCGCGGAATACAGGATTTGATTGACCATACAATAGGTAAAGTACTGGATCTCCTAGAAATAGATCACCGCCTTTTTAAGAGATGGGAAGGTAGCCAGCGGATAGAATGAAGATTTTTGAGATGGAAATCTCCTGCTTTCTTTTTAGGCTTTTTTATACGGGCCGGTGGACGTCCAATCAGCGATTTCCTTACATCATTCTATCAACATGGCAGGATTCAAGAGCGTAGTTGAGGTGGCCGAACAAACTACGACATGGGAGAGAACAACCGCATTCCTGGGCCAGAAATTTCATATAGGTTTAGTTCATTGCACTAAGGCTATTCAGGTCATCTTATCTTGGCGTGATGGCATCAGAGGCATCTTGATACCCTCTAACAGTCAAAGTATCGAGGCCACGGATGCTAGGGGAAAGCACAATTGATGGAGCTCGAGATGGGGTGATGAAGGAAGAGAGGACTTTCTTGATTTGTAAGCAGTTTTTCTGGGTTTCATCATTTTTCAACAACACCATAACCCACGGCCTTATCAATCTGCACTTCCCTGATGAAAGGGGGTTACAGATTAAAGGGAATAAAAATAAAGATTTTCAGCTCTGCTTCAACTTCTGGTGGCAATTGGTAAAACCAAAACTCACGAAATTCCACAAAACATACTAGATTTTTCTTGACAGAGTTTAATTGATGTATTATATAGGGGAAAATGGTTTTACCATTATATTAGTTTTATAATTAGCCGGACTTAATTCCCCTGATTTATTAAGGCAAAATAAGAGACAAGTAAGGCATGTCAGCGATCAAAGCAAGGATTGCAGGAAAGATATTCAAGACCTTGATGGGAGCAAGTCCCCAAGATCGAATCTTGGTAGTCACAGATACGGAGAAGTTCAGGATTGGGCAAGATTTCTTTGAAGCTGCTATAGAAATCGGTGGGGATCCTCTAATGGCGGTTATTAAGGTGAGAGGAAACGATGGAGAAGAACCCCCGGCGTCGATTGGGAAGTTGATGGAGTTAAGCGATGTAATAATGATTCCAACAGCCCGTTCCCTCACCCATACGCAAGCTCGGATTACAGCTACAGAGGCCGGGGCGCGGATCGGAAGCATGCCTCGAATTACTCCCGAGATGATTGAGGAAGGGGGGTTGACAGCAGACTATGAGCAGGTAGCAATGCTTACGAAGCAGTGGATGGAACTACTTAGTGAGACCAATAAAGTAAGGATTCAAACTCAGAAGGGAACTAAAATTTCTTTCTCCGTGGAGTCCATGAAAGTCGGAGGCGATTTTGGAATGTTGAACCAGCCCGGGTCCTGGGGGAACCTTCCAGCAGGCGAGGCCTATGTTGTACCGGTGGAAGGAACAGCAGACGGAGTAGTGCTGGTAGACGGTTCTTTCTCAACTATTGGAAAACTGGTTAAGCCTATTCGGCTTACTGTCAAAAGGGGTAGGATAGTTCGGATCGAAGGGGGAAGACAGGCCAAACAGCTGTCAACGTATCTCGAATGCCTCGAAGATCCCATGGCGTATTTTTTGGGGGAATTCGGCATTGGAACAAACGAAAGGTCCAAGTTTATAGGGATCCCCTTAGAGGATGAGAAGATCCTAGGCACAGTCCATTTAGGCTTTGGGACCAATGTGAGCATGGGCGGCACCCTCAAGAGTAAAGTTCACCTGGACGGGATTATAATTCAGCCGACGGTTTGGTTTGACGGCGATATGGTCATTGAAAACGGCAAGGGAAAATTAGAGAAAAAATAGACAGAGAGAGTAGATATGACAATTAATGGAAGAGCTTTTAGAAGGATTCCTTGTGGGATGAGCGGTTGTAAGAAGAGGGCTAGTGGCGAATGCGAGTATTGTGGTCTTCCACTATGTGAGGAGCACGCGAGTAAAATTGCGAATCAAGGGGAAGATTGGTACTGCCGTGAGTGTTTTCTCTTTCTCTCAGTATCCGGGCGAGTTGAACGGCGCCTTGCTCGGAAGGTCATTCCAAAAGTGTTAGTAGTGGATCCGGGAAAGTGTACCGGGTGCCGAAACTGTCAATTGGTCTGTTCCTTTCGATTCCAGCGGGCATATAGTTATTCAGATGGGGCCATCCGGGTACGGAAATTCGAGCCAACTTGTCTCAATGTTCCCTTGTTGTGTGAGCATTGTGTGGACCCAGAATGCGTTCGAGTATGTCCGACCGAGGCATTGAGGAAGGATCGGGAGACCGGAATGGTTATAATGCTGCCGGAGGAATGCACTGGTTGTATGTCATGTGTGGAGGCTTGTCCATTTGGGGCGATTTTCCCTCGTCCTGGGGGTAAATTGGTTGCATTGTGTGATCTTTGCCAAGGAGATCCACAATGTGCGGCTTCGTGTGAGCCAAAAGCCATTGAATGGGTAAACAAGTTCGAAGCTGGGGAACGTAAGAAAGTAGTCTTGGTGAGGAGTAGACCCACAATACCTGATACCCTAGGAGGACATCATGGACGGGTGTAGCGCAGGCCAGATGATTTGGATAGACCTAGGCAAAGGGAAAATTTGGAAGGAGCAAGTCGATCTGAAGATGTTTCGAGATTACGTGGGCGGGAGGGGAGTGAATGCCAAAATCTTGTGGGAAAACCTGAAACCCGGTTTAGATCCTCTGTCGCCTGAAAATGTATTAGTAATTTCCGCAGGTACTCTTTGTGGTACCATCGCCCCGGGGGCTTCCGAGTTGACCGTTACCTCCAAATCTCCGTTAACGGGACTTTATTTCAAAACGACAGTAGGAGGTCATTTTGCCAATGAGTTAAAATTCGCAGGTTACGATGGAATAGTGATAACTGGGGCGTCGTTAACCCCTGTCTACCTGAGTATCAAGAATCAGGCAGTAACTATCAAGGATGCCGTTGGCATATGGGGAAAGGACCTGAGGGAAACGGATAAGGCCGTGAAGGAGAAAGAACGAGACTCCGATACCAATGTGATAGCCATCGGACCTGCAGGGGAGAATTTAGTGCGTTTCGCGGTTGTTTCCTCTAACATCTACCGGAGTGCCTCACGGGGAGGGCTTGGAGCTGTAATGGGTTATAAGAAATTAAAGGCGATCGCGGTGAGAGGAACGGGATCGATTAGTTGTTCTGAGCCGGATAAATTCCACAGGGTGGCGCTGGAATCACGACGTCGGGTCAGGGAGGACGAGTTTTCTTGGAGGCGGAAATACCTTTTTGGCACGCAAAGGGGATTGTTAACCGCCAATGAGGTTGGAGTTAACCCCACGCGCAACTTTCAAACAGGGTACATGGAGGGGGTTGAAAAGATCGGAGGAGAGTACATTCGAGAGAAATTCGTCGTGAGAGAGACAGGATGCTCCGCTTGTGTGATGCACTGTGGCAAGTTTACTTCTGTGGAGGAGGGTCCTTATCAAGGTTCTTCCTCAGAGGGGCCTCAGTGGGAAACCCTGAGCGATTGGGGCCCGAGGATTGGAAGTGTAGATCCAGCGTTTGTTATCCGAGCAAACGAGCTTTGTAACCTTTACGGTATGGACGTTAGTTCGTCCGCCAGTGTCGTTGCAATGGCTATGGAGTTATATGAGAAAGGGATGCTCTCCGAAGCTGAAACTGATGGATTAAGTCTGGAGTGGGGGAATCGAGAAGCAGTTGAATCTCTATTGAAGAAGATTGCTTTTCGAGACGGATTCGGCGATATCCTGGCTGAAGGAGCTAGGGGGGCAGCGGATAAAATCGGTCCTCAAGCGAGCTACTATGCCATTCAAGAGAAAGGTTTAGAATTAACGGCCGTAGATCCTCGGGCGACCATGCCGTATGCACTAGGATTTGCGATCGGGTCCCGAGGGCCGGACCATCTTACTTCTGAGGTGATGTGCCAGTATGGCTCTACCCCAGAGTTGGTGAAGATTGCAAACAGGCTCGCAGGGAATCAAGACGGCGCGAAGCCATTGGTTCCGAGCGGGAAGGCCCGAATGGTCAAGTGGCATGAAGAGATGGCCTGTTTGTCAGACTCCCTTGGTATTTGCTTTTTCCACACGCTCTCCTCATATCGAGTGGATTTGAAAGCCATGACAGATATGTTCTCATTGGGGACTGGAATTCCTTTGACGAAGAAGGAACTACTAAGGAGTGCCGAACGCGTCATCACCCTGGAACGGGCGATAAACCTGCGTGAAGGGATCACCCACGAAATGGATACTTTACCTCAGAGGGTCTTAGAGGAGCCCATTAAAGACGGCCCAGCAAAGGGTCTGGCTTTGCCTCGGACTGTTTTGGAACAGATGGTCAAAGAGTATTATCGGCTCAGAGGTTGGAATACGCGAACAGGAGTTCCCACTTCGAAAACGCTGAAGCGGCTGGGTTTGAAGGACATCGGTCCTCAGCTTCGTCGGTATCTAAAACCACCGGAAAAACAAGTGCTCCTTGTCAAAGGCTATCGAGAAGGGTGAGTGAGAATGAAAGTCCTGCTCACAACAAATGTAATTGACGACCTTATAGGAAAGCGCCTGACGTTGGATCTGGGGGAGAGCCAGTGTCTTCAGAGTCTATTTAATAAGATTGCGGAGAAATACGGGAAAAAAATGGAGGAAAGGCTCTTTACAAAGGGGAAATTAAAGTCAAATCTGACAATCTTGGTGAATGGTCGCGCATGGTCATCTTCGGATTTAGAAAAGGAACTTCCACAACCTTGTGAGGTCTGCGTTTTTCAGATGTTGGCTGGAGGGTAAATGAACGTGGTTGATTTGAAACTGCTTGGGATTTGCGGTAGCCCAAGAAAAGGAAATAGTGAGTTTTTGTTAAAAAAGGCCCTAGAATGCTCCGAAAAAGTTACCCCTAATAGTTTGTCGATGGAGATATATAACATAAGGGGAAAGAAATTTTTTCCGTGTATACATTGTAATAAATGCATTGATACTAAAGGAGAATGTGTACAAAATGATGATTTTCAGTGGTTGAGGGATAAATGGGTTGATGCAGATATTATCATTTATTCTGTCCCTGTATATCATATGGGATTGCCCGGACAACTAAAGTGTTTCATAGACAGGCTTGGCCATAGCTTACCTAAAAGAGAAATCGTTAATGACAGGTTAAAAACTATCGGAGTTATTGTTCAAGGAATTTATCTTTTTTCCGGACAGGAGGTGACAATTCAACAGCTAGTGAATCATGCACTATTAATGGGTTGCATTCCAGTAGTCCCTGATCCAGGTGTCGGCACAGGATTAACAGGAGTCGGAGGGTGGACGTTTAAAGACAGAGACAAGAATGCGATAGAAAAAAAGTACCAGCAGGGTGATATGGAAGCGAGACTATTGGTAGAGGCGTCCCAGGGTATGGTCAAGAAAGCATTGAAGATAGTTTCAATATTACGCGCGGGAGAAAAAATTCTGGAGTACGACATTAATTTGAAAGGATGCACCAATAATACGAAAGGAGGTGAATAACTGGTATAAAAAATTAGTCAAAAAGAGAAAGATTATCTTTGAGGAGGCTGCAAAAATGGAGAGGACAAAAATGGACACGGTAAAAATATTGGGTATTGCGGGTAGCCCGAGACACGGGAATACCGAAATTGCTGTTCAAGAGGCTCTTGCTGCAGCAAAAACATTAGGAGATGTTGCGACTAAGTTTGTGAGCCTGGCAGGCAAGAAAATTGATTCCTGCATTGGCTGTTATCGTTGTTATGCTGATGCTTCACCGCAAAAGTGGTGCGTTTCACTAGATGATGATATGCAGGAGATATTTGACTATATGCTTTTGGCAGATGGAATAATTCTTGGAAGCCCTGTCTATTACGGTCAGGTTGCAGGAAAATGCAAAGATCTTATGGATAGATTGGGGCCCTTTGACCACTTTGCTTGCAGTCCTTATCGGGGTGCGATGAGTCATAAGGTATTGGGCGGTATCGCTTGTTCTCATACGACTCATGGAGGCTTGGAACATACAATAAATAACATCCACTTATGGGGGTTGGTTTGCGACATGATAATAGTTGGACCAGGAACAGGTTTGCCAACAAGTTGTCTTTTTGGGGCCGCTTCGAGTCAGTGGCCTGGCAATAGAGATGACGAGATAAAGTCAAGGCCGAACGGCGAAGCTCTTATCACTTGCCGAAATCTCGGTTTAACTGTTGCTGAGACGACAAAAATCATAAGAGCTGGGCTAAAGGCTTACGACCACGAGGAATCCTGGAGAAATTGGCTAAAGAAATATGAACCCAATTGGATGCGCAGGCAAGAAAAAAATTGGATGGAATGAAGTGAAAGGAGATGATGATAATGGATTCAAAAATCAAAATTGATTGGGAGAAATATTTTACCAATAACCGAACTCTGGCAATTGGTTTCATTAAGGATGAAAAGACCGGACTGAAGAGACAGGTGATCCCAGAAAATGCTCTGAATAAATATATCGAGAAACTGACAACAGTAGGTCGTGATGCAAAAGCTGCAAAATCTTCAGGTGAAGCTTTTCATTGTGGAAGGTCCGCTGAAGATATAAGGAAAGCTTATATAGAAGGACAGGGCACAACTTTAATTAGTGACGAGGAACTCTACAAAGGAAATCCAGAATTTTGGCAGAAGTTTGTTTTAGAATAAGAAAGGAGTTTTCTCAAGGAGGTCCTCCGGTTAATCAAAATACGATTAATGTACAGGTGTTAGCAATCTCTTGTTCTGGAAGTGCTAGGAGAAGGTTAAAAACAATTGTACTTTGGTTCTAGAAGTGTGTAGCTCCACTAATAGGTACCTCAAAAAAGTGGAACTCTCTACCAGTATCATTACCTAAAAACGGGGTTATGGAAAAAACCAGGTAAATTTGAGGAAAAGAAGGGATACCCAAGCTCAACCCTAAGGATTTCTGGCATGGACATTCCGTTGGCTATTGGTCAAAGGAGCTTGAAGAGGAAGCCGAGCTTGCCCTTGATGGGAACCACTACCGGACGGGAAAGAAACTGGTCGGGCAGAGAATTGATGTTTAACGGAGAAAAAACATCTTGTTTAAATAATAGATGGGGATTGAAAAAGTGGAATATAAGATCGGGACAGAAACACACAATAGTTTTTTAAACTTTGAATTGGCAAATAGCGCAAAAAAATTGGTTAAAGATATAATGCTGGTTAAAGATAAAGAGACTGTGGCAATTACAGCAGATACTTCAAGTGATTGGAGAGTAGTTCAGGCTACAGCAAATGCAGTATATTGTGTTGGGGCTGAGCCAGTAGCAATATTGTATGAAACAAGGCCTAATGTTTCAATGGAACCCCCTTCACCTGTGAGTGGTGCTTTAAAGAACGCTGATGTTTGGATTGAGTTCTCTGTATCTTATATTCTCCATTCCGAAGCTTACAAGCAATCTTTGAAAACAGGGTGTAGATATATATGTTTATCCGGTATGGACGTACTGATGATGGTTAATACTATTGGCAGAGTAAATTATTCGAAAATCATAGAATTGGGGGGAGCACTTCGCGCTTTGATTAGTAATGCAAATGAAGTAAAAATCGAAAGTCCGGGAGGGACTGATCTTATCGGCTACAATGAGGGAAGGAAAGTTCGTCTTTCGGGTAAATTGGCAGATACAAAAGGGGAGCCTATTATGCTTGGGGGACAAATTTCCTGGTGCCCAATCGAGGAAACAATAGAGGGCACCTTGGTTTTTGACGGCACTTTATGGCCGCCTGATTCGCTAGGCAAATTGAAATCCCCCGTAAGATTAACCTTGAAAGAGGGAATCATTAGAGAAATAACGGGGGGATATGAGGCAAAGATATTTGAGAAATGGTTATCAAGTTTTAATGATCCTAATATGTATCGCTTGGCGCATTATTCCTTAGGATTTAATCCTGGGGTTACGGAATTAACGGGGCGGATTGTAGAAGACGAAAGGCTTTTTGGTTGTATAGAGTTTGGAATAGGAAGTCAAGGTGCTCAAATTATGGGGAAAACTTTCTCTGCGGCTGCACATACCGATGGAGTTGTTATTATGCCTTCGATTATCCTTGATGGAGAGATGATCGAGAAGGATGGCAAATACATGCACCAAGATTTAATTAAATTGTGTCAAGATCTCGGTGTTTGGGGCTATTAGAGAAAAGTGATTTTGTGCCTTGTGAAAATTTGAGGTATTTTTTAAAAAGATCAGACTCAAAAGGGGAGTTGTTGGGGGAAAAGAGTCTACTTCCAGACTTCGATTTGGGCGCTGTGATATACACGCTAGGACTTATGTCTAGATGAGTTGAGACTCATAACCACTAGGAATAAACTGATAGAGGTCATAATTATGGCGTTTAAAGACTTACGGGAATGGATAGCAGAAATTGAAAAAGCAAATCAATTGAAACGAATCACGGTCGAGGTAGATTGGGATTTGGAATTAGCCGCTATTAGTCGGCGTATTTGTCATCAAGGGGGCCCGGCACTTTTATTTGAAAACATCAAGGGTCACCGGAATACTGCGTGTCGTAGACTATTTATCAATGGTCTGTGTTGTCGGGAGAGGATAGCGATGGCGTTAGGTTTGCCAAAAAACACCCCTTATCGAGGGATAGTCGAGTTCATTAAAGAAAGACTTGCACACCAGGTTGCTCCGGTTAAGGTAGCATCAGGGCCGGTAAAACAAAATATTAAAGCTGATGACGAGGTTAATTTATATGAGTTTCCAGTGCCCAAGTACAGTTACCTGGACGGTGGAAGGTATATTACTACTTACGGGAACGTAGTGACAATGGATCCTGATACAAAGATAATGAATATAGGAATTTATCGAGGGATGATTGGTGAGAATGAAAAATCTATACCTGTTTTATTGATACGCAGCCAGCATTGGGGTATTCATTTCACAAAATATGAGCAGCGAGGTGAGGAAATGCCTGTTGCTATATTTTATGGGTGGGACCCCACAAGTCTGTTCTATGCTGGCGTAGGTGTTGTGCATCCTGGCTATTCTGAGTATGAGCTAATGGGAGGTCTCCGTGGGGAACCAGTAGAATTAGTCAAGTGTGAGACCTCAGATTTATATGTTCCAGCCACTGCGGAAATCGTAGTAGAAGGGCGGATTTCTCCCAATCCGAAGACTTTCCAAATGGAAGGACCCTTCGGGGAATATACCGGTTTCTACGGTGGTGAACGTACCCCCAAACCCACCATTCGTGTGGAGTGTGTCACCTTTCGTAATGACCCAATCTTTCGAGGTGGCTTTGCTGGGAGCAGCCCGGGCAATTTGGGTGAGGCTAGTTATTGGATGACATGCGCACGATCAGCAGTTACGTGGAAATCCTTGGAGGATATCGGAGTTCCTAATATAAAGGGAGTCTGGTCACATGGCATCACCAACTTGGGGAATCTACGTGTTCAAATCGACAAGATTTATAGAGGGCATGCTAAACAGGTTGCACACGCTGTGTTTGGTTTAGGAGCTAGTGCGTTGATGGCAAAGAATGTTATTGTTGTTGATAAGGATATAGACATCTTTGATGATGATGCAGTGGAATGGGCACTCTCTAATAGGACGAATGCCGCGATGGGGGATATCCAACTCTTTCCAGGAACCATTGGAAGCCCTTTGGATACTAGCGTTCCGGTTTCGGAGAGAAATGTGGCGAAATATGGAACCGGGAAATGGACCAGGGTTTTCATTGATGCCACGGTAAATTGGGACTTGGAGCCTCAAGAAGCATATGGCGGCCGTCGGGAACCACCCTTGTGTACCGAGTATCCCCCTGAGATTAACGAACTAATTAATCGACGCTGGCGAGAATATGGGTTTTAAGCTTCTCATGGGTCTGAGACCGTAAATGCAGAGAGACCAGGAAAATTGATAGGGATGATAGGATGAAAGGGGGTGATAAAAGCGAATGAAAGCACGAAATGTGGATCGAGACGAAGGGAGACAAGACAGGTTTTAAAGAAAGGAGGAAAGCAATGAAAGCAAAAGGCAAAATTAGGCTCATAGTGGCGGCATCTTTAGTGTTGCCAATAGGGATGCTGTCCTTGGTTAGTGCTTGGGCTGCACCGAGGTCTGAACAGTTACCATCCTCAGTCGACATTGCTGGCGGTCCGATTGGAACGAGCACTTATGTCTTAGCTACTGGAGTTGGCAAAATAATACATGACCACACGGCGATGGGGGCTACCGTTAAACCCATGGAAAGTATTATGAAGGATACGACGGTGGACAGAGGAGAGGTTGATATGGGGGTAACGGCAACTAATTCGTCAGCCCGTGCATATAAGGGTGAAGGAGAATATTCTGATTATAGACGGGCTAATCTCCGTATGCTATTCCACCTTTATGTTACTCCGACTGTTTCACTGGCGGTGCGGGCCGATTCAGGGATTACGCGCATTAGCCAACTCAAGGGGAAACGGGTGGCAAGTGGGTTTCCGGCTGACGAGGGCGCTCGTCGTCAGGTTGAGGTCGGCCTTCGAAGTGCTGGCCTTACCTGGGATGATGTTGTTCAGGTTCCAGTGCCAGGTGCTGTGGCAGCCCTAAAGGCTATAAACGAAGGACGAGTGGACGCATCATTCGCAATGGGACCAACCACACCTAAGACTGTGGAAATCCATAAAGCCATAGGGCTTCGTGCCCTATCTCTGGAACCCGGTCCCAAGCTAGATAAAATATTTAAGGAACTGCTTCCAGCTTCGAGGCCTGTACTTGGTAAAGCGGGAAAGGGGATACTCAAGGAGGATACATGGTTGATCTGGTATCCTTGGGCTTTTACAGCTTCCAGCCATTTGAACGATGCGGCTGCTTACGAGATAGTGAAGGCACTGTGGGAGAATTATAAAGAGTTGCATCCGGTTCATTTTTTTGCGAGGGGTTTTAGCCCAAAAACAATGGTGTCCGCGCCAGCGATCCCTTACCATCAAGGGGCAATTCGCTTCTACAGAGAGAAAGGCGTTTGGACTAAAGAATTCGAGAACATGCAAAAAGAATTATTAAAACAATAGCTGTTAGTCTTACCGTCATCTATAAGAAGTCGCTAAGATAGGCTGCCAGAGGTGGGCTTGAGGATAAGAGCGGAGCGATATTGTTGGTAGCCTAGAAGGGGAGTAGTTTCTACGGATCAAGGGCAGTCTACGGTAAGTCTTCATTCTAGCGAGAAGTAGGGTGACGTCTAATACAAAAAGGGAGGTTTCGTCTAATTCTAGAGAACTCCATGGCTGGCAAGGAGTAATTGCAAAGCTTCTCTTGATACTGATCCCTGTTATCGGCATATTCTTCATACTCGATTTGCCAGGAAAGGCTGGACTTCTTGTTTGGAAAGAACAATATATTGGTGTCTTCCTATCACTGGTTTTAGCCAGTGTCTTCATAACTATTTCCCCAACGAAGCAGGGTAATCGAAAAGTTGTGCCATGGTATGACTTAGCTCTCGCTTTCGTCAGCGTGACGCCAGGGATTTATATCGCTTTATTTTATCCTAGGGTGTCACTAACTCTACCGCAAATTGTACCAGAGAGGGTGTTTCTCGGAGTTATACTAATCCTTTTAAGTTTGGAAGCAACACGGCGCCTATTTGGGTGGGTTCTAGTGATTCTTGCCTCTGTCTTTATATTTTATGGTGGCTACACTAATTTGTTTCCTGGTTTTTTGGCGGGAAAGAGCGTATCGTGGGCAAGCTTAATCCAATATCTTTATCTGGATCCGAACAGTTTTATATGGCTGGCTGGTATTGCTGGTACCTTAATTTTGGCCTTTATCATATTCGGCCAGGTTATTTTTTCATTTGGTGGTGGAGCGGTTCTAACCGAGTTTTCCTTGGGCCTTATGGGGGGATTTAGAGGTGGGCCAGCAAAGGTAGCCATCGTTGGGTCCAGTCTTTTTGGCACTTTGTCAGGTACGTCTACGGCGAATGTCTTGGTGACTGGATCGGTGACCATTCCTCTGATGAAGAAAATTGGGTATAAGCCTCATGTAGCCGGAGCTATCGAAACTGTGGCTTCTTGCGGAGGCATGATTATGCCGCCGGTTATGGGAGCGGCCGCCTTCATCCTAGCAGATATCGTAGGTTTATCATATTCTCAGGTAGCTATTGCTGCTTTCATCCCAGCGTTTCTCTACTATGTTTCCTTATTTGTTCAGGTGGACTTAGAAGCGGCGAAGATGGGGTTAAAAGGGTTGCCTCGTGGTCAGTTGCCTCAAATAATGCCGATTTTGCGAAGGGGTTGGCTAATTTTGCTTCCTTTGGTCTTTCTAATTTACGTTCTGTTTGTAATCCGTCTACACCCAACGATAGCTGCTGCTTACTCAGTAATTTTTGGGCTCCTTCTTGCTCCATTGGCTAAGGAGAATCGTGTTCAATTTTGGCGGCGATTCCTAACTGTCCTGGAAGAGTCAGGAAAGGCTCTGCTGGGTGTGGGTATGTTGCTTACCGTTGCTGGATTGGTAGTTGCTGTTGTAGGCTTCTCTGGTTTGGGTTTTAAGATGTCGGTAGCTTTCGTTCAACTGGGTAGCGACAATACGTTGCTTCTTCTAGTCGTGGCCGCAATAGCTTCTGTGGCGCTCGGAATGGGTCTTCCTATTAGTGCTTCTTACATCCTGGTAGCGGTTATGGTAGCTCCTGCATTGGTGCAGTTGGGTCTCCCTATCCTGGCAGCTCACCTTTTTGTGCTTTATTATGCGAATTTAGCGGGAATTACTCCGCCCGTAGCATTAACCGCCTTCATAGCTGCGGGAATTGCTCGATCTGAGCCTATGAGCACCGGCTATTATAGTATGAAGCTAGCTATTTTGGCCTACATCGTCCCCTTTTTATTTGTATTTTCTCCGGCACTTTTACTAAATGATACGCCATGGGCTATTCTGATCCAAGTGGGCACGGCTATGCTGGCTACCTTTGCCGCTGGGATTAGCTTAACCGGATATTTGTTTCATAAACTGCCATTGGGTATTAGAGCACTTATAGGTATAGGGGCTCTAATACTTTTCATTTCAGTAGTGGTAGAGATGACGCTTCTAGGGTTGATGGTCAAAGTGGTAGGGGGACTTGTTGTTATTCCTTTGATTTCATGGTTGTGGAGGCAAAGAGAAAAGTCTGCTCCTTTGAAGTCATAGAATATAGGCAAAATAAGGGGCCTAAACCAAACGGGAAGCCCTCTTGGAAAACGAAATCTGAAGATTAGTTAATCTTGTGCAGGCGGGTCATCCGGTTACTCTTAGGAACACTGACTAAAGGTGTTTCCATATGCAGCCCAGAGCACCTTATCTCATATAGCCCAGGCGTGAAAAGTAAGGCTGGCACGTTAAGTGGTGGTGAACAACAGATGTTAAGTGTAGGTAGGGCGTTGATGTCCAAACCGTGCCTAATGTTACTCGATGAGCCATCACTTGGATTGGCACCTTTTTTATGTCGTGAAATTTTCAAGGCAATTGGAACTTTGCGCGAAAGGGGAATGACAATTTTACTAATTGAGCAGAACTCAAATCTTGCCTTGAGATTTTCAAATAGATGTTATATTATGCGGACAGGAAATCTTATTTTTGAAGGAAACTCTAGGGATTTAATTGGAAAAAGTGAAGAAATGAAAAAATATTATCTAGATTGAGAAAGAAGGGTTTGCCATCCTATGTTCCGAAAAGCGAAGCAAAAAAGAATTTTTGAAGATGTTATTTTACAGATTCAAGATGCTATCCTTGAGGGAAAGTTAGAAATAGGCGATAAGCTGCCGGCGGAAAGGCAGCTTATAAACACTTTTGGTATTAGCCGAGGTACACTCAGGGAGGCCTTTCGAGTGTTGGAACAGAAAGGGCTAATTTATATCAAACAAGGTGTTGACGGTGGAGCCATTGTGAACGCAGTAACTATCAGCAAGGTCAGCGAGAGCCTTGGATTGCTGATACGATCTCACAAGATCTCTCTCAGTGACCTTGGCGAATTTCGTGAAAATATTGAAGGCATTGTTGCCGGTCTCGCGGCTGAGAGAGCAAAAGAGGAGGATATCCGATGTTTGAAGCACCTTCTGATCGAGCTTGGGAGCTACGTTAAGGAAGGTGTCTCTCATTGGGATGCGTTTATTGAGGTGGATAATCAATGGCACATGGCCCTAGCCCACATTACTGGTAATCCCCTGTACGAATCAGTTCTCCAAACTGTTCATGATAACATCAATAGCTATTATAACCAGTTTCTTCCCAAGAAAGAAGAACTTATGGGGAAAAACTATCGGGATCTAGCCGGAATCTTACGAGCAGTGGAAAAGAGGCAAATATCAAAAGCCCGTTTGCTCGCCCAGAACCACGTGAGTCGATTCAACCGATTCATGCAGAAAAAGGAACTGGAAGAGAGGGAAAAACGTCTTAATGGTTAGTGCAAAGGGGTCATGCATTAAAGGGCACCCTGTCAAGAGAAAATACCTATCCATCGCAAAAAATATCATTTTTCGCAGAGTGACATCCCGACGCCAGTTCGGATTCCTCTGACTCATTCTCCGCACCCGCTACTTCTTTGTATTTGGTTCGCATTCATTGACTGATTCGCACCAGTCACCCATCGGAATTCAGTTTCTTTCTTTCGAACCTTTGTCTGACTTCGCAGACCCAGAAAATCGTCGGTTCCATACCATGCCCAATTGGTTATGTTACAATTTTTATGGTTTTAAACAACCTTTTTGAGGCTCATGGGATGGGCAGATCAGGTGTCCAGTTACTCCGTTCCGGCTATATTTTCAGTGGGGAAGTTTACCCTCGAATTCCCAAAGAGCCACAAGAATTTATCTCCTCGAATGGCAGCCTCGTCAGGTAGAATTTCACCGTTGTTCGATCAGCCCGTGAGGTCTGCGACGACCCTCCCCAGACCAGCCACTACCCGTGATAGGGGGTCGTACTGGACCTTGTCGGGGGTATCACCCCGAGTGTGGTAATAGGGTTAGCGGAAGAGCGCAGTGTCCGTTACCATCACC
>SMTZ1_10001672_pt1 | contig 22399 bp, 24 predicted proteins | sample DeeMarSWOR136_30_FD_25667 | JGI IMG/M metagenome (IMG submission 25667) | reverse complement strand
TCAAAAAGCAAAGGACAGGTATGCAAATGATGAAGCGATTAGATATTTCCAAAAGACAATCGCAATTATAAAAGACGGGTTGGAAGGTAAGGAGGCGGAACTTTGCGCAGCATATGAAGCGCTCGGTGATATTCACGGTTTAAAAGGTGAATACGAGTCTGCTATAAAATTTTATGAAGAAATGTATCATAATGCAGCCGGGGATAAAATAATTCAGTCAAAATCAAGAAGAAAAACCACTGAAATATTTCATGACCAAGGCAGATATGACGATGCATTGAGAGCCCTTGATGAGGCGGAAAAGATGTTAACAGAACGCTCAGAAAAGGAGATGTTTGAAAAATCTCAAATATGCATAATGAGGTGCTGGATTCTTAGGCTAAAAGGTGAGATGGAAAGGGCTGTAAAAGAAGGTGAAATGGGTTTAAAAATAGTTGATGATTTATGTCTGCTTAAATGGATTGACGAAAGAGAAATAAATATTCTAAGAGTTCAAGGATTTAATAATCTAGGAACAATTTTCTATAATAAAGGAGAATATGATAAGGCGATTAAACTTTATCAGAGATGTCTGAAAATATCTGAACAGGTAGGCAATAAGCGGGGGGGTGGTGTGGCAATTCGTAATTTAGGACTTGTATATTATGAAAAAGGAGAATATGATAAGGCGATTGAATTCTATCAAAAGGGGTTAAGAATATTTGAGGATATAGGCGCTAAACGAGTGATTGGTGTCGCAAATAGCGATATAGGAAGCGTGTATGGGGCGAAAGGAGAGTACGATAAGGCGATTGAATTTTATGGAAGGGCGTTAAAAATATTTGTAGAGACTGGGAATAAGCAGAGGCTGGGTGAAGTACACGAGGGGCTAGGCAGCATTTATCATAATCGAGGCGAATACAACAAGGCGATCGGATTTTATCAAAAGGCTATAAAATTATTCGAGGAGATAGGTTATAAGCGCGGGATTGGCATAGCAAATCACAATTTAGGGAAGATATTTTTGGAAATTACTCAATATGATAAGGCAGCACACTGTCTATCGAAATCAGAAAACATTCTCAAGGAAATAGGGGATAAAAAAACACTATATGCAGTATATACAGCATTAGCCATGTTAAAATGTAAAAGGAGTTTAGGGGACACAGAAAAACCCCAGTATAGGGAGTTGCAGAAAGAGGTGTTGGAGCATGCAGATAAGGCATTGAGTTTCGTAAAGGAATTGGGTTCAAAACCCGATATGGCAAGTTGCTATTTTGCTTATGGTAATATATATGCCTCTATTGGCAATTTCAAAAAGGCAGAAGAAAATTTTAAAAAAGCGATTAAAATTTATGAAGAACTGAATCAAAAAAAGTTCCTTGCTGATGCCTATCTTGAATACGCAAAAATGTTGAAAAAAGAAGCCTTGGGAGGCAAATATTCACAGGACTTGGTAGATGAATATTTTAAGAAAGCACGAAAAATTTATAAACAACTAAAATTAAAAAACAAAATCAAAGAATGTGTTTAACTAATGCAATATTTTCTTAATTATCAAAACCCGTAAGAAAAGATATTCTTAGGATAGAACGACGGAAGCCTGCTTCGTTACAGATAATTTTTAATGGTGCTAGCCAGCGGTAGGTATGATTAAAATGTCAAATTGTCAAGCACCGACCCCACTTTTCCATGGTGTGTCATCTCTTTTGATCGTCCAAAGGAACATGACTATCAGGCCAAACAGTACGACCGGGACAACAACGATCCCTGCTTCTGGACCAAAAAAACCGCCCGTCATCCAATCGGGTCCGGTAATCGTATGTTTAATAAGACTCTCAGAATCAAGACCACTGACTGAAAATCCAAAAATGGGTCCTTGGAAAAAATTCCAACCGGCGTGCATCCCAATGGATAACCAGAGTTGATTTGTTCGGAGCCAGCCAAAGATTCTCAAAAAGCCAAAAATGGCTATTAACACACCTGAAAATACTGTGCTGTCAGGATTCGACATATGTATGAGACCGTAGAAGATGCACGACACCACGACAGCCCATACAAATCCGATCCCTTCACCCAGGTTCTGAAGGATGTAGCCACGAAACCCTAACTCTTCAGAATAACCGGTAGCAAGCCCAACCCCAAAAAACAACAAAAAGATTTCCAAGATCGCTGGAAATCCGCTGCCCGTCCAGCCAATCTCTTTGATCTCCAGCATACCTGATGCCAGAAGGACTACGAAAAAGAGACCGACCATGAATCCGCTGAGAATGAACCCGATCAGCATATCCCAAATCGCAAATCTATTGAACTTTAATCCCAGCGATACAAACGATTTCTTATCGATGAATTTTCTGAAGAGCCATACGATCAGTGTTCCACCAATTACAACAACAATTCCTCGAAAAACCCAGCTGATTGTGTTGTTTTCCAGTGATCCACCAAAAATTGGTCTAAGGGATAGGTTGAGTATTCTCATTATAATAGGAACCGCAGGTAAGAACAGGAATAGTCGCCAGCCTGCACGAAGCCGGTTTTCATCTAGGTTTAGGAAGATTTTTTTAATGGTGATAGACTACCCCCTTATCATAGGCACTTAGATTCCGCCTCATAATATGCTGCAATAAGTTTTCTTTTTTTTCTATATATATAATACGTTGCAAAATAGAATAATGTTACATTAAGGTGAAACTTTCCGCCATTTTCCTCCGTATTATATAATATATAATAGATTTTAGTGGTTTTACTTAGACTATTACAAGAAATGCTTAAAGAGGAGGCACAATGGGATTTTTAATAATTGTTATATTAGCATTAGATAATCCGGCTAAATCCTTGGAAGTGCGGTTTACAGAAACACCGCCCTCAATCGACGGAGTACTTGAGGATATTTGGTCTAAGGCTGATTCAGCCACAAATTTTGTCCAATGTGAGCCTTATGAAAAATCAAACCCTACTGAGCAGACAACCGTATATATCCTGCAGGATGAGAATAATCTTTATATTGCATTCAAATGTGATGCAAAGGCTCTTGGTTCAGTCAAAGGATTGATGAAGGACGAAGACTATGTCAGTGTCGGGATTGATCCTTTTGGTTGCAAAACAACCGGCTATTATTTTCGGGTCTTTGCCAGCGGGGTGATGAGTGATGGCTGGGTTCTTGATGATGGAAGAAATTATGATGATTCCTGGGAAGGTGTCTGGTATCGAGGAGTAACTGTTCATGATGATCATTATGTGGTCGAAATTAAGATCCCGTTCAAGTCGATCCGTTATAACCGAAATTTACAAGAATGGGGTATTCAATTTGAGCGTTACTGTGCGGCAAATCGTGAAACCGATTACTGGACCGAAGTATTGCAAATAGATGGTGACCGGCTCTCGCACTGGCCCCCACTGAAGAATATCCAGGCACAGACCACTGGCTATCACTTTGAATTGTATCCAGAAGGTTATATAAGGTCGGATCTAAATTGGTATTATGATACCACGGGTATGGAAGACAGTATAAAAACCGATCTGAAACCCAGCGGTTCTTTGAATTTCAAATGGGATATCACCTCACAAACAACAGTGAACGCAACCATATATCCAGATTTTGCCCAGATCGAATCCGATCCCTTTACTGTGAATCTTGGTCGCTACCCAACATATCTGGATGAACGCCGACCTTTTTTTCTTGAAGGAAAAGATATCTTTCGGTTTTCTGATTTTGGTGAAGGTGTTGGATTTTTTGATCCTTTGGAAATTTTCTATTCTCGCCGCATCGGAAAGTCCATGAACGGTGAGGCAGTACCAATAATCGCTGGTGTTAAATTGACCCACAAAACCAAAGAATGGAATGCAGGCGTGTTTGGCGCCTACACTGATGATTATACGCAAAACGATTCAATGATTGAGTCGAACCATGCTTTTGGTGTTGCCCGGATCAAACGCGGTGTTTTTCATAATTCAGATATCGGATTTATGTTTAGCGGTTCTTACGTTGATTTAGATAATTATAATTATGTCGTTGGTATCGACGGTGTACACCGCATGGGCCGTAATCAATTTATTGCCCAGGGAGCGCTAAGTGACAAAAATAATAAACGGGGTTGGGCAGCCAAATCTGCTTTTTTTGGATTTCTCGGAAATTTCCTTACCCTTGGTTCGATTGAAGTCATCGATGATTCGTTTGATGTCAGTGACGTCGGTTATGTACCCTGGGCTGGTCAGAAAGAAATTTTCTTAGCCAGTGGTCCTTACTGGCAGTTCCCACAGGGTTTTTTCAGCAGCACATTTATTCTGCCCGGTCTCCATATTGGACAGGAACCAGGCAGTGATAAATGGTCAATACTTGCCTTTCTTGAGCAGAATTCAGGATTTCGCAATCAATGGGGATATGATATGAGCATTATGCTTGGTTCATATTATGAAGCAGATACAAATTATCTGTTTAAAAATGTATGTTTATCAGTCTGGGGTAATCTCTTCAAACATGGTATTTGTTTTGGTGGATCGTACGATTATACATACAATTACAGACGTGACTTCATTGCGTGGAACGGCTCACACTGGTTTGCTTATTCTTATGCGTTTATAGACTGGATGAGTGCAGGGTTTAGTGCCAATGCATGGTTTGAATGGGATACACTTAATGCCTTAGTTGGCATAACGCCCCGACTTCAACCACGTATTGATATTCGTTTTAATGCTGATATGAGCCTTGGATTATTTGGCGAATTTGTCATGACTGGCACGGGTTATAATGATCAAGAAGTTTATTCAATTCGACCGGGACTGCTGTTCTCATGGCGTTTTTTGCCGAAATCATGGTTCTATATCGCGATAAATGATTATCATCAGCAGAACGACCAGGGAAACCTGCAACATGAATATTTAATTGGTGCGATAAAGGCAAAGTACCTTATATATTTCTGATAATACGGAGCAAATATCAAAACATGATGCATTCATTAGAAAACAGCGGTTAGACAAATAATGTCTAATGCCAAGAAAACCTGCCACCATATGACATGTGCAATGTACGGTTATTTGGTCAGAACAGATGATAAGGAATGAATCCCTTACTCAGTAGATCATAATGTGCTGGTAAACAGCAAAACTCCTAATACAGTTATTAATAAAGCCCCAATGATCGAGATTGTAGTCTGTATAATCTTGCTAGTCTTTGTTCGAGTAATAACATACTTGGTGAGATTTTCTTTTGCCAGAATTGTTGAAACACCAACAATTGAAATGGTTGCTGCCATTCCCAAAGCCATGAAAAATGTGCTTATTATACCGAGGTACAGAATGCCCATAGATATAGAAAAGAGTAGGACTATCATTGCACCAGTACAGGGAGTTAGCCCAACGGCGATTGCAAAAGGGATAATTGGTTTAGTTTTTGCTAAGTTATGATCAGTAATCGTGTCTGTCGATGTCTCCTTACCCCAGAAACTGATAATTGCTTTGAACAGTAGAAACAAACCGATAATAGTGATTACTCCGTAACTTATTAACCTAATTATTCTGCCAAAATTTTCAAACTTGGGCAAAAAAGTTTGTTGAATTATGAAATAAAGGATAAGCACAAGAATTAGTGCAGATAGAGCATGAAGAAATCCTATTAAGGTACCAACCATAATTCCTTTCTTAACTTCAGCATTTTCTGCCAGAAAATATGAAAATGTTATAGTTTTACCGTGCCCCGGTCCTAAAGCATGAACCATCCCATAAATGAAAGTAATGAAAATGATTATGAGAAATGGCCTTACTGATTTTCTTTCTTTTATTTCTTTGGATAATTCAGTGATTTTGTGATTTAAGTCACGTTGTAATGATGAAATGTATTTTATGAATTTCTTAATAAATGATGGATACTGGATACCTTTTCTGGGTTTATCCGATGTAAACGGGTTATCCTGCGCGAATATTAGCGTATTTGCGAGCAATAATGTTGTTAGAATAATCAATATGCCTTTTTTCATCATTCTTTCTTCCTAAACATTAAACGAATTGAATAAGGATAGATCTCTCCGTAGTTTTTGGATTCTTTTGTATCTTCAAATACTTCATATTCATAATCAATGGTTTCTGCATTTGAGAAATGAACTGGATTTTCACCCATTGGTAGCAGATCTACATAATATGTTTCATCATACATACACACTTCGATTTCCTGATACGATGGATTTGCAGGAACCACATAGGCAATAAAGAAATTGTAAATAACCCTATCCTCTGATACCCTTACAGAAAAATCACTAACTGTTCTCACCTTAAGGCATTTGTCCTTATTTGTTATGTAAATAAAATAGTTGTAATTCGCGAGATTTGAGAATGCATCTTTCTCCGTTTTGACTATTTCATCGCTACTGAATTCGCCGTCTTTGTTGACATCATAATCTTGAAGCAGCATACTGCTGTACATCTCATCAAAAAACCATTCTGTTTTCATACCGATAAGTCCGTTCTCATTGAACATAAAATCTACTGTGTAATCAATAAACACATGTGGATGAGCCAATAGAAACCACGTAGTTAAAGGATTTATTAACACAAGAGAGATCTTTTTCATGATGTGGTTCTTATTAATGACTATGAAGCCGTTATTTTTCAGTATAACTACAGTGACTGGAAAGTCAAGATATGTATGGGGTCAGACCTGGAAACTAGAAACTAGTTGACATGTTAGTGTAGATGTATATAATACTCTGATGGCACGTCCCTACCGTTTGCAAGCCGAGAACTGTCTCTACCATATTGTAAGCCGCGGTGATGACCGCAAAAAGATCTATACATTAGCCAATGACTATGGTAAATTCATGGACTATGTAGTGAAGGCGAAAGAGCGATATCAATTTTTATTGTATGCATATTGCCTGATGGTCAATCATTTTCATCTGCTCATAGAGACTATGTTACCAAATATCTCTCAAATCATGCACTATATCAAAGGATCATATACGACCTACTACAATATCCGGCATCGCCGTACCGGTCATCTGTTTCAAGGTCGGTTCAAATCGATTGTTGTGGATAAAGAAAGTTATTTCCTTGAATTAACCAGATACATCCACCTCAATCCGGTGTATGCAGGCATTGTTCAGGATCCTGGTGCCTATAGGTGGTCAAGCTACCGCGGCTATCTGGGTAAAAAGGATGAATGTATTGACAAAGAAGCAGTAAAGCAGTATCTGGGTATGACCTGTGGTGCATATCAGCGCTTTGTGCTTGAGGGGATAAGAAAGCCGAAAGATCCATTAAAAAAGGTATATGCCGGGTTTTTATTAGGTTCGGTGGGTTTTATCAAGGATAAACTGGAGGATCTGAAACTTCAGATCGCCAGTGAAGAAGTGGTTCAGAAAAGGGTTTTGTCCAATGATCAGGACAAGGCAGAGCTGATCATACATAGTTTTGAGAAACATTTTCGTACGACGTTAGGGCAGATAAGAACGAGCAAGACCCGACCGATGCGTATGAAGCAGATATTGATCTATCTGTTACGAGAATATACGGGCTTGACGAATCGAGCGATCGGTGGTATGCTCAGGATGCGGTATCCCGCAGTAAGCAAAGCAGGATTGACAATGAAACAGATACTGAAAGAGGATAAGCAAATGCAGAGAACTATCAACAAAATAGTTTCTAGTTTCCAGGTCTGACCCCATCTTTCATCTGAAATGATAGATGATTGTAGGAAATTCAAGGAAGTCGGTGTAGAAGAATGGCTAAAATCTCGAATAGAAAACGCTGAAAAAGGATACCTTGGTTGTACAGGAAAGTATTATACTAAGCCACAGAGGAGACACTGATGGAGGATAAACAGTTACAGACCTGTGACATTCAGGTGAAAGATTTCAAGATCGAACCATTCGCGCTCGTGATTTTTGGGGGGGCAGGGGACTTGAGTAAGCGAAAGTTGGTACCGGCCTTATTTGATCTTTATTTGGAAAACGAATTGCCAAAACAATTCTCAATTGTCGGATTTGGGTTGCCTGATATGAGCGAAGATAATTATCGTGCTGCCATGAAAGGGGCGATCAGCGCCCACAGTGATACTCCTCCAGACCGAGACCAGCTTATCAAATTCAGCAAACATCTTCATTATGTGCCGTCTTTTTTTGATGATAACAAAAATTACAAAATCTTAATTGACAAACTGTCAGATCTGGTGACTTTTACTGATAAAGGTACAAAAGATGTTATTTATTATATGGCCGCACCACCCCAGTTCTTGCCATTGATTGTGGAAAAACTTGAGAAACACAATTTGGCTAAAGGCGTATTCAACGCCAAAATAATTGTAGAAAAACCATTTGGTAGTGATTACTTAACTGCCGCGCGATTGAATCAAATTCTTGCTGCGGCCTTTAAAGAAGACCAAATTTATCGCATCAATCATTACTTGAGCAGAGAGACTGTTCAAAATATACTTTTTTTCCGCTTTTCTAATAGCATTTTCGAGCCAATATGGAATCATCGATACATTGATAATGTGCAGATCACAGTTGCCGAAAGTGTTGGTATAGAACACCGCGGTACATTTTACGAACAGGCCGGTGTGGTTCGGGATATCGTGCAGAACTATGTGATGCAACTAGTGGGGCTCGTAGCTATGGAGCCGCCAGTTGGCTTTGACGCCGACTACATCCGTGATGAAAAGATTAAAGTCTTTCGCTCGATCTGTGCAATGGGTTTGAGTTACGTTGATGATTTTACGGTACGTGGTCAGTATGGCCCTGGTACGGTTAATGGTGCTGAAGTTCCGGGATATCGAAGCGAAAAAAATGTGGCATCTGATTCAAATACACCGACATTTATGGCGGCAAAGATGTACATTGATAACTGGCGCTGGGCTAATGTACCGTTTTATGTCCGGTCGGGCAAGCGGATGGCCAAATGTATAACTCAAATATGTATCCAGTTCAAACAACCGCCGTTGAGTTTATTTGGCAAAGCACATAATCAGCTCAAATCAAATATCTTGATCCTTAACACCCAACCACAAGAAGAAATATCATTGCAATTCGGTGTTAAATATCCAAATTCACATAATAAAATTTACCCGGTTGATATGAAATTCGATTATCAAAAAGCTTTCAATATAAAATCGCATCCTGTTTATGAACAGCTGCTCGTTAATGTGATGAAAGGTGATCTTAGTCTGTTCCTGCGACAGGATGCTGTTGAGGCAATGTGGCAGGTAGTAGATCCAATTATTTCACGCTGGAGAAATACCGCTGCGCCCGAATTCCCTAATTATGAAGCAGGTACATGGGGCCCAAAGGAAGCTCAACGCCTTCTTGAACAGGATGGTCGTAGCTGGGTTCTACATTAAACATTGAATAATGTCTGAAAAAGCCATAACTACCTTTTAATTCCACAAAGTGAATTGTAAATATTGTAAGATAATTCAAAGGCATGATACAGATTACAGTATGCGTAGGGCACATTGGGATTTGAGTAGTGACTTTCCCAGATGTGCGTGGCACTGGCAATTTGTTTGCGACCGATGTGGCGCAAGGATATCGTTTAATGGCACAACATGGTGCCCAAAGACGAAGGAGTTTTTCTGTATACGCTGTGCTCCTCGTCACAGAAAGGTTAAGAGGTCCTTTTGGGCGTGGGATTACTATTATTCACTCTGGTGTAAGACTTGTAAACGTTTTCATCCAACCCTTGATTGGTTGGAATACACGGGTAAACATCCGTGGCAATTGGGTGCGGTGGCACGTCGTGCCTTGAAAGGCTTAAGCAGAATCAAAAAATTGAAGCCATGGTATTACATGAGGTGGGCACCCAAAAAGCTGCAGCATCCATCACGCCAAGAAGTGCAGAGGCGGTGGGATGATAGCGCTGGAATCTGGGATGCCGGATACACAAGGTTCGGCGACAGTTATCGTCGTAACATTTTTAATCCGGTTTTGTTCCCAATGATTGGTGATGTAAAAGGAAGACGGGTGCTCGATGCTGGCTGCGGTGCAGGGTACATGTGTCGTATTCTTGCTGAAAGAGGAGCAAAGGTTACCGGGGTAGATTTGTCAACGAAATTTATCGAACTCGCGCAGCGATACGAGAAAAAGAAGAAAATGGGAATTGAATATTTCTGCGCAGACCTGGCTCATTTATCACAGATTCGTAATTCTTATTTTGACTTGGTCATTTCTATATATGTACTCTGCGATGTACGCGACTATGTCAAGGCGATTAAAGAGATCGCCAGAATTTTAAAACCGAAAGGCCGTTTTGTTTTTCTTATCGAGCACCCCTGTTTTAACTGGAAGGCAGGAGGGTGGGAGCGTATCCCAGCTGATAGCCAGAGAACCGAAGATTGGCGCTATCTAAAGCTTGATCACTACTTTGAACGGGGCACACAAGAATGGCAGTGGGGTAAATTTCCGACCCTTCTGAGTTTTTATAGACCTCTATCAGATTACTTCCATTCGCTCAAGAAAAATGGCTTTGTAGTTCGGGATCTGTTTGAACCACGTCCAAAGAAAAAAGCACTGCATGATCGCCCACGTGATTGGGATAAAGAAGATAGAATTCCGCCGGTCCTGGTGATCGAGGCGATTAAACAGAAGAACTAATCCATTTATCCCTGAATTTGTCCTATTTTCAATATCGAGTAATGGTCAAAGTTACCCCTTGACAATTTAGAATTTTTCATTATAATGATAATGGAAACCATTATCATTATATATGATTATTATAATGGAGAATGATTGTTATGCGAAGAAGAAATAGAATGGGATCACCGTGGTGGTATGGTAGATTTAGAGGATACGGCTATAGGATAACCGTACCGAGAGAGGCCATATTAAGTGTTCTAAGCCAGACATCTGAACATCTGAGCGCGGAAGATATATACCTTGCAGTTCATAAGATCTATCCTAATGTTGGGCTTACTACAATATACCGTACCCTGGAATTGCTTGTTCATATGGGGCTTGTCTTCAAATTCGATTTTGGAGATGGTCGGGCAAGATATGAACTATCAGAAGGGCCAAAAGGAAAAAATCACCACCATCATCTGGTTTGCACGAACTGTGGTAGAGTAATAGATTATACGGATTTCATTGATGAGGAAATTGAACTGTTGAGCCGGACTGAAAAGGGTCTTTCGAAGAAATTTAATTTCAGAATTGTTAATCATCTTATTCAATTTTATGGCTTATGCGATAAATGTCAGGGTAAGAAATAGTGTTAGGTTATCAATAAATGAAAATGGGTTTCATTAACAATAAGAAGGAGGTGATATAGATGCCAGCTGGAGATAGAACAGGTCCACTTGGATTTGGACCAATGACAGGACGCGGTGCTGGTTACTGTGCTGGCTATCCTGTACCAGGTTATGCCAACCCAATTCCTGGTAGAGGCTGGTTTGGTTTTGGTCGTGGTTTTGGCAGAGGTCGTGGTTTTGGTCGTGGTTTTGGCAGAGGTCGTGGTTTTGGCAGAGGTTGGGGTTGGAGCAACTCGTACTATCCTATGGGGTATGCTGGTTGGGCAGGACCTGGTTTTGCACCTTGGACATACCCCGCATACACCTCCGCGCCAGAGTTTTCTGACAAAGAAGAAATGGATATGCTCAAGAGCCAAGCCGATTATCTGAAAACGCAACTCGAAGATGTACAGAACCGCATCAGCACATTAGAAAAAGCTCAGGCGCAGAGCAAAAAATAGTGATCAGGATGGGGAGCGTATTGATTTCTTTACTTACTCCCCATCCAAATTGCCAAAGAAGTAAGGAGGAATAGTATGCGTGTGGGAATATCAACAGATGGAGACTTTGTATCTGTTCATTTTGGCAGATGTCCATCTTTTACTATTGTGGATGTTGAGAATGGTGAGATCACGAATAAGGAAATTATTGAAAACCCCGGGCATCAACCTGGTTTTATTCCACAATTCTTGCATCAAAAAGGTGTTGAATGCATCGTCTGCGGTGGCATGGGAAGGCGGGCGACAGGCTTTTTTAATGAATTTGGCATTAGAACCATCGTAGGTGTCAGTGGTAGCATAGATAGTGTACTCGAAAAACTCAAGAAAGGGATTCTTAAAGAAAGCGAAAGTCTCTGTAAACCAGGATCTGGAAAGGGATATGGTCTAGACAAAACTGAGTGTGACCATCCTCACCAAGATAGTGATAAAGATTGAAACAGGGAGGAACATAAAATGAAGATTTGCATAACCTCACGAGGAGATAATTTGAATGCAGAGGTTGATCCACGATTTGGCAGATGCACCTATTTTATTTTTGTGGACACTGATACCTTAGAATTCGAGTCAGAAAAAAATCCCAATATTGAAGCTATGGGAGGTGCCGGAATTCAATCTGGTCAATTTGTGGCAAACAAACAGGTCAAAGCAGTCTTAACAGGCAATATGGGTCCTAATGCCTTCCAGACTCTACAGGCAGCAGGGATTGATGTAATTACTGGTTTGTCTGGCAGTGTTGAGGACGCGATAGAGAAATATAAAAAAGGTGAAGTAAAACCAGCTCAGGCGCCCAGTGTGAGTTCCAAATTTGGCTTGCCGGGTAAAAAGATAGGGAGGTGATCAGTATGCCAAGAGGTGATGGAACCGGACCACGCAATATGGGCTCAGGACAAGGTCCAATGCAGGGAAGATTCCGTAGAGGCCGTGGACAAGGAGCAGGTCCTGGTGGTCAATGCGTTTGCCCAGCATGCGGAACTAGTGCACCTCATCAAAGGGGTATGCCATGTTACCAAATGACATGTCCTAAGTGTGGTGCAAATATGGTGAGACAATAAGAGAAGAAGGCAAGAGATGGCTCACAGATGGCTATGAAGGCAAACCCTTTATGAGCCTTAATATGTTTTTTCTCAACCTTCTTAAGCCCTTATTAATATGGAGGTTATATGCCAATTTATACTTATAAGTGCAAGAAATGCGGTCTTGTCTTTGATTTTCTTATGATGAAAAAATCGGAAAAACCAAAATGTACAAAATGTGGTAGTGAAGATTTAGAAAAAAAGGTTGCTGCATTTGGTATTAAAATGAACAGCTCTTCCTCAGGCGGTAGTTCGAGTTGCCCAACTGGAACCTGTCCTTTTCCTGGGTAATAAACAGATAATATTATGCCTATATACGAGTATAAATGCGAGATATGTGGTAAAGTTACAGAGATATTTTTCAAAAGTCAAAATGATAATGAACCTCTTGTTTGTGTTCACTGTGGCTCAAAGAAGCTAAAAAAACAGTTTTCAGTACCCGGTGCTGTCATAAAAGGCAGTACGCGACCAAAAGGTACTACCTGCTGCGGCAGAGATGAACGTTGTGATACGCCTCCTTGTTCTGGCGATGGCATCTGTAAACGCGATTGATTGATGACAGTTGGTGTGGGCAATTGCGCTCGCCTCAATGATTAGTTCTTCCCCTAAGACAAAATAGAGGTTACAAGTCAAACAGGAATTATATGATGGTTGCGATTTGCGCGGAGGCGTATGTTATGAGTCAGATAGATAAGTTGAAACGAAAAATACAGACTGTTTAGGCAAAAGTAATCTTGTGCTCAAAGAAATCTGATAATTTATTAAGAACAAAAAGAGGGATAATATGCATATATTCTTGTCGTTATTAATCATTTTTTCTATGGGAGGCAATATGCAGAAGGATGAGGATTTCGTTCAACCTGCGGGATATCCTCACAAGATAGAAGTTACCATAATTTATGACAATAACCCATTTGATGACCGGTTGAAAACGGATTGGGGGTTTTCCTGTTTGATAAAGGGGTTAGAGAAGACAATTCTTTTCGATACAGGGGGCGATGGTGAGGTTCTTATGAATAACATGAAGAAACTTAAGATTGATCCTGCTGATGTAGATGTGGTATTCCTTTCTCATGAACATTGGGATCATGCTGGTGGTTTGAAAAGTTTCTTAGAACACAATCACAACATTGTTGTATATCTTCTACCATCCTTTCCCGCGAGCATCAAGAACAGCATAAAAAACGCAGGTGCAGAAGTGATTGAGACAGCAAATTCTATGTCACTTTGTGAAAGAGTCACCTCTACCGGTAAACTTGGAACCGCAATTGATGAACAATCTCTTGTTCTTGAAACGGAGAATGGTTTGGTAATTATTACGGGCTGCGCGCATCCGGGTATTGTTGATATTGTTAGACATGTAAAAAAGAATTTAGAACAAAAAATCTACATGGTTTTCGGTGGTTTTCATCTGGGAGGAACTTCTGATTCTGAACTGAAATCTATCATTACGCGCTTCCGCGAAATGAAGGTTGAGAAGGTGGGGCCATGCCATTGTAGTGGAGATCGTTGCCGTGAATTGTTTGCTGATGAGTATAAGGAAAATTTCGTAGATATTGGGGTCGGGAAAATTATCGAATTTCAATGATTATATCATTTGCGAGTGGAAAAGGCGGAACAGGTAAGACAACCGTAGCGACCAATTTTGCATTATTGCTTGCTGAAGACAATAATCAGAAAATTCAATTTCTTGATTGCGATGTCGAGGAGCCGAATGCTAGTATTTTCTTAAAGCCAGAAATCACGGAAACTACGCCCATAGGCATTCCCGTTCCGGTTGTGGATTTTGATAAATGCACATATTGTGGTAAGTGTGCTGAAATTTGTGCCTATAACGCTATCGCGGTGCTTAACCCCGTTAGATACCGACAAAGCGAAAAGAAATCCAATAATGTTGCGCCTAGCACTAATTCATCTAACGGGGCGAAACAGGATGTTCTTATGTTTTCTGAACTATGCCATGGCTGTGGTGGGTGTATGTTATTTTGTCCTGAGCAAGCGATCAGTGAAAAAGACAGAGAAATTGGCATAATCGAAAATGGTAAGGTAGGCACAATCGAATTTACTCAAGGTAAATTAAATGTTGGCGAACCTATGGCATCACCAGTTATCAGGGAGATGAAACGGAGAATCAGAGATACGGAGATACGGAGAAACGGCGAGAAGGAAAAACGAACACTTAACCATTTAACCATAATTGATGTTCCACCGGGCACCTCTTGTCCGATGATTGAAGCAACAAAGGGAAGCGATTTTACTGTGCTGGTTACAGAACCCACGCCCTTTGGTCTAAATGATCTCGTTTTAGCAGTTGAAACTATGAGAAAATTGAATATACCGATAGGGGTCGTAATCAATCGAAGTACCGAAGGTAATGATAAGATAATAACGACATATTGTGATAGTGAAGGTATACCAATATTGACGCGCATACCAATGGATAGAGAGATTGCTGTTGCGTATTCAAAAGGAATTCCGATAATTCATTCTAATGATGAATATAGAAAGAACTTTCAAGAACTGCATCAAAAAATATTCGAAGCAATAAGTGAAGAGAAAAGGCAAGATGAATAAAGATTTCTACGACCGTTTAGAACCGGCCGTCTTTAAGAGAATTGCCGAGAGAATAAGAGGTGTTGAAAAAGTTTTGGAGATTGGCTGTGGCGATTGCAGATTGGTTAACTACCTGGCACAGCATGCGGGTTGTGAAATGGTGGGGATTGATATAAATGACACGGATTTTGCCAAAGGTCAAAGAGAAACTAAGAGATTGCGATTATCTAATTTGGTAAGCTATGTAAAAGGTAATGCCGAGCATCTTTCATCTTTCTTAAGAGATAAGTTTGATGTCTGTATTTCCATGTATGTATTACATGAACTGAAAAATCCATCGACGGTATTGAAAGAGATTAGAGAAGTATTGAAACAACACGGTAAGATTATTATGATCGATTTTCCAAAAGACTCTATCGCGGAAGACATTTGGTGCGAAGAATATTATCCACCCAAAAAAATGGCGTTATTACTTAGAAAATCGCAATTCAAGAATATAAATTTGGAATTTATGGGTGGTAAAGAGTTGGTTTTTGCAACAGCAGAAAAATGAAACAAATTCTTGTGATTAGTGGTAAAGGCGGCACTGGTAAAACCGTTATAGCAGCTTCAATTGCTGCCCTTGCTCGAAATATCGTGATAGCAGATTGTGATGTAGATGCCGCAGATTTGCATCTGTTGCTTCATCCCAAGATTAAAGATCAGTTTGAATTTAAAGGTTTATCAAAGGCAGTCATTGACCAAGAGAAATGCACTGGTTGTTTGGATTGTAGAAATGTATGTCGGTATGATGCTGTCGTGCAGACTGAGAACGATGGTTTGAGCGTAGCCATTGATTCAATATCTTGCGAAGGCTGTAAAGTTTGCATGTATACTTGTCCCGTTGATGCGATAAGCATGTGTGATAATGTTGCTGGCGAGTGGTACATTTCAGAGACAAAATATGGTTCAATGGTTCATGCTAAACTGGGTATAGCAGAGGAGAATTCAGGAAAACTTGTGAGTGTGGTTAGGCAGAATGCAAAGAAAATTGCCGAGCAGAAACGATGTGATTATGTAATAATTGATGGTCCACCAGGTATTGGTTGTCCTGTAATCGCTTCACTTTCTGGGGTTGACATAGCATTAATTGTTACAGAGCCAACCCTTTCTGGTATTCATGATATGGAAAGAGTGGTTAATGTTGCAAAACATTTCAATGTTAACACCGCCTGTGTAGTAAATAAATATGATATAAATTTAGCCAATACGCAGAACATTATGGATTGGTGCAGAAATAACGACGTTCCATTTCTTGGTAAGATCCCCTTTGATCTATCTGTTGCTGATTCTGTAGTGAAAGGAGTGCCCATTGTTGAACATACGACTAATTCAGTCACAAAGGTATTGGCGGAAATATGGGAGAGTCTTTCATGAACGAAGAATTTGCTGCAGATCTTCAAGATAAAATCATGCGGGATCTTAAAAAAATATATTCACCAATGATTCTAAAACACTGGCAAAGCCCCCAGAATTGGGGTATAATGAATAATGCTAATGGTTATGGGAAAGTGACTGGTCCCTGTGGAGATACGATGGAAATTTCGATAAAAGTTGAAAATAACAAAATAGTGAAATGCACATTTGATACTGACGGATGCGGTACGAGCATCGCCTGCGGTAGTATCATAACTGAAATGGCACAAGGTAAGACTATTGACAAGGGGAGAAAAATCACACAAAATGAGGTGCTACAGTACTGTGGAGGTTTGCCAGAAGGGGATAAACATTGTGCATTGCTGGCTGTTAATACATTACATAAGGCGATTAATGATTACGAAGCAACAAAAAACGAACCGTGGAAGAGATTGTATAGAAAAATTTAGTTCTATCAAATAAGGGGATAATATGTTATTTGATGATGATAGCGTTTGTCAAAAAAATTATCAGCGGTTGAAAAGAGTTGCCGATAAGAAAGACTACATATTCAACCCTAACCAGGATTGGGTTGAACAAGTAATCAGGCTCATGACCAATAACCAGAAAGAATATGGCAAATATTACTGCCCTTGTAAACAACACCATCCGGTAGATGTGGAAACTGATGCGGTGTGTCCCTGTCCAACTATGGATGATGAAGTAACGCGGGATGGTTACTGCCACTGTCACCTTTTTTATAGGAAAGGTTTTGAAAAGGAAAAATTCAACATTTTAGAAACCATTACCTGTCCTGGTTGAGCGTCTAAGATGTCAGCTGCGCAGTTGGCGCAGGCACTTGCTATCCTTCCCAGGATAAAAGATAAAAACCTTCTGGTTGGTGTTAATACTGCTGATGATGCTGGTGTCTATCGGATAAGCAAGAATACTGCTGTGGTTTCTTCTATCGATATTCTTACTCCTGTTATTACTGATCCTAAAGTATACGGTATGATCGTGGCGGCGAATTCAATTTCAGATATCTACGCTATGGGAGGGGATCCGACAATTGCTTTGAATATCATCGGCTTTCCAGGAAATGGTGATCCAGAAATTCTCGGACAGATACTATGGGGTGGTCAAGATAAGGCACAGGAAGCAGGGGTGACGATCGTGGGCGGTCATACTTTTGTTGCAGACGAGATTAAATATGGCCTTGCAGTTTTTGGCTATATCCATCCTGATAAAATCATAACGAATGCTGGCGCAAAACCAGGCGATATTATTATCCTGACCAAACCAATTGGAGTAGGAACTCTTATTCAGTCGGTATTGGAAAAGAAAGATCAGGGAATTGATATGCGACGAGTCATCAAGGCAATGACCACATTGAACCGCGATGCAGCGCATGCAATGAGGCAGGCTGGAGCACATGCTGCTACTGATATTACTGGTTATGGATTGGCCGGTCACTTGGTAGAGATGGCGCAAGCGAGCCGGGTGGGAATCGAATTGCGGCTTTCGCACATACCAGTACACAAAGGTGCTTTGGATATCTTAGAGAGAGGAATAAAAGAGCCAGGAATCGCCATGAATCTAGGTTCCTTTTCACAAAATGTAAAGAGAAAAGACAATAATTCACTTCTTGGTAATCTTATTTTTGGTTCTGAAACATCTGGTGGATTGGCGATCGCATTATCTGAGGATAAACTGAGTATTTTTAAGGAGAAATATTCAGATGCAGCACCTATTATAGGAAAAGTTACTGATAAGAATCCGGGAGTAGTTACAGCTTTGCCGTAATAGATAAATGAGAATACGAATCAACGTTGTATGCATGGAGTGAAGCGCTATTGATAAAACAATGAGGTTGACTATAATTGACGAAAGAGAGCAACGATGAAATATCATCTAAAAGATACTGTGCTAAAATATTTTTCTATTCTGGCTGTTGATTCTGTAGTTGAATCATTTATCGCTGATAGATTAATAAACAGTCGTATCTTGAAATGTAGGCATGAAGGAGGTTGTGATACATGACAGCAAAAGTTCAGACACCAAATGAGGGGAATAAGAGAGTAACTGAAACATTGAGCAAAATAAAACATAGAGTTCTTGTTTTCTCAGGCAAGGGTGGTGTAGGTAAGAGCACTGTGGCGGTAAATCTCGGTATTGCCTTGAGTGAGAGGCAGTTGAAAGTTGGATTATTAGATGTTGATATCCACGGACCAAATTTAATAAAGATGTTGGGTAAAGAAAGAGAGAAGTTGGCTCCAGCGGCTGATGATAGAATTCTGCCCGTGCTGGTGACTAAAAATCTGTCGGTTATATCAATGGCACTATTACTGCAAGATCAAAGTACCCCGGTTATCTGGCGTGGTCCTCTGAAGATGAAATTGATAGAGCAATTTCTTGGTGATGTTATATGGGGTAATCTGGATTGGCTGGTGATTGATTCACCTCCTGGTACTGGGGATGAACCGCTTTCGGTTGCCCAATTAGTACCCGCAACTGGTGCGATAATCGTTACTACACCGCAGGAGGTATCACTTCTGGATTCGCGCAAGGCTGTAAACTTTGCTCGAAAGCTGAATTTAAATATATACGGTATTATTGAGAATATGAGCGGTATGGTTTGCCCTCATTGCGGAAAGCGGATAAACCTTTTTAAGGAGGGCGGTGGTGAAAAGGCTGCGAAGGAACTTGGTATTCCGTTCTTAGGAAAAATTCCGATCGATCCCATGATCGTTGAATCTGGAGATGATGGCAAACCTTTTGTTATTCATTATCCAGAATCTAAGGCATCAAAGGCTTTCAATGAAATAGTTGAGAAAATCCTACATAACGGGAAAAAGGAAGAGAACATCGCCAAAGGCTAGTATTAATACACCAAATACGCAAATAGCCAAATATTCAAGGCATTCATGAAACGGAACGTTAGATTTTTTTCTTTTAAACACCACAAAGGTATTATGTAGGATGAGTATCGTGCCTCTAAAAAATTAAGTACGTTAGATGTGTGGCCAAATCTCACGTTATGTGTAAAAATTCATTATAAAAGTCACCCTTGGATGAAAAAATATCTTCATACTGTGCGAAAACCGATTGAACTCAGATATATAGAAAAATTCATGAAATCCCTGAACAAACATTGCACAACAGATAATCTTAAATCAAAATTAATTACTGCGTTGACAAAGATAGTCTATAAAAAACCGTGTAGCGATTTATGCGATACGGCTATTAAGGAAAGAACGCATCTCTGGCATTTTTATGTATCAAATTTTTGGCGTGTATTTTATAAGAAGAAAGACGGCTACATATTGCTCGAGGAATTCTGCCCGCACAAAAAGCATTTGTATGCGAGACGATATCAGAAAAATCGATAGTTAAAAAAATTATCTCTCACCAAATAAATCTCTTCACAAAACTATTCCACTCGTCATCCGTGAGCCGTTCGTACAGGTTAGCAACGAGTTCACCACCATCGGTGATTATGACTTTTGCATTATCGCTTAACTCCTGATGGAGTTTATCGAATTCACTCTCGAGCCACTCTGTAACCTTGGTTCCTTTCATTAAATCAGTGGTATCCTTTGATGATTTAATTTTCAATAACCATCCACGATCATATTGATCTTCCTGGAGAATTGCCGGGTCAGACATAATTTCTTCGTTTTTTTCTATGATTTCAGCATTCATGGGCAAGGACATTTTTACGATTCGATGTGCGCGACCTAAACTCCAACATTGATGATCTTTCGAAATTACGTTTTCATCAGGGAAATTGATTTTGTCAATTTTGCCTATCAGACGTGCTGCGAAATTGTCAATACCAATCTTCAGCGTTTCACCTTCAACTTTTATCCAGATGTGATTAGGCAGATAGTAGAAATCCTCTCTTAAAGTAAAGCCTTTCACTTTCTTGATTCTCTTCAGCATCTTCTGTCTTCTTTTTTGGAGATATGGATGCGTATCGATCGTGTCTTGAATATATTGATCAAAAGCACAATGCCAACACTCGTAATTGTTTGGACATATTTTGTAGGTAAAATCTCCAGTAAGCATATACCTACATTTTCTTTCTGAGGCGGGCATTTTCCGCAATTTCTCTATGGCCTGAGCTGCTGCTGACGATTGACCGTAGGAACCGCTTTGACTAGTAAGAGCTTTGTCAAATTCACAATTTTTGCAGTCATAATTATTAGTGCACATTCTGTATGCCACGACACCTGCTTTCATCCAAATGCAGGGTTTTTCGGCCTCAACGTTTTTCTTCTCCTTGCTTACTTCCTGCGGCATCATTGCCTCCTTTTTCTGATTTGACAGGAATTCTTTGAATATGGGGCAAGTATGATAATTGCCCTCACATGAATTTTGCGCGAGCAGTTGGTCTTTTGGTAACATTTTTCTTGACCTACATGCATTGCAGTAAACCATGATCACTTCTTCCAAAAACGGACATTTTGTTTTGTTCATCGTTGTCTCCATTTACATGTATTAGCAATATCTATGCCAGGGGGGTAACATATGATCCTTCGATATTTCATAGTTTTCTCGTCAGATATTATTCAATGGATGCCTGAGTAGTAATAATTATTTACATTGCAATAATATGCCGAAATTTCGAATGTTTTATTGTATATTTTTTAATCTATTGTTGATTATTTATACAACTATAGAAAAGACTACTCTTTCTTGAGTTTGTACTTTTTGATTTTGTTATATAAAGTCACTCTGTTTATCCCCAATATAGTGGCTGACTTCCTGATATTCCAGTTGTGTGTGTCTAAGACTCTTCTAATATATTTTTTTTCCACCTCTTCTAGAGACTGACTAGTTTGCGGGAGATTCTGTTCAGTTTCATGCGTGATGAAATATTTGGGCAAATCTTTTGTCTGTATTTCCAATTCGTTCGCTACTACAACAGCATGTTCTATTGCATTCTCTAATTGTCTGACATTGCCTGGCCAGCTGAATTCCATTAATGCCCTCATTGCCTGATCAGAAATACCATACATTTTTTTACCTGCATCAAGGCTGAATTTCTCCATGAAATGATTAGCTAATATGGGGATATCTTCCTTTCTTTCCCGTAATGATGGGACTTCGATTGTAATAACATTAAGCCTATAATACAAATCCTCTCTAAACTCCTCTTTTGAAATCATTTCCTCAAGATTTTTATTGGTTGCTGCGATAATTCGAATGTCAACTTTTATTGGTATTTTCCCGCCGACTCGGCGAAATTCTCTTTCTTGGATAAATCTCAAGAGATCAACCTGCGTTTTGGAGCTAATATCACCTATTTCATCAAGAAAAAGTGTACCTGTGTCTGCCAACTCTATCCTGCCTTTGTGTTGTGATACGGCTCCGGTAAATGCTCCTTTTTCGTACCCGAATAGCTCAGCTTCGAGTAAAGATTCTGGTATGGCACCGCAGGCCGCAGCTACGAAAGGGAATTTTTTTCTTGGACTCAAATCGTGGATAGCTCGCGCAACAAGTTCTTTTCCTGTGCCACTTTCTCCTTTGATGAGAATCGTTGATTTCGTTGGTGCTACAGTTTTTATCATTTCAATCAATTTCTGCATATTCGCACCCTTACCAATAAGGTCCTGAAATTTGAATCGTTTGCTGAGTTCTTTACGTAATTGAATATTTTCTTTGACCAAACGCTGATGCTCAACAAG
>SMTZ1_10001712_pt1 | contig 22400 bp, 14 predicted proteins | sample DeeMarSWOR136_30_FD_25667 | JGI IMG/M metagenome (IMG submission 25667) | reverse complement strand
ATGTCATTTCTTCGCAACAAACTCATCAGGTCGATAAGAATGGCAGCTTGATAACCATAAGGTTGCTTGTTATTAAGTTCTCTCATTAGAATTGGTTCGGAGTAAATTGCCAAATCTATATCACTTAGCTTGTGTGTTCGCTTTGTCACTGCCGATCCAAATAGGTACGCAAGCAGGACTTCTGGGCGCCCCGAAAAATAGTTTTTTAAATTTTTCATTTTATTAGTTCATACTTTTCTTTGTGGACTTAGAAATCCATGAAATCTTGAAAAATTCCATTGCTCTCTTGTTTATGTCTAATTTTATTTCTGAATCGTCCAGATTAATGTACATTAAAATAACCTATTTTTCTTTCAGAATCAAGAAATTTATTTTTGCTTAATCAAAATTTAAATTTTTAATTACCTCGTCAAATGTATACAAAGTATAATCAATATCTAAATCTAATAGAGCCGCCATTACACATAACGAAACTCCCGTTCCATCCTGTCTGACCAAAATCCCGTTAGCAGCGCATTGTTTGATAAATTCCAACGTCATTTTTTTCTTTTTCTCAGCATCATCAATTAAAAATTCAAACTTAACCGCAGGCGTCGGGTCCATAACACCGATCTCAAAATTTTGCCGTTGGCTGATTTCTGAAATTCCTGCACGTAATTTATCAGAAATATCATACAGTCGCTGAATAATATTTTCTTCTTCGATGATTTTGATTGTCTCAATCGAAGCGGCAATGGAGAGCGCTTCACTGGCAAATGTTGATGTGATTAAATTATCTTTAAGTGGCGTCATTAATTCTTTTTTACCGACAAGGACAGCAATCGGCATTCCGTTCGCCATGCTTTTTCCGAATGCTGCTAAATCTGGCACAATACCATATTTCTCCTGTGCGCCGCCCATTGCCCATCGAAAACCCGTGATAATTTCATCGTAAATGAGAACAATACTTTTAGTATCTGCCAGCTTTCTGATTTTTTGGAGAAAATTATCTTTAGGTTCTGCTCCATAAGAAGCAGGCGTCAGAATGATGCAGGCGATGTTTCCATCATGTTTTTCCACCAGGTTTTCCAATTGAGAGAAATTATTGAAATCAAAATCTTCAATTAAATCTTGATAGCATGATGGAACTCCCTTTTCTCCGATTTTTGCCGTCCACCAATCGTGCCAGCCGTGGTAGCCTGAGCTCAGGATCATCTCTTTTCCCGTTGCCAATCGAGCTGCTCTAATGGCTGCGGATGTCACTTCTGCTCCAGTCTTCATAATTTTCACCATTTCAGCGCAGGGAATTTTGTCGATCAGTATTTCGCTCAACTCCACTTCATTTGGGTTGGGTAGTGAGAAAAGGCTTCCCTTTTCCAGTTGTTCTTTTATTTTCGCCTTGATCCTGGGATTGTTGTATCCAATATTGATCGGCGCCAGCGATGCGATGTAGTCAATATATTTATTTCCATCGATGTCCCACAAATAAGCGCCATCGCCTCGTTCGATATAAGCAGGAAAATTTTCCGAATCCAGAAGATTATAGACCCGTTTAGCATTCGTATTTGTGCCGCCTGGAATGATTTCCAGGGCGTGAGTGAAAAGCTTTTTTGATTTTTCGAGATTTAACATTTAAATAATCCTTTACTATTTCAGCCAGATATTTTGGACAGGATAACAGGATAAAACAGGATGAACAAGAGTGTATTCCGATTATCTTTTATATCATGACGATCATGTTCATCCTGTCCAGTTTATTTTTTTAATTGATTAATAAGCATCTCAGGATAAATATCTTTAGTCGAAATATTCACCTGTATTTTTTGGTGATTATTTTTAGCCATTAATACCCAGCCATTCTCCATTTTTTTTAGATCAAAAATCGGCAGGGGATCGTCATGTCGGATGGCAACAGCCGCGGTGAGAATTACGACCTTATTTCCAACTTTTTGAGCAGCAACATCCATAAAAGGATAGACACCATGTTCTTCAGGAACTGGAAAAGTATCGCGAATCAGTCGCACTTCATGATCACTGTCGCACAGGCCCACCAGCTTTGCCTGGGGACGAAGGAAAGTAAATTTCTTGCCATCGATTTGGATATTGCCATTTTTATCTTCATTGTCCACAAACCATCTCGCTTTGAATTCAGCAGGTTTATCCTTGGTCTGAAGCATATCCACCACCAGAATTAATTTCATTTCAGGCACGGTCAAAAAAGTTCGATTGACATTTTTCACATTCTCGTTCACCAATTGATACGCCTGGGTGGTATCGCTGGTCACGATAACGTAATCATCGGTTTTATTTTCTTTCACAACTTTGGCTTCTGCCAGCGAAGCATTGGTTCCTTCCAATCCATCATGATATTGATGCCCTTTGTTATCGATCAAAACCGTATTATGCGCTGGTGATGTCCGTAACGCCCAGGCTGGATGGGTGTGGCTATAAGGCGGATGCCAGTTATCAACCAACAAATTTTCAGCATAGCATTTTAAAATTAAGCTGTTACGATCCGCATTTTCATGATTGGCTGGTTTGCCGCTGCGCATCGCAACAACAAAATCATCCATTTCAAATCCTGTGGAAACAACCACCCAATCGATGTCAAAATGACGATAGAACCATTTTGCTTGAGGCTTATTTTCTTCAACGGATGGATCATAGAATATAGCTGAAAGAAATCGATCCCCTCGATTGTGATTTTTTGCCGAAAATTGTGCCGCTCCATCTTTGTATTTTCTGGCAACCCAATATCCAACATCCGACCAGAAACCACCGCCGCCATCGCCAAAATTAACATGTCCTTCGGGATGCTGATTGGTGGGCATTCGAGTCATCAAGAAGAAGTCCATCACACCCTGCCAGTTGATTTTGCCTGACCAGTCCTCATTTTTCTTTCGCTCTAAGATATTGAGAAATAAAATCAATTCACTGGCGGTATAGTTGCAGTAGCCTGTTCCCTCGCCATAGCTGCCGTCCTTTTCAAACATATCGTAAAAATCATCGTAGGTTTGTTTCACTACATTCATCCATTCGGGCACACGGGGATGACGTCCGTCGAGAAAAATGGCGCCAATTCCCAGGGCACTCATCGGAACAGCTCGTAGATTTGTACGTGACAAAATCCAGGGCCATTTCCGCATATCCCGTTCTTCAAAAAAGCTGCTCTCAGGATCGAATTGCCAGCCAACGACTTTTTCTTTATTGAGCATTCCCCAACAACTTCGATAACACGGCTCGATACCTTTTTCAGGCAGTTGCGCCAGCACTTCTTGTTTCATTGCTTCGGATAACAAATCTTCAATCCATTCATAAGTCAGCACGATGGTTTGTGTGGTAAATGGCGCCCGCTGCAAGCCGATCACGTCTTTACCCGCTTCGAGAAAATAATCCCATTTTTTGAATTGAAGAATTTTTTCCAGCGCCAGTTTTGCTATTTCTCCCCGCTTTTTATCACCAGTAATGACATAAATGAACCCCTCCTGCTGCAAAATATTATCCACACGAGGCAGGTGGCGCAATTGGTTATTGAATTCGATCCCTGTTTCCATAAATTTCAAATCGTCTTCCAGATCGGCGTTTAAGGTCTCCTCCCAGAATTTTTGAAAAAGCGGCGATTCCAGCCGATTTTTGATTGCTGGAATTTCATCAGGAGAAAACAGAAGATGCAGTTTTTCGCTGTCAGATTTAGCATGAAGTTTTGACAGAAAACTCACTGGATTGAGTAAAAGCAAACCAGAGGTTAGACCAGATAGTTTTAGAAATTCTTTTCGTGATAGCATACAGTTTTTCCTTTTCATATTAGAATTGATAGCTAATCTCAATCATTAATTGATCTTCTTACTTAGAAATATATCTGCGGGCATTCCGATTTTTAGCAATGATTCGGGATTGGGGACTTCTATTTTTACCGCATATACCAAATCCGCCCGAGCTTCTTTTGTTTGTACATTTTTAGGTGTAAATTCTGCCTTTGATGATATCCAGATGATTTTTCCTTCAAATTTTCTTGCTGGAAATGAATCGACCAGTATTTCAGCTTTATTTCCAAGTTTAATAAATCCCAATTCTGGACCGGTCACGTAAAGCTTGATCCACAGATTGGACAAATCAGCAATAGTTACGATTGGTAATCCATTGACAACGGTTTCTCCCTTTTCAATAAATTTATTGATAACGATTCCGGAAACTGGATTCGTAACAATGGCATCGTCAATTTGGCTCTGGATGAGTTTTAAGTTTGCCTCGATCTGTTTTTTCTTCATTTGAGCGGCTTGTAGATTCGATTTGGCGGTTTTAATTTGTGTCGTCGATAGATCAAATTGCATTTCTATGTCATCTAATTGTTGTTGCGTCACTGATCCTTCCTTAAAAAGAATTTTTATCCGTTCAAATTTTTTCTTAATGTTCTCCTGCTGTTCCTCGGCAACAGTGATGCCCTCTCTCGCTGTTAAAGTGTGGTAATTAACCTCTGCCAGTCCAGCCTGAATTTGTTCCCTTTGCAAGATGAGCTTCTCAGTATCAATAACTGCAACGACACTCCCAATTTGGACCTCATCACCTTCTTTTACTAAAAGATCCAGCACCTGTCCGTTACTTTTCGAACTTAACGTAATCTCTGTCGCTTCTAACGTTCCCGATCCTGTTATTTGGTTGATATTATTGCGTTCACAAAAAGAAAAGCTTATCATTAAAAGAACGACCAACATGTACGATTTAGTTGTACTCATTCAATCCTCCGAACCGAATTGCCTCTCGATGTAATTAATTTTCTGTTTTTTTGATAATTGTAAAAAATCAGAAGTGAAACGCAATTATTTAAAATTATTTTTTTCGTTTCACATCTGACCTCTCGCGTTTCTCAATTAAAGAAACAATTATACCGAATTCTATTAAAGCAAAAATTTATCAAAAAGGCAATTACTTTTTGTTAGAAACTTTCATTATTTAAATAAATTTCTTGCTTCTATGAAATAAATTTCTTATTTTAATAGGACAAGATTTTTATTTGGCGATAAAATTAATTCATTTTTCTTAAATAAAATTAATCTTTGAAGGAGTTTAAATGAGTGAAGATTTAATTAGCAAAGAGGTTGAAGCGTATTGTGGGAAATGTAAGACAGACACTCTTCATGTAATAACTGCCGTTAAAAATGATAAAATTGACAGGGTGATGTGCAAGGTTTGTACAAGTTATCATAAATATAAACAATCCTCAGTATCAATCAATAAATCTCCCATTAAAAAAACAAAGACTGAACTTAAAAAAAAGGTAAAAAGGCGAACCCGTCGAGATAAATGGACTCGACTTCTGGATAATTTAGATACTGAGCTAGCTATCGAATATAAAATGGATAAAGAGTATGAATTGGAAACCCCTATTCATCACAAGTCCTTTGGCTTTGGTATTGTGAAAAATGTCATTGATTTACAAAAAATTACAGTTCTTTTTCAAGATGGGGAAAAAATATTAGTCCAAAATTTACAGCGCTAGTTAATGATATTGTTGAAAAATCCTATTTTTTAGAAATTCAGTGTGTTTAAGTTAAATATTTAAATTACTAAATTTTTCAAAATAGAACTAAATTAATGATGTCCATAATTTATCAACTTGATTCTATCTCAATTACGATTGTGCTGATCATCCACCTGATAAAGAAGGTCTTAGTGTAAGATATTTACTCCATAAACTTCTTCTTGTTTTCTGTCCATGCAGTTACTATTGTTAACAAAAAATTATTTTAAAATAATTTTAAGAGTGACTATTTTATTTTTAGTTGCGGTTACACTGATTTTATTCCCCTTAACGTTTGTTTCTGAAATGTCTTTCTCATTCAAATTCACTACGGTTGCATTTTGAATAGGTCTCCAAAAACTAATCGTGCCAGTAACAGTATGTTCTGTAGGATTAAATATTCGTACGATCAAATTGTCATCGCGCGATGATTTTTTAATTGCTGAAAGTATTAGTTGTTCAGGTTCAATTTTGACAAAACTCATGGTTGGCGGCAAATTTCCATGACTTATTCCTACCTGGTTTAACCGCAGTTTAATATTAAATTGGTTGGCATATCGATAGACATCCCCTTCTTCCCAATTGCCTTTGTACGGACAAATCGCATATTCAAATGTAAATGGACGTAGACATTGACACATAACTTGTGTTTCATCTGTAGAAACATCTTCAGGATTGGCGCCAATAATGGGGAAACGATATGTTCGTAACAGCGTCAAGCCAATCGTTCGTTCTTCATCCTCATGGACAGCATACTCAGGAAGACCGATATTTAAGATTGCCAGCCCACTTTTTTTATCTTCAACACCACAAAACATGTACTGGGGGTAATATGGTAACATAGGTTCTTTCCATGTCGATGTGTCAGGCAGGTGAATATCTCGTTCCGTTACATCAAAATGTGTTTCTGAATATGACTTTGCTGCATCTCGATAGCCAGATGGAAACATCGCACGGAGTTTATGATCACGAACTTGATTATCGATTTCTGTTCGAATCTCTAAATATCGGGAATGTTTTTTTAGGGTTACATAAGAAATAATTATATAGCGTACCTTCTCAGGATTCCTTTGGCTTCGATCTTTCAATGCGTCCTTTGGCAGCATCAACGTCACCTTAATTCTATATTGAACGAGTATTGGTCCGTCATATATTTTTGAAACTTCAGCCGGTGCACCAATACTGGTAATGACTTCATCTTCATCGGCTTGTCGATGAGTGGCATGATCACCCACCTCAGAGCGATCCTCAAAATAATGTAAGCCTCTATATTCAATAGCTGTTTCTTTGTTAGTAATATTTAGCCGTCCATCAGGCAAAATTTCCACCCGAAGATACTCATTTTCTAACAAATTCACTGCAGGTGACATGGTTCCATAATTAATTTTCTGACCCAATTGTGGCTTTATGACGAAGGTTTTGTATCCTATTCCAGCAACATCTTTTAATTCAATTGCACAGTGAAATCTTCTGGCTTTATATGGAATTGGAAATTCATAGGGATTTTTAACGATTGGCCCAAAACTAAAATTTCGGAAAAACTGGACAGGCAGTACTGTGCCATTTTCATCTTCCACTGTAAACCAGCGAGCTTGCGACTCTTCAGGTAAATCAATTACCGCATTAACTACTTCGCTTCGTTCAAACTGCGTAGGATTGAATGCAATCAGGCAAATTGCATCTTCGGGTAAGTTGCTGTTGTCGATATTCTTTACAATATGTGCCATCGAAAGCCGAGAAATATTATCGGCTAAATGACGAACCTGTCGATTACGATATTCCACATCCTCGTGGACTAAATCTATACTACAACCAGCAATGCTGTCATGTGATTGGTTGGCGAAATGATATTTCCAGGCAAGCGTCATCATACCCTGGGGATATTCCATGCCCAAATGTGCGGCCAGTGCTGCCCAGGTATCTGCATTTTTTTGAAGCTTGATTTCACATTGACGATTTTGTTGCTTCAAGTACATTCGAGCACAGAGCATTCCGGGAAACAAATTTTGCCACAGACCGTCAACCATGGTATAGCGAAACTCACCCTTCATTACTTTCAGGTCTTTCGCATTAGTCTTTACTGCCTGAACATAATCGTAAAATGAGCTATGTATATATGTATCTCCAGTATTCAACTTGTTCGCATGGGCAATAATTTCTGGTGTTCTGGGATAAGGGTTGACCTGATCCATGCCATCCAGATAAAGAAGCTGATTGCAGGTGGTATCTATAACCGCGTGACCTTTGATTTCCTCAAGTGCTTTAGTTAGATTCTCTAAATAAAGCTTTTCAGTATGTTTTCCCTCTAACAACCAATAATCAAATGATTGAAGTTCCTCATCACATGGATGAAATGGCAAGTGCCCTTCGCTCCACGAATAATCCCATTGGAAAGGCCATTTATTCAAAGCAACAGGTCGATAAACATGAACATACCAATTTGCTCTACCGTAAGGATTTACTGAACGCATTCCCATAATTTGACTACCATCTGGGGCTTCCCAAATAAATTCATGTTTGGTAATTCGATTATTGTTGCCGCGATAAAAAAATATATGATCCAAACCAAATCCTTGATATATTTGGGGCATTTGAGACGACTGTCCGAAGGAAAATGGACTGTATCCAGACCATTTTTGGCCTTTCCATTTCTCAGTAATTGTCATTCCCATCAGCAGATTTCGTACAATCGACTCTCCGCTGATTTCTGGTGTATCTGGTAGCGTATACCAGGGCCCGATGTGAATTCTGCCCGCCTCAACAAGACGTCGCAGCTCTCTTTCTTTTTCAGGTTTTATTGCCAGATAATCTTCCAATGGCATCGTTTGGGAATCTAATAGAAAATATTTATAGTCAGGATTGGAATTTAATAGTTCAATCAGTCTATCAAACATATCAATCAATAACATACGAAACTCTTGAAAGGGATATCGCCATTCGCGGTCCCAGTGAGTATGAGAAACGACATGAATCGTGTAACCGTTATTCGCTTTTGACATAAGCAACTCCTTATTTAAATGACTTGAAAATTACAGTAATATGGGATTTGGGATACGGGATTTGGCGGTCATTCCCTATTTTTGTTTCCATATCCCAGTTCCCTGATTGTATCTTGTTCTATCTGAAGTTCAAAATTTTTTATCCTGATTTATTGAGTGGATATAAATAATCCTAAAAATATTTGTTCTAAAACGAAACACAAAAATTTTTATTATAATGCTATAATTTATAAAAATCTTTCTGAAAATCAAGCATATTGTAATGTATGAGAAAGATTTTAAAAAATTGTTTATAGTCAATTAAAATGTTTAATAGTTATACATAATGTGTTATTTTGATACATTATTTATTTTTAAATTAATGCAAATATATGATGTAAGTAATTTATTATCAATAAATTTAAAATATATAAGTTGCTGGCATAGTATTTGAAAATTACAAGTGACCGTTTATTTAAAGATTTAATTCTGTTTCATAAAAAGGACATTCATGATTATCAAATCTTTTTTAACAGGACGACACGAGTTTATCATTGGAAAAAAACTCACTAAAAATGATAAAGTAGATTTAATAAATAACTATCGTAAAATTATTGAGAAATCTATAATTTTAAGCATCCTGATCACATTGGTTTTATTTCAGCTTTTTCCACGACATAAACAAAATCAAGCCAGGAAAGACAGATTTAGCTTTTCGCTCGAGGTAGTTGATATTCCGATCACAAAAAATGAAGAGCCACCACCACCTCCACCACCTGTTATAAAAGAAGTGATTACAAATTATGAAGTAGTTATTAAGAAAGAGCAAGTTGACCGGCGTAAAATTCGAGACGAAATAGAAGATGTCAATTTAGAATTAGACTTAGAAAATAATAATAATTTATTAGCCAGTTCTCAAATCAGTGATATTACTTATACTGATTTTAATCGTCAACTGGATCGTTATCGAAAAGGTGTATCCCTCAATATAAGCACTGATTTAAACAGGATCAATAATTTTTCAGGGAATAATCTGGAATTGGATCTGGGGGACAATAAAGTAAGCAAGAAATTTATTAATAATTCAGTGGAGCTTGAAACTCCCCCTTTAGCTTCAGTTCCTGAGGTCAATAAAACCGAAAACCTGACAAAAGAAGTCGATAGAGGATTAATCAAAATTAGCGAAAATCAGTTTCTTCTGAAAGAATCAGAATCAACTATTGGAACTGCTGAATATCGTCTCTGGAACAAGATTAACGCAGTTCTTGATAGATTAGATAAAAATCGTTTTGGAACGCTACCAAAAAATGTGCAACGATCCGTAAAGGGATTAGCTGTTACTTTTAAATATGTAAATGGAGATCAACATGATATTTTTTGGTCAAAAGGAGGTAAAGTAATTATCCGAGTGACTGGTAATCGCCCAAAACATCTTAGTGATGAACTTGAGAGAGCATACGATTCTTTGATTGGTTTAACACTTTAAATTTTTTATGAGCACATATCTCTTTATCAGGATTTCAAAATTCTAAAAACGCAATGATACCAGATTCTGAATTCTCGATACTTGATTTTGTAACATCCAGTATCAATCATTAGGTATTGTTTTAATTTGTCATAGCTCCGAATAAAATGGTGCATCTTCAATATGCGAAGCTATGTTATTGATTTAGCGTCAGGGTCCTCGTAATAATACGATTTAATTCCTTATTATCTTTGTGTGTTATAAGATTAAAATGGTTTTGTATTGAAACAACCTGATTCTTTCGCGAAAAGCGATTTAATCAGTTCAAAACTACTTGGGACTAAGTATGTTATTATGTTACCCTCCTTCGAAAAATTTTTATAATCACTTAATAAATTCAAAACAATTTTTAACTAAAGGCAGTCTCTCGATTTGGTTCGAAATGACAAATTAGTTTTTTTCAAAAATGATAAGACTTGGTAAAACTATTTTATGGTATTTATTACTAAACTTTGTATTTACATCAGGATATTCTCAACAGGTAAGAGATCTTCATAACAAGATAGCTGATAATTTTAATCATAATAGTTTTTATACAACATTGAACTTATGCCGAGAAGTTATCCACATTTGCGAAACAATACCTGAGCCTGAATGTTGGTATACAAATATTATGAAAGATATTTATCATTACAAAGGTCTTGCTGAATTTGAGATTTATAAAAAAGAGTTGAAAAAGAAACGGCTCAGTGACGCAATTGAATCCTTGACCTTAAGTTATAATTTGTATAGAGATCCTGAAGTTCAATTTTTAAGTGGTTATTTAAAGTCATTAAATGCATTAGTCACAAAAAAGAAAACAGATCTTAACGGTTTGGTAATTGGTTGGGAATCTTTGCTAAACCTTTATGCCAATAACGGATGGAAAATCTCCGCTGATATTGTAGTTAAGATTAAATTATATCTTGGAGTAGCTGAAAAGTTTACTGAGCCTATTCCCAAAGAAAAGTATACTGGCGCATTTGCAAAATTTATTATTGTAATGGCATGTGATTTAGCAGAAAGAGGTAATCTATCTGAACCAGAAAGAAAGTATTTTGAACAAATTCGATTAAAATACCATCGCGATGAGGGGAGACAATGGCAAAAATGGCGGAGTAATGTCATTCAACATGAATGAAAAACTCCCTTCGATAAATATGATGGTTGAAGTACGTCACTAAAATCTGGGAGATATGGAACATGAAAAAAAATGTTCTGTGCTTGATATTTATTCTCATTTGGATTTTCAGTCAAACGGCATTTACACAGGATGTAAGAACGCTTTATGACAAAGTGAATAAAGAGTACGAAGGTAATAATTTTGCCACCGTTGTAAATCTGTGTAAACAAATCATTGAACGATGTGAACAAAATTATCCAGATGCAGAATGTCGTTATACCGATGTTATGAAAAATGTCTATCGTTATAAAGGTTTTTCAGAATTCAGGCTTTATAGTCAGGAACAAAACATGGATCGACTTGAAGAAGCAATTAATTCATTAATTAAGAGTCACGAACTTTATGGTGATCCAGAAATTTCATTTAACTTTGGCTATATGCAGTCACTTCGAGCAATAAAGATAATGAATGGTCGTAATTTAGATGGTTTGGTAAATGCGTGGCGCGGAATTTTAGGATTGTATGCGAAAGATGAATGGCAAGTTTCTAACGACCTGCTCAATAAGCTCAAAATTTTCATTCAACAGGCAGTGGAACTTTCAATCACTCCTCCTGATAGTGCTTTAACAACTGGTAGATTCACAAGTTTTATGATTCGTTTAGCTTGCGATTTAGCTCGAAATCGAAATTTGGCACCAGAAGATAGTCTTTTTTTTAATGTTTACTATCGACGAGCTATCGATGATGAATACAATCTTCGTGGTAATGAATGGCGGGCTCGTGGCTTTGAAACAGAACAATTATTTAAGAATGATCCTGACGATTCGACTTATCGGATTTGTCGGGGATATTTGGAACTTGCATTAAGATTTGCAAAAAGTACCCAGCGAAAAGCAGAAATGTTAAAAGAGCTGACCAAAGTTGCCTTATACATGGAAAAATATGGCAGGAATAGTAGACGTGAAACAGAACTTCAATATGCACGTGAAAAAGCCAGGCAAGCATATACCATTCTGCAGGAACATCGCTCTGATATACCCAAGGATTTAGAAAACGAAATTAAAAAGGTTTATGGAAATTCTATATTTAGACTTGTAGATTATTATTTTAGCATTACAACGTCAAAAGATCGAATGAATTCCTTTTACCATGCTCGTCGTATTGGAGAAGAAATTTTAGTGCCAGATGGTTACGGTGGATTAAAACAAAAATTTACCTGGGAGGGATACGAAGATCTTTATTTAAAATTGTCAGATGTAGGATATGAACTCGGAGATGAAAAATTTGCAGTGGATATGGTAGATAAAGCATGGAAAGCAGTGTTAGAAATTAATCATATAACAATTCCTCAAATATATAGGTCGGTAAATCCACAGACAGCAAAGGAATTGCTCCAATTTGCCCAGGTTTATCATCAAATCGCTGAGCGGTTTGGTTTACAATCTGTTTTGCATTGGTTAAAACCTATTATAAATACCCTCTCCCATAAGTCTTTTTTAACCAATAAGCAGGGGGGGATGTAAAAATGACATACAAAATTTTATGTTTTTCAATTCTAATATTTTTTATTTCTAATAATATAAATTATAGCCAATCAATAATAGAGACAAAATTTGAACAACAAATGATTGATTATGAGGCAGACGTTGTGCGATGTTATAACGAGTTACAAAAATTTCTTAATGAATATGATAGAAATATTGCAGAGATGATTGCTTTTGAGGATCTCTTATCAATTTATGTAGATAGAATATTGGAAATATACAATACGATGCAAAGATTAGCTGGGTCATCATTGGAAACTTATCGAGGAGTAGCGGCGAGGGCTTTGATTTTTCGATCGTTAACCTATTTAGAACGATCAAAACAAGCTCCAGAAAATTTCGAAAAAGCTATTAATGACTATAAAAATGCATTACAGCTTTATAAACAAGAAACTACCATCCCGATAATGAATAAAAAGTTACCTTATGAAGTTTGGATTGGGCGAAAGATGTACACTCGCCTTGCAGACTTACTTGATGATAAAAATAAAGATTTCAATTTATTAGTCTCTCGATACAAGATTAATGAATAGAAGGTTCCTTATGCAAAGACAGTTTCAAGGGCTATTAATAGTTTTCGTAACTTTGATCGCTTCTTTATGTTGGGGACAGGCCCTGGATAGAATATTGATTCCTCAATTAGAGAATTATGAGTTAGATATTCAAAGCACTTATCGAGAATATCAAAAAATATATTATGAAAAAAAATCGAGCTTGGCAGAATTACATGCTTTTGAAGATATAATTTCTGTTTATGTTTCTCAAATCCTTGAAATTTATGAAACATTATCTTTATCTGGTTTTGGGGATTTAGAAGTACCTCGCGATATTGCAGCTCGTGCCTTAGTCTACCGGGCGTTGATATTTTTGGAAAAAGCCCCGCTCAATCTTGAATATTATGAGAAAGCCTGTTATGATTATTACCGTGCCTTAGCAATGTTCGACAATGTTGATAATATTCCTGCTTTATTTAAACGATTACCCAGTCCGATTCTTGTTGGAGCGCATCAGTTCAACCGCCTGATTGATGTGATTGATCATAAAGGTAGCAATCTGTATGCTTTTAGCAAGGTTAACCTGAATCTGAGAAATTTCAAAATTACTACCAACTTAGATATTGATGGTATTGAATTTATTCGAATGGACTGCTCGCTTGATAAGAAAAAATATACCTATTATTCCGCTGAAAACCGAATTAAAGAAGCATTCAAAAATGTATTAATGAATGATGATCAAAGTAGCACATTTTTAGCATTACCAGAAGGTTCGTATTTCATTCGACCCAAAACACGAAATAGCTCTTCGAGATATATTTACCTGTCAGCCATTTACGTTCGGGCAAATCAACAACACAATTATATTGTTGAACCATTAGTTGATTGGTTTATTATGTATGAAAGTCCCTCAACTAAAAAACCGAGATTTTTGGATTCAGATTTAAAGAATCTGTCTGATGTAGATGGGAATGGTAAACATCAACTAAAAAATAGAGCCTTTAATAATTCTGACAAAAGCCTGGAAATGGAAAAATTCGTTGCCTTAAGTCAAATTGTTAATTCAGCCTTGAAAAAGGTAGATAGCAACCTGATATTTAATTTAAAAGATCCCTGGATTCGAAACAAATTTTCTAATACAGCAGCAAAAATTATCTACAATCATGTTGAATCAATAAGTTATTATAACTGCTGGAGCTTATGGATGCTATCATGGATAATTGCTAAAGAAATCACCCAGGAATTTAGTCCCGATACTGTAGTACCAACTGAATTAATAAAGCTTGTTTATCATGTGCTTAAAGAATTATAAGGTTTATTATTATGAAACATTTTGGGAAAACTATTCTTAGTGTAATTCTTCTCGCCATAAATTTTAACATAACAACGTTAATGGCACAGGAAATCAATTTTAACAATTGCTGGAAATCTCATTATTATACAACGCTATTGGATACGATGTTGAAAGTAATGAGCCTCTCCATTGAAGCCAATTATAAACAACATGATTTCATTCAGACTTTTGGTTGTGCCTATGAAGAAGATGATATTGAACAGAATTCAATTCGTGCGGTTTATCGTGCAATTATTCAGTCAATAAGAAATAGAAAAGTAAGTTTGCGAGACGATCTTGATAGAATTCTCCTTTCAAAACCACCACGACCTGATAATCTTGCTCGAGAATATTCTATCTATGTAAATATACCCGCCAGCCCGGAGCCAAAGCCAGCTCGCTACGAAATCAAGATTTTAGATCTGGAAGCCGTTCCTACAATTGAATCAGATAAAGCTGTCTGGACACGCATTGTAACCCGCTATGCTTACAAAGAAGATTTTAATATTGCTCCAGTTGCTGAACTGACTCCCTCAGAATTTGTTGAAGTTATGGAAGAATCTCAAGCAATTCTCAAAGCATTAGAAAGGAAAAAATTTAAGAAATTAAAGAAAGTGCTATTAATTGATAATGAATCGATTACCTTTCCCAAATCTATTGAAGAGCTCAAATTTGGAGATTCAATTACCTTGTTTGATGAAATTAATACTGAAAAAACTTTTACCGGTATCTACCTGGGAAAGGGAATTTTTACCAGCGAGACACCAGATAATGGAATTATAATTTGTAAATTCGGTGAGGAACGACTTTATCACTTGCGGATTGATACCAATTCATTTCGACGTACCTCGCCATATTACGCTGAACTTGACTATCAAGCGCCCGAAAGTATTCTGCAATGTCTATTTCTTAAATTTTGTCATGAAAAGCCAGTTAAGTTACCAGCTTTAGGAAGTATTCGATAAACCTTGTTACTAAGGGAGTGAGATAAAATAAGTTTCACATTTAATCTACATAATTACTCCACGCCCTCCACTTCGCCCTGCCCATTCGATCGGACTTGCCCCAGGTCTGGAAAAATTGACTTTCAGGAACATCAAATAAAACCTGGTCTTTGTAAACCAATTTCACCAAATTGGTAGCAGAGAAATTAGAATTGTTCGTTTTCAAATTTACAAAACACATATCCGCATCTGTTTCGACATCTCCGTACGCAATCTTTCCTGAATTGTAATTGTATCTGGGTCTGATTTCTTGTTTGAGCAGATCCATATCCAGGTCGAGTTTAAAGCCGTAAAGATCGGTTCCGCTTCCATTTTTGACCTGAATCCCGATTCCAATCTGATCATCCCGACATAACTTGAATCGATTAACTAATTTTTGGGGATCAGAACCTTTTTCAAGCAGATAGAGGATGGTTACAAAAGACTCAACTTTCCCGGCATCATAGAATTGTGATGTGCCCTGGAACAATGCCAATTCATCCTGGTAATTTCGGTTTTCCTTTTCCGTCCCGGTGTATTTTTTCTGCAGAAAAATGATTAGCAGATCAATATTTCCTTCATATTTATACTTATTTTCGATCCGTTCAATTCTCGTCACGAACCAGTTTTTACCCTGTGCTATTATCTTTTGGGTATGCAGCAGGTTGGCGACTGTAAAATAGTCAGAATTTGAAAACTTGATTGCATCGACCATAATAAAATAATCATCCTTTTTATGGTGTGCAATTATCCGATCCCAGCGATAGTTTTGTTTCAAATCTTCAAGTCTTGTTCGGGAATATTCAATTTCTGGAAACGATTGAAAATCCAGCTTTGTGGTTCGGACTTCGGCATTGTATGCTCCCGAATTTTGAATAATCTCAAAATAGGGTTGATTTATCGATTTTTTTACATTCCGCACAACAACCCTGTTGTGAAAATAATCTGCGCGAAAAGCTCCGTGTTCTCCGCTTGGGGCAAACTGTCGATAGCCTCCATCAGAGAGCAGTAATACTCCATTTTTCATTAACATACAGATGCTGTTTTCATCCGAGTGCCCGTGATGCATTTTTTCTTCTTCCACCGCCAGACTATACTTGAGGTAATTTTTCTGCATGATGCTATAATAGCCTTCATCCCTGTAATTGAGCAACAGGTATGTCGCATCGGCGCCCCAATCAGAACGAAACACTATTTTTTTGCTGTAAATTTCATCTATGCAATCGCCTGAAAGAAATTTGGGCTGGATAGGTTTCACAGTGGGATCCATATATTTGGCGCGTTCGATCAGCAATATGGGGAAATCAGTATTTGGTGCGTAAAAGGCGTATTTCTTTTCATCATGTTTGAAATCTGTTTTTATCTGTTCCTGCAATTTCGCGAACAGTTCGTTTGCAGCCCATTTCATCTCACCAGATTGATATTCTTTCGCACCACGTTCCAGAATTAAATAGTATTCACTGATCATTTCAGCCCACCTGCCATCGCCAAATTCTGGAATAGTTCGGTTGGGCGCCATTAATCTGACGAGATAGTCGAAATAGAATTTCAGGATGGGCGATTGAAAAACTTCGGTTTGACCGGAAATATCGAGATAATTAATATAGGCTCGCAGCCAGACCGCATGGTAAATTTGGGCGTCCTCGATCTCCCATTTTTCAATGGTATCGCTGGCAAGTATTTCCGCCATTTGAAGCCATTTTAGCGCATCAGGATGATCAGGGAAAGCAACAGCAGCGGAGATTAAACTCTCTGCCCGTAACATGGCTCGATTGTGCGCTCCCCATTCGGGAAAATTGAAAATACTGTTGGCACTTTTCGCCACAACTTTTTGGATAATTTCAATTTCTGATTTTGCGTAAATCCCTGAGCCTTTCGTTCTCTGGTAGCATAGGATGAACTCTGGCAGTTGGCGGAACCAACTCACCGAAACAAGTTCTTCTGCCTGGTTTCGTACAAATTTTTTGGGAATCCATTTTTTGTGATGAATAAAAGCGAAAAGATTTTCTTTCGTCAGTTCAGCATATTTTGTGTCATTGGTCTGTTCGAACAAATAAGAAGCAATATTCGCATTTGTCATCAAAAATAGCGGCGGTTTAACGCTGATCAATTCCCTGACTTTCCGTGCCTCTTCCGAAGTGTCGGCATATTGCGCCTTCCATTCATTGATAAATTTATCCTGTTTAGCAATCGATTCATTCAAATATTTTTGTAAATAGTCATTGATTTCATTTTGGTCGAATTGAGAGAAGGCGTTTGAGAATATGGAGATTCCAAGAAAAAGCAAAAGTATTTTTAGCATACTGTACCTCTGCATTGAAAATAAAAGAGATACTTGATATTAGATGTTAGATAAAATTGTTTTTTAGTGGCATTTATAATAAATCTAGCATCTCCAATCCAGCATCAAGTATCTCGGCGATCAGGTTCAATTTTTCGAACAAATCAATTTAAAATCAATACACAATCTCTCGATGAGAGGTTAATAATTGTCCCAAGCCCTCCACTTGGCTCGACCCCTGTAGTCTGATTTGCCCCATACCTGGAAAAACTGGCTTTCGGGTGTGTCGAACAGCACTTCATTTTTGTAAACAAATTTTACCAGATGCGTCGCTGAAAAATAGGATTTATCCTTCATATTCAGGAAAAACATATCCGCATCGGTTTCCACATCGCCGTAAGCAATTTTGCCTGATTCATAATTATACCGCGGTCTAATTTCTTCTTTCAGCAAATCCATATCCAGATCGAGTTTAAACCCATAGTAGTTTGTCTTGCCATTTAGCGAAACCTGAATCCCGATTCCCTTCATATCATCTCTGGTTATGCTGAAATTTTTCAATATTTTTTGAGGATCGGTGCCTCGCTCAATCGGGTAAAGAATTGTGACGAAGGATTCGACTTTTCCCATATCATAATATTGAGAGGTGCCCTGAAATAAAACCAGCTCATCCTGCCTGTCCCGCCATTCCTTCTCGGTACCGATAAATTTCTTCTGCGGAAAAATTACCAATAAATCCATATTTCCTTTGTTCGGGAATTCACCGGACAATTGATCAATTCGGGTAACAAACCAGTTTTCTCCCTGGTCGATAATTTTTCGAGTATGAAGCAGATTGGCAATAGTAAAATAATCAGATTTGAAGAATTTCAGTGCGTCGACCATCATAAAATAATCATCGCTTTTATGACGGTTAATGATTCGATCCCAGCGATAATTATATTTCATATCTTCCAGGCGGGTCCGTGAATATTCGACTTCTTCAAATGACTGAAAATCCATTTTGGTGGTTCGGACGTTATCGTTATAAGCGCCTGAATTACGCAGAATTTCAAAATAGGGCTGATTCATAGATTTCTTCACATTGCGCACGACAACCCGATTGTGGAATATGTCTGCCCGATACGCCCCATATTCTCCACTCGGAGGTCTATCGCGATAATTGCCATCGGAAAGCAGTACGCTGCCATTTTTCATCAACAGACAGATGCTGTTTTCATCGGAATGTCCGTGGTGCATTTTTTCTTCCTCAACTGCCAGGATGTGTTTGAGGTAATTTTTATGCATGAGCCCATAGTAGCCTTCGTCTTTGTAATTCAGCATCAGGTAAGTGGCATTCTTGCTCCAATCCGATCGAAAGATGATTTTTTTACTGATCACATCTTCCAGCGCATCACCAGAACGGTAGTGCGGTTGGATAGGCTCCACATTTGGATCGACATATTTTTCACGATGGACAAGAAAGTTGGCGAAACCAATATTTGGCTGATCAAAAGCAGTTTCATTGCCACTGTAAAATTGAGAATTTTCTGAAAGTCCGCTATAATTTTCAAATATTTCTTTGGCAGCCCATTTCATTTCTCCAGATTGATATTCTTTGGCGCCTCGTTCCAGCAGCAGATAGTATTCATTCAAACCAACCCGCCAGACACCGTCACCAAACTCTGGGAATGTGCGATTGGGCGTTACCATGCTGACGAAATAGTCGAAATAAAACCTCATAATTGGGGATTGAAATACATGAGTCTGTCCGGAAAGATCGATGTAATTCATGTACGGACGCAGCCAGACAGGGTGATAGATTTGTGCATCTTCGATCTCCCATTTTTCAATGCTATCGCTGGCAAGATACTCAGCCATCTTTTTCCATTTTTTCGCATGGGAATGATCTGGAAAAGCCACCGCTGCAGCCATAAAACTTTCTGCGCGAAGCATGGCACGGTTCATGGCGCCCCATTCAGGAAAAGCGAAAATAATATCCACGCTGGCAGCTACAGACTCGGCAATTTTGTCGACATCATTTTTCGAGTAAATGCCTGCCCCCTTAGTTCGTTCATAACATTCAATATAAATTGGCAGTGTGCGAAACCAGTTAACAACGGGAACGCCTTCTTTGTATTCCACCCGTTTTTTGAATACTTCGGGAAAATATTTCCGATAACCTTCCAAAGAGACAATGATATCTTTGGTCGTTTCAGCGTATTTCTTTTCACCAGTTTTTTGGTAGAGATACGAGGAAATGTTGGCGATACTGACTAGAAAATCAGGGGGGCGGTAACCGAGCAGTTCCACCTGTGCTTCTTCACCTTTGATATCGGCATATTGCTTTTTCCAGTCATCTATCATTTTATCTTTATTGTCCAGCGCATAGTTAAGGGTGTTCTTCAAATAATCGATAATTTTATCGTCGTTCACCTGCGTGAAGGCTGATGAGGCAAGAAGAGCTCCAAGGAAAAGAATGAGAGAAATTTTCATCTTTCAATCTCCATTTAAGTTTTGAATTTGTGTGAATTAGCTGCTTAACATTGACTTTCTTGCTCAATAGGCAAATCATTTTTAACCGCGAGTTATGCTAATTTTTCAAATTGCACAAAATAATAATTTGTGAAATTCGTTTAATTAGCGGCCCTGGATCTTTTATGTTCTGGTTTATCCAAAATATAGAATGTTAACATAATTTATTTTTCAATTAAAATCAAGAGTAAAATCAGTTTATAGATATTATTTATCTTGTTCTCACTCATTTTTGGTTTTGATCAAGAATTTCAGCATGTGAGTCAAGTTCCATGCCCCGCCAATGATAACCACAATTTCAACAATCAGAAAAAGCAAGACGGCTATGGCAAAAATAATTGTCCATATTGTCTGAGCAACTGTCATCGTATTTTTCCCATTTGTTATTCCTGAAAAAAGACAAGCTTTTTCGGCGGACATCTTTTTTGAGTTACCAAAGATATTACAATTATCCCGATCAGCGCAAGCCCATACGTGGCAATTCCCACAATTTTATCGCTGGTGAGCCACTGCAAATTTTCTGGCAGGATACTAGCATCCTTGATGAAAATTGCAGTCATCGGAAATAGCCCACCAATAATTATTGAAGCAAGCGCACCATAAGCATTCGCTCGTTTCCAATAAAGTCCCATCGCAATTGTGAGCAGTATGCTGGCCACGTACATCGTGCCAGTGATAGCCAGAAATCGAAAAACCGTTTCCGGTGGTTTGTAGAAATATCCCCAAATTAATACAAATAGTCCACAGAAAATAATCATGATCCGAGTCAGAAAGATTTTGTTTCGATCAGATAATTGATTCTTTCGTAGGGGTAAAATGATGTCATTTACAAAAATTGAGCCCCAGCAGAGTAAATAGCTATCAAAAGTAGACATCATTCCTGCCAGCGCGGCTGCGGTCATCAGTCCGATAATCCCGGCCGGCAAAATCCGCGAAAGCAGCACCGGCATGGCAGAAGCTGTGTCCGGAGCTGAACCATCCATTGGAAACGGCACTGAAGGATTGAGTTTGAAATAAGCCAGCGCGCAAATGCCCCACATCATTGGCAGCAGCACCCTTCCCAGGAAGGAAAAACCGATAAACAAATAGGTTTTGCGTGACGTCTCACTGTCCGTCGTCGATAGCGCTCGGGAAATCGCTGGCGGCCACATGGCGCCAAAAATTGATCCGATCAGCATCCAGATAATGAAACTCCAGCCCAGATCATTGCTGATAAACGGATTAAATCCACCGTCCCCGTATTGCTGCTGAACCGTCTGGATCACATTCCCATATCCGACACTTTTCAGTGCGAAATATGTCGTTATGAGCATCCCTGAAAACAGGATAATGAACTGGATGTAATCGGTGATCACAACTGAAACCATGCCACCAATGATTGTGTACATCAGAACAAAAACAAGCAAAGCAATCATTAAATACGGAAGTAGATTAGCAGGAATCCCCACGACATAAAGAATAAACTTCGCTGCTAAAATTAGAAATACTCCCATGTTCATCAATCCAGCAACAAAAGTGATAATGCCAGCGCTAACCTGGGTGGTCAGGTTAAACCGCATACCGAAAAATTCTGCAACCGTTCGGCAACGAAGTCTGCGCAAGCCCTTGATAATAAAACCGGTCTTGCCAACAAAGAGAAAACCAAACAGACCCATGATCCCAATTATGAAGGCAGAAAATCCGCTAACATATCCCTGCTGCGCAAAATACATCAGTGTCACCAACCCGATTTCAGTGGCGCCAAGACTTGCCATTGCTAAATAGAGTTTCAGACTTCTGCCAGCGAGGAGATAAGAATCATAATTGGAAATTCGCTTTCTGGTCCAAAGCGCAAAGAAAATTGTCATAAAGAGAAAAAGACAGACGAAAAGCCAATCGAGAGGGGTGAAGTTCATTTAGTGATTTTGATTTATTCTATTTTGATTTGAATTATTTTTCCAATATATAAAACTGAGAGTTAAATGTCAATGATTTTATTTTTGGAAAGATTGTTTCAGTTGTGTTGGATCGGTTGTAGTCTGGAGGTTAGGCAGATGGACTCCACCTCGCAGGTGGAGAACAGCAAAAACAAAAGAAATTCAAACAAGCAGCCTAAGCTAATTTTAATATAGATTCTTGTTCTTTGGCAATTTCAAATCAAATCTCAACA
>SMTZ1_10010440_pt1 | contig 22404 bp, 20 predicted proteins | sample DeeMarSWOR136_30_FD_25667 | JGI IMG/M metagenome (IMG submission 25667) | reverse complement strand
CACTATCCAGCGTCGACGCTTTAGCCGTAGATAGCCAGGGGTATATCTGGGCAGGTACATACAGCCATGGTCTAAGCGTTTTTAACGGCAGTGAATGGAATACCTATGATAGCAGAGAATGTTTTTATGGCAGCAGTGTGAGCGCCATCGCCTGCGACAGTCAGGGCCGCGTCTGGCTGGGCACCAACTTTGGCCTGGCCGTTTTCGACGGCAGCAGCTGGTTTCACTATACCAAGAACTCGTCAGAACTTCTCTCAAACAAGGTTGATGCCATCCTGGTTATCGATGCTGGTCCCCCGTCTCTACCTCAAGCTCCGGCACTAGAGCCCGGTAACGTAATGGGCAAGATTGAGGACAACGGGCAACCTGTAGCCGGAGCCACGGTTATGGTCTGCTGGCATGCATCCGCTTTCTACTCCGGCGATTCACCATGCTCTGGTGATTCTTATAGCGCCATCACCGATGAGAACGGCGACTTCTTCATCAGCGACGTCCCACCCTACAAATACGGGCTGGCAATTCAGAGTCCGGATGGGAGCTGGCAGGTATTGATGGGTTATATCTACGTAATAGATGGGGAGACGACAGACCTGGAGACATTGTCCATCTAACCAAATCAATATAAATCAATATAATATATTATCTTGCTATTGCCTGGTTACTTCCCAGGTGCCGGTCCAGCCGGTGGACATAGAATAGGTCCCGCTCATCCGGTTACCGTCTTCGAAAATGTCGCCATCGAAATCAATCGTTACCTGTGAGCCGTTACTCTCTCCTATAGCCATACCGAAGACGACATCACTGCCGGCGACGTTTCCCGAAATAATAGTGTCCTCACTGTACTGAAACGTTGTGCTGGTAAAGGTCATTTCGCCGCTCAATGAGCCGTCGCTCTGGACGAGGGTGGCTATCAGCGTTCCTTCTTCTTGGCCATCGCTCCGCCACCACTCCCCGCTCCAAGTGCCGCTAATATCATAGGTCTCCTCGCCTTGGGTGGTTGTCGGTGGCGTAGTGGTGGTTGTCGGTGGCGTAGTGGTGGTTATCAGCGGAGTGGTGGCACCCGGCGATGTTCCGGTTATGGTAAGTGTGGTGGTAACAGTGTAGGTAAAGGTCTTCGTTACCGTCACCATCGCCGTCTGTGGAGGACCCTGGGTTATCTTGGTGGTAACGGTTATCGTCTGTGTATTCTGGGGCGCGTTACAGGCTAGCAGTAATAAAAAACTGAATGCCAGCAGCAGCAAAACCAGCCTTTTCATTCTCCACCTTCCAGCCTATTTGTGCCAGTCCACATACCGTGATTGAGTGTAGCCCTGTCATATTCAATTGTCAATACACTACCTATTTCTAAGAGCCGGAGGATGAGAGTACTGCCGCATAGCCGGTCAGCTCCATATAGCCGATGCCGATAAGCTTACCAGGGTCTTCTTCCTCACATATATTTACGGCTCCTTCCCAGTAGCGAGTACTGAGATCCAACTCCTGCTCGGGGAAAACAGCCCTGATGATAACCGTCTTATCCAGCAGTGCTATCTCCGCCTGCCACTCTATCGGGTAGACGCCACCCAGCGGGCTCTGCCACGTCTTGGTAACTATCAGCTTTATATCGCCCGTGCCAAGCCTTATGGTGTTACCTTCGGCATCGACAATCAATCCCTCGTTATAGGGATAGGGACTGCCGTCTTTATACCTCAACTGGAAATATACAATATCTGTGCCATTGTCCAGTTGCAAAGAAAACCAGTCCCATCCTGCCTGTTCCTGGCTGAGTGCACTGGTGCTCCATTCCCTGTCCAGCCAGGAGTTGCCGCTAACGTTATATCTTTCGCCTTCTATATCTATATATCCTTCAGTCACTAGCCGTGTTATGGAGTAGTAATAAGAAGCATTGCCCTCATCTAAGCTCTTGCGGCTCAAGCCGTTGTCTCCTTGCAAGACGATATCCTTTAAGGGATTTACCTCAATTGATAATGTTATGTCATCTTTCTCCGCGTATAGCTGCCACGGAAATTCACCATCGCCAACACCGGTGATATACCAGTCCTCAACATTTACCCCGAAGCCCTCTTCCTGGAAACCGGCAATACCCAGTGCCCCTCGGTTGAGCTTTTCAAAGCAGTAAAACTCCTCGTTCTCTACGTCGGAGATGGTAAAGTGCGCCATATAAATCTGGTTGGTAGCCCATTCCGATTCCCTATCGGCTTCAATGGGGCTTATGGCGATGCGGAAGAAGGTCAGCTGGTAACCGAACCGCCTGTCGTTATCATCATAGAGGTTGCCGGTGAAGTACCACCATTCGTTCCTGAAATCCTCGTGAGCTTCGTGGTCATCGGGGAAGACAAACTCAATCGGCTCATCGGCTATACTATAGCCTTCGGTATTACCAGCGCTCAGAGCGGCGATTATATCTATTTTCTCATCCTGTGGCTCACCATCAGACATATAGCGGTCAATAATAGTGACAACTACGGCAATCACCAACAGTACAGCCACAAAGCATGATATCTTTATTATTGCGCTCTTCATCATCCTACTCCTCCCTCAATGCTTCCGCCGGTGATATGCGGGACATCTTCCATGCCGGATATATGCTGGCCAAAAGCGCTGCTCCGACAGCTATTGCCAGGGCTTCCACTATAGAACCCGATGAAATCGTCATCTGCATGCTCCAGCCGAAGGAGCGTATATTTATCACCAGTATAAGAATGACCGACATAACTATGCCTAGGGGTATTGCCAGTACCCCCGATATTGCCCCCATAAATCCGGTCTGCAGACTCATTATCCCCCACACCTGTCGCGGGGTAACACCCGTCGCCCGCAACACACCGATTTCCTTCACCTTCTCCAGCTGGTATGCCATAAGCGTGCTCAAGATACCGATAAAGGCAACGATTATCACCAAGAACTCTAGCACCCTTGTTATCATAAAGGTCTGGTCAAAGACATCGAGCCCAGACTTGCGGATATCCATGTTATCCCTTACTACCACACCCTCCCTACCGGCAACCTCAGCCCTGATGGCAGCCATAATATCCTCTTTATCCGCCTTATCTTCCAGATACAGACTCATCGAAGAAATGGTGCTATCGTGCCAGTATTCGGTATAGATAATCTGCGGTATGAGCACTATCCCCTGGTCTGTGCTGTAATCATAGTAAATACCACTGACCATAAACTGCTGCTCGCCTTCCTCGGTAATTAAAGATACGCTATCCCCCAGCGAAATGCCACCTTTATAGGCGTATGGCTCGGATACAAAGACAGATTCACCCTTTTCAAAGTTACCCCAGGCTTGCGTATAGTCGCCTTCCTTAAGCCTGTATTCTCGCTTGCTCTGCTCTATCGTGTTGATGGCTCGGACTTCCACCACCCCGCTAGCGGTTTCGACATATACCGTTTTCATCTCCTTTACAGCTTCTATGCCGTCCATCGCCATCACACCGGTAACTATATCCTCCGGCAATGGGTTCTCGGAGCGCTTAGAAACATCACTGGTGGTGGTGACATATATATCCCCTTGTAGCGCCTGGCCGAGCCACTGGTCAACGGTGCCGCGGAAGCTGCTTATCATTATGCCCATACCGACAACCACCGATATCGCTACCGCCAGGGCGGCTATCGCCGTCCCCGTTCGGCTGATTGAGCCAGATATCCCGGTAGCCGCCATTTTGATTAGTATGCTTGTTCTTTTGCCCATCAACGAGCCGACTCCCCTCGATATGAACTCCACCAAGACGGGTATGCACAGGGCAAAGCCGATAACGAGCAGGAAAAGGGAGACAAAGCCAGCCAGCACGCTCTTACTGGAAAGAAACAGTACGGCGATAGATACAGCCATCATCAATATTCCAGCCAGTGAAAGGTACGGCAGCAGGCGGTGAGCCAGGCTCTCCATTATCGAGCGGAACCTGACAATCTGCGGCGGGGAAGAAGCTGCCTCCAGGGCGGGGATAAAAGCGGCGACTATAGAGGTGGCAACTCCCAACAGCATGCCCTTTATAATTATGCCTCCGGAAACAAGAAAGGAGCTTACCGTCAGCACAAAATACAGGTCGTTTACCGTCCGCAAGACCAGCTTGACCATCCCCTGTCCCAGCAGAATGCCCAGCAACACCCCCAGCGATGTCCCGATAAAGCCGATTACCCCGGCTTCAATGAGAACCTCGGTAAATATTTCTCTCCTGGTTGCCCCCAGTACGCGAAGAGAGCCGATAAGCCCTCTACGCTGTAGCACCGAGAAGGTCATCGTGTTGTATATCAGGAACATGCCCACCAGCAGCGCCAGCAGACTCATCGCCGTCAGGTTGACGCTAAAGGCATTGGTCATCTTGAGGGTGGATTCGTTCCTGGCGGCGGTCGAGATTATAGTCGTTCCCTCTGGCAACCACTCTTCTATTGAAGCTAGAAGCACCCCTTCCTCGGGCAGAATCAGGTTAATCCTGTCTATATAGCCCGTCTTGCCTAGGATTTCCTGGGCTGTTGAGATATCGGCGGTAACTAGACCATCCAGTGTGGAGCCTTCCTCCTGCCCCACGAAATCAACCACCCTGACCTCTTTTTCCTCTCCGCCGACTGAAATGCTGATAGTATCGCCGGGGGAAATCCCCATACGGTCTCCCGTTTTCCAGGCGATAAAGACGGTATCCGGCTCCAGGATAAGGCTCAGCATAGCCTCATTACTGATACCGGATAGTTGCTCGCTAAAATAGGTATCGGAGAAGAAGTCCAGCCCCAGCATTTGCAGCGTCTCTCCTTCCACCACCACGTATCCCTCCACTACCGGCGAGCTGGCCACTTCCCCAAACTCCAGCTTTAATTCTACATATACATCTTCATCCAGGCCGAGTGGGCTACCTATAACCTGGTGCGTCGCCCTACCGGTGACGCTTTCCAGAGACAGCTCAAAGGCTCTCTGGGCGCTGGTATTGGCTATGTCCACCGACACGACGACGGCGACACCGATAGCCACCCCTAATATGGATAGCAGAATAACCCAGGGGTGCCTGAAGAAGTATCTCCAGATGGAGCGAGAAAGTACCGGTGTTACCATACAATTTCTCTGCTTCGCTTCTTAAGTACGCCTTCCTCCAGAAGCAACAGCCGGTCGGCGAACTTGGCCACCTCTTTGCTATGGGTGACCAGAATCAGATTTTTATTCCTTTTGCGAATAAGCCTTTCCATTACATCCAGAATATTTTGCCCGGTCTTTTTGTCTATATTGCCGGTCGGTTCATCAGCCAGGATAATAATCGGGTCGTGTACCAGGGCACGGATTATGGCGATACGCTGCTGCTCACCACCAGACAACCTGTCGGGATAGTCCGCTTTTCTATCCAGAAGGCTGACCTCGTCCAGCAGCTCCAGCGCCCGTGACCTATCATTCCTGCCGTTAAGCTCCAGCGGCAACAGGACATTCTCCAAAACAGTCAGGGTGGGGATAAGGTTGAAGAACTGGTAGATAAAGCCAATATTCTTACGGCGGAAAAGCGTTCTTCTGTGCTCACTAAGAGCGGTTATGTCAACACCGCCGATAACTATTCGGCCGCTATCTGGCCTGTCTATACCGCCGATGAGATTTAAAAGGGTGGATTTACCCGAGCCGCTTCGCCCCAACAGGACGATACACTCACCCTCCACAAACTCGGCATTGACTGATTTGAGCACCCGATGTACCACACTGCCCTCTGTAAAGCTCTTGCTGATATGCTCCAGTGATATTAAGGACGATTTCTCTTTCTTTTTATCCATATCTTCTCTTTAATATGTTCCCTAAACAGCATCCATAGCTATTCTCCATAGTCGTAGCCTAATTTTAGATTGAAAACTGTTTCCTTTCAACCCGGGGTAAGCCCTAATTGTAGCTGCTATTATCTCGCAGCGTGGTCGTGTGTTATACTGCGAAAAATAAATCTTGAGAAGCAGCCATACGCTATGGGAAATATCCGTTTAACACTATCCAAACTGGCAGGGCATGAATATACCCCCCTGTGTCTTTTAGTACTTATTTCGCTGATTTTACAGTTTAGTACCATTATGTTCCCCGACACCACGTTATTTGATGAATATTACTATGTGCCCTCAGCCCAGTCAATCCTTGAGGGAAGCGGAACCAATATTATCGAACATCCACCCCTAGGACAACTGTTTATAGTATCCGGCATTTCGTTATTCGGCGATGGTCCCCTGGGCTGGCGGTTTTTTTCGGTAATCTTCGGAGCAATTGCCATCGCCCTCTTATACCTTGTCTGTCGCCAATTAAAGATATCCCGTAATATCTCTTTTCTGGCCGCCTTTCTATTCTCTATTGAAAATATGTGCTTTATCTTAGGCGGTATCGCCATGCTTGACGTTTATTGCCTGACATTTATGCTGGCTTCGTTCTGGGCTTACCTCAAAGGCTGGCACATAAGAGCTGGTCTGTTTATCGGATTAGCCGCTTTAGCCAAGCTGATTGGAGTTTTAGCCCTTTTGGTCATACTATTACACTGGCTTCTCGCCAACCGCGATAACAAACGGCAGATTTTCACCATCGTCTCTGTTTCAGCAGCGTCGTTTTTACTGCTAATGCCCTTGCTTGACATTGCTACCTGGCATAAATTAATGAATCCATTTGAACGAATCGGTTTAATGTTTGAACGCACAAGTCACTACACTTTTGCCTTACACACCCAGTCTCCCATTGGAGCAATGCCTTCCCGTCCCTGGGAATGGCTGATACGCCTTGATAGTATTGAACATATTTCATTCGATAACATCAAACGCGAATGGTATGTTATGTACTATTTAATGATAAGCCCCTCCATCTGGGCGCTTATAATTCCATCTATGCTGTTTATGCTTTATAAAGCAATAAAGCGAAGCAGTGCCGCCATTTTTGTTATCTGCTGGTTCGCCTGTACTTACCTTATCTGGATACCGGCTAGCCTTATCACCGACAGGATAAGCTATATCTTTTACTTCTATCCAACAATAGGTGCAATCTGCATTGGCATCTCCCTGGGTATTGCCCGTTTAGCTGCCATAGAGCCGAAAACAAGCATTCTTAAGACAGGGGTACGCCTTATAACTCCGATATACATAATGACAAGCCTTATAGTATTCATAGCCCTGTTCCCAGGCAATATCTGGCTGGTAGTGGCCTGTAGCGTCGTTTTATACTTTGTCGCCCGTTACTATACTAAAACGGACGATTTTACCCTAGCGGAAAACAATTCACTAATACGACCATCTTGATAGTAAGATATGTTCTGTTATCTACGATGTCTGTTCGTTGAAAGCCAGGCTGTTTTGTGCTAGGATTTATATTTGATGTTCGATTGGTCACAGATTTTTTTTAATTCCTTCGTCACGGGAAGTCTATATCTTATCGCTGCCGTAGGGCTCACTCTTACATACGGCTTGTCGAAATTCCCCAACTTCGCCCACGCCGAGTTTATGGCCCTGGGGGCTTATGCCGGTTATTTCGTATCCGAGCAGTTGGGTTTAGGCTTACCGCTGGCTTTCGTCTTTGCTTTTTTAGCCGCCGGCACGATAGGTCTTCTTTGTTACCGCGGCATCTTCCAACCTCTGGCTAAGAGAGGAGCCACTATAATTCATCTTATGGTAGCCTCCATCGCCTTGGGCTTTATCCTGAGGCATTCCGTTGGCGCCGCTACCGATTGGGACCCTCTGTATTTCACCGCTACCTGGTCCGCCTTTGATGTCGGCCCCATCAGGGTCACCGGCCTATGGATATGGCTCATCGTTACCGCTTTAACTCTATCGCTTGTCATGCACTTTCTAATGATAAAGACCAAGATAGGCAAAGCCATCAGGGCGACCGCCAGTAACCCAGAGCTCGCCTTAGCTTCCGGGATTAACGTTGACCGTATCATCTTGATAACCTGGTTCATTGGCGCCGGATTGGCCGCCATCGCCGGCGTCTTTCGCGGCGCCGACACCCAGATCTGGCCTATGACAGGTTGGGACATGATACTGCCCGTCTTCGCCGTTACCATACTCGGTGGCATCGGTAACTTCTACGGCGCTATAGCCGCCGCTTTTATTATCGGGCTAGCCGAGAATATCGGGGTGGTAGCCTTAGCCTCCCTGGGTCTCTCCACCACATATCGCATAGGGATAGCATTCGTTATTCTGATAATAACCCTGATTGTCAAGCCACAGGGGCTGGCTATGTTCTTTAGGAGAGCTTGATTTGGGACCATTGCTTTATTCGCTCGACATTATCGTCTATATCGGTATCTTCGGTATAGTCTGCCTGAGCCTGAACCTGGAGTATGGCTTTGCCGGATTGGCTAATTTCGGCAAGGTAGCCTTCTTCCTCACCGGTGCTTATACCTATGCCATCCTATCTCAACTCGGAGTCCCTTTCTATGTTTGTATTATCGTCGGCGTTCTAATATCGGCTATTGTGGGTTTACTCGTTTCCTTCCCGGCTCTTAGGCTAAGAGCCGATTACCTAGCGATAGCCGTCCTAGCCTTCGGTGAAATACTCAGGTTGATAGTTAAGTCCGAGGATTTTGCCGGGGGCGATTGGGGGATGACGGTCTCACCTATTTTCCCCTATACCACTTCTTCTCTCATCTACCGGTTAGAGAATATAGGATTGATATTTATATTTCTGGCTATCTGTTTCATCGTAGTTCAGCTATTAGCCAACTCTCCTTATGGTCGGGCAATGCGCGCCATAAGGGAAGACGAGGTGGCCGCCGAGGCGCTGGGCAAAGATAGGGCTAGATTCAAAGCTCAAGCATTTATGCTGGGCTCGGCTATGGCCGGACTGGCCGGAGGGCTCTATGCCCAGTATCTTGGCTACGTGGTACCCGGCATGTTTATGCCAATGGTTACCTTTACCGTGTGGATTATGGTTCTTCTGGGAGGCCCGGCCAACAACTGGGGGGTATTGTTGGGTGCCGCCCTGGTAGAGATTTTCGACAGAGGGACAAACATAGTCAAGGACTATATAGCCTTACCTGTCGACCCAAGCGACTTGCAGTATATCCTATTCGGTGCTTTAATTATTTTTATACTTCTTTATCGGCCTCAAGGCTTGCTTAAGGAAAGTATGATTACGTTAATAAGGTGAGCCTGGACGTCAACCACGGGGGGATTTGCGGGCTGGTAGGCCCTAACGGCAGTGGCAAGACGACCCTTTTCAATACCGTCCTTGGCATTCACAAGCCTGATGGGGGAGAAATCTACTTCAATGACCAGTGCATCAACAACCTGGCTCCTCATCAGATATACGACCTGGGCTTGGTGAACGCCTTCCAGATACCCCGGCTGTTCTATAGCTTAAGTGTATTGGACAACATGCTAGTGGCGGCGAGGGAGCAACAAGGCGACAAGCTATTCAACAGCCTCTTCCTTAGGAGCAAATGGCAGAAGCAGGAAGAAGGTCTGATTGAGGAAGCTCTAAATATCCTGGAGCTTGTCGAGCTGGAACACTTGGCTCTTTCCCCTGCTGGGGAGCTTTCCGGTGGGCAAAGAAAGCTTCTGGAAGTCGCCCGGGGTCTTATGGCTAAACCAAGGCTTTTACTACTAGATGAACCGGCAGCGGGGATAAATCCCGTGCTGGGCAAGAAGATATTCCAGAAAATAGAAGAATTTTCCCATAATGGTACAGCCTTTTTTGTCATCGAGCACCGATTGGAGATATTATTTGAGTTTGCCTCATGGGTTTATGTGATGAATAAAGGTAAGATAGTGATTGCGGGACAACCTCAATCCATCATTGACGACCCGGCCTTTTATACCATATATCTAGGGGAAGAGTAGATGAATCCCATATTTGTAGCTAATGATATTAATGCCGGTTACGGCGATGCCATTATTGTCCAGGGTGTTTCCATCAATGTGGCTGCCGGTGAGATCGTGGCTATCGTGGGGCCCAACGGCAGTGGCAAGTCTACCCTGATTAAAAGCTTCCTTGGCTTTGCCCGGCTGTTCCAGGGAAGTGTCCTCTATAAGGGTGAGGATATAACCGGCATCGCCTCACATAAAGCAGTAAGCCTGGGAATAGGTTATGTCCCTCAGATAAACAACATCTTCCCCAACCTCACTATAGCCGAAAATCTGGATATGGGAGCCTATCATATAGGGAGTAAAGAATCCGCCAAGGCATCGATATGCGAGATATACGATATGTTCCCCGAGCTCTGCGCCAGAAAAAACAGCCTAGCCGGAAATCTGAGCGGCGGCGAAAGGCAGATGCTGGCTATAGCCAGAGCTATGATGGCGCAGCCCAAAGTCCTCTTCCTCGATGAGCCGCTAGCCTCCCTGTCTCCCAAGCCGGCCTCGGTTATACTATCCAAGCTGGAGGATATAAGTAAAAACGGCGTTGCCATATTAATCGTTGAGCAAAGCGTTAAAAAGGTCTTGGGCTCTTCCAATCGGGGTTATGTTCTGGTGAGCGGTATCTGTGTTATGGAAGGAGATGCCGCCTCCCTGTTCACTGACGATTCCTCCAAACAACGTTATCTAGGGCTGGAATCTAAGATGGGGGATTGACAAACGTCAGTTTATGTCATTAAATACAATACTTAATGAGACTATACGGGAAAGGAGGTAGGAATATAGGCATATTTTCCAAACAACTACTTAATACCTGTAGTAAATCTTAAAAGCGTAGGTGATATATGACGAAGAAATTATTTGTGGCTGCGGTTGCTCTGCTTCTTATTGTATCGGTGATTATACCAGCTACGAGCTGCGCCGGGGAAGATACCATTAAGATAGGTATAGTACTAGAGCTCAGCGGAGAGCTGGCTCCGATGGGGGAAAAGATGTTAAATGGAGCCAGAATGGCAGTTGATGAGATCAATGCCGCTGGCGGGGTACTAGGTAAAGATGTGGAATTAATAGAAGAGGACGGCGGAACTGACCCGGACAAAGGCTTCGATAGAGTAAAGAAGCTGGTTGAGATAGATGGGGTAGAGGTCATCGTCGGCCCTATGATAACCCCGACCTCCGAGCTCGCAATGCCCTATGCCAAAGTGAACAAAATCCCCCTGATAACGATGTCAGCTACAGGGGTCCCCCTATCCGAGCTAGACGGCACCGAATGGTATTTCCGCACCTGCCTGCGTGATGATGCCCAATCTCTGGTATTAGCCAATGTTGTCATCGACGAGGGCTATACCAGACTGGCCACTATAGTGCTGGATAATACCTATGGCAAAGGACTGGAAACAGCGCTGGTTGATGGTCTTGAAGACAAGGGATGGCAGGGAGAACACGTAGCATCAGTACATTATGATATAACAAAGAAAGACTATCGCACGGAGTTGCAGGTTATCGCCGACAGCAATCCGGATGTGGTTCTGGCGGTCGTTCTGGCGGTCACCTATGGCGATGATGGTATCATAGTCTTCAAACAGGCTCTAGAAATGGGCCTGGATGACATTGCCTGGCTCGGTTGCGACGGCAACTACGGCACAGGTCTGTTTACCGAAGCGAGCAGCGCTGCATTCATGGAGAGGGCAATTGTTGCTGGCACTAGAACTGTTGGTTCAGGTTTAAAGTATGATCAGTTTCTCACCAATTATCACGAACAGTTTGGTGCGGCTCCTGAAACCTACTGCGACACTACCTATGACGCTGTATGGGCAGCGGCTTTGGCGATAGAGGCAGCCGGTGTCTATGAAGGTGGAGCCATAAAGAACGCCCTGGTTGATTTGGAGTTTGAAGGTGCCACTGGCCCTATCTCTTTCAATATATTAGGCGACCGTACCTCAGGCTATTTTGAACTCTGGGAAGTAGTGGACGACGTTTCAGCTGTTACCGGCTACGCCAATGCTACCATAAAGATAGTCTCCTGGAGTATGTAAACGATATAAGTGATTGTCTGCTAGTTATATGATATACGGCAAGGTGCTATCTGGTATAATCTAATAGCACCTTGCCAGTTTAATATGCCTTAAAATGAACGGTTATGGATGACATCGGTACATTGGATAGCCTCAAAATCACCGTCCTGGCGGAAGACTCCGTCCTCTACGAAAGCCCATATCTGGGGCAACACGGGGTATCCTTCCTGATTGAGGGTATAAGCGGAGAAAACAAAAATAGCATACTTGTCGATGTCGGCCAGAACTCCGAGGCACTCCTCGGCAATATGCAAAAAATAGGTATCTCCCCGGCAGTCATTGATGCCATAATACTGACACACTGCCACTATGACCACACCCAGGGGGTAGCCCGCATACTTAGGGAAGTCGGTAAAAATGATACCAAGGTCATTGCTCATTCCGCTATCTTCCGCCCCCACTTCCTCCTTGAACCCAGCTTCAGATATGCGGGCATTATGCCAGGGGACTCAAAGCCGGAAATAGAAAAAGCCGGCGGTTGCCTTTACCTGTCCCGAGAGCCATTTACAGTCATGCCCGGAATTACAACAACGGGCGAGGTGAAAAGGCGCACCGATTTTGAAAAAGCACCCATAGGGCTGAAAACCATAAAAAACGATATTGTGGTAGACGACCCTATGCCCGATGATATTTCGGTAGTAGCCAGCATAAAGGGCAGAGGTCTGGTTATCATAACAGGTTGCAGCCATGCTGGCATTATAAATATTACCAGACAGGCAATAGACCTAACCGATTGCCATAAAATAGAAGGTATCATCGGCGGTTTGCATCTTATCGAGGCAACAGACAAGGTAATAGAGAAAACCGTTGATGAACTATCCAGGTTGAAGGTGACTTGGATAAGCGCCGGTCACTGTACAGGCTTCAAAGCGCAGGTTGAACTTCATACTACCTTCGGGGAAGGGTTTTCACCTTTACATACCGGAATGCAATTCGACCTGTAGCCAATAAACAGATGATTTTCAATTTAAAACTATAGGGTATCGCAAGTGCCTTGTCTTACTGGAGCAGGTAATGAGCCAACATATCGGTATAGTAGCCTGTAGTGCCGAGGGAGCAGCCCTCTGCTACCGTACAATCTGCGTTGAGACTTGTTGGGTAGATACAACCACCCCGAGGTAACGATGCATACCTTCCCTCTTAGCCAATACACCGGGTACTTTGAAGCCGGTGACTGGGATGGTGTCGCCGGCTTGATGTTATCCTCAACAGAGAAACTGGCCAAGGTAGGAGCAGACTTTGCCGTATGCCCCGACAATACAATCCATCAGGCATTTGACCTCTTTATAGAGAAGTCACCCATTCCGTGGCTGCATATCGCCGACGAGGTTATTGCCGAAGCCAAGCGCCGGAACTACAGTCGCCTTGCTATCTTGGGCACGAGATTTCTAATGGAAGGCCCGGTCTACGCCACCAAGCTCGCCGCCACTGATATTGAATACATGATTCCGGAAGCGGAAGACAGGGAACGCATAAACGACATTATCTTCAACGAGCTTGTTAATGGCAGATTTTCCTCAGCGGCTCGTGACTATTTCAACAGGGTCATCGACAATCTAAAAAGACAGGGTTGCGACGCTGTCGTTCTCGGCTGTACCGAGATACCCCTGCTCATTACCCCGCAGAGCTCACCGCTACCGACACTGGATTCGACACGATTACTGGCGAGGGCCGCCCTTAGGAAAGCCGTGGAAATAACCCCTTAGAGAAGGTAAGTACAGAGCCCATAACCTTAGATTCAGGTATATTCTATAACACTGTTCATCATATGTGCTACATACCTAGGTTATCTTCTTGGCTCCACAGCCGCTTAAAGGCTTAAATAGTCTAAGGCGAAACGATGATTATTAAAAACCACCGTGAACTGGCTACAAGCCGTTTACGAGAACAGGCTCTAAAGATTATTGAAGCCGGCATAAGCCGGGTTCTGCCGCCGAATATTATGAGTTCGGCAGTCAGCTATAATGCCACCAGCCGAATCATCAGGATAAAAGACGATACCTTCTCTATAGCCACCGGACGTATATTTGTTATCGGGGGCGGCAAGGCGGCGGGGCTTATGGCAAAATCCCTGGAGGATATAATCAGCTCTGAAAACATAGTTGCCGGCGCGGTTAACTATAAGGGCGGGTCGGTTAAGACACGAAAGGTCAAGACCATAAACGCCGGTCATCCCCTGCCGGACCAGAGGGGTGTCATCGGTGTTAAAGAAATGCTGGCTCTGAAACGCCGATATTCAATAGGTGAAGGTGATGTCGCCATATGTCTGATTTCGGGTGGGGGTTCGGCTCTTATGCCCTGCCCAGTTGACGGAGTAAGCCTTAGGGATAAGCAAAAAATCACAGAACTTTTACTAGGCTCCGGGGCGGAAATAGATGAGATTAATATCGTGAGAAAGCACATGTCTCAAACCAAGGGCGGCCGGTTGGGTAGTTTCTATTCTCCGGCAACGGTTATTTCCCTTATATTATCCGACGTCATCGGCAATGATCTGGCGACCATAGCCTCCGGACCCACTTTTCCCGACTGTTCAACATTCTCCGACGCCCTTAATGTGTTGAAGCGATACAGTCTTTTAAATAAGGCGCCGAGGAGTGTAACCGATTTCCTGGCTAAGGGCAATCGTGGTGAGGTAGCCGAGACTCCAAAGACGCTGAACAACTGCCATAACTATATCATCGGCGATAACGGCTTGGCCCTGGAAGCGATGGCAGATAAAGCCAGGGGTATGGGGCTCAAGCCTTATATTATATCCACTGGGCAAAAAGGCGATACCTCCATAGTCGCCCGCTTGAGGGCGGAAGAAGTGCATAGCGGTAAATATGCCGGATATAATGCCCTTCTAATCGGCGGTGAAACAACCATTAAACTTCCCGCCAGGGCGGGTAAGGGCGGCAGAAACCAGCACTATGCAGTGGTATCAATGATGGCTATGGCAACATACCCCGGCAATTGGCTGGTCGCCAGCGTCGGCACCGATGGCTCGGACTTCATGCCCGATGTCGCCGGTGCCATAGTCGACCAGGACTCGCTCGGCACCGCCCAGGCAAAAGGTATAGATTCGAAAACCTATATTGAACGTTTTGACAGCAATACTCTATTAGACAAGATTGGCAATTCGTTGATAATCACCGGCGATACAGGGACCAATGTCGGTGACGTTATCTTATATTTGATAGAATAACCTGATGTCTATAACACTGAGCTCCAGGTGCATATCAGATACCACTGAGCACCATCTCTATAGCCTTGCTCCACCCCTCCGTACTTACCCCCTTAACCCGCTTAAGGTTCCTTACATTCAACCTCTGCCAGCGTTTGTCCGCACCCTGGACGAGCATCGGGTGGTCAACATTAGACAGCAGTGAAAAATCGTCAGTGCCATCGCCGATGCCATAGGAGGTAATACCACCATAGTTAAGCTTGAATATCTCAAGGAGGACCTTGACCGCCTTGCCCTTGTCGTTGCCGCCCGTTATCTCGTAGAACTTTTTACCGTGGATGCAGAGCAACCCCACCTTGCCGATCTCTTGACAAACTGTTTCCACTGCTTTCTGCCCGCCGCTAATCTTGAGTGTTTCGCTATACTCCCGTTGCCTGGCGAACGACGCCATCTTCAAGCTGAGCCCGGTTTCCTTGGCGATGTCCTCGGCACTCATATCGCCAAAGCTATTTATGGATATGCTACCCAGCTTTGGATTATCCTCAATCTGACGACAGGCGGCATCCAGTGCCAGACTCAACCTATGCCGCAACTCGCTGTAGGGTATGCCAAACTCAATAACCAGAAAATCTTCCGAGGCTTTATCGTAAGAGAACGGCAGGCGGAAGTAGTCCTTCTGGACATAGATAGCGCCGCCATTCTCCACTATAAACGGCGCCTCAATACCAAGCTCCTCGCGATATACCTGTTGTTCCTGCTTAGTCTTTGCCGAGCAGAAGACGATAGGTATTTCCTGTGCCTGAAGATTTCTTACGGCATCCAGCGCCGCCGTGTAGGAATAGGTCAACGATTGAAGCAGCGTACCGTCTAGGTCGGTAATCACCACCTTTTTCGCCACCTTCGCCTTCTTCTTCCTGGTGCCGGCTATGGTGAACACGGCTTTTTCCGGCACCGAGTAACGAGCCAGTTCACTTTCTATAGTCTCAGCAAAGGCGGATAGATTGACGTTCTGGAGGGGCGAAATAAGCCGCACCTGCGGTACCGGCTCGCCCTCCTCCATACACTCCATCTCTACCAGCTGCTCCTTTATACTCTCTCTTGTCGAGTCATCGCATAGCGGGCTGTGGTATATTACCGAAAGGCTGGGCATAAGCATCTCCTGGAGGATATGGTCGTCGCCCTTTTCGGCATGGATATGGGGGTTTATCGTCTCGGTCTGGATGATTTCCACACCCTTTTCGGTAACCTGCTCGTCACTGGCCGGCAGTATCCCACCGAAATGTTCCATTATCGAGATAAGCTCCTGTGTTTCCACGGCATAGCCCGAGCCATAAGTAAGCCTCATCGCCAGCTCCAGGCTCATGGCATGCTCGCCGGCGTTAGCCGTCTTTATAATCTCGGTCTCGAACTGGCCCTTTGTAGACAGGAGCGCATTCAGAAAGCGGTTACTTATCCCGGAAACGCGACCCCACTTCCTGAAGTAAAACTCTCCGGTAAACTTCGGCTTATAGTGCCACAGTATCCGAACCATGGCGTACGGCGATTTGGCTAGGCTGAATCCGGTGGCATAGTGCCTGACATACTCCATCACGGCGCCGGGTATGTAATTATCGGTATCGATAAAACCGACATATTCCTTGCCCATCAGCGCCGCTAGGACAATACCAATCATCATCCCCTCGCTTTTGCCGTCGCGGATGAGGTTATCATCACCGATGATGTCGGCATAGTCGGCCGACAGGAAAGCCTGGGCCATGGCTTCATCCTTCTGGTGGACAATAAGAGCCTGACGCTTGGTTATATTACAGAATCGGCTGACGATATCCCTTTCACTCTTGAAAATATCAACCCCTTCACCGCTACTATTGGAAATAACTATCATCAAGCAGTCGTGGGGTATGCCACTCAAGACGCCTTCGAAAACCTTGAGGTCTTCGTTTTTTATCGACAGGACGATAGCCATTTTCTGTTCCACTTCGGCTATCGCCTCGCGGCTAACGCGCTGCACTCCAGCCTCATCCTTGACCAGATTGGTTATGACCGAGCCTGAATCAAGCTCAATAGCCCGGCGCACATTATATATGCTCACCGAGCCAAGATGGTCAGTTTGACTGATAACATCAAAACGCATTACCCGTTTTCCAATCCTATGATTCAGTGTTCACTGTTGAGTATACTATCTACATATATCAGGGTCAATATTTAGTAATAAAAGGTTTCACTCTCTTTTAGCAAATTACCACCTTACCCTATGTCCCCTTTCTTAAGGGCGGCGGGCGGGAATATATAACAAAAGAGAGATTACCATCCATAAAAACCTCTCCCTCTTAATACCCCTCTCCTTACAAGGAGAGGGGGAGATATAGAAAGAGAGACAAAGCCCCTCTTAAACTCCGCTTTCCCAAATATAACGCTCCCTTAAACTCCCCTCTTAGGCACCAATCAAGAGAGGGGAGGTCTTTAGGAGGGGCAAAACTCCCTCCTAAACTTACCCACTTGCCGAGGGCAGACTTGGGTGGGAAAAAAACTAATTATGTGAGGGGATTGGGGGAAGGGTTTTTACAGCTAGCCTAGAACATTATCAATAATCCCCATTCACAAAGCCGTATTGCTTAACCGTTTCTTACAGTCAAGAATAATTTCTATATCATAGTATCTTCACAAAGGCTGTTTTAAGTGGTATATTTAGAGCCCGAACAGCAAAGTTATAGCTTATATTAATTGTAGAGGGAGGGGGGTTATGTCACCACAAATAAAAACCTGGGTCAAATACACTTCAGGGATGGAGTATGTCGATTTTGCCGACGCTACGAAGCTCGTTGTGCGTCAGGAAGACCAGAACGATATAACCTTCGAGTTCTGGGACTTTGAAGGCAAAAGGGGAGAAATGACAGTCCCGACCAAGGTTGCCATCGTCCTTGCCCGGTCGATTTTACTGTGCATTGAGGGTTCTCTAGAACAAATCAAAGTAAATCTTTGATCCGATAACTGGCAAGTAGGGCTCGGTATAACCGTCTTTGATTTAGTCACCTCAATAATAGTTCGCTTGCCTTTTCGACAGCGAATTTTAATCTCTCGGTGCACTCAAAGTCATGGACCCTAGCGAAGTACTGCTTAAGCCCATCTTCAGTTTTTAGATTTAACTTTGTAAGCTGTCTACAGTTAACAGCTCCGAACCTATCCTCAAAGGCAGCGATATATTCATCAATTATTGGCAACCTCCTCTATTTGTTTTGTCTATAATCAAAAGGTATCACCAACAGTCAGATTGTTCAGATATGGAATCATATTAACTACTAATACTAGTCTAATGTCAACGTCTGACGAGAAACGTTTCGTCGTGCACTTCACTAGATTTCTTAGTGTTTACAAAACAGCCGACTAGCTAACCGAGTAAGATTGAAGCTCCATCACGGTGTTACCCTCTGCGTCCATTGATTTAACCATCGTTTTAGCTTCGTCTGACCACCACATAGTCTGGGTAGTACCGCTTGCACTGTCATAGTAAGTTATTTTCCAACAGCTAAAAGTCCCAGCGGTAACAGTGACATCCTCCTTGCTCACCACCTTGTATTTTTCGGTGGTTACCACAGGCTCTCCAAATTGGGTACCGTCCCAATATTGGGTACTGGTTTTCTCTGTCTCTACTTCCTTCCCTATCTCTAGTGGGAAGATAGATGACCACGGATTGTAGGAGTAGGTCGTTATAGAGGTGAAGGCTGTTCCATTGTAAGTACCCGATGATTCATGCTTGATCCCTAAAAGACCGGTGGCTTTATCATTCCAGTACTTCATTACGGTAGTGGTGTAGACCACACCATCGTGGGTAGAGCTTATAACTGGGTCAAACGACATTTCGATAACATAGCAAACACGGCCCTCTACCGTCTCCTCCCCTGTTACCTCCTCAGTTAGGGTAGCAGTCGTGCCGTCCATAACATAGCTCCAGACCCATTTATCCTCGATCTCCCAGGTAGGTAATTGCCCTTCCTTCGTTACGCAAGCCGGTAGCAACAACGGTGTGGCTACCAATAGACACGAGACCAACAGCACTCCCAGTATTTTCTTCATAGTTTTTCAACCTCCTTTAGCTCAATCGTCTTTTTTCCCCAGAACATTGTATAGGTGAAGAAGGCATAGTAATCCGGAAGATTCAATATGAAATCCGGCGAATCCGGCAGGCAAAGACGCTGGAATTCCGCCCGATCATCGGATGACAGCTCGGTGGATACATCCGGCCAACGCATATTAAAAAGAGCCACCAGGGCATTGCGCATTTCATCATCCAAGGGGGCATAGAAACTATCGGCAAAGACTTTTACTCTAAGTTCCTTCAGTTCCAGTTCACTAAACCAGCAAACCAGCCCAGCGCACGCAGGAAGTGCAACTCCGGCTTCTTACCCTGTATAAAAGGAGCAATACCAGCCGAGGTTGCTCCCAGCCGGGCTTCCAACCGAGGATATCCGGGAAGTAGATTTTCAGAAGACCAGGCAGCGATGGCCACGATACCACCGGGCTTTACCACCCGCGCTAGCTCTTTCAATAAAGGCATAGGCTCCCAGGGGCCATACCCCACACAGTCGGCACTCCATACCCAATCGAAGGTATTATTATTAAAGGGAAGGTCGGCTACATCCCCTTCCTGAAAGGAAATCCGTTCCGACAGACCGGCCTCCTTCACAATCTCCCGTCCACGATCAAGAAATCCCGCAGATACATCAAGACCGGTGATATGCCCATTAGGCCCTACCTCCTCTGCTAATAATAGGCATTGAAGACCGATGCCGCATCCGGCATCCAGTCCCTTGCTTCCCTCAGGCAGCTGTAATGCTTTAATCATGGCACGAATGGTCGGCTCTCTTAGTGGATTAGACACTAACCCGATCTGTATATAAGACTCGATATTCATTACCTGCTCTTTATATATTCAAATATCACTTTATCGGCTTTCAATCTAGCCTATACTTTTTAAAGAGTTTCGCTTTTCTTTCCGAACCAAGGTCAGTTTTATCCCTATAATACTGATAATCTCCCTCAAAATGCCCTTTTTTCTTGGATATAATTTAAAATATTAAACCTTACCATCTGACCCTGTGCTGGTTTGTTCAACCGCCCCTTTTAATTCTGGTAATTAATTTGTCGAATTCTTTATTAGTCTTTTCCTGATTGTAGTTATTTTCCAGCACTCTACTTATCGTTTATCTTACACCCAGTCATCATCAGCTACAAGTATTTTTTACTTGTCCATTTAATCCCACTTTCGCTATTAAGAAATGGAGCACTATGGTTTTGACCTAAAAATAACCTTAATATCTATTGACAACAGGCTCGTCTTGTGCTAATTTTGGACTACTGACACTTTTAAGGCAGGGATTTTATCATGTTTCCCAGTGAAATGATAATCCTGATGGCTATCGCCGTCGCCAGAGACCCTGATAAAAAGCTGCTTTGCCGCCCTCTTGATGTCACCGGCGAGTACATTGGCTATCTATGTAAGTCGCTGGTTAAATGCGGCTTTTTAACAAAAACCAAACCCAAAGGCTACCACCTCACGGCACAGGGTATGAGCACCCTCTTTGACTTCCTGTCCAAGAATAAAAATAGAACCCTAGACATGATAAAAATGTTACAACAACTGGGCATTGATATCGGTCAGGATGTATACAAAACAGACCGGGAATTGATAGCAACCAGATAACTTATAATAGCCTCCTTCCTCGTTAAGGGAGCTATACAACCCGCATAAAACAGGTATAGCTCCCTTGTTTTATATAAGTTTATTCCCAACCACACTGAGAACGAATATTACACAGGGTGTTCAAGAGGGGCAAAGCCCCTCTTTCTATACTTCCCCATCTCCTTACAAGGAGAGGGGGACTAAGGGGGTGAGGTTGTTGTGAACAGTAATCCCTCTTATTTTATTATCTATACCCATCCGCCGCCCTTATGGAAGCCGCGTTCATGTGCCGAAACTCTAATTCTGTTGACATTGGCAAAGCCTGCTCCTAGAATAGAAGCCAGCGCTTGACAGGAGATAAGAAAGGTGAAAAGACCTGACCTTCTAATACTGATAGCCATCTGGCAGTTTATAACCGCCTTTATCGCCCTTATCGGCATCTGTGCCATCGCTGTCTTCGCCTTTCCCGACGTTATCGGCCTGCTCTGGGGGCCGGCTCTGACCGGTGGCATCTTTGGCCTTAGCGTAGCCATCCTGTTGCTGCTGGTCTTTATAGGAATCGCCATCACCGGCGGTATAGGTATTCTGAGGGGGCAGGAATGGGGGCGAGTCCTAAGTATCGTTCATGCAGCGCTGAGCCTGTTCTTTTTTCCTATCGGCACCACAATCGGCATACTGGTCATCATATACCTCACCAAATCCGAGGTATCAGAATACTTCAGGGCTGGTAGTGAGAAAAGTTAATAGCCTGCCAGTCCTCGCCCTGTTGTAAGGCTAGGCACCGTTGGCAACGACGAAGTTACGCAGTATCCCCACCATCGGTATCCTCACCTCGACGGTATCACCGGGGTACATAGGACCGACGCCGCTGGGGGTGCCGGTGGCGATGATATCCCCCGGTAGCAGGGTCATCACATTGGAGATGAAGTTTATTATCTCCGGTATGGAATAGATAAGGTCGCTGGTGTTACCCTGCTGTTTCAGCTTGCCGTTGAGATAGGTCTCCAGTGACACATTGCTTGGGTCAAGCTCTGTTTCTATCCAGGGTCCTATGGCGGCAAAGGTATCAAAGCCCTTGGCTCGGGTCCACTGCCCGTCATGATTCTGGAGGTCACGGGCGGTGACATCGTTGAAGCAGGCATAACCGAAGACACAGTCCAGCGCATCTTCAGCCTTTACCCGCCATACCGGCTTCTTTATCACCACCGCCAGCTCACCTTCGTAGTCAACCCTATGGGAAGCCGAAGGATAGACTATACCATCCCCAGGCCCTATCACCGCCGTCGACGGCTTGAGGAAGGTCAGCGGGGAGTTAGGCAAAGGCAGGTTGAGCTCGCTGGCATAGGAGTGATAGTTGAGCCCCATAGCTATTATCTTGGATGGCTCGCATGGCGCCAGCAGTTTGACCTGGTGTCGCTGGTAATGGCGGTCGGTCAGCTTGAGCTGGCTGAAGGGCAACACTTTTATCCTTCAGCAGACCATATTCTGCCGTGCCATCAACAGCAAAGCGCACAATCTTCATAGGTCAAACGATATTTTAAACGATATAGCGAAATAATTGCAAGGACAGGTATATTACGCACCAGCCAGCTTCCTTGACACAGCTAAGACTGGTTGTTAAACTAACGCTGCACGATATCGGTCAGCTTCTTTGTCAGGGAGTTTTTAATTGTCAGAGAAATCACCTTACGGCTGTT
>SMTZ1_10001700_pt1 | contig 22406 bp, 18 predicted proteins | sample DeeMarSWOR136_30_FD_25667 | JGI IMG/M metagenome (IMG submission 25667) | reverse complement strand
TGGCTGATGCTGGCTGGACTTTTAGTGTTTGGGGTGGTGATCTTTCAGGCAGTGTTAATCCTGAGACGATTGTTATGGATGGTGACAAGACTGTTACTGCTACTTTCACTCAGGACGTGTATACTTTGACTGTTAACGTTGTGGGTAACGGTCATGTTGACCAGGTTCCTGATCAAGGTACGTATGGGTATGGTGGCTGATGCTGGCTGGACTTTTAGTGTTTGGGGTGGTGATCTTTCAGGCAGTGTTAATCCTGAGACGATTGTTATGGATGGTGACAAGACTGTCTATGTCTATTTCGCAAAACTTCCAGACTAACACGCGGAAACTACACCCGAACTTAGCGCGCGCATGGAAAACAATAATCTCTGTAGTGGCTTCTGCAAAAAAGGAATTGGCAATGGAAAAAGGAGACAAAAAGTCAGGTTAAAATTTTCTATAAAACATTTGACGAGTCACGATTAACATAGAACTTTTATGGTATTATATGATTGCATTGAGAAGCTCGAAAACTGGCACCTTTATCCACCCTAGGAAAGAATTCAGACACCTGTGACAAGACACGATGAAAATACTCGCTCGACGGCTTTATATGTACACATCTCCCAGTGTATAGAAACTATATCTTCAAGTGTTTTGTCAATCGTTAGGCGTTTCTGAATATTAAACCTAAATCAAAGATAATAACAAATCAATGGTTTTGTATAGAAAATACACGATATCCGATGAGCGTTTAAATTGTTTTAAGTGAGCCAGATTTTCAAAGTCGAGGTAATACGATGTGACAAGTCGTTTTGAAGTTCCAGCGATTATCCTCGGTGGAGGAATTAACGGTTTAGGCTTGGTCCGAAATTTGGGAAAAAGTGGCGTTCCTGTTTTTTGTGTCTGTAGAACTGTTGACCCCGTTTTCTTTTCTAAGTATTGCCTAAAACGTTTTCTCATTCAAAGTTTCGAAGAAGACCCTTTGAGACGCTTTCTAAGAGAGTTCTCGAGGAAGGAGACAGTTCGCCCAGTAGTTTTTTCCACAGATGATATAGGCACTTTAGCCCTATCTAGATTACAAAGTGATATTAGGGACGATTTTGAGCTGATTGTCCCAAGGAAAGAGGTTGCTGAAAGAATAATTATTAAAAGGAAATTCTACGAGTTCCTTGCAGTAAATGACATTCCTCATCCGCAAGTTGTTATGCCATCAAATTTTGAGGACTTGAAGAGGGTAAAAAAGGAGTTAGGGTATCCGGTCTTTGTCAGGCCAAGCTTATCACCAATTTTCAACAGACTCTTTCATAAAAAGGGGTTTTTGGCTTACTCAGAGAGTGAGCTAATAAGATTTTTCGACCTTACCCGTAAACAAAACATTGACGTCATTTTTCAAGAGATAATTCAGGGTTCCGATAACAGGATTTATGGCATCTCCGGTTATTTTGACAAAAGGAGCAAGCCTATGGCATTATTTGCCTATCACCGACTTAGGGGATGGCCACCAGTCTTCGGCAATAATAGCTTGATAGAAAGCGTGGCTTTGCCAACGATCCAATCGGCAAAAGAAACGGCGACAAAGTGCCTCTCCCGACTCGGCTATCATGGTGTCATGGAAGCTGAATTCAAATTGGATCCCAGAGATAACAGATTCAAGATGTTGGAGATAAATGCTAGAAGTTGGTGGCAAAATTCATTTCCGACCAAATGCGGATTGAATATCATCTTCAAAGCCTATCTTGACGCAATTGGAGAACATGGTGAATATGGTGAGAGTTACTTGATTGGCCTAAAGTGGATAAACATCCTAAATGATCTGCCTTCATCGATTTTGACAAGTGAAATGGCAACTAAAACTTGGGTTCATTCGCTCCGGATGATAAGGGATGAGGCATTCTTTGATCCAAGAGATCCCATCCCGCCCATGACTACTCTCATGTGTCAGATCAGTAAACTCTTGTTACGATGAAATTCGTGAAACTAATAGGTTCGAGGATTGACGAGAGTAGGATATATGGCAAGAACTAAGATTATAATAGAATATATAACAAGAGGCATGCCAAACATTTTGCCTCTTTGGAAACTCAAATATCACATGGTCTATTTGTATAGCCTTTTCGTTGGTGCTTTCGATAAGGTGCAGGTGTACATCGTTCAGGGATTGTTAAAGTCCAATGAACATCGAATTAAAACACTGTTTATCGGAAACGAACAGACAGTTTACCAATTCGCTTCTCTTGCTTACTCAAAGATAGACAGACTTAGCTTGATCGAGACATGCCGATTCTATCAGATCTACCAATTCATAAAAGCAGATATGTCGGAAATTGTTGCTGCCCGCGTAGACAGACCATTTATGGCAAGATTCTTAGATCAAGGTTGCTTCTTACTGCCGAATGTGAGCTTTTACCTTAATCTAGATAGACCAATCGACAGCATTATTAAGAGAATGAGTAGGAGAAGAAGGAGAGACATCAGGAAAATCGAGTCCTCAAACCTGCGTTATAAAGTCAGCAAAGGCAATGATGATGATTTTGACTTTTTCTATTGGAGGATGTATCTGCCATATGCAAAAAGTCGCTTTGGAAAGGGCGCATATGTCAAAACATGTGCCGAGTCAAAGTCTATTTACTGCAAAAGTGGCGGAATAATCTTCGTCACATTAGAGAGCAAACCCATTGCAGGAATACTCTTCCGACAAACTGGGAAGACGCTGCAAGCCTTGAGTTTTGGTGCTCTCTTAGATGATCAATCGATGAATCAGGCACACAACTTAGCTGGCTTAGCCTCTCTTTTCTTTCTTATTAAATGGGCTCACGAGAGTGGGTTCAAAAACTTGAATTATGGAGTAAGTATGCCTTTTCTAAATGAAGGGATTTTTACTTACAAGAAAGAATGGGGAATGAATGTGAACGACCAACGCGAGGGGTCCGTTTGTGCGCTGAAACTGAATTACGTGACTAGTAGCACTCTTTCGTTCCTCGCACAGAATCCGTTTATAATAATTGACAAAAGGAAACTCAAAGGGATTGTTTTCATCGATCACAAACTAGAGAAATCGGAATTTCAACAGATTATGAAAAAGCATTATCTTCCGAATCTGGATTCACTAGAGGTAATATCCTACTACAAACCTGACACAAATATCAACGACACCAGCAGTCTTTTTACGGATTCGCGAACCTTGCCCGCGTCCTTATTCACCATTTGTCAAGCTTTGTTGAATAATGGATTCAGAGTGGAAGTCTCAGAACTCACGAAATGAACTTTAGGATTGCGAATACTAAGGGTGTTATTCTTTGTGTTGTGTCTATTTTGCTTCTGAGTCTAAGCATAGTCGGAGCATTGTACCATAACGTTTTCCTGCTGGTTTCGGTTATATTATTAGTTTCGTGCTAATGTGGGTGAAAAAGATGATTAAGAAAAGACCATCGCTGTACAAAATCGCCAAAGTAAACTACGCCATGCTAAAAGGCTATTATCCCATAATGCTTGGCGACTATCCTCTGAATCCAATTTCTCGATATGGATTCGCTAATCCTCCACACTCCAAACTCCATGCGATAATTAACAAAAATCGCAGCAGATATAAGAGTAAACTTGAACAATTCCTATCGCTTAAAGAGTATTTTTCATGTATTCCCGTCAGGAAGCCTCGAAATTCTGAAGAGCCTCATTGGCTGAATGGTTGGGTACCTGGGTTAGATTGTGTGTCACTTTATTCGTTTCTGTGTCTTAATAATCCAAAAAAGTATTACGAAGTTGGTTCCGGCAATTCAACAAAGTTTGTGAGAAAGGCGATAATGAATCACAATTTACAAACCAAAATAACCTCTATTGACCCTAATCCCCGGACAGAAATTGATTCGATCTGTGATACCATTATCCGAAGACCTCTTGAACAGGTGGATCTGTCGATTTTCGACAAATTGAGAGCTAATGATGTTCTCTTTATAGATGGCTCACATCGTTGTTTCACGAACTCCGATGTGACGGTTACTTTCTTGGACATTCTGCCGAGACTATCCGCAGGGGTATTAGTTGGTTTCCATGACATTATGCTTCCATATGATTACCCGCCCGATTGGAGAGAATATCATTTTTCCGAACAATACCTGTTGGCAGTAAGTCTTCTTGCAGAGAGCACCAAGTTTGACATAATTTTGCCTGCTTTCTTTGTTAGTAAAGACTCGGAACTAAATAATGTGCTGACTCCAATCTGGGAGAAACTTCAAAAAAAGATTAGTGCACATGAGCGCGAGGAATACTCAAAGTCGCGTGGATGGTCTTTCTGCTCATGGTCGGATGGATGGTCTTTCTGGATACAGACAAAGTAATGCCTTTTATAAAAATCTCTAGCGCGCTACCGCGTCGCTTTGCTTAGTATAGTCCAGCGTGTTCTCTTTAAGAGTCCACCTGTAACTTACAACTTGACATTGGAAATATGGAAATTTCAAAGGCTACTGCGCAAAGTATTGTTTTTGCAGATCTGTGGGAAGTGTCAATTAGGTCGGATTTCTTATCTTCAAGCATGGCGTGATTTTGAGAAGTCGAGCGTAGAATTGATTTTATAATTCCTCCTAACTTGTTTGGGCCAAGGTTCTCAGTTGCTCATCGGGGGCACAATTGTTGTGCGTAGCGATTCCAAAGCAGATGAAAACTGACGGCTATATCATTGTGTAACCATAGCAAGCGGACGAAGTATACCTAATGGTAATCCATTAATTGGCGACAATGTTTTCATTGGCACAGGGCGGTCATTGTTGGCCCAATTATGATAGCCGATAGGATTGCTGCAAGTGCTAATTCATACGTCGCCAAGTCATTTTCTGAACCAAGCATTACAATTGACAGCTGTCCTGAGAAAAGAAGTTTAAAATAAGTCTTCAGAAGACTTTTGGATCAGAGCTATAGAAATCTTGACAGATGGCAACGAACGATATTAGCTACACACATGTAGACTGAGAGTGATTTGTTTTTTCTGAGCTCCTTTTTTGGTGGATGAGAAATAATGCGCAACACTGTCATGTTCATACTCGGGCTACATGTTCTTCTGTATGTTTCTGTTTTTCTAGATGTTCCAGTTCTGAGACAGTGTGTCGGTTTCGTATTCCTTACATTCTTGCCCGGATTCGTCATTCTCCATGCCATTGGTGTGAAAAATGACAGTGTTACAGTGGGATTTTCTCTGTCGGTGGCTGTGAGTATCGCATTTGTGATGTTTATCGGTTTGTTGATAAACAATTTGTATCCTCTATTAGGCATTTCAGCGCCGTTATCAACTTTGCCCCTTATGGTCACAATAAGCGCTCTGACGTTGACGATTTTCATTTTCAGCCAAATAAGAGAAATTGGCAGAAATTCAAACATGTATCCGCAGCTTTTTCATGCTGAAATAGACACTAAGGGTGTTATTCTTTGTGTTGTGTCTATTTTGCTTCTGAGTCTAAGCATAGTCGGAGCATTATACCATAACGTTTTCCTGCTGGTTTCAGCCATAGCCGGAACAGCGGCAATTTTCGCTACAAGCATTTTCTTATACAAACGTATTCCATCTCGTTATTACACGTTTGCATTGTTCGTTGTTTCATTCAGTCTTCTTCTGCAAACATCTCTAATAACAAGACACATCATGGGCTGGCCGGACATTTTTAGCGAGTACAGTGTGTATGAATCAGTTCGTGCTGCAGGAAAATGGGTTTCTCCTGGAACTGTACTTTCACACGATCCGATCAGCAATCTGAATTCTATATTGAGTGTTACTATTCTTCCAACGGCGTACTCAACCGTTCTGAACTTGAATGGCGAACTAATTTTTAAGATAGTTTTTCCTTTTATTTTTTGTTTCGTGCCGCTTTTTCTGTTCAAAATCTATGAGACGCAATTAGGAAAAATCGTTGCGCTGTTGTCTGTGTTCTTCTTTATTGCAGAGCCTATGAACTTGTATGGGTTAGGGCCGCTCAGCCTCGCGAGAGAAATGATAACCTATCTATTCCTTTCCGCAATGATGTTATGTTTCGTAAAACGTGACATAGATCTACGGACTCGAAGAATCTTTGTTATAATATTCAGCGCTGGACTTGCGGTCTCCCATTATTCCTTGGCGTTTCTTTCTGTTTTTTTGATAGTTTTCGTTTATGTGGCAATGCGAATCTCTGGCAAAAGAGATGCAGTGTTGAATTTGACTCTTGTCTTGTGTATTTTCAGTATCACGTTTGCTTGGTACATGTATGTTGCCACTCCACCTCTTAACAACCTAACGGATGCATTCCAGAATGTGGCGTCAAGACTCACAACAGATTTTTTCAATCCTCAAAACCGGGTAGATCAGGGAATGACGGTGTTATCTCCATGGAGCCAAGCTATGAACCTTAGTAACCAAATCCAAAAAGTCGTTATTTACATAAGCGAGTTCTTTGTTGGAGTAGGGGCCGTTGTTTTGACAGTCAAACCCAAAGAATTCAAGTACCATCCAGTGTTCAGATGGATAGCGATATGTGCCGCTTTCATACTGTTACTGTGTTTGGTTGTTCCTAACGTGGGGCCTCTCCTCAATTTTGCGAGATTTTACCGCTATGTCATGGTATTCTTGGCGCCCTTGTTCACATTGGGAGGCGTATATTTTCTTGGACTTTTCAGAAGAATATTGAAACGTTCTCCGATTCGATCTAGGGTTGTCGTTAGGGATATCCGTTTGTTTATGCTGACGTTCGTTTTGGTTGTTTTTTTCCTTTTTCGGTCAGGTTCTATCAATACACTTGTAGGCGGCTTGCCATCTTCCTACTCACTAGATTTTGAAGGATGGAAAACAGAATCTAGTGGCGCGGACGCACTAGCCTTCAGGACGGTGATAGGAAGCCTGTACGACGTTTACATCCCAGAACAAGATTTTTCTAGCGCAACATGGTTTGCATCACATATGGATGGTAATTACTCGGTTTATGCTGATTACACAATGGGTTTTAGTACTCTCCAATATGCTACTCTGAACCGTCAGAACATTGACTATAAATATATTTTGAATGGCACACAACCAGAGTCGAGATCCTACATCTATTTGAGAACTTTCAATGCTCTAATAGGCATAATTGGCGCCCCTATAGGCTCTTTTAACCTATCAGAGTTGTATCCCTCACCTTCACAGAACTGCCTTATATATTCGAACGGCGGCAGCGATGTTTATTTTGTCCCCTAACTGCGCACGCTTTGAAATTGTGAAGAAATTGAGCCTCAATTGATCAACTGATCGTGCGCGGGTATAAAACCACTGAATCGTTTTCGTAACCAAAAATGACAATTGTTGAAACACAAACCTTAAGCTACCATAAAATCATAGTAGATTGATTGGGAATGCCATAGGCGCTGAAACCCTATAGACCTATTTGAAGGAGACAGATTAGTGCTGGGAATTTTGGCTAGTATGCTTCGATTCTTTGGCATGCACTTGCCATTACAAAGTATGCGTATTGCCATGTATCGAAAGGCTGGAATCCATATTGGCAGGGTGAGTGAATTCGGTGGCAACATATGGTTGAGTACCAATTACCAGAACCTGATAAACATCGAAGATGACGTTATTTTGGCAGGTTATATCACAATCCTTTCACACTCGTTTTTATTGTCGAGATTGAGATCGACCGATCAAAGCGTGCATGCTGATACAGCGATAGATGCAGCACATATAAAAGACTACTATACTGAAAAGGACGGATTTTTTCCAGTACTAATCAAGAAGGGTGCAAGAATAGGCATGCACGCTGTCATCCTCCCTGGCGTAACAATAGGCGAAAACAGCGTTATTGGCGCTTGTGCTGTTGTAACTGACGATATTCCTCCAAACTGTGTTGCAGTTGGTGTACCCGCAAAACCGGTTAAATACTTCAATTCTGTAGCTGTATCAGATGAATGTGTTGCGAGAGATATGAAAAGATCTTCAAATCATCAGATGCTTTATGTAAGATGCAAGACGTGTAAGGTAGAGTTTTGTTCTATGATACGGTGTGATAAGCAGATTTTTGGGATTTTAGACCTTCGAAACAATCGGTATCGTTGCCCAAATGGACATAAAAATCGGTACGACAAGAGAGATTACTATTATAGGGATTGACTCAATATTCATATTTGGAGAGTGAAGAGTTGAAATGAATGCTATGATGGATATTCTGTGCTGTCCACAATGTCTATGTGAACTGTCATTTCAAGAAAACAGCATTATTTGTGGTAAATGTGCAAGATCCTACCCGATAATAAAAGGAGTACCGATTTTCGGAATCAGCAAGAAAGCGAGCACGGAACGGGAAATCGAAATTCATGGCGAGACTGACTGGGTCACGAAATTCGTAGGCATGGACAGACACGTAGAATACGCCAAGAGTAGCGCGATCTTCGGCCAACATCTCATCGACGATATGAGAAATATGCGTGACGGGCCTTTGAGGGTCATTGATTTGGGCGCAGGAATGGGAGTGCAGTCATGGCAACTTTTTCAAAATGGTTTTATTCCCACTGCTTTAGAACTCTGTCCTGAGTTCGCTTTAGCTGGAAAACAGTTTCCTCCATTAAGTATGCTAGATTTTGTTGTCAGCGATTGCACTATTCTACCATTTAAAAGTAATAGTTTCGACGCGATCTTTATGAAAGAAATAGTTCATCATATAGAAAACTTGAGCGAATTGGCGTCTGAGATCTCTAGGGTACTGCGGGACGATGCCTTGATTATAATGTCTGAACCATGCAGGTCTGGAATTATGAACAGATTTGCAAAAGATGTCGCCAAAGAGCACGGTATGTCTCATCATTATCACTCAAGAAGCGCATATTTGAAGATGATTAAACGGTTTTCGACAGTCCTTTCAGAAGAGGATTTTCCCCTCCCTCAATTGAGCCGGGTTCCCAATATACTCAAGAGATTTTCTGTCTCTCAAATTGGTGGCAGCATCAAACTGATTGCGACTCATGACAAGAAGTATTTTCAGAGTTTTGACCGAACGATTAAGCAATTGGCGATATCATTGGATCAAGAAGAAAAAGCAACAATGCTATCAAAGAACTTTCTGCCTAGAGTTTTCTCTATGTTCGAGCAGAACACGAAAACGCAGTCTACCAAATGATCGATTCGATTGATAGTGCAGTGTTGCTATGCGCGCGGAGCAACATAGTACAATGAAGTTGGGTCTATTACTGAAGCGTAGTTATAGTTTGACATCGTCACGTTCGTATTCGGTGGGAAGAACGTGTTCTGGTAAATCATCGTGTTTGAACAGGACTGAAGCCATGATACGTCGGCGCTTGGGACGACCGCATCGAAATAGTTGTATGCAACTACTGTGTTCTGGATACTACCGCCTCCGCTTTGAGCTGGGAATGGATGTCTTCCACTTACATTGTAGAAGTCATTGTAGTAAATTTTGTTAGTCTGCAATGACCCGGAAGAGAGCTGTATCATGTTTTGCACGTTATAAAACGTGTTGCCGTACACCAAGTTCCCATCAGCGCGACCGCTTCCTGTTCTAATCCAAAGTCCAAGAACGCAAGATTCGATGCGGTTGTTGTAGATTTCATTATAGCTTGCGGTGTAACTTCCAAGTTCACCGAAAAGCTGGATGCCAGGTGCGTTACCAGTGTTCAGGTTTTTGATGAGGTTGTCGTGTGCTTTGTTGTAAACAGTTTTAAAGTATATGGCGTTGCCTGATGTACCATCATGGAAATAGTTATTGGCAACTTCGTTGTAGCCATCATTGCCAGCGGAGCCATCTATGTATATCGCGTGTCCCAGTAAACTAACATGCCAATTTTTGAATTCGTTGTATTCTATTGTGTTGTGTCCGCTGCCCGCGCTCAAAAAGCCTGTGAAGCTTACGTCAATGATGTTGTGGCTTACGTTATGATATCCACTACCACCCAATACGTTAATCGCAGTTACATACTCTCTGGAAGCCATATTGTGTAGATAGCAGTTCTTTATAGTCATATATGAACTGCCAGAACTGGCGACAACACAGCCGCCAGCACTCCCAGATGACCCGAATCCGCTTATGTCAAATCCGTCAAATGTAGTGTATGACGAGGCTGTTTGAAAAGCATAATATGGATTGCCGGAACCCGTTATGTGCCCACCGTTGTTTGAAGGATCCGTGGTTATCGTGTATGCAGGGTTCAAGGGATCCGGACTTGTGTTCTGTATCTCATGCCCTCCATAGAACGTAATACTGGATGCCGTAACTCTGAAGGGAATAGTAGTTCCGCCTGTTGTAACGGTAACACTTGCTTGGCTAAAATTGAGCGCAATTGATGCTTTTGAAATCGTTATTTGTGATGAAATTACAAACTCCCCGATAAGCGCCATTGTTTGACCAGAAGATAGAGCGTTTACGCCAGCCGTTATTACAGTTGACGCACTCGAACCTGACGCTATTAGTGTTCCTGAACTGTATCGTGCTTCATAGTTTCCAGAGCTTCCAGAAACAATAACTGCTGCTGAAGTTTGAGGGACAATCATGATGTTTCCCCAAGAGTTTATGGAGATGCTACTTTGCAGCGCTCCTACGCAGACACCTAAGAAAGCGTAACAAATTAAAATGGAAAGTAACACAGCGGGGGTCTTCCGAGACACGATAACTTACACTTCCTTGATATCTTCAATATATGTATATACTGCCTTTTTATTAATGTGTTTTATGGAGAATTACTTAACTTTATTGATACCTATTAAACTTTTTTGAATTATTGTTGTACGCAAATACACAAAATGTAATGATAAGATGAAAAGCTTGGACTATTGAACGTGGTTTAACAAAACACCTGTTTTATTCATTACGACCTATGAGACCTTAGTTAAGCGCTACCGCGTGCTTCAGCCTGGCGAACTCGTGGAAATTAAAAGCGAAGAAGAGATAATGGCTACGCTGGATTTGAACAAGAAAAATTGGGGGTTATCATTCACTCCTGAGATGAAACAGTATTGTGGCAGAAGATATTAAGTGTTGAAAAGGCTGAATTAAATGTTTATTGAGCAGACATGGACGATGCGACAGATAGCGAACACTGTTCGGCTTGATGGGGTCAAGTGTGATTGGAGGGCGCATCCTGGTTGCTCGAGAGGTTGTTACTGCTTGTATAGGGAGATATGGCTGAGGAGAGTTGAGTGAGTTAGTCTAATGTGAGCTGAGATTGTGAGCCAGGGGTAGGAGTTGAACCTACTTGAGCAGCTCTGCTGGCTGCCGCCTACTCCGGTCGGCCACCCCGGCATGTATGAATATAAAGTGCACACACAAAAATAAACTATTAGTAAGCAAAAACTTACTTTTTTTAGTATCAAACTCATCGGCTTTTGATGTACCTCAGCTTGATTAAGCAAATCAAGCATAAATTCTTTCGGGTTTGTGGCTTTTGATATGTCACGAAAAGCTAGACACTTTCGTTTTCAAAATTATAGATTCAGTCGAAATATAATTGGATTAGGGATCTCAGGTTGAAAGAAATAAAAGTGTGTATGATAGCTTGCTATTACAAAAATGCATCTGTAGCTAATTATACTAAAGGCTTGATTTCACCTTTAGAAGGTATCCAAGACTTGGATATTCGATTGATTGCATCGCACTGCAAATGTCTCAGAAGATTTCCAAAGGGGCAGTCTGTGCTAATTGGTAAGTGCTCCTTCTTGAACTGTCCATACCTGACCGCATCTTCGAGTAGACTTAAACGCCTCAATCTTCTGATAGATAGAATCCCTCAACGACTTTTGAATTTATTCAGAGGGCTAATTTACCTGAGAGCATGCAATGGTTACGATATAATTCATTTCCATCAAAGCTCTTCATATGCATTCGGTTTTCTACCTTTGATCCCTTTGATCTTGTTGTCATCCCGAAAAAAGATAGTCACTGTGCATTCTATAGATACGATTCAAAAAATTAATTTCCTTTATAAGCTTTATAATCGCGTCGATAAGGTGATAGTCCACTCGGAAAGCATGAAAAAATACTTAATCAACAAAGGCGTTTCTCGTTCAAGAATTGTAAAAGTTTTTCACGGAGTTGATATTCCCAATCTTTTTGGACTTAAAAGGACTAAAATAACTTTTATGGGAGCACCTGAGGAACGCAAAGGAATCCTAACAATCCTTGATGCTTTGTCGATTTTGAAGCGCAAGAACATTAACATACAGGTATATATTTATGGCTTCTACAGCGATTATGAAAGAAGAAAAATGGAATTTCAAGCTACTTCAAGAAATGTTGATGATTGCTTAGTTTGGGGTGGACGACTGAGTGAGAACGATTTTGACAAAAAACTTCAAGAGAGCTTATTTACCCTTGCTGTATATAACGTTGCTACCTCTGGCAGCAATTTGGTTACGAGAGCAATGGCCAATGCAACACCAGTGATTGCTTCGGATATTGGAGGGCTCAGAGAATATCTCGATGGAAGTGCGATATTCCTTGCTCCAAGGGATCCTGAGGCTTTAGCCGAAACCATAGAATCAATGCTCAAAAATCCAGAATTACTCGAAGAATTAGGTTTAAAAGGACGAAAACGCGCATTAAGCTTCTTTTCTAGGGAGGAAATCGCAAAAAGGACTGCTTCCATCTATAGAAGCCTCATATCGGGTGATCGACAAAGCCATTAATAGTCAAACGCAAATATCCAAAGTCGGATGCGTACATTTTTATGCATGTAATCGCAAAAATGTGGAGATATACTAATAGCCAAAACTAAGCTTTCGAACGTGCGTGATGAATTGAAGATATCAGCAATTGACACTTTATGCCCAGGTAATTCCCTAAGAGAAAAAATATACCTCTTGGAACAACTTGGAATAGAGGGAATAGAGTTGGAATCAGCTTTATCCTGGCCCCTCTCAGAAAAGATAAAAACAGCAAATGACATATTGTCAACTTCAAAAGTAAAGCTCTCGGCTGTGCTTGTAGGATATCAAGGAAAACTTTTGTCAAGGAACAACAGAACGCGAAAAAAGACTATTGATCGTATTAAGAAGTACATGGAAGCATGCGCAGAGCTAGATGGAGTTGGAGTGGTCACCGTTCCTTCTCCACATAAAAGTCGTAACCCTTTCCAATTTTTTATGTACCCAAGAAAGGAGAATAAGAAATCATTAGCTGTTGAGCAATATCGAAAACTTGGAAAATACGCGCAAGAATTGGGAATTTACATCATGATTGAACCACTAGATCGTTCCCGAGTAAATTTCATAAATACTTGCAATGAAGCAGTAGACATATGCAGGAAGACAGAAAACGATGCGGTTCGAATTTGCCCTGATTTTTTCCATATGAGCATCGAAGAACCAGAAATCAGTAAAAGGATTAATGAATTATCTGAGTATATACCTCATCTTCATATAGGGGACAATGATTCAAAATCCGAGTTTGCTATACTGCCTGGAAAAGGAAAGCTGGATTTTGTAGCTATTTTCGGCGCGCTAAGGAAAATCAAATACTCCAGTTATTTGAGTTTGGATTGTAAAATCCCAACTAAAGAAGAGCTGGCTTCCAGCGTCCAATATCTAAGAAAACTTGTGCAATAAAAAGCCAAGTTTAAATATCTGGCAAAGATGTGGAGATATAAAATGAATAATATTAGAACTGATTATTTTCATTTTACGTTGCTTGAGGCACAATTATCGATTAAGATGTGTGACTGCAGCAAAGAAGCAAAAAATTTCAATAAGTTGAGTTAAGAGATTTCACTCGAAATTTTGGTGCGGTTTTAGGATTTAACGCTCCAAATAAGGCAACCTAAAGATATTTTAGCTCAAATAGTCCTTTAGGATGTTGAATCTGAGACGATGAAAAATTGGTAAAAACACTAAATATAGGTGTTGTAGGCTGCGGTAGAATAGCGTCTTTTGCGCATTTACCCTGTTATCAAATGATGCAAAACGCAAAAGTTGTTGCCGTAATGGATCCTGTAAAAGAACGAGCACGGTCAACAGCACGATCTTTTGGAATTGAGAAATGGTACTCTGACTATGAAACCATGATTAAGGATGATATTATTGATGCTGTTGACATCTGCTCTCCGCCGGATTTTCACGCAGAACAGGCAATAAGAGCCGCGCAAAGGGGAAAGCACATTCTATGCGAAAAGCCAATTTCAACAAACATAGAGGACGCGTTACAACTTGAGTCATCGATAAGAAAAGCGGGAGTAAAGTTCATGACGGGGTTCACCTATCGATTCCACCCGCTTTTGCAGAAAATGAAAGAAGAAGTTCCTGAACCAAAGTTACTGAGAATCAGCTATTCATTTCGTCCAAGCGTTGATTCAACCCATTGGATTTACAGTTTTGGCGAGAGTGGAGGTTTTATAGTAGAACAGGCAGTACACTGGTTTGATTTTTTCAGATGGTGCAGCGGAAATGCGAAGAGTGTTTATGCAAAAGGACAAACTAATTTTCCTTTCCAAAACATAGTGGCTTTAATTTCATATCAAAATGACTCACTTGGGCTTATTAACTATAATTCGAATTCTTCACTACCATTCTTCTTCTTAAATATTGAGAACTCTGAAAAATCAGCCATGATGCGGATGGATTTGCTTCCTGGCAAATGGGGTGGTATTCTTCAAGTAAGGGGCAGATCTAAAAAGCTAACTACCTACTTCCTTTATGGTCGGAAAATGAAGAGAAACCGCCGCAAAGCTTTATTTCCTTTATCATTAATTTTATCCAAAGTTCGTGATTCACATTCAATTCCTTTCTTCAATGAGATAAAACATTTTGTTGATTCGGTTCAAAATGATACTCCGCCGGCTGTATCTTTTCAGGATGGTTTAGAGGCTTTGAAACTCGCGATCGCAACCAATAAGTCAATCGATCAACAAAAGGAAATAATCTTTAAAAAGTAGTCTTTATTACTTCGCGTAAATACAAAGAAGAGATGAATAACAATGTGCCCAAAACATTATCTTCTAACTGGAGCATCAATTATTAAAGGCACAGATGAACCTCCAATTCCTGAGGCAACCCTCGAAATCAAAAATACGCAAATAATAAATATCACAGAAAAAAAGAGCTTTCAAAATAAGAAAATACCATCAATTGACATTAGTGGAATGACGGTTCTTCCGGGTCTTATAGATACGCACGCTCATCATGTAGCTAAATTTGATGCCATTAGAAAGTTGTTTCTTTCACATGGAGTAACTGCAGTTAGAGATTCCGAAGTTAATCCAAAACGCGCTAGCATGTTTAACTTGCAAAGGAAATTTCGAATCGGAATCAAAGCAAGTCCAAGGATTTTCTTAACCAGTCCTTTTTTTGACAGCGCCCCGAAAAAAGGTGATTTAGAACTATCAAGCAGACGTTTTCTCGCAAAACCAATAATCATAAACGACCCAAAATCTTCGCGCTCACAGGTCGAAAAAGCAAAAAAAGCGGGATTTCACGTAATAGAAGTCAATTACAATATTGATGAAGAAGTTTTGAAAGCCATCGCTGATTCCGCAAAAAACTCGGATTTGCCACTTTTCGGAGATTTTCTATTCTCACGCAGAGTATTTGCCTCTCAAGCTGCAAAAGCAGGGGTAAAAGCTCTGGATCATGCAGGTGGGATTGCACAACAATTTTGTGATAATCTTGATAAAGTTGGATTTTTTGAGGAATGGATTAATGTGAATGAGGAAAAAGTGCTATCCTTTGCGGCAAATCTAGCAAAAACTGGAGTATTCCTAATCCCTACGCTTGTATGGTTTGAAACCCAGTCCAGACTATCAGAGCAATCAGTAGATAACGTTACATTCTTCGAGAAACTGCCCGAAGGAGTAAAAAGAGGCTGGATGCGACCGAATCCTATTTTCGGAATGGAAACGTGGGAGAAGGGCGCAAAAGCCAGTTTTCAAAAACTGAAGGAATTTTTGGGAGTTTTTGTTCGATTCGGTGGAAAAGTTGTAACGGGGACTGATTCGCCGGTTTATTTTGTTTTTCCAGGCACTTCAATTCATAAAGAAATGGAATTGTTGGTTGCTTCTAATCTAACGCCTATGCAAGCAATTCAAGCAGCTACCAGGAATGCTGCCGAGTTATTAGGTGCAGATAATATTGGAACAATAGAAAAAGGTAAACTTGCAGATTTACTGGTTGTAGAAGGAAATCCTATAGAAGACATAAAAGCCACTCGCAACATAAAACTCGTAATTAAGGGTGGAGAGACTTATTACCCAAGCAGACTGCTTGATTCAATTTAAAGATCAGCCTTGAATCGGATAATCAAACCATGCTAAAAAATCAATTACATTGCAGTAAATAATCGCACCACTTCTACAAAGAGTGAGGATAAATGGATAGGGACAATTCCTTAGGCTTCTACGGAAGAGGTATGCGAGAACCTATGCTTACTTCTCGGCATTATATTCCGCTTCTCAATTTTTCTAAGCTACTGAGAGCTACTATTGGAAACCGCCTAGCCCAAACAGAGAATATGTCTATCCTGGATTTAGGTTGTGGAGAAAAACCCTATCAACCTTTTTTTGACCGCAAGTACTCTTCCTATATTGGAGTAGATATAACCTCATATAGCTTGGCAGATGTTGCTGCAAGTAGTGAGAACTTGCCTTTTAAGAAAGGTTCATTTGATTTGTGTCTCTCTACTTACGCGTACGAGCATCTCCCTGACCCTAGGCAGACAACACGCGAAGTTTATAGAATACTTAGGGAAAATGGTACTCTGTTATTGTCTACGCATGCCGTTGCTTCCGTTCATAACTATCCATCTGACTATTGGCGATGGACTGATCAAGGTTTGAAGATGATGCTAAAAGAGTATTTTCTTGACATCGATGTGTATGAGATAGTGACGCCTCTTGAGACAATAATTCACCTTGCTTCGCTTTATCTGCCTACTAATAAGTTTGGCTCCCTTTGTACCTTATTTTTAAATAAATTTGCACAATTTTTAGGAAGAAGTTCCCTGAACGAAAGTCTGCCTAGACTTGTTGGCAGTTATTTTGTAGTAGCAAGAAAAGAAGGCTAGGTCTGAATAATATCCATACTTGCTTTTTGTTTCGGAGCGCGCGCTCGTTAATCAATCGTCTACTCGATAGCGAGGATTACAGCGCGTGCTAATGCTGAAATAGGATAAAAGGATAGTTTTACCTTCATTTGTCGGAGTTGACGAAGCATATGATGAATGAAAATATTCGCAAGACTCTTGATACAGATGTATTTGTTACAGTTGGCTTATGTGTAAAAAACGCAGAAAAAACAATTAAAGATTGCATTGAAAGCATTGTAAATCAAAACTACCCGAAAAGACTCATGACAGTAATTGTCGTCGACGGCAAAAGCAAGGACAAGACGGTCGAGATGGCTAAAAAACAACTCTTAAGTTCCGGCATTTTGTCAAAGTTTTATTCAGACGATGGAGCAGGCTTGGGGCATGCAAGACAGATTGTCCTTAATAACACCAACAACAAATACGTGGTTTGGGTAGACAGCGATGTCATAATATCGAAGGATTTTGTGATAAATCAGGTAGCATTTATGGAGGAAAACTTGAAGGTTGGAGTAGCTGCGGGAAAATCTGTTTTTCAATTAGACGCCTCCTTCACTTTACCCGCTTCTCTTCAAAACTTGAGCAAATATGTTGGCTCAGTTGAATTTAAACAAACGAAGAAGTATCGTGGTCTTCCTCCAAATGATGCATCTATTTATCGCGTCGAAGCTGCAAAACAGGTTGGAGGGTTCGATGAGAAGATTAAGGGTGCATCTGAGGACGAGGATATTATGCTAAGAATGAGAGGAAAACAATGGTTAATTAGTGTTAATAAAGAAGCAAGTTTTCATGCATTTCCTAGAGACACTTGGCAGAGTCTTTGGATTGAGAACTTTTGGTTTGGATATGGCTCACACTTTCTCCATCATAAGCACAGAAACCTGCGTAGGAGAAAGAAGTTTATACATCGAGTTCTAAAGCTGATTCCCATGATATATTTAATTAGCGGAATTAGAGATAGTCTGAGAGCATATAAGTTAACTTTGAAGAAATCGTCGTTCCTGTTTCCCATATATTATTTTTTCCAAAGTACGGCTTGGTGGTTTGGATTCATCAGGGCACATATGGAGAATTATGGTCATGCAGCTTTAGAATTCGATGTGCAAACGTGATGTTGGCTTTTGAGATGACGATGTTTTGAGCACTGAATTGTCAATCACCAAGGGAGGTATATCCGTTAATGACTGTTGGTCAACCTACCGTTGATTGGTCTCAAGGTATTCTTAACTGGAATTTACCCCTGCATTCGGATGAAATAACGCTTCTTGCGGTGGGAGACTTGTTGTTTGAGGGGTCATTCCTAGGGATTGTTGAAGATGTGGTAAAACGAAAAGGCGGAGACTTCCTCTTCGCCCCAACACGATCTGCTTTTTTGTCTGCTGATATAGTCTTGGGTAATCTTGAGAACCCGTTGTGTGACAGAGGTGATCCAATATTCAAAGCTGGTTCAAATTTCCGTGCATCTCCGAAAATGGCCAAGATTCTGAGCGATGCAGGCTTTTCTATCCTAGGAGTTGCAAATAATCATGTTCGAGATTATGGAGATCGTGGTTTCTTAGAGACACTCGATCACCTCGCGACTGCAGGAATATTTTCAGTAGGTGGTGATCGAGATGCATCTTCAGCTTCTGAACCAGTAGTAATAAAAACGGGCGAGATTTCAATAGGAATTCTTGCTTTTACTTTTAGACAGGAGTCGATTGCTGGACCTAATCGACCAGGCGCAGCGGATCTAGATAACCCAAAGTGTTACGATGCAGTAAAAACGCTTCGGGATAGGGTGGACCTCGTGATTGTCTTCCTCCATATGGATCCGGAATACTCAGATTATCCAGCGCCTCACCGAATCGAGATGGCCCATAATTTCATAGATGCCGGTGCTGAAATTGTAATCGGTCATCACCCTCATGTTCCTCAAGGTCTAGAAATCTATAAAGGCAAACTAATCGCTTATAGCTTAGGGAACTTCATATTCCATACGCAAAAGCAGAGACCGCTCACTAGTCTCGGGTATCTTTTAAAAATCATCTTAACAAAAAACGGGGCTGATAAGGCTACAATCATCCCATACATGATAAATGATTGTTGTCAAATTGGGCGTGCGCTATGTCAGCCAATCCCTCTGACCAACAACGAGCGCAAAAATGCCCTGAATCACCTACAACGCATTTCACGAGGTTTAAAAGACCCAAACACTGTTAAGCTTAACTGGGAACCAATTGCAAGTAAAGAGACAATAATAATTATGATACATGTTCTTAAAGGGATACTGAGAGGAGAACCCCCCTCTTCCTGGTTGTGCCATCTTACCTCCTTGAAATACCGCTACCGACCATTCTTGGGCAGTTTGATAAGCGGTAGAATTTTCAAATATCTGGGGGAACAAATTAGATTATATAGAAACAGAGCATACACTAGTGCATAATGAGATAGTGCAGGTATGCTAAGGCGCATATGGAAGGTTATGGTTATCGAAAAGAAATTAAGCAAACAGAGGTAAGCAAATAAAAAACTTCGTTCTTAGCGATTGTTAATGCAAATGGGTGCTTGAAGTGAAGAATATTACAAATGCAAGCGGCTTAGAGCTCATTTCGATATGTAAAGTTGGCAATGTCGAGGATATACGCAGAAGTATCAATCAAAGTTTTGATTTGTGGACTGACATAAACCTTGATTCAAACAGCATCGTGGTGATAAAGCCGAACCTGTGTTCAATTAAATCTCATGAAACCGGAGCCACAACTAGCCCTATAGTTGTTGAGGAGATAATAAAGTGTTTGAAGAGTAGATTTGGGGTTTCTGATATTTCAATAGTCGAATCCGATGGATCGCAGGTGCTTGCAGATATGGCTTTTGAGCTGCTTGGCTACCAGCAACTGGCAAAGCGATTGAATGTGAAATTAGTAAATCTTTCTAAGGACCCTTTTTCTGTTAAATCATTTTCTGAAAATGTCTTCTTGAAAGAGATAAGGGTTCCTAAGATATTTGATGATGCCGACTTCTTCATTTCTGTTCCGAAAATCAAGACTCATTCAAACTGTTTTATGACTTGCGCTTTGAAGAATCATTATGGATGCAACCCTTATTGGCGCAAGACACGTTATCATAAACGTTTAAACGATGCTATAGTTGATTTTAACATGGCTTTCAAGCCAGACATGATTGTGGTAGATGGAATTACGGCAATGGACGGTACTAAAGGCCCAACAGACGGCGTGCCCCTTAGAATGAACACACTGATTTTCGGTCGTGACTCTGTTGCCGTCGACTATTTTATTGCCCAGATAATGGGAATAAATCCTAATAACGTTCGTTACATTGTTGAAGCTGAAAGGCGTGGTCTTGGAACAACCAAATACAGAACTGTAGGCGTAAACCCTGATGAAATAAAGAGAAAATTTAATATTAAACGCCCATGTTTGCGCAATTTCTACGGAATACTTGAGAACTACTAAAAGGAGCGTGCAAAAATGCTTAAAAGAAAAATCAATGTCGCGGTGGTAGGAGCAGGTGCCATAGCTAAAAGCGTGCATATGCCTGCCTACCTACGCAACAGCTATGTGAATCTAACCGCAGTAGTTGATAGCGATTTCAAGAGAGCTAGAAACCTAGCAAAGAAATTCCATGTGAAAAACATTTATCAGTCTTGCGACGAGTTATTTAAACAGCAGACGATTGATGCCATAAGCCTTTGTACTCCACCTCATACACATGAAGAAATTGTTCTAAAATCATTTGACCACAATGTCCATGTCTTATGCGAGAAACCTCTAACAATCGCCACGGAAAGCGGGCGGAACATGGTCAAAGCCGCAAGAACTAAGAAGAAGATCTTGATGGTTGGTTGTCACCGCCGATTCTTGCCCAACTACGAACTGGCTAAAAAAAGCATTTTAGAGGGACGATTAGGTGATGTTTATTGGGTAGAGGATCACTTCTTGGAACCTCATCCCCTCTTTGGTTGGGCAAGATCACCATGGTACATTCAACCTGGAGTTGGAGGGGTAATAAATGATTTGGGACCTCACGTCTTTGACATGTTTAATTATTTGTTTGATGATTTTCCTATAGCCGTCTCAGCCCACGGGTCAACCCACTTGCATTCCCCAGTTGAGGAACTATGTGCTTTCCTCGTTGAGTATCCCAGAAAAAGACTTGGTGTAGGAATGATTAGTTGGCAATCGCCAGCGGTGGTAGATTATATATGTGCATACGGCACAGGTCAGAGTCTTTATGCTTCGCCAATTTTTTTTTGGAGAGTAAATCCAAGTCGAGTTGGAGAAATTTCTTTGTTAAGAGCCGCAACAGACTCGCTTTTAAGTATGAAGTTGTCAAATTCATCTCTTTTATCGACAAAGAGAGTAAGTCCATACAAGCGTGAAATTGACAGCTTTGTAGATCAAGTTAGGACTGGAGAAGTATCTGACTCAAACGCTCTTAATGCTTTGTCCGTTCTCATGGCCTGTGAAGCAACGAAAGAAGCTTTCATGAAGGGTTGCAAAATTGATATTCCACCTCCAAGAATGGCTTGAGGCAGGCGCGGTTTTTTCCTGTAAAACATTTGGCGCGTGCGCTCAAATGCCTTAAAAACGCAGACGGTTGCATACTAGTAACGGAAAGAGACGAAACTAAGAAACTCAAGCCAGAAAATTTCACCAAAAATATGGAACAACCCATACTTGTAGATGGCAGAAGAATTTATGATCCCGAAGAATTTAGAAGCAAAATGAAATTTGAAGCCATTGGACTCGGGCAATGAAATCAAGTTTTAAAGAGTGTATCTTTGAAGCCCAGCTAGCAAGTGCGCGCTAACAGTCTCGTCATAGTACTCGAAAAAGACCATATTTCGATTCGCATAAAGTAAATCTCTGAAGCAACAAATTATGTGGAAAAACCATGGAAAAAGCGCTAAAGATGGGCAAGGTTTCAGCTACTGGGAGCTTTCAGCTATTCATCGGAAGAGCACTTTCCACTGTAATAATGGCTGTCGGCGCAATAATAGTTGGATCCTTCATACTTGAAGGGGAATATGGATTATACACTATCGCGTTGATTCCAGCAACAACCATGCTCCTTTTTCAAGACTGGGGAGTCGGCACAGCCCTAATCAAATATTGCGCCCATTACAGAGCGGTAGACAAAGGAAAATTGCGTAAAATCATTGTTGCTGGATTGACTTTTGAAGTTGTGACTGCAATAGCCTTAACTCTACTTTCACTGTTAATGGCAAATTTCACGGCGTCAACAATATTTGGCAAGCCCGAATCAGTATTTCTAATAGCCCTTGCATCCCTTGTTATCTTATCCACACCTCTCCTAGGTACAACTCAGTCTATATTTGTCGGTTTTGAACGAATGGACCTTAACGGTTTCATGTTGGTTTGTCAAGCTATGACATATTTGATGTGCCCTCTA
>SMTZ1_10003098_pt1 | contig 22408 bp, 26 predicted proteins | sample DeeMarSWOR136_30_FD_25667 | JGI IMG/M metagenome (IMG submission 25667) | reverse complement strand
TGATTTCTATGATCAAAACAGAAAAATTTATCAGCCGTTCCTCCAGGTCTTTTTTGGTCATATAGCCTCCCTTCGCAAATCAAGAATCATGAGTATAACATGGACTCAATTTCCAAAATGGAGTCCATGTCCATCATAAATCAAAAATCGTTAATCATTATTCTTAAATCACTTTTTTTTATATGTTTTTCAATGATAAGTCTACGTTCATTTGACAACAATGTTTTATTTAGTCTGTCTATCAAAGTTTCTTTCGATAGCAGACCAAGAAAGATGCGAAATATTTATCAGTATTTTTTTTTAACGCCTCTAAAATTCAACTTAAAAAAGACTTTTCTAAATATTACACAGTCAAATTTGGCATCAATTTTTGTTAACCTATTTCAGCCTAAAAAATAATATATTGCCTCAATTACCGAATTAACCAATCGCCAAATTGCCCAATTAGCCAATCACCGCGACTTTTTCCTCTAATCGTTCCAGTCTTCTACCGAAGTCTAAAAGATTTCGTTTGAGATCCTCATGTTCTTCGCGTCTGACGATGACGTCATACAGCCTGTCGATTCTTTCATTTGTGACATCAATTCTTGTACTAAGACTATTGTTTAGGCTGTCCATCCTTTCAGCCAATTCGGTTCTTAATTGATCAATTTCATTCCTCACCTGGTCGAGACTGCGACTATGATCCAATGAATGCCCATTCAAATCATCAATTCGCTTGTTAGTCACCTGCTGGACAGCCTTCAGTTCCCTAACATCACTCTTTAATTCATCTAAGTCAGGAACGATAAGCTCTTTTAGGGCTTCTAAAACGGCAGTTTTAATATCCATTTTTTTCTCCCATTAATTTTTAGTGAACAAGCCATGTTTCGTGCAGAAACCTGAATCGCATTTTCTTTCCCATCAAAAAAGTCCTCAAAAAAACCTGGGGAATTTAAAACTGGTGGATACGAATATCGTTCACCGTCGTCTCCAATTTCAGTCACACAATCACCAGGCTCATCCTGGTCTTCTATTTCAAATAAATCATGGGGATAAAGATAGGGACGTCCATAATCGTTTAAAATACGATAATCATCAGCTTCAATTCCTATTACAACATAGGACTGTTCAAAAGTCAAATCAGGGTATTTAGTATTTCTGTTTTTAACTTTTACGATCATATCTCTTTTTTTTGATCTCAGAACAGGGATTAACGATTTTTGATTTTTGATGTATTTTCGATTTGTACCTAAATCAGTTCTTTTCTTCAAACAATTCTTATCCCCGTTTCCATAATCTCTTTAACAAATGGATCATCTGGATTAAAATCCTGGGGACGATAAGGCAAAACTTCAATATCACTGCTTACTTTTAATGTGATTCGTCTTATTTTGCTTCGATCGTCGATGCGATTGCCTTCAAATATATCGGATACCAGCGCCAGGTCTATGTCACTCCACTCATCATAATTACCTTTTGCGTAACTGCCAAAAAGGATTGCCTGCTTTATTGGAATATTGTTTTCCTTTAAAGATGCCAAGTATTTATCGATTATATTTTTTCCTCTAACTGGGATTTGAGCCACTTATGAAACTCCTTGGTTTTCTTAAAGTATTCATCAGTATGTTCTTCTTTGGTCATACCGCATTCCTTCGCAAATCAAAAATCGTTAATCCTTGTTCCTAAATCAACGCTTTCCTTCTTACCCCCAAACCTATAAAATTCAAATATCTTGTTTCTCTCTTTTTGACTCAAGATCCCAACAAACGGACTGGAAGATCGAAGTCGAGTCGATTCTTCGGAATCGCTCTCAAGGATTGCCAGAATCTGTTCTTTCGTTTTGGTATTCAGAATGTGTTCCCATTCCATCAAAGCTGGTGGGAGACCGCCTTCCGTATGTTTCCATCTGGCTAAGTTTTTCTTCGGAATATCCCACAGGTCGGGATTCGTCCTCAGTTTCTTTGCAATTGCCCTGTGCAGTGCTCTTGATCGTTTGTCAGCTCGAATTTGCCAGTTCATTCTGAAAAACCTCTTTGTATATGTTTTTCAATGATAACTCTACGTTCATTTGGCAGCGATATTTTATTTAGTCTGTCTATCAAAGTTTCTTTCGATAGCAGGCCAAGATTTACAGCCGCCTTAAAAAACTCTATATCTTTCTCACGCCCAGCGTATAGCTTTGAAATCATTAAATCATGAATTTCCAGACATAAACCTGATATACCATTTGTATTTTCACTGCATATTTCCACCAGCCGATTTTCCCAACCATCGGGCAATTTTGAAGTAGCAAGATCAACGCCCTGGGCATAATATCGAAAGGTCTCATGAAATAAAGAAAGCTCACCCAGAGCCGCTTCAACCATCTCCGTCTTTTCCGCTGAATCAGGAATAATAATATCAGCTTCAATAGATTTGATCAGGATATCACGGTTTTGATTAATCAAAGATACCTCTGAACGATCCGATTCTACAAGTGGCGTTGAAAGATCAGGAAACTGAGCCAAAATTGCCTGACTGCCCACTATGATTACTTTTTGGACGTCAGCAATTGCTCCTGCTGCCCTGATTATATGTTCTAATTCGCTTCTTTTCATGTATTCATATTGTTGGATTAATCAGTCGTTTTACCTTCCTAAATCAAAAATCGTTAATCGTTATTCTTAAATCATTTTTTTTTCAAAGAATCCTAACCCCCGTTTCTATAATCTCTTTAACAAATGGATCAGCCGAATTAAAATCCTCTGGACGGTAAGGCAAAACTTCAATATCACTACTAACTCTTAACGTGATTCGTCTTATTTTGCTTCGATCGTCGATGCGATTGCCTTCAAATATATCGGATACCAGCGCCAGGTCTATATCACTCCACTCGTGATAGGTACCCCTGGCGTAGCTGCCAAAAAGGATTGCCTGCTTTATTGGAATATTATTTTCCTTTAAAGATGCTAAATATTTATCGATTGTATTTCTTACTTTAACAGGGATTTGAGCCACTTATAAAACTCCTTGATTTTCATCTACATGGACTCCATTTTGGAAATGGAGTCCATGTCCATCACAAATCAAAAATCGTTAATCCTTATTCTTAAATCATCTTTCTCTTCTCAATTCAAATTTACATTTCTCTCTAAAGCCAAATCTTTGATTATTGCTTTTAAACTCTTTGCTTTTGATTTCATATCAAATTGAGCTACTTTTTCACTTACAAGCTTTTTCTTGGCCTCTTCTATCGCCTTGTTAATTGACTGGATTGTCATTCGTGAGCAGACTTTACAGTAAAAACCCATTGATCGGCCTTCATTATAATTCTGCAGTAGCTTTTCTAATAATGCCTGCCTTTCTTTTTGTTCACTCAGCCAACTTTCTAAACCGACTTCGTTAATTTGACGTAAATTATCAGCGGCTGGAATCCACTCGGTGACTTTTCTTCTCAAGAAGATTTCACATTGAAACACTTGCTCGCATTCCGCACAGGTCTCAAAGCCGTGTTTCTTTACACAGCAATTCCAGATGCTGCACCAGGAGTGCTGTTCACCCATTTGACAGCCGATACATCGGCTGGGTGCTGTCGACTGGTACTTGTTACATAATCCACAATATAATCCGCAGCAGCCAATCAAATTTTTTGCTTCGTCATTATTCATTTAAAGTCATTTGCCTGATTTTGCTTCGTACGATAAATCACAAACGAACATATTCTTCTGGCTCAACGTCTCTCACTTTTTCTAATACATTAAAAAATTTTTCTTTACTTCCCCGTTTCGCACGTTCTTCAAGATACTAAACTGTCTTTAATGCAGATATTTTTTCTGCCAATGCAATAGAAATGAATTGACTCAAACTTATTTTATCCTTCTTTGCCAATTCAACAGCAGCTTGATGCAGTGAATCAGGTATTGAAATTCTGATGGTGCTCATTCTTCTTTGCATTTCTTATTTGATTTTTCTCTTAATTTCATAAAATATCGCTGCTGCTCAACCAGACCACTAGTCAACCGAACCGTCCGATGCTCATAAGCGTATTGTAGCATTTCATTCAACAACTGTTTATTCTTTTCATAGTAATCGTCAGATCGAAGCTCCTGTATCTTTATTTCTTGCAAGGCTTTGCCTGTTTCCTGCCAGATATCGATCCATTTTTTTATGGTTTTTCTTTCTGATTCTGTCATTCTATAGCTAATAAATTTTTGAAATTGGTAATCTGATAAATTCGTATTGATCAAAATGTTTATCAAAAGAAAAAGCTTCATTTATGCTCAACAGTTCCATAACAATGAAACTTGTGCAATCTGTAAACGAAAAATCTTTGTCAGAATATTTTTCAAATATTTCCCATGCTTTTTCACGTACAACCTGATTTATGTGAACAATGTTAATTTTTCCCTTTTTGTGAAGCCCTGTCATTTCATTTCCAAATTCAACTGACCTTTTATGCCCCACGTCGAAACGAAGAAGAGTGTAGGTTTCATCTAATACGTAATCACTTGTAACATAGAAGTAACTAGCATCCAAAAAGTCCTTATTCGCATTCAAAGCGCTTTTATGGTGGCTATCTTTCGCATTGTTTAGAGCAATCCAGGCACCTGTATCAACGAACAATTTTTTCATTGTTCTTTCCCTTGAGAATAGAGATATTGATCGTGGTTTTCCGATGCATCAGAAAATCTACCTTCTACTGCTCTATCACCCATTGTATAAAGAAGAATATCTGCTGATGATAGATTTTCCTCTTCAACTTTTTCATCTTGAAGAAATGTGATGAATATCTCAATCTCCTCCTGTTCAAATTTCACAGGTTCCATTGGGATAATCCGACCCTTTTTATAAAGACCTTTAATTGTTTTATACATTTGTTGCTCTCCTAACTATACAGAAAAATTAGTTCACAAAAACTGAACACTCACAAAATAAAAATAACAGAAAATTTTTGTGTCAGTTCAGTTTTTGTGTCCAACATTTTTTTTCCAATTCTATATTAACAAAAAAAATATACAGAATTTAAACGAAATAAGCAATTAAAAAATCTATCTGATCTTAATTACGACCATTGTTAAATCATCGTGTCGGGATTGGGTACCAACAAAATGATCGATATGTTTGAGAATTTCGCCTTTTAGTTCTCTTGAATCTCTAACAAAATTTTGGACGACAACATCGCACAGTCTTTGTTCCTCGAACTCTTCCTGCTTGCTAGAGAATGAAAATATCGCCTGCTTTCAGGTTGATTTTCTGTTCGTCCAAGGTCGTGTCGAATATCTTTCCTGAGTCCAGACCCAGTGCTAATCCAGCAGGTTCGATCAGAAAGATATCCTCCTCATTTTGGTTCCAATAGAGCAAGGGACAATGTCCTGCTCGACAATAGGTAAAAGTTTTTTTCTTAATATCAAAAATACCGTAGATGGCACTGAAGAACGTTTTGCGATCAAATGTTTTGTAAAGAATTTTATTGGCATGAGTCAGCAGGTCTTTAGGCGAATCGTAGATATTGGTCAGTGATTCCAGTATGCCTTTGACCTCTGCCATGTAAAATGCAGCCTCAGGGCCTTTGCCAGAAACATCGCCGATTACGACACCCAGCTTGGATGTATCGAATTGAAAAAAGTCATAATAATCCCCGCCAACCTCGTTAGCAGTCATACAAGCCGCATCGATATCGAGCAATTCAAATTGGGGCATCTTGCGAGGCAGCAGTTTCATCTGGGCTTCATGGGCGATCTTTAGCTCCTGCTCATACCTCTCCTTTTCAAGTGATTTTTTAACTAATCGGGCATTTTCAATGGCGACTGTTGCATTGTTGGCAAAGGCTGTCATTAATACTTTGTCGTCGGGCAAAAAGCCATACTCTACATTTTTCACTGCGAACAGCAGTCCAATGACACGCTCACCTGATAGTAATGGTATGCCTAACAGCGAGCCTGAAATTCGCTTCCAGTAATCCAGTTGCGACGTCAATTTATATTTGGAAATTTGATCGATGGTCAGGGCTGCTTTGTTGCTGATAATCCAGTCCGTCAGCTCATTGGAAGTATTGGTCGATAAATAATTTAGCAGCCTGCTCGGCACATTTTTTTGCCCCACGAGATCGTATTCATTGGAACTGGAACGTTTTAATATCAGCCAGCCGTAATTAGCGCCAGTCACTTCGATAGTCCTTTTGAGAATAATCTGTGACAGTTGTTCGGTATCGAATACACCCAAAATGATGCTCGACAGTTGATGCAGCGATGATATTTCCTTTACCTTCCGATCATAAACGCCAGCAGTTGGCAAATGGAGCAGAACCACAACGATCGAAAAAAACAGGTAGACAAAGATAAACAGCAGACATGCCCAGGCAAAATTGCCAATGGCTGGGCTATATTGATAAAGCGCACCAAGCGTTTTACCAGCGCTATCGGTCATGACAAATAAAGCAACGATAAGCAGTCCAAAAATAATAGCATTGAGAAAGAACGTTTTTATTTTCTGGCCTTTGTTCAGCACCTTCACCCACTGCGTCCGAAACGAATTCAGCACCATGAGATAAACCATAAAAACGGAAAAAATCACAGCAAGGGTGGAAATCCATCTTGGTATTATCGAAGGAATGGAAGTCGCAGGAGAAGTTAAATTTAAATTGAATCCTGGAAAATCCTGCCTGGCAAATAAAGCAAAAATAATTATCGTTGCCAGCAGCAGATAGAAATTCCTGCTGGTGCTTTTCTTTCGATGCACCAGAATGAGATCACGAAGAGCGGTGATCGCCAGCAGAATACCGATAATTGTCAACCAGACGATAACCGTATGAGTTAAAAAACTTTGAATGGAGCGATATAACGAATCCTGTCCTCGATACAAAAAATTGATCACCAGAACAGACAAGACCGACCAGAACAGCAGCTTGACTTTGTCGTAGACTGAAATATTTTGATGAAATTTTTGCATCAAGGGAATCAATGCAATAATTGCAATAATGAGAATTAGATTTCGGATTTTAGTTGTTGGCTCAAAGATATTTAACAAAGTGGCTGAATCGAGTATTAAAATGAGAATTATTAAAATGATTGGAACCAGCCAGTAGCGGGATATATTTTTAATCGGATTCATTTTTACGATACACTTCTTTTAAATTTTTTTCCAACGGATAGAAACAACCCAACGGATGAAATGCTAAATTTTAAACCATCGCAAGCTACCCTTTCAAAGGTTCGCAACCTTTGAAAGGATTGTATCTCCAGTTTGGATTTTGAGTTTTTGAGCATTGAAATTTATTTGAATTCTGCTGCTTGTTGTTTGGAATTTTCTTGAACATCCAGATAAAACATTGTGCTCCACAAAAAGAAAATCCTACAAAATCTTCACCACCAACATCGTCATATCATCATGTTGCGGTGCATCGCCGACAAAGTTGATGATCTCAGTTTTAATGTGGTTGATGATATGCTCGGCTGAGGGTAATGAATTTGTTCGTAACAGCTTTTGCAGCCGCTCCTCGCCGAATTCTTCCTTTTTGTTATTCATCGCTTCCGAGAAGCCATCGGTGTAAAACATGAAAATATCATTGGATTGAATGCCAATGGTGTATTCTTCGATTACTCTCTCGAATAGGGTTCCTTTTTCCAATCCCAATGCCAATCCTTTAGGACAGAGAATTTCAACTTTCTCATCCATTCCTTTTTGAATGAGCAGCGGATTGTGCCCTGCTCGGGCAAAGGTAAATGTTCTTGCTTGCACATCAAAAATGCCATAGATCATGCTGATGAATGTGCCTCGTTCTACATTTTCGTAAAACAGCTCGTTTAAATTGATCATAATTTCCCTGGGGGACAAGCCAGATTTTGCCTGTGATTTGAGAAAGCCTTTTGTCAAAGTCATGTGAAATGCGGCGGAAATGCCTTTGCCTGAGACATCACCGATGACTACGCCCAGGCGATGGTCGTCCAATTCGATGAAATCGTAATAATCGCCGCCTACTTCCATCGCAGGAATACAGATGCTGGCAAGGTCGATTCCTTTTAGCTTTGGTTTTTCTCTCGGTAAAAAGCTAAACTGCACTCGTCGGGCGATTTCAAATTCTCGCTGAATACGGTCTCGTTCTTCCCGACGAATAACATAAGACGGGACATATCGCTGGATTGCTCGAATATCTACTTTTCTGAAATAACCAATTATTCCTAACAAAATCATCATTCCAAAAATGATCCACAGCGAGATGCCATTCCACATGAAAAAGCCGTTATCGAAAAAAGTAATGGGATATAGTTCTCGAAGCAGGTAATAGGCGAATGCCCCGATCCAGACAGTCATAAAATCCCACTTCATAAAAGCAACGATAAACAGCACGGCGATGAAAAAATTAATTATCAAATTGATGAAATATGGAGAAATTTTTAAATCAACATAGCCGCCATAAGAGAAAATGGCAATTAGTGCACTTATGATGATAATCGTGATCGATTTATTGAATTTTCTTCTGAATGTAGAAATAAAATACAGCCGAAAAATAAATTCATAAAAAGCAGTAGTCCTGAGCGCCACAGCGATCACATAGATGACAGGTAAGAATGCAAATTTTGCGGTCAGGTTAGTTTCTTCAAAGTCCATATAGAAGCTACTTATCAAGGATGCCATTTTCAACAACAAAGTCAACGAGCCAGCCGTGATAAATGCGAGGGCAAGTCCTCTGAAAATGGATAAAGAAAATTGAGGAAACAACGCCGTCCGCTTTTTCAGTGCATCAAAAGTCAATAACTTTTCCTCCCAGACATCTCTGGCGCTCGATTCGCTGATACTGCTCACGATCAGAAAGCCGATAAAAACAAACGGTGAGGTAACAATCACCGAAATGAGAATAGCAAAAAGTACCTTTTCCTCACTAAATTGAATATTGTTAATCAAGAAAACCATCCATCCCAACGTAACTAAAACGCTAAGGACAACGTTACTTTTTAATTCGATCTCATCCTTTTTTAATTTTTTAATGAGCAACACAATAAAAAGAATAACGATAGTGATCAAAGCAATAACGACTGGAATTGCTCTAAGTTCTGACTTTGATGATGATATGATAACGTCTTTTGGTGGGGTGAATATAGCTTGATATTTATTGATAAAATTTCCATAAACAGATATTTTAATCGTTTCTGTCTCACCATAAACTGGTTGGCTATTTTGCCAGGTGAAATTATACTCTATTCTCGACAACTGGCTTTCATTTTTTGAGGGAGATAATTTAAATAAATGGAATCTATCAGGTTGTGTTTTTTTCAATAGCGAGTCTGCCAGAATTTGTGCTTGTTCATAAGATAATGTATCAATCTGATCTTTTTCACCGAGTTGAACCTGTAATTGAATGAGCTCGCCCGTGACGTTTAGACTCAATGATATCGTATCTGATAACGCGTTCTCAACGGCTTCTGTTGCTCCTTCCTCACTATCATAGGAAAAACCAATGACCTTTCTCGGCGCTGATTTGTCTTTTAATTCGATCTTCCAGTAATAAACTGGAATAATATTTTCTTTGATAATTTCGTTAGCTTTTTTCAGTCCGAATTGCTTTTGCAAGTAACGAATCTGCTCAAGATATTGACGTAATGTGAGACGATGGGAAAAATAAGCAGTATCATATCCTAAATCTTCGAGGATTTGATTCGTCCGTTGAGAGATTTCTGTTTCTGTTAATTTGAGTTTCAAGGATGAATGCGGAAAAATTTGAGGATAGAAATTAATATAAACCAATAACATGACAATGGCAATTAAAAATAACAGGAGATCGCTTCGCTTCAACTTTGTTTGATCCATAATATTTAATCCCTAAAATTCAATAATTAATCCACGGGTGTAATCGTAATCTGCTACTTGTCCGATAATTGTGCCATTCAATGCAATCTTCAAAATCTGTCCCGCACCGGAATTTGCCACGATACAACTATGGTCATACGGATTTACCTTTAAATTTTCAGGCCAACTGAAGCCAGGTATTTCGATAAGCTTTTCCCCTCTGTCATCAAAACAGATTAGACACGATTCATAAGCGAAATAGCCTAAATCTAACACCCAACATTTGCCAAGCTCTGAATCAACAGCCAGATAAGTTGGAAAATTGACTCCTCGATTTATAATTAACTTTGTTTTACCTACCGAATCAAAATTTAGAATTCGTGAACTATCCGCTACCCAACAATCTCCATTATACTGATTGATTGAAATATCTGAAGGAGAAAACAATCCTTTAATCTCAAAAACCAACTCTAAAGATTTGGAAATTTTAGTGATTGTACCAGCTTTGGAATCAACTACCCAGCATGAGCCGTCCTCTGAATAATGATCAACGCTCATTGGCTGTTGAAAGCCAGAGATCTCACCAATCTTTTCGCCCTGTCTATTAAATACGATTATTTTCCCTTGAGTTTCGTCGATAATCCACACTCTATCATTTTTTTCATCCAAGGTGATATCGATAGGTCTGCCGCTCGAAATAGAGGCGACAATTTTCGATGTTTGGGAATCAATGGTACAAACTCGATTTAAAAGAACATCAGTATACCAAATTACACCGCTATCATGATCTATTGCCAATTCCCAGGGATAGCCATCCACAGCAATTTGTTTAATTTCATGCGCTCCATCGTGGGAGATTTTCAAAATACGACGGTTGTAAACATCAGTCGCCCAGATGATCGTAGGACCGGGAATAACCGAAACCGTATCACTACCAGGTGTCTCAAAATCCACTCCTAATACAGTAACAAAATAGTCATATTTTTTATCATAAATTAATCCATAATCAATATATTCATTCGAATCTGGCGACGCCAGATTAATGTGAGTAAAAACCACATCAGAATCTTGTTTGCGATAAACCCGATAACCCTGAATATTTTTTAATGGTAATTGTTGCCATTGCAGTACCGCCCGATCGAACTCAGAATAGATGCTCAATCCCTGCAATCGTCCCCCTGTTTCTGAATTTTGGGGATCGATTGGATTTAGTCTTTCGCGATTAGTACAATTAAGAAAGAGATTGATGAAAATGATCAGAATAATTATTTTAGAAAAAATTTTCAAGAGTCATACTCACTTAAAGGGTGTTTAAACAAATTTTTTTAAATTTGAGCAAATTCGTCTCCCATGCTATTTTTACCTAAAATTTTTTATACTCTCAGCCAGCAATATTGTAAATGATGGAAGTTTACTCTGGTTTTTCAGCCGAATCGCTGCTCTTATTTTAAATGCTTCTCATCTACAATATTACTTTTGGGGAGTTTATCCTTATAAAAACGACAGTTGAATTATGAATCCCCTTGGTCCGTAATGGTTCTAGACCATCACGGTGTTTGATCAAATTAAATGTTCGTTCCGCCACTTTGCGCATGGCAACCATCTTTTGGGCACCGTCGAAAAAGTAGGGTATTTTCCCGAAAACACCAGTATCAACGGGAATATGTCTAAATTTGTTACAACTCCCTTCAAAAGGACAATCGCCAGCCTGGGCAGTGCAGTGAAATTCATGACCATATTGTGGGTCGCAACCAGCGTAAACCATCGCAACGGAACAGGATGCGTTTTTTGTCACAGCATAAGTTTTAGCATCGACATGTTTGGGGAACTGGGTAAGTTCCTTAGGGGCGTTTAAAATAGTAACATTATGTTTCTTATCAATATATTCCAATTCATCGCGATCGCCATAAGCCTGATCGGTGGTCACGATATTTAAATCTAGACCAATTTTTTTGCCAAAATCGACCAGTAATTCTAAAAAATTGCTGTCATGATGGTTGGCAGGAGCCAATATTGAAAGTAAGGGATAGGCAATCTCGGTTTGGGCATCAATCACCGTTAAGGTGTGAAGCCGATAACCGACCACAAAAGTGGATTTGTCACGCTTTTGTCGCCGAGTGCCAACATCAGCGTCGATATCCTGGTACACGCTGATCCATTTATCGCCGAGCTTCATTTTAAACAATGGGTACGGTGATGTTTTGGCAGCAAGTTCGGTTGAGTCCATCGCATAAAAAGTGGAAGGGCTTAACGGCTTGTTTTCTAAAAACAGGCAGATAAGATAAACCATGACATTCACCAGCTTGTTGAATGTCAGATCACTGCGGAATTGAGATAACTGACTGTGGCTGATCGATTGATCACGCTTTAAACCGATAAAAGCGCGATACTCTTTTCGTTCGGGATTGTTTATTTCATTGTTAGTATATTTTCGATAACTTAATTCAGCATATTTCAAATTTTTTAATAATTCGGCTCTAAAAAAATGGACTGGCTGAAAATCTCTTTTGCCAGGTGTATAATGCTGATCAGCCAGCAATCGATTAATAAGATTCCAATTTACAATATCATATATGTCTTTTAATTCAGGATCTTGAATATATTTAATACTAGCATGGGGCATGAGAGGAATGATGTTGGTCTGTTTTTGTACCATCAGTTTTTTCATTTGTTCAATCGTGATAATATCTTGTGGCAGCGGTTCAATATTTAGTAATTGTTGTTTTGAAAGTTCAGGCTCGGTACTAAAATCATAATTATTATATACTTGTTTCCAGATGTCTTTAATAATTTCCTTTTTTTCTCTTTTGGTATGGCATTTAAAATTGGGATAATTTTTCTTTATTTGTTTTATAACTAACTGTAGTTTGGCAAATTTTGAGTTCTTTGATAAAAATATGACCTAAAAACTCGGTCATTGGCGGGGCATGGCGACACCTCACCCATCACTCCCCTGAATGCGATAGTAAAGATGGCATTGAAGCTTAGGCTGCTTTGGCTAACAAATCGGCGATAGCCAACTCCACAGAGCCTAATTGAAGGGTCTGTTCGCCAAAATAATGAAGGAAGGTGCGCTGTTGATCCTGGCGATGCAGGGCAATCACCACACTTAAGGTATGAACATCGGAATTGCTCTCCTCAACTCGTCACCAGTACAGATAAGCGACTGTCAAACAGACCAGATCAAAATAGCGAGTAATTCCTTCATAGTAACGCAGCCAAAAATCGCCCAAGCCTAATCGGACTTTTAAATAGAGGTGATCAACTTCAACAGCCCAACGTCCCGTCTTTGGCGGGACTCAACGACAGATCAGTAGTCATGAAATATTCGGGACTGCTGTCTTTGGGGTGCCGTTTTGAAATAAAAATGCTGACTTCGTCGGCGATATCATTGAGATAGCCTCGTTGCTGGTTGACCCAATAACGAGTTGACGAGTCATAGGATTTCACCATCATCGGTTTAAAATCCTTGTTCCTGGTATAGCGGGCATGTTTTTGAAGTTGACGAGCCTGGTTCGTGCCTGTCTTGGTAAATTTCCGATTATGTTTTAAGGAACAAATTACATACCATCCTCTTTTATTGAGTTTGGCAATGGTTTTCGTCCCTTCACAAGCCAATAGCGCATCCAGGAATTGTATCGCATGGCGCATTTGGGATTCCAATAAATTGAGATTAAAACCTTTGATAAATTTCAACAATGGCTGGGTGGGAGCAACGATTTTGAACATGGCGAAACCTCATACATTTATTCATAAATAATAATTTGTTATAAATATATCAAATTACGGCTTCGCTGTCAATGATTTTTTAATTTAAACGCATTACTACTGTTTGAAATTTGTTAGAAGATAATTTTTGCCAAAGTACAGTAACTAATTTTTTTAGCGCTTTAGCTTCAATTGACGTAGCCATAATTGAAATCCTTTAATATTTCGTTATCTGCAAATAATTATTGATTTTGTAAAATATAAGGATTTAATTATTCTAAATCAATATATTTTTGTAAATTAATTGATTTTATTTAAACACCTTTACTTGGTATATTTATTTAACCCTCATTACTAAATTACCTAACGAGATTTATGATACTGATCAATAAACACAGCTACAACAATGATTGTTCCGATGGCAACCTGCTGCCAGAAAGCAGAAATATCCAGCAAATTTGAACCATTTCGGAGAACACCAATTAAAAGTGCGCCGAGAATCGCACCCCAGATCGTTCCACTCCCACCACTTAAGCTTGCCCCTCCAATCACACAAGCAGCAATCACATCAAGTTCATAACCTAATCCGGAATTGGGCTGCCCAGTGCTTAGTCTCGATGCTAAAATGACACCTCCAACACCATACAAAAATCCGCCTAATAAATAGATGTAAATTAGACTTCGTGTGGTTCGGATTCCAGAAAGCCGAGCAGCCTCAAAATTACTTCCAATAGCGTAGCTATAACGTCCAAAAGGTGTCTTTGTTAAAATAATATGACCAATAGCACCCAATAACAAAGTAATTAAAACTGGAATAGGAAGAATTCCTGCTAACCTTCCGTTTCCAAGTAGTGAGAATTCTTGAGGTAATCCAAAAATCGAAACACCTTTAGTAACAATTAGCGCTACTCCTCGAGCAATACCCATCATTCCTAACGTAGAAATAAATGGAGGCAATTTACCAACCGCAGTCAAGAATCCATTGATAAAACCACAAAATGAGCCGATTAAAATTCCACAAATAGATGCGAGATAAATATCCACCCCGCTGGCAATTAGCATTGTCGTGACAACACCTGAAAGCGCCATAATTGAACCAACTGAAAGATCTATGCCTCCTGAGATAATAATCCACACCTCTCCTATTGACATAATTGCAATCACTGACATTTGTAGCCCGATAGAGAGAATATTTTCAGCGGTTAAAAAATGACGGGATAGAATTGTCAGTACGACCACAATCAACAGTAAGCTTAATACTGATGCAAGCTTTCTTAAATAAAATGTATATTGATTCAATTCCATTGAAATTATAAGAAAAGATTAGAACAGTGCATAAATGAAAGGCGCTAAGGCAGAGCCTTCAGTGAAAATAATTAAAAATCCCAATAATAGTAAAAAAAATAGTATCGGTCCAAGCCACCATTTTTTCCTGACTTTTAAAAATTGCCAGAATTCAAAAACTATAGAAAGCTTACTCATTTTTTAACCTCCAAATTTTTAATATGATTCAAAATCATTTTTTCCTTTTCTCAATAGTCAAATTAACTTATTACATCGTTACCCAATTTTGCTATCCTTTCACACTCCCAAGTGTTAATCCAGATATTAACCAACGGCTTAAAATCAAAAAAAGAATGACTACTGGAAGGCTTACCATAATCGCACCGGCTGAATAGAGTCCCCAGGATGTCTCCATTGCTGATTGAAATGTTTTTAAACCAAGCGGCAAGGTAAACAAGCTTTGATCCTGAATTAGTACTGCCGCCACCAGATACTCCGACCAGGCAGCCATAAATGAAAACAGTGCTGTAATGACCAGGGCTGGTGCTGCCAGAGGTAACACAATACGCCAAAAAGTTTTAAATTGAGTACAACCATCAATGTAAGCCGCTTCTTCCAGGCTGAAAGGGATGGTATCATAGTATCCCTTCATTTGCCAGGTGGTGAAAGGTAATGCTGTGGCTGAGTATGCGATAATCAAGCCAATATATGAATCGTAAAGCTTCAATTTTATAAGCATTATAAACAAAGGTAATAATAACATTGTCAAAGGAAACATCTGGGTTGTGATTAAACCGAACATCGCTGCTTCTCTACCGACAAATTTATATCGGGAAAAAGCATATCCCGCGGTCGCAGCCAGACCAACCCCGACGAACATCACCACTCCCGAAATGAGTAGGCTATTTCCAAGCCATTGCAGAAATGGTTCTTCTGTGAATAGTTTAATGTAAGTTTCTAATGTCGCATTGGGAGGAATAACTGCCAACGATTTACTGAGCAAACGATCTCCAGGACGCAAAGAAATTGTTATCACTCTCAAAATTGGATAAATTGCAAAAAGTGTAAAAAGAATTAGTACGATATAAGCACTAATTTTTCCTGCAATTGATAAGTCTCTTGGTTTACGCATGTTTTCCTTAAATATCAAAATTACAGATAGTACCTTTTCAATAAACAGCCTCGGTCGCCCTGGTTTTTTTAATAAAATTCCAGCTAAAGGTAAGCAGAATTACAAAAATAATCATCGAAAACGCCGCTGCATATCCCATACGAAAATAGCGAAATCCTGATTTATAAATCCAGGAAACAAGGATATGTGTTTTATCTGCTGGTTCTCCCCCATTGCTAACAAGCCAGACGATATTAAAATTATTAAATGTCCAGATAATTCCCAGCGTGATAGCCGGAATCATAACAGGCTTAATGAGTGGAATCGTGATATTTTTCAATCGATGCCACCAGGAAGCCCCGTCAATCTCTGCTGCTTCATACAATTCGTCAGGAATACTCTGTAAACCGCCAAGGGCAACAATCATCATAAATGGAAATCCCAACCATACATTTGTGATTACACATGCGGTGAAAGCACCCCATTCGGTAGTCAACCAGGGAATCTGGAAGCCAAACAACCGATCTAATGTTAAACTAATAGCGCCATATTCGGAGTTGAACATTCCCCGCCATGTAAGTGCTGTAATATATTGAGGTACTGCCCAGGGCAGTATCAACAAAGTTCGAAAATAAGATTTTCCCTTTATATCTTTGTTTAGAATAATTGCCAAAAAAATTCCAATTGTAACATGGAAAAATACATTTACCACTGTCCACAGAATTGTTTTAAATAGAAAATACCAGAATGTACTTTCTTTAAATACACTGACATAATTATCTACCCCTGTGATCCACCAATCATTAAAATGGGTCAAATTCATATTGGAAAACGAAAGCACAATGTTATAGAAAAAAGGATAGATCACAACCATTCCCATTACAATAATTGCTGGAAGGGTATATAGATAGGCTAAGCGATTATTCTGGATATTTCCGACACTGAGTGCCATACTATTCCCTATTCTCTTTTATCAATTTTTCCGCTAATTCTTGCATCTCTTTTGCAGCCCGCTCCGGGGTAATCCTACCGGTAAATACAGACTGATAACTGGGACGCATTGCATCCCAGATCCAGCGCAATTCGGTGACGACAGGCATCAGGATTCCAACTTCCATCTGGTAAATTGAGTTTTGAACAATTTCGTTTTGTGTTATTAATGAATCCTGAAATGCTTCTTTTCTTGATGGAATCGTACCCATAGCTCTGGTAAATTCAAGCTCCACCTCCATTGAGGTTAGATATTTGAGCAATTCTAATGCTGTTTTTAACTTCTCTCCTTTTAGATTAACATTTACTGAATATCCCAACGGCGAAACCATTGGTGAAGGCCAGAGCCCGGTCTCATCAATTAAAGGGATTCTCGTAATACCAATTTCGATGTCGTTTTCAAGATAGGTTCCCCAGGACCAGGGTCCATTGATAATCATCGCTGCATAACCATCTAAAAATAAAGCATTGGAAATTTCGTAATCACACTCAATTGGAATGATTCGATCTTTATTTGCCAGATCATAAATTAACTGTGCTGCATTAATTGTGGCTTTAGTATTTAATGTTGGACGATTATTTTCATTTAAAATTTTACCACCATAGCCATTTATAAATGGCACAGCAAAAAAGGGTTCTGTATAATTCCATGCCAGTGCATAACGATCTGGTTTGCCGTCACCATCTAAATCTTTTGTAAGTTCTTTTCCTATTTTTCTCAACTCAAAAAACGTCTTAGGGGGTGAATCAATAAGCGATTTGTTATATACCAGACATAGATGATTTCCAACACGGTCTGCAATTTGAAAAAGGTGATTTTGAAACCACGTGTTAGCAGGAATAGGCTCTATAATAAAACTATCTAAAAATGTCGCATCAAAAAAATGTTCCAAAGGTTTAATGACATCGAGTTCTACAAAGGGACCAATGTTATCGCTTGCTCCCCAAAATAGTGCGGGTCCACTTCCTCCCATTGCCGAAATGATGTAGTTGGTGCGTGCTGTTTCAGGTTCATAAAATAATTGGCTAAATTTCCAACCAGAATATCGTTTCGAAAATTGTTCTAATTTCTGTTGTAGAATTTTTGTTCCCAAGGGACGCATGGAGTGCCAGATCATGATTGTCGTTTCGCGGTTTTGACTACATGAAACGATAAACATGAATAGCAAAAAATAAAAACAACTTTTAAGTTTTCGTTTCTTCAACTCAAATCTTTTATTAAGTGAAAAAGGGGCGAATGCCCCTTACGGTCAACTAATTATACCTTAATGACTTGCTAAATTAAACAATGAAAACTTTAAAATCAATATTTTTTTTAAAAGCCAGAAAGATTTCTCAATATTTATTGTTAATTTGATTTAGATTCTGCTATTTCGTCAACCTTAACCTCAGTCGATAAATGTTTAAACCAAAAATGATAAAGTCCTAAAGAAAGGACGACTAAAAGTACTAACAGCCACCCAAAAGTATCCCACCGCTGCATCACAATCATCATCGCAGTCAAGAATAAAACAACCTGCCACGGCACAGCGAAAAAGGTGGCAATAATGTCCCGCCGATTTTCTTGATTTACCTTTGCTAAAACTGAAGAAGGGATTGCATTTCTAATAGCTGCCCAGAATCCAAAAGGTCTGGTTCTTTTATAAAATTCTTTTAAAACAGATTCATTTGTAGGGTTGGTTAGAAAAGTTCCCATGACCATCGTGATAAGAGAAATACCACTGGCAAAGCTAAATGCCACGTATTCTGGAACATCCTGGAAAAAAGTGCGCTGTATAATTGCTGCTAACATTCCAGCAACCGTTCCAATGGCAAAGCCATAACCATTCAGCCTCCACCAGTACCATCTTGCTAATTGCGGCATGATCATACCTGCGCCAATACTCATTGTTATCCAGCCCCAAATTTCATTGATATTTTTAATTGCAAGGCTGAATAACAAACCAATAATGACGATCAATACAGTTGCCACACGGCTGTGAAGCATCAATTGTTTTTCAGATGCTTTGGGATTGATGAATGCCTGATAAATATCCTTGACCCAATAGGAAGCGCCTGCATTGACAGTTGAGTCAAAAGTGGACATCGCCGCTGCCATTAATCCAGCGACCAATAATCCTTTTAATCCTGTATGGACCATATTATTAATGACAATGGGAATTACTTTTTCAGGATCGCTAATTACGCCCTGTGTGGTTCCAAAAGAAATACCCATTATAGCAATCGCAGCGATAAAAGGCCAACGAAAAGCAAGTAAGAAAGTCCAGAACAACGAGAGGAGACCCGATTCACGGTCGCTTCGAGCAGCGAAGAAACGTTGAATCATATAGCCACTGGTACCGCCAGCGCCTTCAATGGTAACCTTAATTAAATAAAAAATGATGGCAATGCCAAATAAATTATATATAGAATAAGAACAGGCGGGATCGAAATTTAATTTCCACTGGGGAATGACATTTGTCCATGCTTGACGAGTTGTTTCGATAGCCTGGAATGTACCATCACGCATGGGAACTGAAATTGAAAAAGCATCAGGGAGAGGGAATTGCGTGACCGCCATGGTACAGATATAAATAATAGTTCCAAAAATAAGCACTCCCTGAAAGACATCAGTCCAGACGACGCCATAAAGACCACTGGCAACCGTATAAATTAGCGCCAGAAAAATCATTAATGTAGCTGCCCAAAATTCTGAGGAGAGCCCCAAAAAGGAGGGAATACCAAGAAACTCATCAATAAATTTGCCCGATCCCACTGCAAAATATGTGATCATAGCAATTGTGACGATGATAACGGAAATGGCGGCAATCAATCGAGCAATGTTACCTTCTTTGCCTCTGCCGAACCGAAAGCTCATCCATTCGGCAAGGGTCATCACTTCTGCGCGGCGGTTCCATTTACCCATGAAAATCATCAAGAACGCCATGATAAGTGTGACACCGCCCCGAATTTCAATAAAAAAGCCAGTGGCTCCAAGAGCAAAAATCCATGCCGTATTGATCATGGTGCCACTGACATCAAGATTGGATGCCATTCCAGAAGCACCCAATACCCACCACGGTAACTTTCGATTACCGAGAAAATAAGAGTCAATTCCAGTAGATGCACGTCGTTGAAGAAGTAATCCGATAGTGACCATTGCTGTTAGATAAACAACCACAATGGCATAATCCAGAGTGTGCATTGCTCCACCTCGAAACAAAGAAATTCAGTGTACTTAAGAAAGGATAATCAGGGTGATTGGGAACAAGATGCAAAGTCAGAACTTTTTTTAAACCCGAATACTTTCTCGATAAATTTGAGTTTCTTTTAGAGAAGCTTTGGCAACGTCAACTCTGATTACGTGGTCATCAATGGAGCCTTGATCCCAATCTTCAATGGCTTGTAATGCCGCCGTTTCATCAGGCATTTCTAAAAAGGCATATCCGCGTGAAATGTTTGAATAACGATCCCGAATAATTTTGATGTTCCTTACCGCACCATATTCGCTAAACATTTCCAGTAGGTCATCCTCTTCAGCATCTTTAGGTAAGTTTCCGACGTAGATCCTCATTTTTTCTCCCTCCATAGTAAGATATATGAGTACTTCTTAAAGACGTGAGGTAGTTTTAGATAAGATAAACCTCCTTTGAAATGATATAATGATTATAAAAAATAAAACATATATTATAAACATTTTTTTTTCATTTGTCAACATAAAAATTTAAAAATTTAAATTTTTTGTGACTTTGAACTTTATTTCAAATTCCTTGTATAAAAAGAAAAAACAAGGAGGTAATCATGTCACTCAAAAAATACACCCCAATTCTATTATTTCTCATCAGCTTTATCATCCTGCTTCACACATCTTATCCCTCTATTGGCTGGTGGGATAGTGGATTTTACGCTGCTGCATCAAAGGATTTGGGCATTCCCAGTCCTGGTGGATCCATATTATTTATTTTGCTTGGGAAAATTTTTTCGCTGCTATTCTTTTTTATTTCTACAGCTAAAGCGGTAACACTTGTTAGTATCTTTTCCACATCCATCGCTGCTGTGTTTCTGTACCATGCTTTATTAATGATTTTTAGAAATCTTCCCATCGAGGCTGAAGAAATGGTAAAGGTTTTAGCTGCATTGCTGACCGCTTTAACACTGCCTTTCATTTATAGCGTATGGATTCAATCCAATGTCACCAGAGTTTATATTTTGGGTCTACTATTTACCGGAATCATTTTATTTTGTACAGTTAAAATCTGGTTTTCTCAAGATGAATCTCAAAAGGTAAGATTATTTCTTCTGATCGTTTTTTTGATGGGTATCGATTACACTGCGCATCGGCTGAATTCGCCGTTCCTGCCAATGATTTTGATTCTGCTGATGTTCCCACTTCGAAAACATCTGCTGAGCTTCAAATTTTGGGCTTGTATCATCGTGCTTTACCTGATGGGTCAATCACTCCATCTCTATCTTTTATTTCGGGCACAAGTTCATCCACCACTTGATGACGGCTATACCGATACCATCAGCAAGCTAATCACCTGGATTACAATGGAGCAATATGGACAGGAATCGAATCTTATTTTGTTGTTTAAAAGGCGAGCGCCGCTGTGGAATTACCAGATCAAATATATGTATCTCAGGTACTTTGGCTGGAATTTTCTGGGCAAAGATGGGCTGGCTACTTTTTATCATCTGTCATATTTATCCATCATCCCCTTTATTCTCGGTTGTATTGGATTTACCTACAGCCTGCTGAAGCGTACCAGGGTTTGGACGTTGATTTTTCTCATTTTTCTATTTTATTCCATCATTCTGGTTTTTTATCTGAATGTGGAACAGGGATTCCATAACATCAGGGAGATCGATCGGCTGTTTATCCCTTCCTATTTTATTTTTCTGATGTGGGGGGGAATCGGTTTGTATTTTTTGTACAACCTAACTTTGAAGTTATTCAAAGTCGATAACCTGGCGAAAAGGATCGCCCTGATTTCACTGGTTGTCATTGGCTTTGTGCTGCTGCCGCTCAATCAAATTGTTTCTAACTTAACAGTTGTGAACAGGATGCCATTCTTTTCACCAATGGCGATAATGATACCTATCCCCTTTGGTACCTGCAATATGCCGAAGACATTAGGAGAGATGTCCGTGTTGTCAATTTGAGTCTGTTGAATTTGAAAGAAAATATTAAAAGGCTTCGAGATCAGCAGCCGAAAGTAGCAATTTCGCTGGATGAAGGAGAAATCGATAAGCTACGGATTCAGCCCTGGCATGAAAAACAGCGGATCACTATTCCGATCCCAAAGGAAAGCTATAAGAAATATTTAGAAGAATTGAAATATATCGATTCGACGCTAATCGAAATTGAAGACCCTCAACTGAGTTTGGAAGTCACTCCGACCTTACAAGGTGAAGCAATTCGCGTTCAAGATTTAATGATACTCGATATCTTAAAAACCAACCAATTCAAAAGACCGATCTATTTTGCCACAACTGTCTACCCAATGAATCTGATCGGTCTGGATGAATATTTAAGCACGGTTGGCATCGTCCGAAAACTTTTGCCAGTGAAAAATATAAAACTTCTCCCCG
>SMTZ1_10001669_pt1 | contig 22408 bp, 24 predicted proteins | sample DeeMarSWOR136_30_FD_25667 | JGI IMG/M metagenome (IMG submission 25667) | reverse complement strand
TGAAGTAGAAATGCTTATTGTAAAATTAGCAAAACAAGGTCTAGATTCAAGTAAAATTGGAATTGTATTGCGAGACAGCTATGGAATTCCTGATGTTGAAAAACTGGCAAAGAAAAAAGTCAGCAAGATCATGGAAGAAAAAGGACTTGCACCAAAAATACCAGAAGATATGCAAAACCTAATTACACGTGCAATGCAAATTAGAAAACACCTTGAAGTGCACAGAAAAGACAGGGTTTCAAAGAGAGGCTTGCAATTAACAGAATCTAAAATCAGACGCTTGGAAAAATATTACAAAAAAACCAAGAAAATCCCTGCTGATTGGAAATATGTAGAATGAGTTTTCAGATAGAGATAAACAAGGCAGCTGAAGAGTTTAAGAAAATAAAAGAAAAAACAGTGGGAATTATTTCCCATAATGATACAGACGGCATTACTTCTGCAGCAATTATTGCAAAAGCATTGGCTCGTCAAGGAATAAATTTCCAGACACACATTATTACAAGAAAAGAAGAAAATATTTTGGATTTGATTAAACAAAAGAAATACAAAGTCTTTTTCCTGCTGGATTATGGAAGCCAGGAAATAAATGCAATTGCTAAAGAAATTATTGATGTGGACTTTTTTGTTTTAGACCACCACCCTCCTGGTGAGAAAAAAGAATTTAGTAATGTTGTGCACATCAACCCCCACTTTTATGGAATAAATGGTGGTTCAGATGCTTGTGCAGCAACTGTTTGTTATTTTTTCGCTAAAGCATTAGCTGAAAAAAATAAAGACTTGGCAGCATTAGCTGTTGTTGGTGCTATTGGTGATTCCCAAAGAAAAAATTCCAATTTCTCTGGATTAAATCAAGAAATGTTTGAACAAGCATTAAAAGAAGGTGGTATCAGCACAAAAAAAGGTCTAAAATTCTATGGATGGAGCTCAAGACCTTTGCACAAGGCATTGAGTTATAGTACAGATCCTTTCATACCAGGAATTTCTGGTTCAGAATCAGCTGCAGTCCAATTCATAAAAGAACTTGGAATCCCATTAAAGAAAGATGATGACAATTGGAGAACAGTTAGTGATTTGAGTGAAGATGAAATAAAGAAACTTACTGCGGCATTGATTGTTAAAAGGCATAGTGTAGAGAATCCTGCAGATATATTTGAAGAAAAAATAATATTATCGGAATTTAATATTGAAGAATTAAAAGAGGCAGAGGCATTTTCTGTGGCACTAAATTCACTAGCAAAGATGGAACAATTTGGTCTTGCCATGGGTGTTGCTTTTGGAAATCAAGGTGATTATGAAGAAAGCAAGAAAATAATGCAGGAATATAAAAAACAAATAATCAATGGAATGAATTATTTTTATGATAATCGCAGCAATCCAAAGATTGTCAAGGAAACAGAAAAGGCAATTTACTTTTTTAGTGGAGAAGCATTAAATTCAAATCTCATAAGCACGATTTCAACAATATTATCTGTGAATTTAGAAGCAAAAGGAAAAGCTATTTTTTGCTTTAGCAAGGAAAATGACCTTGTTAAGGTCTCAGCCCGTTTTATTGGCAAAAAGCCAGAAAATATCAATTTAGGAAAGTTTTGCAATGAAACCACACTAAACCTAGGAGGACAAGGTGGCGGCCATTCCATGGCAGCAGGAGCAACAATTCCTGCTGGTAAAGAGGAAATGTTTATAAATGCATTTGAGGAAAGAGTGAGTAGCAATGGCTAAACGTAAGACAAAATTAGCTACAAAGATGAAGAAAAAATGGTTTATGGTATTAGCTCCAGAGATATACAAAAATACTGAAATTGCTGAAATAACTGCTTTTGAGCCCCAGAACCTTGTTGGAAGATCTGTTCAAGTCAGTTTAATGAAAATCACAGGCATACCAAAAGACCAGCATAAAAAAGTTGTTTTCAAAATAAAAGATACTCAGGGAGAAAAAGCACTAACTGAGCCTTGGAAACTTTTATTGCAGGAAGGCTTCATACAAAGAGCTTCCCGCAGATTCAAAGAACGTATACTTACTATTCTAAAAATAAAAGCAAAAGATGGAAAAACAGTAAAACTAAAGTTGGTTACATTAGTAGTCAGTAAACTGCCAAGAGCAGTTAAAACTGACTTGGCAAAGAAAATTGAAGCAAGTACTAGGGAAAAAGTATCTAAACTTCCGAGTTCTGATTTATTTGCTCCAATGGCTCTAGACAAATTATCAATGGAGCTTAAAAAAGAAATAAAAACAATTTACCCAGTTAATAGAATAGTTGTTTGGAAACTTACCGTAATCTAATTGTGTCAAGATTTCTTGGTGCAACTGTTTCTACTTTGAATGTTTTGTGAATTGCACTAGCAAGCTCTAAACATGAGGAATTTTCTCCGTGCATTACAATGACTTTTCTTGGCCGAGGTTTGATTTTTTGCATGTAATTAATAAGTTCATTTCTTCCTGCATGACCAGTAAGACCAGCAATGGTGTTTACATCTAGTTTTACTTTTATGTCAACTTTTTCCACTGTGATGTCTTTCTCACCTTTTTGTATCTTATTACCAAGTGAACCTTCTGCCTGATAACATACAAAAACCATGCTGTTTTTTGAATTGTCAGCTAATTGCTTTAGGTATTCTACAGATGGACCACCTGTTAACATACCAGATGTTGCTAGAATTACACAAGATCCTCCTGCAATTACTTCTGCGCGTTCTTTTCCAGAGCCAACTTGCTTGAAAATAGGAGACAAGAACGGATCTTTGTCTTCATAGAAAATCTTTTCCCTGATTTCAGAGTTCAAGAACCTTGGATAAGCATTATGGATTGCAGTAACATCCCAGACCATTCCATCAATGTAAATTGGCACATCTATTTTTTCTTCTTTGAAATATTTCTCCAAAATAACCATAACTTCCTGCGCACGTCCAACTCCAAGAACAGGAATCAAAATCTTTCCTTTTCGCTTTATTGTTTTTTTGACAATGTCAATTAATTCCTTTTCACATTCTTCTCTTGATGGCAATACAGCTTCAGCAGCGCCATAAGTAGCTTCAGTAATTAATGTTTCAACTCTTGGGAATGTTGAGTGTGCAGGGTTAAGTAATTGAGTTTTCTTAACCTTGAAGTCACCTGTGTATAAGATATTGTGCCAGCCTTCTCCTAAATGCAAGTGAATCATTGAAGAACCTAAGATGTGCCCGGAATTATACAAAGTTATTCTTACATCAGGGGTAATATCTGTAACTTCCCCAAATTCCAAGGTTATTGTATTTTTAACAGATTCTTTTATATCAGCACTAGCGTAAATTGCATCTTTTGCTTGTCCGCGCGATACTTGTATATAATCAAGTGCAAGAAGAGCCATTACATCTCTTGTTGCAGCTGTACAATATACAGGCCCTTTGTAGCCCATCTTAAACAAATAAGGCAAAAAGCCAGAATGATCTAAGTGAGCATGTGTAATAATTACTGCATCTAAATCACCTATGTTAAATTCAGGTGCATTCAAATAAGGAAAAGCATATTTTTCAGAAGCTACATTTACACCGCAATCTATCAATACCTTACTTTCTGGTGTTTGCAAGAACAAGCAGGAACGGCCAACTTGCCGCGCACCACCTAAGAAAGACATTCTTGCCCACATCTCATCTGTTGTGGAACGTTTTGTTTCGTAAATTCTTTTTCCAACTTTGTCCAGGAATTTTCTTCGCGCTTCAGAGTCAGCATAAAGAACACTTCTGATGTTTGTTGTGATCTTTGAAGGTATTACAGATTCTCTGCGAACAAATGGCGTCCAGAATGTTTCTTCCTTGATTGCCTTTAAGTTCTCACCATCTTTTCCAATTGCCAGACCAGGTTTCTTTGACTCAATTGTAACCATGCTACGCGCTGGTTCAAATAAAATCTGGGTAATTTCAGCTTCAGCTGGAATTGTTTCCCTGATAAATTTCTCTGTTACTTCAGGATTTTTGCGCAAAGAACTATCTGCACGCAAGTCAATTCTTTTTTTGAATTCATCAACCAACTGGCGGATTATGTCTCCGCCGTGCAAGTAGAACGTTTTATTCTTTGTATATAGAACTATATTAGCACCTTCATAATTTGTGCTAGTGATCATTGCATCTTGCGGAACTTTCTTAAGAACCTCATCTAGAATTGTCATTTTATTACCTTAAATATTATTACGTGTTAATTGATTTCACTTTTAACATTCCTGCTATTTTTTCTTTTTCAAGTCTTTTGAAACCATCCCTACTTATTATAGTAACATCAACACCTTCTCCAGTGGCCATGTCCCTTTTCAATGCAGAAGCCATTGCTTTGATAGCTAGTTCAACACTTTGGTCGATTGACATATTTTCTTTGTAGCTATCTTCTAATACACCAAAAGCCATTGGGCTTCCACTGCCTGTTGCGTGAAATTTAGTTTCTTTGATGTTGCTTCCAGAAGGATCTTGAGTGTACAGAGCAAATTTTCCATCCTCATCTTCTCCGCCAAGTATCAGCTGGACAATATATGGGATAAATGTTTTTGCTCGTCCAAATAAAATATTGCTCATTAAATTAGAAGCTACAGTTAAACTTGGCTCTACACCAGAGTTCATCCTGTAAAGTTCCATCTCTGCTTGCAAGTAACCTGCAAGTTTTTGACCATCTGCAGCAATTCCTGCAATTGTCAGAGCAATCTTGTCAGTGATTTTGAATGTTTTCTCAACTTCTTTATTAGCAATTAAGTAGCCCATTGAGGCTCTCTTGTCAGCAGCCAAAATAACAGCATCCTTACAGACTACACCTATAGTTGTAGTCCCTTTCTTATGACCTTCTTCCATAAAGTTCACCTAGTCTTATTCATTTAGTAGAATATGTTTTAACTGAGTTTTAGAATATTTAAAAGCTTTTCCATTAGATGCCTAATAAGATTTTGCAAGATAAACTACATGCTTAGCTTGCTTTTTACAAATAATACAATTACCAGTTGCTTTTTCATGCTCATCAAATAAAGTTCCCCTGACTTTGCCGCCAGATGTTTCTGTTTGCAAAATATCTGCGCAATTTTCACCATCCATTTCAGTTGAACACCAATTTGCTTTTGCAATTCCTTTATCCTCTAATATTTTTTTAACTTGTTCAAGATTTTTAGCTGGTTTAATTGCACTTTTTAATGCACCTTCAGCTTGTTTAGTTATGTTTCTAAGCAAACCACTTGCATAACTCTCAATTTTATGTTCTAATTCTTTTTCAGTAATTGTTTCTTTCTTTTTTGTATCCCTTCTGACTAAAGTTAATCTCCTTTTTCTTATTTCATCTGGTCCAACTTCAATTCTTATTGGAACACCTTTCATTTCCCATTCATTGAATTTCCATCCAGGTGTGTTTTCAGAATCGTCATATTTCACACGATAACTTTTTGCTTTCAAAGTTTTTTCTAATTCTTTGCATTTTTGGTCAACTGTTTTGCTTGTTTTTTCAAAAACAATTGGAACAATTACAATTTGAACAGGTGCAACTTCAAATGGCAAGACCAAACCATAATTATCGCCATGTATTCCTATTACTCCTGCTAATATTCTCCAAATACCAGGACCAAAACAAGTTTGCCATGCAAATTGTTTCTTTTCATTTTCATCTGTGAAAGTTACATTATATGCTTTTGAAAATCTTTGTCCCAAGTCATGTGTAGATGCAATTTGACTTACTTTTCCATCAGGCATCAAACAATCTGGTGCATATGTATTAACAGCTCCTTTGAATTTGTCCCACTGCGGTCTTGTAAATAGTAAATAAGGTACACCAAGTTGTTTATGAACAACTTTTTTTGTAATTTCTACATCCTTTTCAACTTGCTTTAGCACACCTTCATGTGTTGGAAACACACCATGTGATTCAAAAAATACAAATTCCCTTCCCCTTAGAAAAGGTCTTGTTGTAGCTTCATATCTATAAACATTAATTCTTGACTGATATCTTTTGAATGGAAGGTCCTTATGGCTCCTTATCCACAAAGAATACATTGGATATATCTGGGACTCACCAGTTGGCCTCAAATAAAGTGGTTCTTCTAATTTTTCTCCACCAGCTTCAGTTAACCAAAATAATTCAGGTGCAAATTCCACATGCTCTTTTTCAATTTCAATATTCTTCTTTGGAACAACAACAGGCAATAGTATTGGTTCATAGCCATCAGCTTCAACTTCTTTTTCAAATAGATTTTCTATTTTTCTGATAATATTTACTGCCAATGACCTTTGTGCAATAAATCCCTGAACACCATATCTAATATCAGCTAGCTTAGCACCTGTTTCGCCGACTATTTCAGTGTACCATTCAGAGAAATTCTTCTCTTTTTTGTTCTTAAGGGCCATTGTATACTACTCTGAATAAAGCTATATAAAATCTTTTTGTTACCGAGGAGCTATGCTTAAGTTAGCTGTATTATCTGATTTACATTTAGGATTTGCCTATGGCACAGAAAGAGGTGAAGATGCCTTTGTTAATGCTGAAAGAGCTTTTTCTGTTGCACTTAGAGAAGAGCCAAATCTGATCTTAATACCAGGTGATATTTTTCATGACAAGATTCCAAGGCCAGAGGTTTTAGCAAGAGCAATAGAATTGTTTACTAAAGTAAACAAATCAATGAAAACAAAACCAATTCTCTTGAAAAAAAAGCAACTTATTCCACCAATAATCTGTATCTGGGGAACACATGAGAGAAGGCATGCAGATAGCATAAACCCAGTACAAATTTTAGAAAAAGCTGGTTTGGTTTATTGCTTGCATAAAGAATCTGCTTTAATTGAAGCTGGTTATGACAAAATAGGAATTCATGGTTTATCTGGCACACCTGAAGCTTATGTAATAGATGAACTAAAAAACTGGCAAGCAGAACCATTTGCGGGTGCGCCTAATGTTTTCATGATACATCAGAACTTCAAAGAGTTATTACCTATTGACGAGGCACTTGGATACAAGGATTTGCCAAAAGGATTTGATTTGTTTATGTTAGGCCATATACATTGGTCTTTAGAAGCGAAACACCCATTGTATAACACACCAATAATTGTTCCTGGTTCAACAGTTTCAACACAACTTACAAAAATAGAAAGCCAAAAACCAAAAGGAATTTACATAGTTGAATTAGGCAGGCAAAAAGGAAATATTAATTTTGTTCCAATAAAAACAAGGCCACTTCTTTATGAGAAATTAAATGTTGCTGGACAAAGACCAAATGAGATCTCTGTATCAATTATGCAGAAAATAAATGAATGTCTTAGAAGACAATATGATCAAAAACCAATTTTGAGAATAAAACTTGAAGGAATTTTAGCTGAAGGTTTTTCTCCAGCTGATTTAAATCTAAATTCAATAATGAAAGACTATAGAGACAAGATTATACTAAGCATAGATAGATCAAAAGTCACTTCAACATCTTTGGAAAAACAATCAAAATTATTAGCAGAACTTAAAGCAAAAAAACTATCAATTGACCAGCTAGGATTAGAGCTTCTAAAATCAAATCTGAAAATTGAATTAGATCCTGGAAAACTTGAAGCTATTTTTAATTTCTTAGCAGAAGGTGAGCTTGACAAGGTAGAAGAATTAATATGATAAGGAAAATAACACTTAGGAACTGGAAGTCACATGAAAACACAGAACTGGAATTTAAGCCAGGTGTAAATATAATTGTTGGTTCAATGGGTGTTGGCAAGAGTTCTATTTTGCAGGCAATTTCTTTTGGTCTTTTTGGTACATTTTCTGAACTAAAAAGCAAGGACATTAAGATTACAGACCTAATTACTCGCGGAGGTGTTGCAAAGAGCTCTGAAATAGAACTTAGTCTGACAATGGCAGAGCAAGACCTCATACTTAAACGAACAATAACAGAAGGCAAGGGCACTGAAGCAATTCTAAAAGATTCAGAATACAAATTACTAGCTGGCACAAATCCAACACAAGTTTCAGCTTATTTGAAAAATATAATGAAGTTGGATGAAGACCTTTTCCTAAGAACAGTATATTCCAAGCAAAATGAAATTGATTTGTTCTTGCAATTAACACCAGGAGAGCGCAAGAAAAGACTAGACCAGTTAATGGCCTTGGATAAATTTGAAGATGCAAGGAAAAATTGCATCAGATTGGTTAATAAATTAGAAGACAAAAAAACAGTAAAAGAGGATTTTCTGAAAGAAACTGATTTAGAGCAATTAAAAAAAGAGATTTCTGAACTAAACCAGGAATTAGAGGATTTTAGAAAAGAGCAAGAAAAAATAAAAAAAGAATACATAGCAACTCGTGATAAAAAAGAAGATTTAGAGCAACAACTAAATGAATTAAGGAAAAAATCAGATTATCACAACAGGCTGGAAGGCAGGAAAAGCATAGTTTTGCAGCAATTAAAGGATTTTGAAGCAAAATTGAAAGAAAAAGACCTTGATAAAAGCCTCCCAATTTTACTTTCGCGCATAAAAGACATCAAAATAAAACTAAGTGAAATACAAAAAACAAAATCTTCCCTTAAATCAGATGTAGAGAAAAACAGATCAGCTTCCTTGGCACTTGAAAACCAAATCGGTACCCTGGAAGGCAGAAATTCAGATACACACAAGCGGATTAAGGAACTAGAACTTGCCAAAGAAGAACTAAAAGCTTTGCAAAAAGAGGATAGCGTATATGAAGTTATCACACAAAAATTAGCAGATACGCAAAAAACACTTGACCAGAAAATACTTGAAAAACAAACAGCAATAATAGAGATTAATTCTTTGAGAAAACATCTTTCTGAACTAGAAGGGGCAGAAGGAGTTTGCCCTGTTTGTGCATCTAAATTAGAATCACTTACAAAAGAGCAATTAATTGCAGAGAGAAAGCAAAAAACAATAGAACTTACAAATGCAAAAGATGCAGCTGAAAAAGAAATTGAAAAATTAAGGATTGATTTAGAAAATATAAATGAAAAAGCAGAAAAACAAAAAGTCTTGCTCCAAAAACTAGAATCACTTAATGATTTAATTGTCCAGGAAAGAGAAACAGCTATCCAGTTGTCTGAGGTAAAAGGTAAAAGGGAAACCTTGCAGGCAATTATCCAGCAATCTGCAAAAAAACTTGAACAGCTCGAGGAAGAAATACTTGAATTAGATGAAGAGCATACCAATTTGTTAGAGGAAAAGTCATTGTATGAACTAAAAGACAAATATGAAATTTTACAAAAAGAAATAGAAGAGATTGAAAAACAATTAGCAGACAGAGTTGATCCTAAACTGATAAATGAAATAGAGACTCAGTTCCAGGAAATGATAAGGCAGGCCCAGAAATTAAAATCAAGAGACAATTCATTAGCTGAACTTTGTCAGGAAAAAGAAAAAAGATTAGCTGATTTGAAACAAAAACAAACCAAAGTAAAAGAAATACAAGAGGACATAGCTGTTTTGCTGAAAAAAACAGAATTCTTAAATCAATTTAAAAATGCCTTGTTAGTAGCCCAAAGTTCATTGAGACAAGAACTAATACAAGCTGTAAATGAAGTAATGGGTTCTATGTGGGGTGCACTTTATCCTTATGATAAATGGGGTTCTATTCGATTAGATGCAACTGAACTAGATTATACTTTACAAATAAGGGACATTAGTGGCCAATGGCTTCCTGTAACTGGCTTTGCAAGTGGTGGAGAACGCATGCTTGCTTGCTTGGCACTGCGCATTGCATTTGCAAGAGTATTAGCACCTAATCTTAGTTTATTGATTCTCGATGAACCAACACATAACTTGGATTCTTCAGCAATCTCAACTTTAATTGAAGTTATACAAGAAAAACTAGCTGGCACACTTGACCAGGTCTTTATAGTAACTCACGATGAAAAACTAGCAGAAGCTGGGCAGAATATAATAAGATTATCTTAATGCTTTTAATTTATCTAAAACCAACATGTCATTAATTTTTCGCTCTAATTCTTCTTGACCTTTACTAGGACCGCTTATATTCTTATGTGCAATTATTATTTTATCTCTTATTTGTTGCAGTTTTTTTCTCGCATCTTTTCCAAGATAATTAAATTCTTTTGATTTTAACATTTGATCATAAGCCATGTTGAAGTTAACTGGATAAATAATACCAACAACCAAATGATCTTCATCAATCAAATGCATTTTTGTTAAGAAACTGTCTGAACATTCAATGTCTAGTTTTGAAATATCTTTTTTATCCCCATTAGTGCCATTCAAACTTATATTAACTACATAATCTCCATTATAATTAACTAAGAAGCTATTTCCGTCATGAACACTAACAGGCAGGGTCCTGAAATCATAAGCTGTCATATTTTAAACTAAATTTTATCGATATATAAGCTTTATGATTTGCGATAAAAAGATTAAATTTTATTTTACAATTTGTGATACAAGCTATCTAGAACTTAATAATAAAAAGAAAATAAGAAGAAGACTAAATTAAATAGTCTTCAAAAGTTTAGCAACTTCTACCAGCACTTCTGGTTCATTTGGAAGTGAGATAGATTTTCTAAATCTCTTACCATTTCCTTCAGGCATGTAGAAGCCTTTGGAAATAGAGATAAATTCATTTTCTCCTTCGTCTGTCTTTGCAACTTTTCGGGCCACTTCAATGAAAGAATTTCGCCCAAATTTCACTTCTTCAGCTTTTATTGTCTTAAATTCAACTGCCATTTTATTTCCTCTTTTGCATGTTTTTTGTGCGAGGCAGTCTAGAACTCGAGTATGGTTCTAGGTTTACTCGCTAATTTTTGCAAGTTTTAGATTATTTAAAAGCTTTTCTGTAGAACAATTTTAATGCCTTTTCCTACTTTTTAGAGATTATGAAAGAGGGCGTAATAACCAGAAAAGAATTAGGAAGAATTGCAGAAGGCCTATTAGCTTATCTAAAAGAGCATAAAAGCCAAAAACTTTCAGATCTAGAAATAGATCTAGGTGATGAGAAAGTTGCTACAAAAGAACATGTTATGGTTCAATTAAGACCTTCTAACTTTAATACAATTGCTAATGTTATTAGTTATGTAATTCCTGGCAAAGGCATCCCTTTAGAGTGTTGGACAAATGAAACATTGAATTATTCTCGGATAATGTTAAAATGTGAATCTGAAATTCCACACTACGTACCATTTACTGCAGATGATTTTGGAAATATAGTACAATACCAAGAGATGCAGAATTCTATTAGCCTGTCTAAAATTAAATTTGAACTAGAAAAGCTAGTTAAGAATGCACAGTAAACTTTAAATTAGAGTGGATTTTGAGAATAAATATGGCTAAAAAATATGGCGCTGCAGCAGTGGCTTATGTATTTACATGGTTAAGTGGACTAATAGTGTATTTGCTGACAAGCAAGGCAGATAAACATACAAGATTTCATGCTGCGCAAGCAATTATGATTGGTATTGCAATGACGATAATAGTATGGATACCTTTAGTTGGATGGATAATTGCTGCATTATTATACTTGATTGGCTTATTTGCTGCAGTAAAGGCTTATAATGGAGAAAAATTAGAGCTGCCGTTATTAGGAAGTTTAGCAAATAAATTTGTTTAATTCTTCCTTGTAAAGGATTTACTCTAAGTAGTACATAAGACCTAATAGTCGTAAAACAACATTTATAAATCAGAACAAAATATTTGATTTTGCCCAATTCGAAAACTATTTTCGAATGGGACCAATCGAACGATGTTCGATTAGGGCTTTGCAGATTAAAGCAACTTTGGAGGGTTTTATTTGTACTAGAAACTTTTTAAAGGCCATTTAATATAATTCTATTTAAGGTGATTAAACTAGCAAAGCCAACATTTTACATCACAACAGCTATTGATTATACCAATGCACCACCTCATATTGGCCACGCTTATGAGAAAATTGCAGCTGATGTACAGGCGCGTTGGAAGCGTAGCCAGGGCTATGATGTTTTCTTCTTAACTGGAACAGATGAACATGGATTAAAGGTCCAAAGAGCAGCAGAAGCAGCAAAGACATCTCCAAAGAAATTTGTAGATAAAATTACAAAAGAATTCAAGGATGCATGGAAAGCTCTGAATATTTCTTATGATCAATTTATACGTACAACAGACAAAGAACACGAAAAGGCAGCAGCTGAATTAATAAAACTAGCAAAGAAAAAAGTCAACATATACAAAAGTACATACGAAGGTTTGTATTGTGTTGGCTGTGAGAGATTTTTAACTGAAAAAGATTTGGTTGAAGGCAAATGCCCATATCATAAGAAAAAACCTGAAAAAGTTTCAGAAGACAGTTATTTCTTCAAATTATCAGCATACCAAGACAGATTATTGAAACTTTACAAAGAAAATCCTGAATTTATTTCTCCGCCAAAAATAAGAACAGAAATAATTAACCGCGTTAAAGAAGGTTTGAAAGATTTGAGCATAACAAGAACTTCTTTTACCTGGGGAATTCCATTTCCATTAGAAAAAGGACATGTTATTTATGTCTGGTTTGATGCTTTGCCTAATTACATAACTGCCCTTGGTTGGCCATCAGGAGCTAACTTCAAAAAATACTGGCCAGCTGATGTGCATCACATTGGCAAGGACATAACTTGGTTCCATTGCGTAATTTGGCCAGCAATATTAATGTCAGCTGGGATTGAATTGCCAAAAAAAGTATTTTCACATGGCTGGCTGACAATTGACAATCAAAAGATTTCAAAATCATTGGGAAATGTAATTGACCCTCGCTGGCTTGTTAAAAAATATGGGGCTGATGTAGTGCGGTTTTATATTTTAAGAGAAACACCATATGGTGATGATGGAGATTTCTCTGAAAAAACTTTAGCAGCAAGGTTAAATTCTGACCTAGCAGATACTTTAGGTAATCTTGTTTCAAGAAGTTTAACACTGATACAAAAATTTGCAGATGGAAAAGTTCCAAAGCAAGGTAATATGTTCAGCACAGAAGATTTGAATCTAGGCAGAGCAGCTGAAAAAGCTCTGCGCAATGCAAATGCTTACATGAACAAATTAGAATATCATCATGCATTAGATGAAATATGGACTTTCCTAAAGGCAGCTAACAAATATATTGATGAGCAAAAGCCATGGACAATCAAAGAAAAAGAAAGATTAAACACAGTGCTTTACACACTTGCCGAGGCATTGAGACATGCATCTGCCTTAACCTGGCCATTTATACCTGAAACAGCAGAAGAAATTGCAAAGCAACTTGGAATAAACAAAGTACCGCAACTTGAGAATTTAGAATGGGGAAAATTAAAGCCAGGAACAAAAACACAAAAAGGAAAAATTTTATTTAAGAAGATAGAAGCACCTAAAGTAAAATCTAAACAAAAACCAAAGGAGGTCAAAAATAAAAAACCAATGGTGAGCTTCAAAGACTGGCAAAAGCTTGATCTGCGAGTTGGAAAAATAACAGAAGTAGAAGATGTAGAAGGCTCTGACAAACTTTACAAAATAAAAATTGATGTTGGGGAAATAAAACAAACAGCAGCTGGGTTAAAAGAATATTTTGCTCCAGATGAATTAATGGGCAAAAAAGTAGTTTTCCTAGTGAACCTAGAGCCAGCAACATTGCGCGGAATAAAGTCAGAAGGAATGATACTCGCAGCAGTAAAAGGCAAGAATGTTACGCTTTTGCAGCCAGAAATAGACATTGAAATAGGCGCCAAAGTAGAGTAATTAGATTTATAAAGCGTAATTTTACTTCTCTTATTATTGCGCTGGTAGTCTAGTCTGGTAGGACAGAAGCTTGCCAAGTTTCAGGCCCGGGTTCAAATCCCGGCCAGCGCATTCGGGGCCATAGGGTAGCTTGGTCCATCCTTTCCGCTTTGGGAGCGGAAGACCCCAGTTCAAATCTGGGTGGCCCCACTCTCCGCAACTGCGGAGGTAAGTAAGCGTATTCCTTCGGAACACACTATCTCGCGAAGCGAGAACAGGTGCCAGCTGACTGTGACAGCTGTTTTATTACTGCAATTAAATTAAACAACCTTTAAATACACAGTTTTTCTATGTTGATTTAACACTAAGGAGGTCCAATATGAGACTCAATTTAAAGACACACGAGCACATCGGCCTGTTTTTAGTATTCGCAGGTGCGACCTGGATAGGCCTAGGAATTTACGGAACTCTTTTGGCAGCTAACAGGATTTTGCTCGCAGAGGTGCCTCTGATATCAGGCAGAGAGCTGTTGATTTTCCCAATATTTTTTGGACTAGGAGCATTGATGCTGGCATTAGGCCAAATAGAAATAAGCGAAGCCCTGCCGGGTAAGGGAAGGAGGAGATAAAAAATGCCAAGGCGAAGAAAAAAAGCATTATTAAGGGAAATTAGAGGAGTTGTGGCAAGAGAACGAGAAGCTGAAATTGAATATGGTATAAAAGAATTCGTCCAAGGTCTCTTGGTCGGCTTTATCATAGGCTTCTTAATTGCAACACAGCTTATTTAATCACTTTTTTAAACCTTTAATTTCTTTTTCTGTACATGAAATCAGAACTAATTATTTTGAAACCAGCTGAATTAATCCTAAAGGGTGCCCCAGTGCGAGCTAGGTTTGAAGCCCAGTTAATCAGAAACATCAAAGCAGTTACCAAGAAAAAAATTGAAAAAACACAAGCAAGGATTTTGGTTCATGCAGATAAAGGAGAAATCCCTGCGTTGAAAAGAATTTTTGGGATTGTTTCCCTTTCATCAGCTGTTGAAATTAAAACAGATTTGGAAGCAATCAAAAAAACAGCACTTAAACTTTCTAGATTAGATAAAAACAAAACCTTTGCAGTGAGAGCTAAAAGAGTAACAAAAGAATTCAAATTAACTTCACAAAAAATAAATGAGCAAGTAGGCGCATTTATTGCAAAGCAAACTAAGGCAAGAGTTAACCTGACAAATCCAGATGTTGAAATTAATATAGAAATTATTGGCAAAAGAACTTTTGTTTTTACAGAAGTAATCAGAGGTTATGGTGGTTTGCCAGTTGGTACGCAAGGAAAAGTTGTTTGCTTAATGTCAGGTGGGATGGATTCACCTGTTGCAGCCTGGATGATGTTGAAAAGAGGCTGTGAGATAATTCCTTTGCACATGAAAACATCAGAAACAGAATACAAAAAGTTCTTACAGCTTGTAAAACAATTGCAGAAATTCTCAGCTGGACATAAAATAGCGACATACACTGTTAACTGGAAAACTGTTCTTGAAAAACTAACAAAAAAATTACAAAATCAAAACAAACTTTCATGGACTTGCATCTTTTGCAAGAACCAAATGTTAGTGGAAGCTGAAAAACTTGCAAAGAAGACAAATGCAAAAGCAATTTGCATTGGATCTTCACTAGGACAAGTTGCTTCACAGACTTTAGATAATATTGCAGTAACACATTACGGAGTTGATATGCCTATTCTAACCCCATTAATTGCATTTAACAAAGATGAAACAATGAAGCTTGCAAGGGAAATTGGAACTTATGAAATTTCTGCAAAAGGTGCAGGCAAAGCTGTCTGCCCATTTCTGCCAGATAAACCTTGCACAGCAGCTAATTTAAAGAAGTTTGAAGAACTTCTCAGGCAGCTGAAATAAAATTGTTTTATAAGCTTTTAGTACTTAATAATAAGCATGGCAGAAGATGATTATTCAGAGGAAAAACTTATACAATTCATAAAACAGCTCAAAGAAAAAGAATTAGAATTAAAAAAAAGGGAAGAAAAATTAGAGGAAGCTGAAAAAGCCTCTGAGGCATACAAAGCTGAAAATAGAATCAAAACCCTTGAAGATGAACTTAACAAAAGAACTGCTGAGCTTGATGATAAAAATGTAATTATCGAAAACATAAGAGTTGCAGTAGGGCATAAGGATATTGCCATTTTTACAGCGCAACTTAATGCAAGAGAAGCAGCACTTGATAGCAGAGAAGCTGGGTTAATAAAAAAAGAAGCACTTCTTACTGGAGATTATAATAAATTAAGAGAAAATGAATTTGCCAATAAAAAATCAAAAACAGGTAATCCAAGACTTGATGATCTTTTGTACGGCGGAATTCCAATGGGAAGCAATACATTAGTAATGGGACCCCCTTTCATTGGCAAAGAAACACTGGTTAACCAATTCTTGCTTGAAGGTTTGTTAATAGGAGTTCCTGCACTTGTTTTGACAACTGATTGTTCAGCTAATGATATTTTAGATGAATTGAAATACCTTGTTCCTGATGCTGAGAAATACGTAGAAAAAGGATTATTGAGATTCATTGATGCTTATTCTAAACCGATGGGTATAGCTAAAGAACAAGAAGGTGTTATTCTAATAGAAAATCCAACAGATTACAAAGGCATTATGAAAGCATTTATGGATGTAATGAAAGATTTTGAAACTAAATCAAAATATTCCAAAGTTGCGGTTCGTTCTATATCTACTTTAATGGCTTATGCAGATGCAACATCTAATTACAGATTCCTGCAAACACTAACAGCAAAAAATAAAATTAAGAAAAATGTTACTATGTATTTGCTTGACAAAGGCATGCATAATGAGATTGAGATTCAAACACTAGGGCATTTGATGGATGGTGCAGTTGATTTTAAAACAGATGGAACAAAGACTATGTTTAAAATACAAGGCATTTGTGATGTACAATCAAGAGCATGGATACAATATCAATATTCCAAGCGCGGCTTGACACTTGGCTCTTTTAGTTTGGACCATATCAAACCAGAGAAATAATTCTTTACATTAACTTTATAAACTAACTTTAGAGTTCTATTATTATGGGCCCATAGCTCAGTCTGGCTAGAGCGTCCGACTCTTAATCGGAAGGTCGCGGGTTCAAATCCCGTTGGGCCCACATAAAATGAAAATATACATTGCAGGACCTTTGCATACTGAAGGAGAGAGAATATTACTAGAAAAGATAGATGTGATTTGTAAAGAACTTGGATTTGAAACATATTTGCCGCACAGAGACGGTCAGCTTCTGGCAAAAGATAGAAGCAACCTAAAACAAATATTTGAACGTGATTGTGAAGGAGTTGATAAGTGTTCTATTGTTATAGCAGTTCTTAATGGCTTTGATGTTGATTCTGGAACTAGTTGGGAAATGGGATGTGCTTTCTCAAAAGAAAAACCAATAATTGGATACATTAATCACATATTAATTTCAGACCCTCAAAAACAATTGAATCCAATGATACTTGGTTCTCTAAACCATTTGGCTGGAAGTTTAGATGAATTAAAACAAATACTATCTAAATTTAAGTCTCAATAAGCTTATTAGAAAAATTAATATAAAAGCAATTTCTGAGTTTTATAGTGATACCAATGGAACAAGTATTTAAGATTCTAGATGAAGCTAAGGAGACTCGAGAGAAGATTAGAGCAGCTTTTCAAGCAGGAGATTTGAATCCCCAATTACTAGCAAGCTGGGTTGACAAGTCTCTAGAGCTAGATGAAGCAGAAGCAAAAAAACTTGATGAATTATTCGAGAGATTAGTAAGGCTTGAAGATGAAGTAAGAGGTGGAAAAGGACCTCAAAAAGTAGAGACACAATAGCTTTTTAAATCAAATTTATATTCTTTTTATTATGTGGGCCGGTAGATCAGTGGTAGATCGCTTCCTTGGCATGGGAGAGGCCCCGGGTTCGAAACAGAGGTTATGCGTGTAAAAATCCCTAGGGTTCGCTCACGCGGTAAAAACCTCGTCGAAAGTCCCGGCCGGTCCACGTCGGGGTAGTTCAGTGGTAGAACGCCAGTCTCATAAGCTGGATGTCGTGAGTTCGACTCTCACCCCCGACATTATCCCCAGATATAATACCAAGACAAAAACGCAATTAGAATTCCTACAACATAAAAAGCAGGTATTTCAAATTTTCCTATTTTTATCCAAGGGTAAAAATTAGCAAATTTAGAATTAAATTCAGATAATTTAACAGCTGGATTAACTACAAACCATGTGAAATCTTCAACTATTAGTCCAGTAAAATAAGCACTAGCTAAAATGCCAGCTAATTTAAGATTCCACCCATAAATTACAAGTGGAAGTGTTAGAAAAAGCGGCAACATGACCCCAAAGAGAGCAATATGATAAGCTGGAAGACAATATTTTTTTGTAAGTTGTATTTTCCAACCTAATTTTCTTTTATCCCAAGGATTTCTGCCTTCAACATAAGATTCCCAAAAAGCTATGGCTATCATAGCTAAGTAGATCCAAATGAAAATAAGTGCAGTGTCCATATTACCCTAAACTATTTAGCATTATATAAGTATTTTTAAATATTAGAATGCGTTAATTTCTGATGTGGCTACTGACAGAGGGTATCCTGACTGGGAAGAGATAGGTGAAAAAACATCTGAAGCAGCTAGAGCTAGTTGGGAATTTACAAAAAAATTTTTCAGGAAAAGTGCACAGAAAACAGCTGACTCAACTCTTTTGCTTAAAAAATTAACAAAAAGACAGCGCTTCAAATTAAGCAAAGTTAAACAGTATTTGCATAAAAATGAATTTAACAAACTAATAGCACTTGTTAAGCAAGGAAAAGCAAATATTGAACTTAAAAGATATGGCTGGTCTTTCTTAATCAGTGGAAAAGATTTGCTTCCTATTTTACATTATGTTCACCCAGAAAAAAGAAAATATATTTTTGATGAATCAGAGGAAAAACCAGATAGAACTTTTATCCGCGAAGCAGATAAAAAAATACAAAAAGCATTTTACAGTGCAGCTTTTGCTGATTTTTCAGAGCGGGCCTGGGGAGCTGTTCCGCAATATCTTGCACCAACTTTAGTTAGTCCAGTGCACATTAAGCAAGCAATTGCTTTGCAACTTTTTTGCTCAAATGATTTTAAAATACTCCTTAAAGGAGGACGGCCAAAGAAAAAACTACTAGCATCAGCTTCAGAAATTGACAGTAGTTTAGTTGTATCTGATATTGACGAATTAATAGGAAAAGAAAGAAAAGAAGTTTTATCTTCTGGGAAATTATTAGCTGGCACCCGCAAGAAAACCCCTAGAAATCCTAAATTTAACCTGATATTGCCTGTTAAAAAAATTAGCTTAAAGAAATTTACAGATTTGGTGGAAAGTCTTGTTATACAAGAAGTTAAAATAAACAGAAATGATATATTTTTCATTAAGAGATATATCAAACACGCTCAAAAGATCAAAGTAAAATTACCGCCAACATTGACAGATAGGGTGAAATTATTTGCTTTGGCTCTTAGGAAAGGAAATAAGAAAGTAGGTAAAAAAACAATTGAAGGAATTTTGTATTTTGTAAAAGCATCAGCTGCAATGGAACTGCGGGAACAAGTAGAAACTAAAGATTTGGCTCGCGTATTTAAAATATTCCAACAAATACATCAGTAATAGCCGCTGTCTCTTTTACCTGTTATTTTTTGTTTGAAAACATGACCCAGATAATATTGTGCACACACTTTATAGAATCCTTCATCCCAGAATCTGCGTGAACTAACAGGTATGGCCAAGTCATTTGAGAATTTACACTTAAGTTTTGCTTTTCTTAATTGCTCGCCCATGTAGAAATCTTCTAGAAATGGATATTTGAATTTGAAATTAACCAAAGCATCTTTTCTTACAGCCATATTTGCTCCCCACACATTGTGGAAGCCAAAAATTGCAGTAAATTGAGGTATCCAATTTGTCCAAAAAGTAAAGTTTGCCTTTAGATGCCAAGGCCCATCATATGCTATTAAAGGCCCAGAAACACAAACAGAATTTTCCATTAATTTGATTATATTTTCAACCCAGTTTTTTGGTGGCAAAGCATCAGCATCACAATAAGCAATTATGTCACCAGTAGCAGCTTCAGCACCAACATCACGAGCTTCACCCAAGCCTTTTTTATTGTCTTTTACAATCTTATCAGCATATTCCTCAGCAACTTTAATAGTATTATCAGTAGAATGGCCATCCACCACTACAATTTCAGGCACAATTGTCTGCGCCTTTAAGGCTTGCAGACATGGCCCCACCATCTTTTCTTCATTTTTTGCACATACTACTACTGATACTTTAACCATGCATTTCACTCACAGATAACTATTTAAAAACCTAACCATTGGCCTAAAATATGGGCTTGAGCGTAGCGAAACCTATGCGGACGCAACGCGCTCGTTGCCTCGGTAGCTCAGTCTGGTAGAGCGTTACCTTGGTAAGGTAAAGGTCGCGGGTTCGATTCCCGCCCGGGGCTTAGAAATAATAAAAAAGAAAAGAAGTTATTCTTCAGTTTCTGATTCTTCTTCCTCGTCTTCTTCATCTACATCTGTTACTGCTTCGCCAGTTATTTCTTCAGATTCTTCTGTTTCATTTATCTCTTCTTCAGTCTCTGTTTCCTCGCTTACTACGTCCTTGTTTTTGCCTTTTTTCCCTTTTGCATTGGTTTCTTCTGTTTCATTTGTCTCTTCTTCAGCTTCGTCTTCTCCTTTTTGTTCTTGCTTCTTTAGTGCAATCTGCGCTTTTTTGTTGAGTATTTTGTTCTGTAGTTCTTCTGCATTTGATATCTGGTTTTGGAATTTGCTTGCGAGTTTTGCTCTTGTTGCTTCTGGTATATTTTCATTTGCCTGGACTTTTGCCATTACTTTTTCCATAGCAGCTATGTGATTAGCCATTCCATTTTCAATGCCAGTTATTTTCTCTTCGTCGTCCATTTCTTCGACATCTTCTTTTACTTCATTGATGGTTTCTTCATGTTCTTCCTGAGCTTTCTCAACAGCTTCAGCATCACCTTCTTCACCCATCGCTTCTATTTCAGCTAATCTTTCTTCTGCAACTTCCAAACCAGCTTCTGCTTGATCATCAGCATCACCAGCTAAAGCTACGCCTAAATCATCAAAAGCTACGTCAATACCCCAAAGTATGCTATCAGGCGTAATACCTGGATCTGGTAGTTCAATCTCTTCTTCAGCAGGTTCAGTAACTGTTGGCTCTTCTTCTAGTTCAGGTTCTCCAATGTCATCTGTAACTATTTCATCAACAACATTTTCTGTTGTTGCATTTTCTTCAGCAAATGCTCCAAATGGCAGTAAGAACATTACTGCTATAGCAAATGCCAATAAAGCCTTAAGTTTCATTTATATCACCAATAATACTATACGCATACTTAGTATATTATTTCTATGTGAAACAACATGAAACAACCCGAATAAATATGTGAAACAAGCTGAAAATAAACTATTATTTCAGAAATTCAATTATATTAGTATTGCCCAACGGAGTTCTTTTTAGTATACCTCTTTCTTCTAGGTGCCTGAGCACCCTGCTCAGTTTAGCTTTTGAGAAATCAACTTGTTTTTCAATGTCTTTTTGCCTGATTGGTTTTCCAGCTTCATTGAGAATATTAACAATCTTCTTTTCATCTTCCAATAATATTTCTTCTTTAGACACTTTTGGCTTTTTCTTTTTCCCATAAAGGATTATTAATGATATACTGCCAATCAGAACAATTGAAGTTATTATAATTGGGAATATAATATCTGGTACTAATTTTTCATAGATTACAGATATTTCAAAATTACTTTCAATGTTTTCTTTTTCAAATAGCAAAATAATAACTCTGCCATCTGAATAAATACTAGTTGGTGCAGGAGTTATGTAGTTGCCAATTGGTTCAGAGACCATCCCTGTTTCTGGCAGTTTTAATCTGAAACTTAGCTTCTCAATACTAGCATCAGGAGTTACTTTTTGCTTAAATAAAAATCTACCATCTAAATCAACAACCACATAGTTTGTATTAAAATTAGCTTCCAAATAATAATCTGATTTAAAATTAACAGGACAAGTTATTTTTGTTGCCCCTAAAACAGTTTTCTGTTCGCATTTTGTCCTTACCCCATTAATCTCTACAATAAGATTATTAATATCTGGGGGTAAAGTTAGTCCTATGTTTTCTTCTCCAGAATAATTAGCAAATAAAATTATTTTTTCATATGCTCCATCTTCAGATAAAGTAACCTCAGCATCATATGACTTTAATTCAATAGCTGATGCAGAGCAAATTATCAAAAGGCTGAATAGGACTAATGCAAGTTTTTTCATCCCCCTTTACTAAAAGGGTTAAAATTTTTAAAGACTTCTAGAATGCTTTTAATACTCAAATAGCTACTTATAGAGCTATGGAAGCAAAAAAATTTCTGCTAATTTTAGTTTTTAGTATAGTATTAACTTTGCTGGTTTGGTATCAAGTAGGAACAGATGGTATTAACACAGAAGAATATTGTAATGATATGAGTTTATCAGAAGCAAAAGAAATAGCAATAGCCAGTGAGTGTGGAGATAAATTAAAGGAAAACCATTTTTGCAATGAATATACAAATACATGGTGGATTGATTTGGACCTTGAGAAAGAAGGCTGTGCTCCTGCTTGCGTAATAAATATAGAAACAAAGCAGGCAGAGATAAACTGGCGATGCACTGGTCTTGTTGTCTAAACCTTTAAAAGCTT
>SMTZ1_10001668_pt1 | contig 22410 bp, 14 predicted proteins | sample DeeMarSWOR136_30_FD_25667 | JGI IMG/M metagenome (IMG submission 25667) | reverse complement strand
AGGCAAAAAATGTTGGAGTTGATTTTATTATATTTGGAGGAATGACTTTAAAAGATGGAAGGCAAAAAAATTACTTTTTAGATACTCTTAATAAGAAATATCCTAAATTAACTACTGAATATAACAATATCTATAAAGGGAACAAATGGGGTCATCCAATACCACAATATTTTGAATCTATTAATGCTACCTTTGATTTATTAATCAATAAATATAAAATCCCAAAAAGAATCCCGTTAAATCTTTATCAAGACATTTTAAGTGAAAATAACCTTGTAATAGTAATTCTTGAACAAATAGATTATCTTTTAAAATTAAAAGGTAAAAATTCTCCATATGGATATGCTGCATATTCAATATCAAAAATAAAAGAACCTTTATCAGAATTTAAAGGAAATCTTCAAAAAATAAAAGGAGTTGGCCCTACTACAGAAAAGATGATTATTGAAATATTAGAAACTAAAAGCCTAAATTATTATGAGAAATTGATGAATGAATAATTTTTTCTTAATTAAAGAAATATTTAACTATTCAAAAATTATTCGAAATAATTGAGAGGATTGATGAAGGATATAAAACGAATAATAATACCTGTTGACAATACTGAAGATTCTAAAAAAGCGGTTAAACAGGGAGCTTTTTTTGCAAAATTATTAGATATAGATGTACAAATTATTACTATAAATGATACGCATCAGTTTATTTCTTCTGTCATACTTGAGGAAAAATTAAAAAAGGAAGCTTCTGCATTTCTTGAGAATTTCAAAAAAATTGCAGAAGAGTATGGCGTCAAAATCGAAACTCAGTTGATTGTTGGTAAACCTGCAGAAGAAATTGTAAAATATGCTAAGGATGATGATCTAATAATCATTGCTCATCATAATAAATCCAAAGGTTTTGACAAGGTAATGGAGAAAAGTGTATCAAGAGATGTAGTAAACAATGCCCCTTGTTCTGTTATGGTAGTAAAATAAATATTTCATTGGTAAATAAGAAATACTACTTTTTAATTTACAGTCGATTTGTAAAGCTATGGTAAAAAAAGATTATTATGATATTTTAGGTGTAAATAAAGATGCAAGTAAGGCTGAAATTAAGAAAGCCTATCGTAAGTTAGCATTAAAATATCATCCTGATAAAAATCCTGAAAAGGCTGCAGAGGAAAAATTCAAAGAAATATCTGAGGCCTATGCAGTATTGTATGATGATGAAAAACGCAGGTTATACGACCAATATGGTCATTCTGGTATAGATCAAAGGTACAGTTATGAAGATATATTCAGAGGAGCAGATTTTGGTGATATATTTAGAGGTATGGGTTTTGATTTCGGTTTTGGTTTTGATGATATATTCGAACGTTTCTTTGGTCATAGGGCAGACTTCAATAGAAGAGGACCCAGAAGAACAAGAGGAATGGACCTTAGGTATGATATTGAGATAAGTTTAGAAGATGCATATAATGGTTTAGAAACCGAGATAAATGTTCCAAGAACTGAAACTTGTGATAATTGTAGCGGAAGTGGAGCCAAACCTGGAACTAGTCCAAAAACATGCCCAAGATGTAATGGTACAGGCCAATCCAGACAGTCCAGAAGAACTGCATTTGGTATGTTTACTCAAATAACAACATGTGAAAAATGTAGGGGTGAAGGTAGAATAATTGAAGATTACTGTCAGAAATGCAAAGGAACAGGTGTAGTACAGAGGACACGTAATATAGAGCTTAAAATTCCAAAAGGTGTGGAGGATGGTTCACAATTAAGACTTGCTGGAGAAGGAGAAGCTGGATCTTTTGGTGGAGGCACTGGTGACCTATACATTGTTATACATGTGAAAAAACACCCAAAATATGATAGAAGAGGTTCAAACCTTTACATGGTAAAAGAAATCTCCTTTCCTGAGGCTACCTTAGGTGGAAAAATAGATGTTGAAACAATTGATGGAAGTCTAGGAAGCCTAAAAATACCTGAAGGAACGCAAAATGGTGATGTATTAAGAATAAAAAACAAGGGAATGCCAGAACTTCATGGTAGAGGATTTGGTGATCTATATATTGAAATCAAAATTTATACCCCAAAGAGATTGAATAGAAAAAGTAAAAAATTATTAGAAGAATTAAAAGATGAATTAAAAAATACTGATTAATCTTTTTTACCAGCCTTTTTTTTATCATCTTTTACTTTGAAATCAGCATCTATTGTTTTATCATCACCAGATGGTTTACCTGACCATGATTCTTCTTGTTTCTTACTATCTGCTTCACTTGTTTTTTGTTGCTGCTGTTGATAACTTTGAGCAGCTTGCTGATATATTTGTGCGGATGCTTTTTGGAGTACTTTTGATAGTTCATCTGTTTTATTCTTTATCTTTTTTGTATCATCACCGGATAATGCTTCCCTAAGTTCTTTCAGACCTTTTTCTAGGCTTTCTTTATCTTCTTTTGTAAATTTATCTTTTAACTCTTCAAGTGTTTTCTGGGTTGTATGTACCATTGCATCTCCATTGTTTCTGATTTCTACCTTTTCCTTTCGTTTTTTATCTTCTTCTTCATGGGTTTCTGCTTCTTTCTTCATTTTAGTAATTTCTTCATCTGATAGTTTTGTAGAACCAGTAATTCTTATGCTCTGTTGTTTTCCAGTTCCCAAGTCCTTTGCTCCTACATTTAATATTCCATCTGCATCTATGTCAAAAGTTACTTCAATTTGAGGTATACCACGAGGTGCAGGAAGTATTCCATCCAAATGAAATCTGCCCAGACTTTTATTGTCTGTTGCCATTGGACGCTCCCCCTGCAGAACATTTATTTCTACACTTGTCTGATTATCTGCTGCAGTTGAAAAAATCTTGCTTTTTTTAGTTGGAACTGTAGTATTTCTATCAATTAATGCTGTTGACACTCCTCCTAATGTTTCAATACTTAGTGTTAAAGGTGTTACGTCAAGTAGAACAATATCTTTATCTATATCACCTGAAAGCACTCCACCTTGAATTGCTGCACCAACTGCCACACATTCCATTGGGTCAACATCACGTTTTGGAGGTTTCCCAAAGATTTCTTCAACCTTTTTTCTAACAAGTGGAATTCTAGTTGTACCACCAACAAGAACAATATGGTCAATGTCTGAGGGTTTTAGTTTTGCATCCTTTAATGCTTGTTTACAAGGTTGTTCGGTTTTTTCAACAAAAGGTGAGATGATTTCTTCAAGCTTTGCACGAGTAAGCTTTAATTCAAGATGTTTGGGTTCTTTATCTAAAACTGTTAAATATGGTAGATTTATATCTGTTTGAAGGGTGGATGATAGTTCGATTTTTGCATTCTCTGCAGCTTCATACAAACGTTGAAGAGCTTTTGGGTCATCTCTTAAATCAATATCATTCTTTTTTTCAAATTCCTTTGCAAAAAAGTCAACAAGTGCCTTATCCATATCTGAACCGCCAAGTTGAGTATCACCATTAGTAGATAAAACCTCAAAAACACCTTCTCCAACTTCCATAAGAGTTATATCAAAGGTTCCTCCACCAAAGTCATATACTGCTATCTTGTGATCACCTTCTTTATCAAGGCCATATGCAAGAGAGGCAGCGGTTGGTTCATTAATTATACGTTTAACATTAAGTCCAGCAATTTTTCCAGCATCTTTAGTAGCCTGGCGTTGATCATCATTAAAATATGCAGGAACAGTAATTACTGCATCATTAATTTTTTCACCTATATAATCCTCGGCATCTTTTTTTATTTTTTGAAGAATAAATGCACTTATCTGTTCAGGGCTGTAACTTTTTTCACGTAACTTTACCATTTCTCCGCGTCCCATCTTCCTTTTAATACGATGGATTGTACCTTCAGGATTTGTAACAGCTTGTCTTTTTGCTGCCTCACCAACCAACATTTCCCCATCTTTAGTAAATGCTACTACAGAAGGGAAAAATGGTTGTCCTTCTGCACTTTTAATTACAGTTGGTTTCCCTGCTTCCATAACTGCTACTTCAGAATTTGTAGTTCCTAGATCTATTCCAATTATTTTTCCCATACAAATTCACCTCATTATTATTTTTCTTTCTTTTTTGCTACAATTACTTGAGAAGGTCTCAGAAGCTTATTATCAATTGTATAACCCTTTTTTACCTCCTCAACTATTATTTCATCCTCACAATTATCTTTTTCAAGAGTTGTAACTGCATGATGAAGATTATGATCAAATTTTTTACCGATACAATCTATACATTTTACTTGTTCCTTTTCAAAGAATTTTTGAATATTATCTATCATTAATTTAAGTGCCCCTTTGGGATCTTTATCGTTATATGCTTTTTTCAATAATTCATTAAGATCAATAATTTCAGAGAGATACTTTTGTTTTATTTCATATTCTTTAAGTTTCAATTCTTTTTCTATTCTTTTTTGATAATTTTGAAAATCTGCAATACTTCTCAATAATAGTTCTTTATTTTCTTTTAACTCCTGTTTAAGTTGTTCTATTTCCTTTTTTAAATCTACATCTTTTTTTTCATTTGAATGTTTCTTTTTGCCTGTAGGTTTTGCAGATGTCATAGTATTTAAATATAAAAAATAAAAGAGAGAATGGATTACTCTAGTAGTCCATTCCGCCTGGTGGCATACCACCCATTCCACCTGGAGGCATACCGCCTGGTGGCATTGCTGGTGCTCCACCGCCCTTTGAAGCAATTACATCATCGATTCTTAGTATCATTGTTGCAGCTTCAGATGATGCCTCAATTTCCTGCATGCTTACTCTTAGTGGTTCAATTACATTGTTTTTCATCATGTCGTCTACTTTTCCAGCTATAACATTAATACCGGAAAATTTCTTACCTTTTTTATGAGCGCTTCTTACTTCAAGCATCATATCAATTGGATCAAGCCCAGCGTTTTCAGATAATGTTTTTGGAACAATTTCAATAGCGTTTGCAAATGCCTCAATCGCCATTTGTTCTCTACCACCAACAGAGGGCGCATAATCACGAAGTGCCATTGCAATAGCAGTTGCTGCAGCTCCTCCTCCAGCTGTCATTTTACCATCTTCAATTGCGACTTTAACAACTGATAGGGCATCATGAAGTCCACGTTCAAGCTCATCTATAACATGTTCTGTAGTTCCCCGAATAAGAATTGAGACTGCCTTTGGATTTTTACACTGAGTAACAAATGTCATTTTATCTTCACCGATTTTTTTCTCTTCTACAAGTCCTGCATTACCGAGATCTTTTGATGAAAGTCCCTCTAGATTTGCAATTATTTTTGCATTTGTTGCCTTAGCAAGTTTTTCCATATCACTTTTTTTAGCACGTCTAACTGAATAAATACCTTCTTTTGCTAGATAGTGTTGTGCGATATCATCAATTCCCTTTTGGCATATTAAAACGTTTGCTCCACTCTTTTTTACTAGACTTACCATCTTTTTAAGCATTCCCTCTTCTTCATTTAAAAACGCCTGTAATTGTGATGGATCCTGAATCTGGATTCTAGCATCTACCTCTGTTTTTTTAACTTCAAGAGCTGCATTTACAAGGGCGATTTTTGCATTTTTTACTTGTTTTGGCATTCCATCATGTACTCGTTCTTTATCAAGAATAATCCCTGTTATAATCTCAGTATTAGCCATACCGCCACCCTGCTTCTTTTGTATTTGTATGTTGTCAAGATCAACAAAGGTTTTTCCATCAATTTTTTCTGCAACTCTAGTTACAGCATCAACAACTACTTCAGCAAGTGTATCTTTTTCAGAACTAGCACCTTTACTAGCCATTGATGTCATTGCTATATTTTTCAGGGTTTTTTTATCACCAGGTTTGATGTCTATAGCTAATTTTTTAAGTATATCTTTTGCTCTTTCTGCTGCAAGTTTATATCCACCACATATAACTGTTGGATGGATATTTTGATCAAGTAGTTCTCCTGCGTATTTTAGAAGTTCACCAGTCAGGACTACTGCACTTGTGGTTCCATCACCACACTCTTCGTCCTGTGATTTTGCAACTTCAACTATCATTTTTGCAGCTGGATGTTCTACATCTATTTCTTTTAATATTGTTGCTCCATCATTTGTTACTACTACATCTCCCATTGAGTCAACAAGCATCTTATCCATGCCTTTTGGACCCAGAGTTGATTTAACAGCGTCAGATATTGCTCTAGCAGCCATTATATTGTTTGATTGGGCACCTTTTCCTTTTTCTCTTTTTGTTCCTTCTTTTAATATGATTATTGGTTGTTGTCCAGTCATCATAATTTTCTCTTACCTCCTATAAAATATGTCTTAGAACAATTCCGGCTATATAATCACTTCTATATAAATCTTTTCCTTTTCGCAGTAATTTCTAAGTTTAAAAAATGAAAAGGAATGAAGTTCCAACAGTAAGAAATTAAGCAAAAATACTATACTACTTTTGGCCTATTATCATTTATAAATCTGGGAGTGAATATATATTCACCATTAAAAACTGGATTTTCAACTAAGAAATATCATTTTGCTCTATTGCTGGGTTCCAGTCAATATTTATCCAAGGTATCAAAGTTCTAAAACCAAAAATTATTTTTGGAAAAATTCTAGCTCTATTCCAATAATTCCCGTTCCAATAATTTATAGGGCTATTAACAATAAAAGCATTAATTCTATTATCTTGAAAATTATTGTATTCGATTTCAATATTTGCTGCATCAAAAATGAGAATTGCAATTCCTAGATTTGATGTAAATTCATTATTTAAAATATAATCATGTGCACATCTTTGAAGCATAACTCCCTTTTTTGTATTTTGGGAAATTAAATTATTAGATATAACATTATCAAATGATTCTATTAAATAAATTCCCCTTTCATTATTTAAAATATGATTATAAGTAATCTGACAATCATTAACACCAGATAAAAATATACCATCAAATACTCCCTGAATTTTAAATTTACTTAATGTGACTCCATTTACTTCAATTAATATTACAGGTTTTCCTTCAATTTCATCTATTCCAATGATATTTGAGTCTTCGCTCCCAATTATATCTAGCTTTTTATTTATCAATATATTTTCATTATATATTCCATCATATACTATTATTGTATCGTCTGTTGTTGCATTGTCAATAGCATCTTGAATTTTTGTATAATCTGCTCCACCATCATCATCAACATAAATTATTGACTTAAGAGTTTCATTATTTGAGGTATTGCAAATATTTTCGGTATTATTAATAGAGAGAACGGATGGTAAAAATAAGATTATAATCAATTGTAAAACTATAAGAATAATTAAAATTTTTTTCATTTAAATTCACCTGGAATATTATTATAACTAGAAATAAATTATATAAATATTTCTTAACAAATTTTGAACAAATTAACTAAAAGGTTTAAAAACTAATTATTTTGTTCTAATTATCAATTTTAAAAAAATTATCTTTTTAACATCAATCTAAAAATTTATTCAATATGTTAAAAAGATAGTAATGATATTTAGAAGAGAATGATTAGTGGTTATTTAAAAAGTATGGAGAATTGGGATAAACCATCTAAATATTGGCCAATTTTGACTTTATTTTGGATTGTAATGTTTCTTTTTTATATATGGTCAAAAAACATTTTTGTTTTTTATGGCGCAATTGTAGGGACCATATCATACTTAACTGGTGTTTATATTCGTAACTACTATCGAAAAAAGAAGGAAAAAATAATGTAGAAATGGGTTGTAGGAGATTTATTTTTGAGGATCGATATGTTAATTACTTTTATAGGCGAGGAAAGGAATTAACAAAAAGTAATAAATATTTTTTTTATACTTTTTATCTCTTACAACCCCTTAATTACTATAAAGACATTGTTTTAATTTATAGTCTGTGATATTAAAAAACCATATTTTTAGCAGATTTGATAAAAATAAGTTATATTTTTGTCTTAAAGAAATTAATTTTAATTGAAAATCATTATAGCAGGGGGGGTTTAGATTATTAGGGAGGAAGGAAAGGATGAAAAAGTAGGATTATCCTAAAAATTCATTCTTACTTCCGTCTAAACCCCCAAATTGTTCTAAATATTTTACTATAATTTATAATTTTTGTTAATAAATATTGTTAAATATAACTTTTTTATTAATAAATATTATACATCTTTTACAGAATAGGTCTTGATCCGTACTATTGTATTTGGCACCAACTTACACATTTTAATAGGAGAAATCCAGGGGAAATCCTATATAGAAAGACTGAAAATTAAGATACACAAAAATATTAATCATTGATACCAAAATTGACACAAATATAAGTTTAAATTGTACAATGAATATAAATTATATGATTATTTACTAAAGGTGGGGGTTAAAAGAGATTAAAAGAAAATGTATTATAAATTTTAATTTATATGCAATTCCTTTTCCTAATAACTTATTTAAAATTTATTAATCTTGTTTTCTTCCTTTCCAAAAAAATCTCTATAACCTCCCACCTTCATTAAAGGAAAATATTAAAATTTATATTCCACAAAAATCAGTTTTTTTAGAATATTAATAATTGAAAAAAATTCATATCAATGGTTTCTTCCTAAGCCAACCAAGATCACTTATGTATAAATCTCTAATATCCGTTAGTCCAAATTTTAACATTGCAAGACGTTCAAGTCCAAGCCCCCAAGCAAGAACCGAGCTTTTTATACCAATAGGCTCAGTAACCTCTGGCCTAAAGATACCACTTCCCCCTAGCTCCATCCATTTATTATTCCAAAAAACCTCTACCTCCATACTTGGTTCAGTATAAGGAAAATATCCTGGCCTGAAACGTATCTTTTCAAAACCCATTCTATTGTAAAATTCCTTTAAAATACCAATTAATTGTCTGAAATTACTATCTTTTTCATGGATTATACCTTCAATTTGATAAAATTCTGGCAGATGCGTTGTATCAATATTTTCTTTTCTAAAAACACGACCAATTGAAAAAACTTTAGAAGGAGGCTTTGGATTATTGTATAAATACCGAATTGTATTTACTGTTGTATGTGTTCTTAAAAGAGCTCTTTCGCCTTCTGTTTTTGAGAATTTATAACCCCAACCAGTTGAGGAAGTAATTCCTCCATCTTCATGAACCTTAGATATTATCTCAACAAGTTTATTTTCTTTTATTTTTATCTTTGAAGGAGTTTTACAATATAAAGTATCTTGCATTTCACGAGCAGGATGATCTTGAGGAATGAACAACATGTCCATATTCCAAAAACAAGATTCAACAAAATCACCTTGGATTTCTTCAAAACCCATCTCTAAAAAGATTTGTCTAATTCTTGCTATAAGATCAACTAATGGATGAGGTTTTCCACCATAAAAAGCTGGTGCAAATGCGTTTATGTCATAAGGTCTTATTGTCTTATTTTTCCATTTACCTGTTTTAATTATATTTGATGTAATTTGAGATATCTCATCCTTTAGCTCTATTCCTTTTTCGATAATTTTTTTTCCATTTTCAGTTAAAATAATTGTACTGGTTATTACCTGCTTTTCTTTTATTACATTTTTTCTTGATAGTAAGAGTTTTATCTTTTTTTTATCAAGTTCAATATCAGGTTTTTTACTTAATTCGTACAATATTTTTTCATCTTCAGTAACTTGGTTTTTTGCTTTTTTCCCGTCATTAGTTATTTCAAAAATTGTATCCTTTTCCTTTTTGATTGTTGCCCAACCTTTTCTTTTTAACCAACCAATTGCAATTGGTATATCCTGCTTGTTTAAAACAGTAGAAAAATCTTTTAAATTAGCTTTTCCACCTTTTTTTAAAATAAGTTGTAGTGCTTTTTTTTCAGGAAAACCATTTTTCAGAAACTGTACTCCTTCTTTACCAATAGAGTATACAGTTTTTATGTGATCTTCAATTTTAATAAGTTTCTTTGACTGCAACCAAGAGGATGCATTCATCACCTCGACTTCTTGATTAAAATCACCATTTTTAAAAATATCTTCTGGAGATGCCTTACCTTTTAATTTATTTAAGGTTAGAATAACTTTTTTTTCATTTTGCGAAAGTTCATTTATTGTTTTATTTATATCCATGCAACTCTGAAATCAATTAATTATGTAATAATCTTTCTCAATTATTTTAAAAAATAGAAAACATATAATCAAGGGTATTTACAAGATGTTTTAATCATTCAAGAGTGAGTCAACTGGTAAAGGAGCTGCCCAATCAGGGCTATAGAGGATTAGGTTAGGATCTCCATAAATACATTGGACCGTGGTAGAATCCTGAATCGATGAAGATCCATACATTGATGTTTGATCGCCTGTGGTAAAATCTCGATGGTGAAGCCAAACATATTTTGAATACGCCTCACCTATGGATTTTCCATTAATCATTGCATCTATAAAGAAACAATCATTTTTAAGTTCCTCCTGGGCGGATAATCCAGAACCTGCATTACCATACCATAATACTGCTCCATGATCTAGATAAACTAGCGGGCCACTATATTGTCCAGTCGAACAAGATGAATAAAAAATTGCATTACTCATAAGATTATCTAAAAGCTGATCCACCCATTTGTAATGAATGAAATCATACAGATTTGGTGATTGAGGATTATACCATCTAAAACCATCATCTCTAGCTGTTTCCCAGTCATCATACATATAACCCCTCCAAGCATCAGGCCATATTTGGTCAGGATAACTGCAATTCTCAGTTTGAACATATTGAGCAGAAATACCACTTCCACCAGTTCCATGACCTAAATAAAACATAATGCTTGCGCCCTCATTCAATCGTTTTAAATGTGCATCCCAAAGACAATGGCCATCATATATTCTTTCAAAAGACATAAATACATTTTTAATAACTCTACTTGACTCAACTCTTTGTTGATCACCATCATTTGTTGTCCAGGATTCACCATCAGGAAAATTCATAAATTGAGTAGATGTAACATCACGATTTGGATTTGCATAGATAATCGCAGGATATAAAATATTTCTAACAATGATATTTGAGGTATATGAAGGTGTTTCACCAGGTATATGACCAGAATATGAATTATTACCCATCATAACTGAATGAATCTCTAATCGTATATCCTTTCGTGGAGCTACAAAAACAAATGCTTCTTTACCCGGAAGATCAAGACCATAACTATCAATCCAATTATATATACCATTATACATATTTTCATTCCAATATCTATCTATATCCATACCAAGTGGTGGGAGTTTTCCTAGATTACCCCTAGTAAAAAAGTACTTGATAAGCTCAATTAAAAGTTTAAGATTGCTGAATTTGGTAAAAGGTTCATCGTGGTTTGGTAGATGACCTGGAGCACGATTTCCATGATAATAATCTCCTTCCCATAATCTCCAAGAATCTATTCTATTTGCCCAACTACAAGGACCAGGATCTCTTGTTGCAGGTAGTATAATTAAAGATTTTTTTATTAAATCAATAATTTCATTTATAAAATCGTTTCTAAAAATAATATTTTGAAGTCTGGATGATACTGTTTTCTTAGCAGATTCACCTATACGAAGAACAGGTGATCCATGATATGCAGCAAGCATTGCAGAGGGAGCATAAAACCCATCTCCTGTTTTTAAAGAGGTTATTGTAATATAATTTTCAGAAGAAGAATAATTCTTAATATGGTTTATAATTTCTTGATAAGATTTTAAATCTGCTTCAAGAGTTGGTAGATCATTTTTAACATTATTACCTATTTTATTATTTTCGACAAATATCACTTTTCCAATATTCAGTGTTTCAAATACATTTTGTGTCTCTGCAGGAACATCATCCTCTTTAACATATAGCAAAGGAACATGTTCTTGTGATGCAATTACAGCTGCATTTGTAGCAGATATTGCTGCATTAACACGTTTTTGATTTAACTTTCTAATTTCCCCTGAAATAATATATTTTATACTTGATGATCCCTTTGCATTTTTTGGTACAACTATTGCCTCCCAAGATCCTTTCTCAGGGTGAAGGACCTCAGCTTTAAACTCTGTATGCGGCGCCGGGTTCCAATCTCTCCATGGGTCGCATGGAGTTGAGGAATCCTCATCATCAATTCCATGCCATTCGTGAATAGAATTAATTGGCCCTCCATTCCAATAAGGAATATCCGGCGCACGTATATTTCCTTGGGGATCAATCAGAAATACAACAAGATCTGAAGGTTCAGTAGTAGTAATTTTGACATTTAAAACTGAATCAGGATCATCAACTTTTATCTTATAACGATGACATTCATATTTTGTAATTATAAAATCCCATTCACCAAGTGGGGCTTTAACACCAGCTGCCCATATCCCAGGTATAGTAATAGGATAATAAATGTCATATCTTGGTACATTCGAACTTCTAGGCCACCAATCACTTGCCAATGTCATAAATTTAGGATAAAGTTGTATTAGAGATGGATATATATGAAACATGTCATCACCAGGTATTGATGGTCCATAAATTGAAACATTTATAGCACCCCATTTTTTTGATAAAAATATAGGACATAGATAGGATCCGCCCATTTTTTTTAATTTAAAACTTTGGTTTGGTATTGTTTGAATTTTTGAATTCCTTATTAGTGTTTTAGTTTCTGATAAAACCTCTGTTATAGTATCCTTATAATTACTACCGTCAATAGCAACAACTGCTAAATCTGATGAATCCCAATTTTGTGTTGCTATTTCAGCTGCTGCTTTTATTGGGTCAACTGGAACAGTATATTGTACTGCAGTTTTTCCAAAATTATTAAGATACGTATTCCAATCTTCCAATAGATAACCGGTGGTATCATCAACGGTTCCGAACCAATTTGTTGTTGTCAAATCACCTGTATAAACAATAGGTGAAATATGTCTTTCTCCGTTTTCAACAAAGTTACATGCTGGGATTGCTGCAAGATATCCATATTCATCTCTATTGCTATCTTGATCGTTTATAATTGTGAAGGTTTGTGCAATAGGGCTTATTTGTGGTTGTGGAATCGGGGAGGGTGGATCTGGAACTGACGATGCTAAATTAAGATGTAACTTGTAGGCACCAGAACCATACGTGAAATATTCCCAATCTGTTGGTTGTTGGATATCTTTATAGCCTGGAAATATCTTGATTTTTATCCGCCATTCACCTGAAGTGTCCATTGGATAAAAAATCTCATCATCATAATAATAATTTTCTGAATGTACCATTGTACCATTAGGTTTATAAAGATAAATATCAAAATCTGATTTTAAAGCATATTTTTCTACTTGTAATATAAAATGTATGTTTTGTCCCTCATTAATATTGAATTTGTACCAATCCTCTTCATCATTCCTATCAAGATAACCATCATAACTTCCAAAAGATATTGATGTTGCAGATGTAAAGCTATCTCCTGCATCTGTGCCAGAATTTGCATCGTTCTGTCCAGATAAAATCACATTAAAGGAATATTGCCCTATACCAGATCCACTTATGTAGTGTATTCTAAGATACCAATAAGATGTTTTATCTGACTCAAATGTTATTGATTCAGTTGCACTACCTGAATTTTTTGATGTTGCTCTTTCATTTTCGTTTTTATCCCAAAGACCAATATTATAATTATGTCCATTTGGAGGAGTCATAGTAATTATGATATCCTGACCACTACATACTGAAAACAAATACCAATCTTCATTATCATCTGAACTAAGTTTTCCGGTTCTTCCACGACCTGGCCAGTTATCAATTATTTCGCCAGGGTATATAGGTAGAGAATCTTCAATTATATTTCCGGTATCCTTTTTATAACCAGCATCATCATAGTCATCACTATTAATTAAAGGACAGGGATTTTTCAAATAATAAGTTTTATCCAAACAAAAATTATCAAAATTTTCATAATTCAGATTTATTATAGCATTATCTCCAACAATTTCTAATTGATGATTTTTTATATTCATAAATGATTCTGAATTTATTGTGGTTAAAGGAAATAAGAACATAATAAATACGACCAGAGTTTTATTTAACAAAATCCTCTGTTTATCCACTTTTTATACACCTCCTCCAATATTTTCATCTGATATACATTATTTAAATGTTACTTGCAAAGTTACGAAAAATGCTGATGTCAGTTAAATATTAGATTTAAAAAATATTTTTAATCATACAATTTTAAATAATTATTATGAAAAATTGAAATACTAGATTCATGATTATATGTAATCAAAGAGGGGACAATCTCTGAAAGAAGAAGATAAACAAAAGTTCCTTGAAGACTTCAAAAAAGCAGAAATTGCAATAAAACTAGATATGTGGTATTTTGCATTAGAACAGGTATCAATTTGGGATGAATTAATTAATGAAATGTCAATGATTGCACAAATGAAAATGGGCCCTATGAAAACCGTAGATGAATAGGAGGAAACTTATAATGAACGATGATGATAAAAAGGAATTTATTGAAGAATTTAAAAAAGGTGATGGTGCAAAAAGGCTTGATATGTGGGATTATGCTTTGGCTCAACAAGTTTTGTGGGAAAATATTATCACTGAAATGCAAAATATTGCAAAAAAGCAAAATGTTGACAAAAAATTAGAAAAATTGATGGACGATGAAATGAAGGATCTTAAGTAGTAAGATATTTGTATATTGTCTGCTATGATATCTTGAAAATGAGATTTTAACAGTTAATGGTTCAGACCAGCTAGTTTCAACACCTAGTTCATCTTTTGATTTTACCTTTACATTATATGAACCTAGTTCAGTCCATTTATGACTTTCTTCAACTATTTCTCCAGATTCAACTGGTCCAATCCAATCAGTTATTTCCTCATCACCCCAATCTAATTTATAATATACCTTATCATCATCAGGATCAGTTGTTGATACCTTGTAAATATATTTTAAGAATGGTAAACCATTTGAGGGGCCATTTGGTTTATCAGGTCTATCTGGAGCGGTATTACCACTTGCCACTAAAATATTTATAGATGGATCACCAAACAAGTTTGTTTGATAATAGCACCATCTTATCATCGATCTATTAATAATTGGGATATTATCTTCTTTTGAATCATGGTTTGCTCTGCCTAATTCTGGCATATCTTCACCAAATATTGCGTCCCAAAACTGTCTTTGGAATCGCTGTGAATCACCATCAGTACTATAAGACCAGAAAAAGCCATATCTTGCATTCCAAATTCCAGCAAAGGCTCCATAGTTAGTTTTAACTGTGAAATGCTCTGCAATACAATCCCCTTGATCAAATTCTCCGGCCATGCAACCTTGAGAATATACAAAGCAAAGATTCTCATTTGTTAGCAAATCAACGTCATAATTAATAAGCTTCATATTATAATCATTTGAAGAGTGTCCAGCATGATTTATAAAATGAACGCCATTTTCTATCATACTTATCATTTCTGAAGGTGGCCAATAGTGACCAGGATAATCCCTATCATAGAGAGTAATTATGTTATATTCACTAGCATTTATTCCAACTGTTGTATAGCCATCTGCAGATGAGTAGTTTATAAGCTGATCCATGTAGTTACCACCCCAAGTAGCAATTCCATAATCTCCCATATATTCACCAGCAAAACAAGCATTAGAAAGATATCCATCATCAGGGTTTCTAGATAGATAAGATATTGTTTTTGTTACGAATTTGCTCACTTCAGACGTGTCACCAACACAAGCTCTTCCGACGAATACATCTGCAAAAAGGTCAACATCACCACCACCTTCGCCATCTGTTGGTTCTCCCCATTTATCGTCACCATCATAATTATAAGGTCCATTTAAACAAGCATAATATAAATCTGAAGGCATATAGTCTTCATATGGATCGGTTTCTTCATCTAAACCATAAACCCATAAAATAGGCGCTGGAATAACATTGCTATCTCCACCAATAAGGACATAATCAATGCTCCAATTGATGTAAGCATCTCTGATATAATTTCTAATGTCCTCTAAATCAGAACTACCAATATCAGATAGTGTTTTTATAATTGTAGGTGTACCACTTAAATCGTGAGTTTCTTTTAAAGAATTAAAACCATCTTTAAAAGAATCACTAGTAATTATTAAAAGTTCATAATCATCTGTAGAGCTTTTAGATTTTTCATTATAATCTATTGCAACTTCAGGATTGTCTACTTTTTTTATAACTTCATTTCTATCTTTTTCAAGACCTCTGAATAAATCATTTGCTCTATCATCATTAATCAATTCGATATTTACCTTAATATTTTCGTAATAAAAAAGTTCACCAGTTGAGGGATTATATTGTATGGGGTGTAACAGAAGGACTAGAATTTTATAGCCTCTAAAATTGTATTCTCCAACTTTAGTATACAAATCTCCGGGGTAAAATTCATTTGAATTATAGATTTTTTCATCTGGAACAGGAATTGAATCTATAGATACATTTGAAATTGGGATTGGTTTTCCCATTGGTTCTATTAAAAATCCAGATCCAAGGTTTTGTTTATAACTTGTAATTATTTGGATATTATGTGTTTTTAATTTAGGTGGTAACAAAATATATACACCCTTTGATGGTAATAGTGGTTCTCCAGGATTTCCAGCGGGCATACAAGAATCAAGAGTTATTCTATCGTAAAATGTTCCAGCGATTTCAACAGATTGAATATTTGGACTTTCAAAGAGATAAGATAGTTCTAATTCATCTTCAGAACCGGTTGTATAAGCTAGTGATAATGTTGAAAAAGAAATCATAATTAAGAATAGTCCAATAATTATCGTTTGCCATTTTTTATTATTTAATACATATCGTTTTGCCACAAAATTACCCCATTTCTCATATATAGTTCTTTATTTATAAATTATTTCATCAAATTTGAAATTAATTAATTTTTATAGGTAGGATAAAAAGTATTTTAACTTATAATGTTTAAAAAAAAATAAAAAACCGTACATATATGGCGAAAAATTAATCTATTAAGATATAATATATTTATTATATATAGAAGGAGGTGAATAATGAAAAAAATATTGTATATAGCAATTGTAAGTATTCTAGTTTTAAGTGGAATTCAGGTATCTGCCTTAAATAGAATAGATAAAAATGATTCAGTTGTAATGAATAAAGATTTCATATTTCCCCCACCAAAGATAACTAGCAAAGAAGATTATTTAATCATATCATTAGACGATAATTCTAAAATATTGAGAGACCCAGGAAAACCAGAAATGCCTATGGTAACCTATACTTTTGAGTTACCTTTTGGAGCTAAAAATGTTGAAATAATCTATAATCCATCTGATGAATATGATATAGATATTAAAGGGAAAATAAAACCAACACCACCTGCGGTTTCATCGATATCTTGTGAACAAGCATCATTTGAGTTGATAGAAAATTCTGATGTATATTCTAGTACTAATAGATACCCTGATACTTGGTTTGATTCAAAAGTAACTTGTGGGTTAAACATAGAAGGTGAATTAAAAACTCATGTTACAATATACCAATTTCCAGTTCAGTACTCACCAAATAACAACAAAATATATTATATAACAGATGCCGAGGTAAGAGTTACATATGATTCACCAGTTAAACAAATGTCATTTGAAGATGAATATGATATGTTAATTATTGCACCAAGGATATTTTCTGCAGGCCTTAATAAGTTAGTTAAGCATAAAGATACAAACAATGTAAAGACTTTATTAAAAACAACAAATGAGATTTATAAAGAACAAACAGGAATTGATAAACCAGAACAGATTAAAAAATTCATACAATTTGCAAAAGAAAGCTATAATATTTCATATGTTCTTCTTGTAGGTGGTCTAAAGAGATACATTTATGCAAAGGATAGAGATGATAAAAATCAAGGAACAAAAGCTTGGCATGTTCCAGTAAGATATACAAATATTGTTAAAACCGGGTTACATGATGATGGATGCATTAGCGATCTATATTATGCGGACCTCTATAAAGATGGGGGAGAATTTGAAAATTGGGATAGCAACGGAGATGGAACACTTGCTCAATGGGGTTCAGATGTTTTAGACCTAAGACCCGATGTTATAGTAAGCAGGTTACCTTGTAGAAATATTCTTGAGTTAAACATTGTTGTAAATAAAATAATTAAATACGAAACTTCAACACCAGTAAGTGAGGATTGGTACAAAAGAATGGTTGGAATAGCTGGTTTAAATTTTGATTTCTATCTTGGACAACCAGACGCAGAATACCTTGCGAATTTAAGTTTTGATTATATGCTACCCTTAATAGACGAGGAAGTTAGAATTTTTGCTTCAAATAACAATACAGGTGGCCCTATTCCTGTCACAAAAGATATTGTAAAAGCCTTCAAAAATGGTGCACGTTTCATTTACATGCCAGGGCATGGTTCTCCTTTATCATGGTCTTGCCATCCAGTGGAAGGAACATCTACATGGATGGAAGGAATCAGGGCACATGACTTTTGGAAATTCTTTAATTCCAAAGAACTACCTATAGTTGTTGTTGGTGGCTGTCACTGTGCACAATTTAATATTACATTCCTAAATACCTTAAGATCTCGTGATTTAAATGATAATCATTGGTATTGGACAGGCGGTCTTCCAGGGGCCTCATGTTTAAACTGGAGAATGGTTCTTATACCATGGGGAGGTGCCATTGCAAGCATTGGAGGAACAGGTCTTACAACAAGTTATACTAGTTCCCCAAACACCTTAAATTCTGAACTTGCTACAAATACTTTTTATATGATTGGACAAGAAGGAGCAGGTACCTTTGGGGAGGCATTCACTGGTTCACAGTTAAAGTTCTTAGATGATCATCCTATTAGCAATATACTTGAAGGACATGCATTTACAATATGGCATGCATTTGGCGATCCAAGCCTAAAACTAGCATAAAATTTTTAAATCTCTTTTTTTTTCTTTCAATATAATAAACTATAATATCTTTTTTTAATTTACATTTGAAGTGGTTTAGTGAGCAATAAATCTTTTCAACGTTTTTGGGAAATAGACCTTTTACGTGGTATTGCTGTTACAATGATGATAGTATTTCATTTATTATTTGACCTTGATTATTTTAATATATATAATCTAAATCTGTATTCTGGATATTTCTTAATTTATGTTCATCTTATTGGTACATTTTTTTTCTTGTTAATCGGTATATCACTTACTCTTAGTTATTCAAGAGCAAAAGAAAGTTTAACGGAAAAATATTTAAAATTTAAATTTTTAAAAAGGGGTTTGAAAATATTTGGATTAGGTTTGTTGATTACAATTATTACCTTTATTTATTTAGATGAAGGCTATGTTATATTTGGTGTTCTTCATTGTATAGGTTTATCAATTATTTTATCTTATCCTTTTATAACCTATAGATATTTAAATGTTCTAGTTGGTTTTGTTTTAATATCAGTTGGATTAATTATAAAGAATTATTCATTTAATTTTCAATTTCTGGTTTGGTTAGGATTTAAACCAACTCAATTTTATACAATAGATTATTTTCCTCTTTTACCATGGTTTGGTGTAATTTTAATTGGAATATTTTTGGGCAATATACTATATCCAAAACATAGTAGAACCTTTAAATTAAAGGATGTTTCTGGGTTAAAAATTATAAGATTTTTTAGATTTTTAGGGCAACATGCATTAATAATTTATTTTATTCACCAACCAATTCTTCTATCATTAACATATATCATCAAAAATATATTATAATGCAAAATATAAATAAAAAGAAAGAAAAGTAGGTTTACTAGATAGACATGTATTTTACTATAGTCCAAGGAAATATCTAAGAATTGGAAATAAATTTGGAAATCTTTGGAATATAAGTTCTAGTATATGATTATCAATTGATCTAGCTCTACTTATTCTTATTTCAAATTCTCCAACATCGCTTGTAGCACCTGTTGCATCAATTGCCTTTACCTTTATTTTGTAAAAGCCAATCTTTGACCATGTGTGCTCAAATATTTGCTCTTCACCAGATGGAAACGGCCCTTCAGCTCCACTGCCAGCATTTCCCCAGAAAACATCATAGTACACATCTTGATCATCTGGGTCTGTCGTTACTATAGTAAACTCTATAGGTATCCCTACTTTCCCAGATGAAGGCCCAGATATAGTTGGTATGTCTGGTGGTGTGTTTTCAACTATTGGAAACACCATTACATCAGACCATTTGCTTATGCTACCCCATTCATCTTTTGCTCTAACCTTTATATCATATTCTCCTAATTCAATCCAAGAATGTAAAGCTGATCCCATTTCTCCTGAGTTGAATGGCCCTTCCCAATCACTATATTCACCATCTCCCCAATCAAATAGATAATATAGCTGGTCTCCCTCTGGATCAGTAGTACTTGCAAAGAATTCACATTCTTCTTCTGGAACGCCATGATCTCTTCCAGTAGGAGGATCAGGTCTTTCTGGTGCCTGACTTGGATGGGAAGTTTTGATTTTTTGTGCAGGATCACCAAACAACAGACAGGCTTGTATAGTTCCTCTCCAGCTACCAGGTGCATCATTATAAGTCCAATCAATTGTAGGAGCCATAGTGTCTTTAGACCATGCCATTGCCTTACCAAGTCTCCAGTTGTCAAAATCCATAGAATTATTTTCAATATCAAAGAAATAATCCCAGAAAAGTTTCATCTGTAAGGCACTTGATGAGTTGGTATCAGATAATGATCCCCACCCATAACTTGTGTGATATACACAAGCAAAAGCAAGTTCTGTATCAGAATGGAAAAGCATAGAGTGTAAGACGCCATCGTCAGTTGGGTAAAAATCACCGCAATGACAACCAAAATCAATAATGAAAAATGGTTTTGTGTTATGATAATTAGACTCCCAACTACTTGACGAAACATCTAAGGACATATCAGAGTTTGCATGAGCAACGCCACTTATTAGTGTTACACGATCTTCATTTATTGCATTTCTAAATTCAGATACCGCTTGAGATTGACTACCTCCCTGCCAACCCTCATTTGGTTGTTCCGCAGTCCATTTTACCGAGAGGTCATAAAGGTTCTCAGGGTTATTTTGATTCCAAGTTTCAAAACCAAATCGAAATCCAAGCCAATCAGGGTAAGAACCATGATTACCTGGATCTGGACCAAGCCAATTATCAGTTCCTTTGATCGCACTGAAATCAATAAAGTCATCACCTTCACAAGGCCAGCCTAAAGCACCTCCGTAAAATGCTGCATTATCTAAATAATCTTCATATAGACTATCAGCATAGTAAAAGCTCTTTGTCATCCAATTTGATACATCTTGTGGTTCATCACATGTTAGACGTCCTACAAAAATTTCTGAATAAAGATCAAAACCATCATCCCCCTCCTCACCCCAAGTGGAATCACCATCTTCGTTGAAAGTATTATCAAGATTACTATAATAAATATCAGCTTCTACATTCGATTCATAATCATAGCTCATTTGTCTAGCAGGTATCCATTCACCATCACCACCAATAAGAATGTATTGTGTACCCCAATCCTGATAAGCGTCTCTACAGAACTCGCGAATCCTTGCCTGAAGGTCATCAACAGGTTCTGAACCAAAATAATCATGACATCCATCAATCTGTTGTTCAGTAACTAATGCACAATTAAAGCCATCATCCATACTATATTTATCCATCAAGCTTTCCCAGTTATATGGTATTGTATCACTAGTATCCCAATAATCCAGACCACCATCCTCAGTTGTAATAATCACATATTCATAATTATCCTCAGGGCCACATAATCCACCATCGTAACCAAAAACTGGGATCTCAGATGTATACATATCCCTAACTTCTGAATTAGACACAAGTTTCTCAACCCAAGCTTCATCTTCTGCATTATTCCTAAAAAATGGATTTGGGTCAGCATCTTTTAGTTCGATGTTCAATGTTATATAAGGGTAATGAAATAATTTACCTTTAACAGGATTATATTGGATAGCATTAATTGTAATATCAAAAATTGTATATCCATGGGAATAACCAACGTGATAATTTTTAATTATACCACCTGGATATAGAGCATTTGTAGAATAAATCTCATTATCAAATGTTAACTTATTTGGGGAATCTCCAGTGGGAACAGGTTCTTGATAAGGAAATACTGGTTTTCCTTTTAAATCATAACCATCAAGATTTATTTCAACCTTAGATCCATCAACTATTACATTAGATACCGTTTTCATTGGTGGAAGCAAAAGAGTAAAAACTTGATTAGGTAACATTGGCGCTCCATTTGAATTTCCAACACCAATACCGCAAGGTGTTTCAATTACGCTATATTCTACATTTTCCACTATTGTTTTAACAATTTTTGGCTCTGGTAAAGAAAAAGAATAACTTAAAAATTCAATATCATTATTTTTTTCTGAAAATCCAAGTGTTGCAACAAATGATGTCGTTATTAATAACGCGCATATAGAGATACTA
>SMTZ1_10001666_pt1 | contig 22413 bp, 23 predicted proteins | sample DeeMarSWOR136_30_FD_25667 | JGI IMG/M metagenome (IMG submission 25667) | reverse complement strand
TATCAGCCTCGGCAACCGTTTTTTCAGCAAGTTTGGTAAGCGATGAGAGATGCTCCTCACGCTGGATGAGTATATCCCGCTGGCTAATAAGCTCGTTAATATAAGATGTTACCTGAGCCTCATCTAGCCCATTTTTAACTCTCCTAAACTCACCCCCCCCCAATCCAATGATAGCACCCTTAGCACCGTTATCTGCCATGGCTACCCTCCACTCTATGCTATAATTAACTGTAACTCATGCAAGCAGAAGCGTAAATAGCTAGGAAGTAGTATATAAGATAGACTTTAGTCCTAATACGGATGAACTAGTGGGCGTTTGACAGATTCTCCCTTCCTCATTGACGAGGCTTTCTCGCTGTTGTATGATGCAGGTAACTGTCGGCAAGGAAAAATTCTCAACGTAGTTTGGGTCCATGGTCAGAGGCTATCGCTGTCCACTGATAGAAGAAATAGACACAGAATTGTCACCACTTGACGCCTTTGAACTCTTCAAGGACAGGCAGTTCAGTTTCTTTATAGATAGTGGAATGGATCCTAACAAACTAGGACGCTATTCTTTTATCGGCAGTGACCCTTTCATAGTGATTAACACTCACGGCAGTGAGAGTGTTCTTACCCGAGGTGCTGAAAAGAGCAGCCTAAGTGGCAATCCCTTTGATATAGTGAATCATTTCTTAGAAGTCTATCGTCTAGACTCTTGTTCCTCACCAGTACCGTTCATTGGCGGCGCGGTAGGTTATTTCAGCTACGACCTTTGTCATTTTATTGAGCGGTTGCCTAGTACTGCTGTAGATGACCTAAAACTACCTGAGTGCTATCTTGGCTTCTATGACCTGGTTTTAGCGTTTGATAACCTTCAAGGTAAGGCTTATGTCATCTCCACAGGTTTTCCTGAATTGAGAGAGACCGAAAGAATGGAGAGGGCTAGCAAGCGTTTAAAGGAAGTGAAAGATAAGCTGGCTGATGCGTCAAGTTCTGGCACAGAGGTACCGTTTATGTCTACATCTTTTCCTATGGAGCAGGTGACCCTTAAAGGGGGTTTTACTCATAAAGAATATGTCGATGCAGTCGAGAAAGCCCGGCAGTACATTATCGCTGGTGATATTTTTGAGGTGAATCTCTCCCAGCGTTTTGAAGCTGAGCTTTCTATTACTCCTTACGAACTATATAAGCGGTTACGGCATATAAATCCGGCACCCTTTGCCTGCTATCTCAACTTTGATGAGGTCACAGTGGTAAGCGCCTCGCCAGAGAGATTTCTCCGTGTTCGGGGGGATTGGGTAGAAACACGACCCATCAAGGGCACTCGCCGTCGGGGGAAGACCCCGGAGGAAGATAAAGTACTGTCTAACGAGCTGCTAAGTAGTGTGAAGGACCGAGCTGAGAATATCATGATTGTTGACCTGGAGAGAAATGATCTGGGTCGCGTATGTCGTTTTGGCACAGTCAAGGTGACTGAATTAACTATACTGGAGATGTTTCCTACGGTCTTCCATCTTACCTCTACAGTGGAGGGAAGGCTCATAGAGGGCAAGAACTGTATTGATTTGCTCAAGGCTACTTTTCCTGGCGGTTCCATAACCGGGGCACCTAAGGTACGCGCTATGGAGATTATAGATGAATTAGAGCCGACAAAGAGGAGTGTATATACTGGAAATATCGGCTATTTGAGCTTTAATGGTGACATTGACCTTAACATCGCTATCCGTACTTTTCTGGTCAAAGGAAGAAAGGCTTATTTCCAAGTAGGTGGTGCCGTTGTTTATGATTCTGACCCTGAAGCAGAGTATCAGGAAACAATGGACAAGGGTAGGGCACTCATCAATGCCCTCAGTATGGCACCAAATCGTGTGGGGTAGATATGGTAATAATCATTGATAACTACGATTCCTTTGTTTATAACCTTGCCCAGTACCTGGGTGAGTTGGGTTGGGAACCGGCGGTTTATCGCAATGACCAGATAACCCTGGTGGAAATTGAGAGCTTGAATCCATCTCACATTATTATCTCTCCGGGACCTTGTACTCCACTTGAGGCGGGCATTTCTAATGACATTATCTGGTACTTTGCCGGGAGGATTCCTATTCTCGGTGTCTGCTTGGGGCACCAGTGTATAGGCTATGTCTACGGTGGTCAAATTATCCGTGCTGTTATTCCTACGCATGGCAAGAGTTCCCTCGTTTATCATGATGGTAAGACTATCTATAACAGCTTGCCCAATCCCTTTGAGGGCGGTCGTTACCACTCTTTGATAATAAAACAGGACGCTTTCCCTTCGGCGTTGAAGTTAACCGCCGAGACTAGTGATGGTGTGATTATGGGTGTTCAGCACAAGGACTATGTTGTCGTGGGGGTTCAATTCCATCCCGAGTCAATAATGACTGATGTAGGTCATGATATACTCAGGAATTTCTTAAGTTTTATACAGCCAAGGTGGCTTGAGGAGTAGTGTTGTGAGTGAGATTGTTTACCTGAATGGTTACTTAATGCCCCTTGGTCAAGCTAGCATATCCGTTCTGGACTATGGTTTTCTCTATGGATATGGTCTCTTTGAGACGATGCGCGCCTATGGAGGGAAAATATTTCGTTTGGATAGCCACTTAAGCCGGTTAGCACGTGCTGCTGAAATACTGGGATTGCCAATCGAGGCATTGGAGTTGAAAGACGCGGTTATGGATACTATTCAGGCTAACAAGCTTGGTGACGCTCGTATCCGTATTACTATTTCTATGGGTGAGGGAGGAATGGTCCCTGACCCCAGCACATGTGGCAAACCTACGGTGCTGATACTAACTGGACATTACCAGCCCTATCCGGAACAAGTTTACCAGAAAGGATTCAGAGCCGTTGTCTCATCTATCCGCCGTAATAGCCAATCGCCTCTCTCCAGGCTCAAGTCAGCCAATTATTTAGAAAGTATACTAGCTAAGCAGGAGGCCAGAGCGGCTGGAGTTGACGAAGCTCTTTGCCTCAATGAGAAAGGGCTTCTGGCTGAGGCTAGTATGAGTAATATCTTTCTGGTAACTGATGGCATACTAAGGACACCGGGACAGGAGAGTGGTGTTCTTCCCGGCATTATCAGGGAGACGATTATGGAATTAGCTTCCCAGCTAGGTATTAATACCCTTGAGCAGGACATAAGACTGGATGAGCTTTTCCAGGCCCAAGAAGCTTTCTTCACCAACTCGCTTATTGAGGTTATGCCTCTTATTGAGGTAGATGGGAAATTTATTGGTTCCGGAAGACCGGGGTCTCTTACCCAAAGACTTATGGTGGCATACAAAGAATTAGTTCTGGCTGAAGAAAAGGTGGTTTGAGTTATAAGGGCGGTATAATCAGGTTCAGGACCAGCGCATAATAGCATCACTCACTCGGCAGACTCTTGCCATCTGTTGAACATCATGCACCCGCACCATATCAGCACCTTTGGCAATGCCAATAGCAATAGCAGCGGCGGTACCTTCTAGACGTTCATCAGTCGGGAGGTCTAGCACCATACCAATAAAGGACTTCCGCGAAGGACCAATCAGAATGGGTCTGCCTAACTCTCTAAGTTCTTCTAATCGGCGGATGATCTCCAGCTCCTGTCGCCAGGTTTTGCCGAATCCAATCCCGGGGTCAATAATAATGTTCTCCCGGGGTACACTCAGTTTCAAAGCTAGCTCCAGGCTTTGGTGAAGGGAAGAAGTAACCTCAGCTATAAGATCCTCATAGTACGCTGTATCACGCTGAATCCCGGCGTCATAACCTCCCTTGTCTCGCTGGTTACTCATCAGAATAAGAGGAACGTCCCACTCGGCAGCTAGTTCAGCTAGCCGCTGGTCTCGTTTCAAACCCCACTGGTCGTTTATCATTGTTGCGCCAGCCTCAAGAGCTCGGCGTGCTACCTCCGACTTGTAAGTATCAATGCTCAAGGGAACAGGCACCTCGGAAGATAGCCGCTCTAAAACTGCAACTACCCGCTTGATTTCGTCGTCAGTTGAGATGGGGGATGAGCCGGGACGAGTGGATTCACCACCGATGTCTAGAATATCGGCGCCTTGACTGACAAAGCGGCGTGCCTGTGTCATCGCGGCTTCAAGGTCTGTAATTCCGTCGCCAGAGAAGGAGTCTGGAGAAAGGTTGATGATGCCCATAACATAGGTCCTTTCTCCCCAGCGGAATTCTGTATTTCTACACTTGGTGGTACCCAGTTGATTCATAGCTAGAACCTTAAAAAACTCCATATACTCTTTTTGGCACCAACTATATCCTACCTCTCTCTGTCATAGTAGTCAATCCTTTTAGGCAACTAATGCTTCCGAGGAACCTTAATGGCTGGCGACATATTTCCTCTAAGGAACCAAAACGTATACAGCAACCTTGACAGCTACTTGGGCAGACTGTATGATTTCACAATCTGGGGTCAGCATTAGGCGGTTTCAGCTTCTGAAATGCTTTTAGACATAAGGAGGGGATATGATTGAGCGCGTTCACCAGCATATTATTACAGAGCTTCAACAGAATGCACGCACGGATACGATTTTTATCATCACTGCGATTCTTCTTAACCTATTGGCTCTGGGGATTAATTCGGGCGTCGCTTTGGGATCAAACAGAGATGCAACTATATGGATTGTGTTCTTCACGTTTGTTTGTCTTGTGATAGTGGTCAACTTCGTCGTGATAATTGGGTTGTTAAAAGGGAAGCAAACAAGATTAAAGCTGATAAATGGGCTGCTAAAGATGTACAAAGATCAGAATGTAGAAGGGTATTACGATTCCTCTCTCTTGAGCAATTACAATACTAGATACAATCTGTTCCTTCTCGCGGTTGTTTTCACGGGGTTTATAGCTATAGTGGTGCCTCTTGTTCTGGTCATGTAATCAGATAGTGGGGTCTCGGTCTTTTTAACACCGTAATGCACCTCGGCTAATACGGGCTGTGCGGGAGGTTAAAATGCTTCAGCAGTTCGTGGTCGCCAGAACCAAGTTAACCAGACAGCCAGTCGGAACATCCCTTATTGACAGAAGCAATGTTTTACCTAGGTCGTGCTTGGCTGAAGTTGAACAATCCTGGCTAGAAGAGTTCCGTATCGGGCTGGAGAAATTGTCAGATGAATAGTGATTCTACCATTCCACATGGAAGGCGTAAGTAGAAGGGGAGAGGAAACAAAATACCAGAAAGATTAATGCTTGACGGATTTGAACTATTTGTGGGGAAGCATTGTGAAACTAGTGCTTTGAAGAGGGTGCTGGATTATCATGGGCTTTTCTTATCTGAGGAAATGCTTTAAGGATTAGGTAGAGGGATTGGTAAAAAATCTTAGTCTTGCCGGAATAGAAAAGCGGTTGAAGATTTGACGAGAATACCTGTGTTTTTAGCTAATGTGCAGTAGAATATCTTGAGATACTATGAAATAGAAAGAGAATCATTCCAGAAACTAAGCAGTGTCACATTGTAGAATAGCATTACCACACATCCTTCTATTGCACCAAAGCCCGGGTTATCCTATAATCAATTAGATATTCCAGATTATATACACCGAAGCCAAGAGGCAGATGAAAATGAAATTTATTCGTAGGACAAGGGAAGAAAAACTTTACAAGCAATGGGTAAAACGTGGCGACCTCTCTCCTGAGGCTATTCCACAAAAGGAGAGCCCTAGCGATGTGCCAGTTGGTAGGGAGGAAAAAGGCAGAGGGGAAAACGGACAAAGCCTTCGTATGCTATATATATTGCTCGGAGTTAGTATACTTGTATTCTGTATAGGCTTAGTTCTTCTCCTTGCGCAATTGTGCTAGGGGCTTCCAGCTTGTGCTGCAAGGAATAAAGAGATAGGCTGAGTTCATTACTTATACCCAGCTTATAGTCAGCTTTTTGAAATCCTGGCTAGCCCATGGGGAAGCTCTAAGAGACCATAAAAATTTCACGGATAACAAGCACATTCTCTTTACTAATGACCGTTGAGGGATTATAATAACTAGCGCGTTTAGACTTTCAAAAGTGTAACTGGAGGTGTAATTTGGTTACTTTATGTATAATCTCTTCAGAAAGAGCGGGTAAGACGGCAATTTGTGCTGGTGTGGGTAAGAATTTGCTGAGGAATGGCAAGAAAGTAGGTTTTTTCAAACCGATTATCGCTGATACTAAGAGCGTGCCGATAGAAGGCACTGACAGCGATGCTGTATTTATAAAGCATATTTTTGCCTTGGACGAGCCGGTAGAGTATCTTTGCCCTGTTATTAGTGATGGGGACAATCTGACCGGTAAGATTAAGGAAGCCTTGGCTAGGGTTTCTCTGGGTAAAGATGTAGTTATTGTTGAGGGCATTAGTGAGCAGTACCAAACTTCTTACGGGATGGTAGAAGCACTAGGTGCCAAAGTGATTGTTGTGGAAGGTTATTCCAAAGACTTATCAAAGGTAAAGAATAGCTATAAAGATTTTGGAGACCATTTATTGGGTATCATATTAAATAAGGTACCGGGAAGCCAACTAGAGCGTGTGCATAATGAGTTATCCACTCAGTTTGGTGAGGTAGGAGTAAAAATATTAGGGGTACTTCCTGAGGATAGAGCTCTATTTACTCTAACTGTAGATGAACTGGCTGAGCATATTCAAGGCGAAATGTTAAACCCCACTGAGAAATCGGTAGAGTTAGTAGAGAACTTTATGCTAGGAACGATGTGCGTTGACCACGGTCCGGAATATTTTGGTCGCAAAGCCAATAAAGCGGTAGTGGTCAGGAGTGAACGCCCGGATATGCAACTGGCAGCTCTAGAGACCTCAGTGAGGTGTCTTGTTCTTAGTGGCAATACGGCTCCGTTCCCAGTTGCTCTCTATGGAGCCGAAGATAAGGGCGTTCCCATTATTTTAGCCAAGGGTGATACCATTGCCACAGTGATGAGTATCGAAGATGCCCTGGGCAAGACCAGATTTAATCAGGAGACGAAGCTACCCAACCTTACTGAAATTATGGAGCAACACTTCAATTTTCAAGCTTTATATCAAGGGCTCGGTTTAACCTATTAGCCAGGACAATTTCACTTTTAAATATCATTTATCAACCTCCCCCTTTTGTCCCCTCTCCTTATTAAGGAGAGGGGCAATATAATCAAGAAGAGGGGCCTTGAACTTTTTGTCAGACTCTGTTGCCGGGGATATGAGGTAGAAGCATGGAACATAAAGAGGGTAGATTCAGTGGGCATAAAAAGTTCAGCATCTACTACCAGTGCTGGCTACCAGCCAGAGAGCCAGAGGCAGTATTACTAGTCGTCCATGGCATGTACGAGCACAGCGGACGCTATACCAATTTGGTCAACTACTTCGTACCCAAGGGCTATGCCGTCTACGGTCTTGACCATCGTGGACATGGTAGGTCAGAAGGCTTACGAGGCTATGTTGAACGGTTCTCGGACTACCTTGATGACCTCAGAACCTTTTTCAACATAGTACGTAGCGAGCATGGTGATACCAAGACTTTCCTAATCGGTTACAGTATGGGAGGAACAATCGCTACCGCTTATACTGTCCATCATCAACACGAGCTGGCCGGACTCATGCTTTCTGGGGCAGGTCTGAAGGTAGGCTCCAGCTGGTCATCGGTACTTGTAGCAATAGGTCGGATGCTGTCACCAATGCTGCCGAAAATGGGTGTCATTGCTCTTGTCCCTTCCACTATTAGTCAGGACAAGGACGTTGTAGATGCCGTTCTAGATGACCCACTTTGCTATCAAGGTAAGATTCGTGCCCGCCTAGGTACCGAGCTGGTTAAGACAATTCAGGAACTGCCACAACAAATGACATGGCTCCACCTGCCCATCCTGATTATGCATGGCACCGCTGACCGGATATGCGACCCGGAAGGCAGCCAGATGTTATATGAACTAGCCAGCTCAAAAGATAAGACACTGAAGCTCTATGAGGGTTTCTACCACGAAATTTTCAACGAGCCAGAGCATGAGCAAGTATTCGCTGATATGGAAGCCTGGTTAGCCGCTCGTATCTAAGCGGTCTGAATCGGCTTTTTATCGTCTGTCAACTGCATATATAGATATCCTCCCTTAGTACTCTATAGGGATTCGGCTTTGTTTCAGTTAAGTTTTAACTTCTGGTAAATACCCATTTTGAACTCCCTGGCACTAGCGTTTATAATCTAGACGATGGATATTTTAACTGAGCTTAATCCGGCGCAAAGAGAAGCCGTAGAGGCAATTGGCGGTCCGGTGCTGATTCTAGCCGGTCCGGGTAGCGGTAAAACCAGGGTTATTGCCCATCGAGTGGCTTACCTTATTAAGGTTTGTGGAATTAACCCTCGCCGTATTATGGCAGTTACCTTCACCAATAAAGCCGCCAGGGAAATGGAGGAAAGACTTCACCGTCTGGTCAGCGGCTCAGTAAGAGAGCTAACTCTAGGCACCTTTCACGCTATTTGCGCTCGTATTCTGCGTATGGATGGCAATGCCATAGGTGTTAACTCCCATTTTGTCATTTATGATAAGGAAGACCAGACGAGCTTGATAAAGCGAGGTATCCAGGAAGTAGGTCTTGACCCCAAGCAATATGCCCCTCAGGCTATAGCCTCAGCCATTACTGCGGCTAAGAGCCGCATGCTAACTCCACAAGATTTTATTCAGTATAGCCATAGCTATTTCGATGAAGTGGTAGGGCGGGTTTATGAACGCTATCAGCAGCTGCTGGGCGAAAGTAATGCTCTGGACTTTGACGATTTGTTAATGAAGGTAGTGCAGCTATTCAGAAGCAGCCCCGATATTTTGTCCAGATACCAGGAAAGATATTTACATATCCAGGTAGATGAGTTTCAGGATACTAATCTGGTCCAGTATGAGCTAATAAAGCAAATATCGGGGAAGTACCGCAATATATGTGTTGTTGGCGACCCTGACCAGTCGATCTACTCTTGGCGGTTTGCCGACCTGCGTAATATCCTCAGCTTTGAGAAGGATTATCCCGAGGCTAAGGTAGTGTTGCTGGAGCAGAACTATCGCTCAACCAAGATGATTTTGGAAACGGCGTCTCATGTAATCTCAGCCAATCAGCAACGTAAGCCCAGGGATTTGTGGACAAATAATGAGACGGGTGAACTAACCACGGTGGTTGAAGCATATAGTGAGCAGGAAGAAGCCCAATTTGTGGTTAATGAGGTAGAGCGACTGGTAGGGCAGGGAAGAGTTAGACTGGGTGATTGTGCCGTAATGTATCGCACTAATGCCCAGTCAAGAGCCCTTGAAGAGGCTTTTATTCGCTATGGCACGCCCTATAAGCTGGTAGCTGGCACTCGCTTCTATGAGAGGCGAGAGATTAAAGATATTATCGCCTATCTCAGGCTTATCCAGAATCCTTATGATGGTGTTAGCCTGTTGAGAATAATCAATGTACCCGGACGGGGTATCGGACAGCAAACTCTAGCCAAACTATCTAGCTGGGCAAAGTCTATGGGTATCTCCGAATATAGAGCGCTACAACAGATAGCTGAGCTAAAAGAGGGTGAGGAGCCGCAGTCTCCTTTTACCTCTCGTATCGCTAGGGCACTGGCTGGTTTTTTCAACCTGATGGAAGAGTTTGTAGCTCGGAGTCGGGAGCTAAACTTGGTCGATTTATTTGATTTGGTTATAGAGCGCTCTGGTTATAGGGAATATATATTAAGTGGGGTAGATGGGGAGGAGCGGTGGGACAATACTCTCGAGCTTCGTACTGTAGCCCAAGAGTATCGTCATTTAAATCCACCGGATGGTTTAGCCGCCTTTTTAGAAGGGGTGACTCTGGTATCTGATGTGGACGGGCTTGATGAAAGTGTGGATATAGTAACCCTAATTACCCTGCACCAGGCTAAGGGTCTGGAATTTCCGGTAGTGTTTATTGTGGGGATGGAGGACGGTCTGTTGCCCCATTTTAGGTCGTTTGATGACTCGGTACAGATGGAAGAAGAAAGGCGACTGTGCTATGTCGGTGTAACCAGAGCCAAGCAGAGAGTATATCTGATTCGTGCCTTTCGCCGTAGCCTGATGGGTAGCAGCACAGTGAACCCGCCATCACGCTTCCTAAACGATATTCCCCAGCACCTAACCTCCGGTGGTGGCTGGTGGCAAAGGGAAGATAGTTTAGCGGCTACAATGTATTCTTGGAATAAAGCGGCTGCTCGCAGTGTTATTACCCAAGAATTCAAGGCTGGCGACCATGTCCACCATGCCCAATTTGGTGATGGGGTAGTGGTGAGTTGCCGGCCAATAAAGGATGATAAAGAGGTAGTGGTTGCTTTTAGTAGTGGGGTAGGAGTAAAAAAGCTCCTGCTAAGCTTTGCCGGACTGGAAAAGCTAGAATGATTCCCTTAAAAAGTCTTGACAATTTACACGTAACCGTGTATAATTAACTATAATGCCTATTAGAGTTTTAGACCCTAAAGTAGTATCCCGGATTGCGGCTGGGGAAGTGGTAGAAAGACCAGCCTCAGTGGTGAAGGAGCTGGTGGAAAATTCACTGGATGCCTCATCAAGCCAGATTTCCATTGAGGCAAGGGGTGGCGGGGTAGGCTTAATTAGAGTAACCGATAACGGCATTGGAATTCCGTCTACAGAGGTGGAACTTGCCTTTGACCGCTATGCTACCAGCAAGATAGGTAGCCTTGATGATTTAGAGTCAATTCCAAGTCTTGGTTTTCGTGGAGAGGCACTTCCCAGCATAGCTGCCGTAGCTGAGGTGGACATTGTTACTTGTGCTGTTGATGAGTCGGTAGGCACTTACATTAGTTTGAAGGATGGCGTTATTGCCGATAGAGGAAGCCAAGGGCGCTCTCAGGGAACCACCATTACCGTGCGAAATTTGTTGCGTAAGGTGCCAGCAAGATTGAAATTTCTCAAGTCGACGGCTACGGAAAATGGTCATATAGCTAATGTAGTAACTCAATATGCACTTGCCTTCCCTGAGGTTAAATTCACCTTGCTCATTGATGGTAGAGAAACGCTAAGAACTTCAGGTAATGGTCAACTAGTAGACAGTATGATTGAGGTTTATGGCATTGATGTAGTCAAGAATATGCTGGAGATTAAGGATAAAGGATGGGAAAGCGGGGTAGTCTCTCCCCAGGTAACGGGCGTGATAAGCTCACCAGCAGTAAGCCGCTCAGGTCGAGATTACCTCAGCTTCTTCGTCAATCGTCGCTGGATAAATAGCCGCCTACTGGCTTGGGCGGTGGAGGAAGCTTACCGCGGACTTTTAATGTCGGGAAGGCACCCTATTGCTATTATCAATATTTCACTGCCGGCTAAAGAGGTAGATATTAATATTCACCCCACCAAGACAGAGGTGAAATTTGGCAATGAACGCACTATTTTTAGCACTGTCCAGAAAGCAGTCCGACGGGCTTTAATTGAGCTAATGCCAGTCCCTAAAATTGAGGAGGTAGCTACAACATATGTACCACCGTCACCACCAAGGCAATCGTTGTGGACGTCAACCGAGGTTAGTGCTGCTTCGCCAGCAGTGTCTTCCGAGACTCCAGCGGTAGCTCTACTCATTCTACGGGTAATGGGGCAGCTATCTAACAGCTATATTATTGCTGAGGGACCTGACGGGTTGTACCTTATTGACCAGCATGCCGCCCATGAGCGTATTCTTTTTGAGAAGATAAGGTACCAGAGTTCGCAGCACCAAATAGAGGTTCAAGGGCTACTTGAACCAGCGACATTTGAGGTTAATCCTAAGGAGGAAGAGGCTTTAAAATTACATTATGAAGACCTAGCCGAGTTTGGCTTCTCTATTGAGCCCTTTGGGGATAGAACCTATCTGGTTCGGGCGGTGCCAGCTTTACTTCAAAACAAAGACTGGGCAGGGACAGTGAGGGAATTATTGGCTTCTTTATTGGGAAGGGATAAGAGTGATTGGTGGGAAACTATAGCTATATCTATTGCCTGTCACAGTGCAGTGCGAGCTGGGCAAGCATTAACTGATGATGAGATGCGTGAACTTATCCGGCAACTGGAGCAGACATCCATTCCCAATACCTGTCCCCACGGTAGACCGACAATAATTCACATCAGCACCGGGCAGTTGAGAAAGGAATTTGGTAGAGGCTTTTAGTATGGTGGAGTTTAGCTGCTACCGGGTTTAACTAAAGGGATTTGGGCAGCACACAAAGGGCAATCCGAGGGGCCGTAGGTTGGAGTTATGGCACGATGACAGCTAAAAAGGGGAACTCCAAATTCAAGCTTTTGCTCGGAGCGATCAACCAATACTCCTATACCGACTACTATACCGCCGTGCTTAGTTACTGCCGCCATAACTTCGTCAATGGAGTTACCGGTAGTAAGGATATCATCGACGATGAGAACTCGTTCACCATGGCTAATGCTGAAACCTCGCTTAAAAGTCCTTTCGGTGCTTCCTTCCTTTTCAGCGAATATGCCACGCACTCCTAACTGCCTAGCCGCTTCAAAAGCAAGAATAATGCCACCAGTAGTGGGTCCAGCTACGACCTGGATTTCCTGGTTCTGAAAGTGAGTAGTAATCAGGCGGCAAAGCTGCTCGGTGTAGCTGGGGAATTGTAAAACTCGGAACTTCTCCCAGTAGACAGGGGAATGTAGCCCGGAGGCGAGTAGAAAATGCCCCTTGAGTATAGCTCCTGATTTCTGAAAGATTTCCTCTACACTTTCTATTACCCTTACCCCCTCTCTGAAATAAATCCTAAATCCTAAACAAATTCAAAATTTAAAAGCGTATTGGTTCTTCAGGTTTTAGCCATTAGTGCTTTGTGCTTATTTAGAGTTTCGTGCTTTAAACTTTGGATTTGACCAAGGATTTCCACCCCCATTTATTGCCGCTTCAACCTACCCCTGATGAATGTAACTAATTACTTATAGAGCTGGCTAGTTGTTCTTCAAAGGAGTAGTTAGGAGCAAGTCCCCACTTACTTAGCGGCCAGATTGATAACCAGGCTTTGCCAATTATATCTTGGCGTGGCACTGTCCAGCCATTATGGGAATCATCAGCATTAGGGCGGTTGTCACCGAGGACAAAATATTCGTTCTCTGGAATATCACGCATGGGGACAGTATAGTTAGCATGATTTTTAACATAAGGTTCATATAGTTGCGAACCATCAATATATACCACCCCTTCTTCTATTTCTATAGTATCACCGGGTAAACCAATGATGCGCTTAATATAAGGGGGTGTATTTTGGGGTTTATGAGGTGGATAAAATACGATTATATCGCCTCGCTCAGGCTCATGAAAACGATAAACAACCTTACTTATTAAGAGACGTTGTCCTTCTTCTTGAAGGGTAGGCTCCATACAAGAGCCTACAATGGGGCAACTCTGGACTGTAGTTTGTATTAAGAAGACGATTACTACTGCCAGTACAAGCGTTACTATAATCTCACGAAGAGAAGCCCTCATTTAATACTTCCTTTTTAATTATAATTATACATTATCAGTCTTCATTCGGCTAGTATTTATTGGTGCCTGTTAGCTATAGGTTTTGTGTTGCACTTATTAAAAAGGAGGTGCTAGAATGGCGACAGTATGGACTATATGGAGCAGGCACTTTCCCTGGCTAGATTAGCTCTGGGGCAGGTTAGCCCTAACCCGGCGGTGGGGGCAGTGGTAGTTAAGGATGATGTAGTTGTGGGACAGGGCTATACCCAACCACCAGGCTCGTGGCATGCCGAGGTAGTAGCCTTGAAGCAGGCAGGAGAGGAAGCCCGAGGGGGAGTGATGTATGTTACCTTGGAGCCATGCTGCTATTATGGTCGGACTCCACCCTGTAGTGAGGCAATCATTGACGCTGGCATTACTGAGGTTCATTTAGCTATGCTTGACCCCAATCCCTTAGTTTCAGGGCGAGGCAAAGACGAACTGGAAAGAAACGGCATTAAGGCATATGTGGGTGAGCGTGAAGCTGAGGCTAGAGAGGTGAATGAAGCCTATACCAAATTCATTACTACTGGTATCCCCTTTATTACCGCCAAGTTTGCTATAAGCTTGGATGGCAAGATTGCTACAAAAAGTGGTGATTCTAGATGGATTAGTGGTGAAGAGGCAAGGAAGTATGTTCATAATCTGCGTTATACCACTGATGCTATTATGGCTGGGGTGAATACTGTACTAGCTGATGACCCTTGCCTCACCACTAGGTGTGGTGGAAAGGGAGGAACAGCTAGGAAACAACCACTCAGGGTAATTGTAGATAGTAAAGGGCGTACACCACCAACCGCGCGAGTATTTAGTGAGCCAGGCAAAACGCTTCTGGCAGTGGGCAGGTTGGTTAAGCCAGAAGGGGCAACAGCTTTAGCTCAGGTTGGAGCTGAACTATTAGAATTGCCCTCGGCAGATGGGTTGGTAGACCTGGAGAAGTTGCTAATAGCGCTTGGGGAACGGGGAATTACCAGCGTCTTAGTTGAAGGTGGTGGCATTCTTCTTGGTTCTCTATTCGACTATAGGCTAGTAGACAAAGTTATTATCTTTATTTCCCCTATAATCATTGGTGGTGAGGGGGCAAAGACGGCTGTAGCTGGTAAAGGGGTTGATAAAGTGGTAAACTCATTTAAACTAGAGCGTAGTAAGGTTGAGAAATTGGGTGAAGATTTGATGGTTAGTGGATATATTAGGGGGTAAGAGTGTTTACTGGAATTGTCGAGGGGATAGGTAGGATTACTTCGGCGACACGTGGAAATATTGTTGTCGCCACCAGTGATACTCTCCAAGGAATAGAGATTGGCGGAAGTATTGCTGTTAACGGGGTATGTCTGACAATAACCAATATTAATGGTAATTCGTTCACTGTTGACATAATGCCGGAGACATTAGTGAGGACAAATCTTGGACTATTGAAAGTGGGAGATAGAGTTAATTTGGAGAGAGCTTTAACTTTAGGGGGACGCTTGGGAGGCCATTTAGTCCAGGGTCACGTGGATGATACAGGAAGAGTAGTTTCGGTTACCTGGAGTGGTGAGACAATGCTCATTGGATTTGAAGCCTCCCCCGGAGTGATGCGCTATGTAGTAGACAAAGGTTTTATTGCTGTTGATGGGGTTAGCTTAACTGTGGTGACTGAAAACAAGGGCTCGTTTCAAATTTCTGTTGTTAACTACACCCAGAAACATACAACTCTAGGTAGCCGGCAGGTAGGTGACCTGGTTAATCTGGAGGTAGATATTATTGCTAAATATGTGGAGCAGCTTATCCAGGCTCATAGCCCAGGGATAACTACCGATTTTTTACAAAAGCACGGGTTTTTAGTCAGTTAATTTAATCTGGTTTTGATTGAAGGAGTAAGCATGGGGTTATCAAGTATTTCTGAAGCTATTGAGGATATAAAAGCAGGCAAGTTTATCATTATAGTTGATGATGAGGATAGGGAAAACGAGGGCGACCTAGCTATAGCTGCCGAGAAGGTTACTGCTGAAGTCATTAACTTCATGACCAAGCATGCCCGAGGACTCATTTGCCTGCCGATTATCGGTCAGCGACTGGACGAATTGGGAATTCCGTTAATGGTAGGAGACAACACCTCAAGGTTTTCTACTGCCTTCACTGTGTCTATTGAAGCTAAGCACAGGGTAAGTACCGGTATTTCGGCAGCCGACAGAGCCGAGACAGTAAAAGCAGTGATTAACCCGGCTACTAAAGCCGAGGATTTAGTTCGACCGGGGCATATGTTTCCGCTGCGGGCTAGGGAGGGCGGTGTCCTGGTGCGGGCGGGGCATACTGAGGCAATAGTTGATTTGGCCAGGCTAGCTGACCTTTATCCAGCAGGGGTTATCTGTGAGATTATGAATGAAGACGGTTCTATGGCACGGCTGCCCCAACTTGAGGTAATGTCGGAGAAATATGGGATTAAAATGGTGACTGTAGCCGACCTTATAACCTATCGCCGTTGTCATGAAAAGCTAGTGCACCAAATGGCTGAGGCTAAGTTACCGACAAAATACGGTGAGTTTATGACTATCGCCTATAAAAGTGATATAGACCCCGATGAGCATATAGCCTTAGTGATGGGGGATATATCTACCGAGGAGCCGGTGTTAGTCCGGGTTCATAGTGAATGTGTTACCGGTGATGTATTTGGTAGCCTTCGCTGCGATTGCGGTGAACAGGTTGCCCTGGCGATGCAAAGTATTGCTGAGGAGGGGCGAGGTGTTTTCCTGTATATGAGACAGGAGGGGAGGGGCATTGGTGTCCACAACAAGATTCGTGCTTATGCTCTTCAAGATGAAGGACTGGACACAGTAGAGGCTAATCTCTCTTTGGGGTTCGCTCCAGACCTAAGGGACTACGGCATAGGTGCCCAAATCTTGGCTGATTTGGGTTTACACACGATTCGACTGCTCACTAACAATCCTAAAAAGGTAATAGGTTTGGAAGGTTATGGACTAAAGGTGTTAGAAACACTACCTATTATCGCCTCCCCCAATCCGTATAACCGTCATTACTTGGAGACAAAACAGAAAAAAATGGGGCATCTATTACAAATACCAAATACTGCGGAGAAAAGGAGAAAGTAATGAACAAGCATTTTGAAGGTATTTTACTGGGGGAAGGGCTGAAGTTTGGGCTGGTTATCTCCCGTTTTAACGAGTTTATTACCAGGAAATTACTTGATGGGGCACAAGATGCTTTGCTTCGCCACGGTGCTAGCCAGGAGAATATAGATATTGCCTGGGTGCCGGGTTCATTTGAAATCCCACTAATAGCTAAGAAATTAGCTGAAACCAAGAGGTATGATGCTGTTATCTGCCTTGGTGCTGTGATTCGTGGTGGGACACCTCACTTTGAATACATTGCTTCTGAGGTAACTAAGGGTATTGCTAAGGTGGGTTTGGAAACTGGATTACCGGTCATTTATGGTGTAATCACTGCTGATAGTCTAGAGCAAGCCATTGAACGAGCGGGAACTAAAGAAGGGAATAAGGGCTTTGAGGCTGCAGTGAATGCCATAGAGATGGTTAATCTAACGAGGAGTATAGCTCTCAAAAAGAAGTAGCTTATAGTTAACTTCGGTGATTTGGTTAGTAGCGTTTCAATCCTAGGCTCGGTTTCTAGGCGCTGGGGATTACCTGCCCAAGATTTCCAATCAGAGGAATCTCTGGATATTTGCTTCACTCGGTAACCTTATAGACTACATCCCCTCTCCTTACCCGCTCGCTAACCTTGATACCAATAGCATCTCCGGCTTTGGCCTCTTTAACATTCACATTATCAATTTGCATTGATTCAACAACAAATTCAAGATCGGTAGTGTGACCTTTAATGTGAAGCTTATCACCCAGTTTTAGAAGCCCTGTTAACCCAATGCCAGCTACTACAGGTCTGGCGAAGAAGTCGCTTACCTTTCCGATTACTTCCTCAGGCATTTGATACCTCCTTTATGTTTAATATAAAATGGATTACTTACCTCTAAAAATAGTATAAGTCATCCAACTTGTGTAAATCAATATTAATGGGAAAATATTTTGGTGTAGGCTAGTAACATTAGCACTTTAATCTTTGACATGGCGCCAAATGCCACATATAATTAACTGATTATTATTTCTAGGAGTGAAGATTTGGCACAGGAAACTGAACCTGATGTAGTAGGTAAGGAAGAAGAGCTGGATATTGGACATATTAAACGGCGTCTGGATATGTTAGACCAGCGTATAGATAGTATTGACTCGATGATTACCGCTGTTGCTGAACGAGTAATGGACCAGCCTGTCACCGTTAATATAACCTGTCCCCATTGCGGCAAGAACATTGAGATTGCTCTCATAGGTAAAGGGAAGCCAACAAAATAGAGCGGATATATGAAATTCTTGAGAATAAGGAGGATAACTTGGAAGTAGCTGCTAGAATTAACCAGACTAAATATAATGTGTTTCAATGGAGGTATGAGCTTAGCGTATCGAAGAAGCTGGCATTAGCCCTTGGTGTAGCTTGTCTTATTGGGCTTGCTGCTCAAGTTAGAATCCTCCTTCCTTGGAGTCCGGTGCCAATAACAGGACAGACCTTTGCTGTACTCGTGGCTGGTGTGATATTAGGAAGGTGGTGGGGAGGTATAAGTCTAGCTCTCTATGCCGGGCTGGGTGCTGCCGGACTTCCCTGGTTTACTGGCTGGTCCGGTGGTTTGGGCTACCTTGCCGGACCCACTGGGGGCTATATTATCGGTTTTATCCTGGCTGCCATGTTTTTAGGTCACTTTACCGATAAGTATATTAGGTCGAGAAGCTTTTTTAGTATGCTCGGGCTTATGCTTTTTGCCAATTTTGTCCTGATTTATATACCGGGTTTGCTCCAACTACACTTTTGGCTAAGCCTGGTTAAAGGGGAAGCGGTCATCCTCTCCCAGCTCCTGATGATGGGAACCCTTCCCTTTATAGCCGGTGATATAACCAAGGCTCTGGCAGCGGCAGCTATAGCCAGGGGAATAACACCCAAATCAGCCTACAATGGAGAGGTAGATAAAGATAAATGGAGGAGTTGGCGTCTCCCCTGAAAATACTCCCCTGTACCTAAATAGTTACTTGAATGTCACTGAGATATTGGACAAGGACAATAGGTTGACGATAGGGGAGGCCTCTAGTAGAATTGTGGCATTAATGGGCGGTTAGCTCAGTTGGTTAGAGCGCTGCGTTGACATCGCAGAGGTCACTGGTTCAAATCCAGTATCGCCCACCATATCAGGGGTTTACATAATGTATTCTATCAGATAGAATACATTATTGCTTCTATAGATTCACGTTTTGCGAGGCGGCTGGAGACGAGGCGTATGAGCAACTGTGACCTCTTCAAGCGCTATTATAGTGAACTCCTGTTGAGACTACACAACAGGAAGTGTAGACCGTCAGCGATAATGGGACACAAATAGGGCCACTATAACCGTACACTCCAGGTGGGTGGCACAAGAGGTGCTGACTAAGATTAGAATTGATATAAATAGCATTTCCTTGTTCCCTAATGCGTGGGAGGCCTATTATGGCGGCTAGCATTTGGCCTGGCAATAGGCTTTTTCTTAAGAAAGAGGGAGCATATTCTCTTATAGTCTAAGGCATGTGCTATTATATCTAACTGAACACTTTGGCTGTCTGTTACTGAATAAAAAGATGAATTTTTGGATGGCCCTGCAGTATAATTGGGATACTCAGGTTGTTGACAATATAAGTAGGAATTACACTGTGTAATAAAATCGCAGTAATCAACGAAGCAATTAAATACGTGAGGAGGCAAATGTTAAAAAGAAACATCATTTTTAATCCTGGACCGGCGGCGCTGCCGCTGGAAGTTCTTAAGATTGTGCAGGAAGAACTCCTCGATTACCAGGGCAGCGGAATGTCAATCCTGGAAAGCTCCCATCGCGCTAAAGAATTTGAGGCGATCAATGACCAGGCAATCGCACTGGTACGTGAACTTCTCGGACTGGGCACTGATTACCAAGTACTATTCCTGGGCGGCGGCGCATCTACACAGTTTGCCTTGATACCGATGCACTTCATTGACGATGGCCAGATGGCCGCTTATGTGGACACCGGCGCATTTGCTTCCAAAGCCCTGAAGGAATGCCAGATTGTGGCCAAAGCGCACGTGGCATTCTCCTCCAAAGAGGAGAAGTATCGCCGGGTGCCAAAGATGAGCGAGATAAAGTACCCTGAGAATGTGGCCTATCTCCATATCTGCTCGAACAACACCATCGAAGGCACCCAGTTCCAGGAGTTTCCGAATACCGGCAATGTTCCGATGGTAGCCGATATGTCTTCGGATATCGCGTCGCGGCAACTGGATTATAGGAAGTTTTCCCTGATCTATGCCGGAGCCCAGAAGAACCTCGGCCCGGCTGGTGTGACGCTGGTGGTCATTCGTGATGATTTTCTGGCGAAGGGTAAAAAAGGCCTTCCAACTATATTCAGCTACCAGACCCATGTGGACAATAAATCGCTATACAACACGCCTCCGGTATTCGGGGTTTATATCACGAAGCTGGTGTTAGAGTGGATCAAGAGTAAGGGCGGTCTGGCAGGAATGGAGAAGATCAACGCGGCCAAGAAGGATTTGTTGTACAATGCAATCGACGCTGCTCCTGATTTCTATAAATGCCCCGCCGAGAAAGACAGCCGGAGCTGGATGAACATCACCTTACGACTGCCTACTGAGGACATGGAGAACAAATTTATCGCTGATGCCAAGAAGGAAGGCTTGCTAGGCCTGAAGGGTCACCGCTCTGTTGGAGGCATCCGTTTCTCAATCTATAACGCGGTGTCTCTTGAGGACATACAGAAGACAGTTGACTTCATGGACAAGTTCCGTAAGTCTTCATAATACGAAGCCATTCTATTACTAGCTTGCTCGCATCAAGAGAGAAGGAACCAAAGTGAACTTTATGGCTTTCTGTTACATCCGCATTCCTGGGGATTCACTCTGTATTACAGGCTATTGACAAATCAGGGGAACAGCATTAGTATTGTCCGCAGAAGAATAATATATAACCGTAGACGAAATACATACTGTAGCGTAATTTCGGAAGGTTAAGGAAATGAAATAAAGGGCACTGGAACCGCTAAGTGATGGCGGTGGCTGGTGCCCTTTTTGAGTGCCTAAGGGAGAGTACGTAAGGAGGTGCTGACGTATGAAGAAATCATTTATTATATATATGGTTTCATTCCCTTTGACACTATGTGCTCTGCTAGTAAGCTGTCAGCAATCTGCACCAGCTAGTACAGCAAACGAGATAGCACAGGAAGCAATTGAAGCCATAGCTGAGCTCGACACCTACCAATTTAATATTGATAGAATTATTACAATTACTAATGAAGAGGGACAAGCGTCCTATGTATGGGATATATACGGTGCTGTTGATGAGATTGAGAAAGAGATACACCACACTATGCAAATCAGAGGTAAAGAGGCTTCTGGATATTCTGTGGAATACAACCATGAGGAATATATGGTGGGTAATTGGTTATATGAGAAATTCGACGACGACCCTTGGAGTAAATCCCAGTCAGAGCATTATTGGCATAATCGCGATTATGCCAGTCAGCAGCTCGATTTACTAACCACCCTTATTCCAGTAGAACTTATCGGTATCGATACAGTCGACGGAGTAGATTGCTACAAAGTGCAACTCCAGCCGGACAAGGTGAGTCTCTGGTCATGGATTACATTACAAGGATGGGGTCAGGTACTGGAGGGACATCAACAAGAGCTGACTGGAGACATCGTAAGTGACTACTCTATTTTCCAGTGGATTACCAAGGATGCATATTTCCTCATCAAGAGCGTGGTAGATGTTGCTTTTAAAGTCAATTCAGACACCATAGTTTACACTGAAACCGTATTGTTACATCATTTAAACGAGCCAGTCAGTATAGAATTGTCAACCGAGGCCGAACCATAATCGTTCCCTTATTGTACTTCATAACAAAAAACAAACCTATGTTATGTCCATGTAGATACCCACAATAACACACGTTGGCGTAGGTGTGGCAGTCTAGCTCAAATCCAGCCGTTGCCACTTTGTTGTCTACTCAAACTCATTCTTAGACAATGCAGTAAGTATAGTTGCGGTTATCCCAACAGGAAGCCCACCCAACAGTGGGGTCGAAGCGAATATTGCAGAAATTGAGCCAGCGAGGGCTAAACCCCATATCTTTCTTTGTACTGCGAATATACCGCCTACTAAAGACAATATTGAACAAATAGCTAGTGGAACAGCTATGCCCGTTAGAAGAGAGGGGACAAATTCAGGTATATGTTCAGTCCCAGGGATATAGAAACCCCCAGTGATGCCAATAGCAATAAACAAACCAGCCACAGCAATTAATCCAACAGCTCCAGAGATTATGTTTAAAATACCTGCCGTTGTAGGCTTCCATGTTTTCTCCATTCATTTACTCCAGTTATAATGTGTTGAAATTTGGGTATATTTTAACACATTTACTATTGAATAACTCAAGAATTTCCATCATATATTTCGATTAGCCTTAGATGAATAGAATGTTAGTTAAGAATCCAGCCGCTGCCAATAACTTTTTATCATGGTTGAACATTCATCACGATGTTTGTGCAGTGGTAGATAATTTGAATTCAGAAATGCTTTAGGGCAATTGGGAGCGTCTAGTAGGAAGCTGGGCGCCTTAGGTTTTCGGAACCAGGGGAGTGTAATATTAATTATTAAGCACTATTTGTCTCTTGTTAGAGACCAATCAAGGCTTATAAACCAACCAAAGAAAGTTTACCCAAGAAAGATATTAATTACTGTAATCATTATAGAATGGCTCTATTCAATTCGTGTTATTTTATTACGGTGAACACTGGTCATGTAGCGGATTACCCCACGTAAGGCTTTCCAATCAAGGATTATGTGTATTATCGTTACAGCGACGACAGCCACACAAATCCAGAAATGTATCTCCCCCCATTCCTGCTTAGTGATATTAAA
>SMTZ1_10001665_pt1 | contig 22414 bp, 24 predicted proteins | sample DeeMarSWOR136_30_FD_25667 | JGI IMG/M metagenome (IMG submission 25667) | reverse complement strand
CTGGACCTACCACTGCAAACCACGGCAGCAGATCCTCATATCCTTGACATATTGGTACTACACTACTGACGAGGAGGCGTAATGGTTCTGTTACTTTGAATCTGTATACATCGACATCTTCTCCAGTTTTGAACTAGGCGTAAATCGCTTTAGAATTTTCGACATCACCCCAAATTATAAAGGGTTTCTTTTCTGTAAAGTCGAAATGCTCAATGAAGGGGACATGAGCCAAGGTAGAATTGGCAATTGCCAATAACAAAAGCATGAAAATAATTGGTAGTTTTCTCATTTTTCTCCTCCTTTTTTTACTTCGTTTTTAATGTTAAAGTTATTGCTTAATTAATCTGAATCTGTACATCAATAATTGATGGTTTATGATTTTCACCTACTCTGGTAAGCTTTGATCCAGTCAATCTCCAAGCGAAAGGGACCCTCCTGTTTGTCAGAAATCAGCACACCAAATGATCTGACCTTACTCACGTCAAGAGGGGGTGCGTTATTAAGTATTGTTCCTCTAAAAGTAGGTACTAAAGTGTTGAAAGGAATACGGATGGTAGTCCACGATCCTTTATCAGTGTTGAAAGCAGCCTCATAACGTGGAGAGTCAAGATCCTCATTGGTTTTTAAGGAAAACTTGTATCGTTTACCATCACCCTTAACGCGGATGTCAATCCCCTCGTAGCCTGTGAAATTATAGTGAGAAGGTTGAGATTGAAGAGAGGCAAACCCTCCGTAGTTTTCAAGTGATACATTGCCAGTGAAAAGAACGGTTCCCTCTTTGGTTGATTTAAGCTGACTATTCGATATTCCACCCATTACCGTGTCATTTATCGGTCGCCATTTTTCTAGATCACCTGGTGTGGTAAAGTCGAAGATAAGCATCTCCTTTTCTTTACTCATCACTGTACCTCCTCTGGATAGGTGTAAGAGATTAATATTTTCATGCATGGTGCTCTCCGGTAAGGTGCTGTCTTTGTTTGTCTCAGTAGCCATGGGTGGTATATCTATTGCCGGAGATATAGGTACTACTGATAAGACTACTATAGATATAAAAGATACTACTATTATACTAGACATTTCAACTGATCCTCTCTTATTGGTAAATAGTATAGATTCATCATAAGAAGTGGGATCTTAACTTATAAGAATAGCGAGAGCACCATGAATCGAAGCAGTAACAAACAATACACTACCAACATTTTTATGAAATCCGAATGGTACTTTTATCAATCGTAGTCCTGAAGCAAGTTGAAAGAGTACTAAAATAAAGTTAATGATCCCAAGAATGAGTATTATTGAAACACCACCTATGGTCATAGTACACCACCTCTCTCACCCTACTCTTTTACTGACACTGTCTTTACTACTTTGCCTTTACTGCCGTGAGTATTGCAGCTCGCCTCAGCCACTATTTCTATTGGTTCATTCACCGTATAGGTTATTTCTTTAGAAAAATTTTTTCCCTCCGGTCTCTTACGCCATGAGTAGTCCCATCTGGCAATTTCCTTACCTTTAATGGTGACATATACCCATTTTGTATAGTGAAACATGCTATTGCTGTTGTGCTCAACATTTATCTTAATGATTATCTCGGATCCTTTCATAACACTTTCTGGGACCTCTATCGATACAGATGATTTATTTGCAAAGGCTATAGTTTCAGAGAAACATGTTACTAAAAACCCACTCAAAAGTAAAACCGATAGTTTGTAGTTCATTGAACTCTCTCCTTATATATAGTATCTATTGAAGATACATTATCGTCTCATAGTACTTCCACGGAGTGTCTTAAATGCTTTTTGTGTGATATAAGAGCCCAGAGGATATAAAATTTGTAGCGGTTGGAGATTGTAATCCCCAACCGCATTTTATCGGTCACTATTTGTCTTTAGGTAATACGACAGTATCAATGACGTGAATTACACCGTTGGTACACATAATGTCCGTATTAGTAACTTTAGCGTTGTTTATCATCACTGTACCGTTTTTAACCTTAATGGTAATGCTCTGACCGTTCACTGTTTTGGCTGAGTTCATTTTTACCACGTCAGATGCCATTACCTTACTGGGAACCACATGGTAGGTGAGGATCCCTTGTAGTTTAGATTTGTTTTCAGGTTTTAAAAGATCATTGAGTGTCCCTGCTGGCAGCTTAGCAAATGCCTCATCAGTAGGTGCAAAAACAGTAAATGGTCCCTTCCCCTTTAGCGTTTCAACTAGATCCGCTGCTTTCACTGCGGTGACCAGCGTTTTGAATGAGCCCGCAGCAATAGCAGTATCAACAATGTCTTTTTGATCTGTTGCATATGATGAGTAGACTAATCCTATGGTCATCAATGCAGTGAAAAAAGCATTAAACACAGTTAAACGAGTTAAGCTAGATATTTTCATTGTAACCTCCTTTATAAAAAGTATTAGTGTTTCGTTGCTACATAGTGGATAGGTAACTCTTGAATATATTCTCATCTCATCATGACCACCTCCTTTCTTAAAGGTGTGCAGTAACCTAGTATTTAACAGTTAGGTACCCTTTTAATTAATCTTTAAACATCGCTCATTTTGAACCACTATATATTTTCTATGTTTATCCTCCAACTAAAGGCAGTTGTTTTGTTACACGAAAATATACTACAAACCTTACTAAATTCCCGATTCCAGGTCCTACTACTTTATCTGCTTCCTGGCGTATCTTATCAAGTAGTGGTCCTTTGGTTTCTTCTCGTACCTTTTCAAGAAAGAGACGTGCTCCTTGAAACCCTCCTTCATGGAATGCATACACTGCGTGAGGATTTTCCTGAAGATTGGCGTGGGTCAGCCGGTCAGCCATGCCGTAAGCGAGAGTGCCGTCTTCCATCACTTTGGGGCGTGAGTACACAGCGATATCAACCTCACCACTACTATTTGCTGTAGATAAAAATCCCATTCCAGTTGTCCTCTCAAAATAATCTTTCAAGTTCATGGCTTTTCCTCCTTAAAAATTGATGTGCGGTACAAAGTTTTTTAACGATTTTTGCGTATTCAATGATTAGTAGCAAAATATCATGCAATTATTACTTCACCTTGAAACCCATCAACGGTGACCACCGTATCATCCTGGAGATGGCATGCCCCTGGTACAGATACGATAGCAGGAATTTCATACTCCCGAGCAATGATTGAGCTGTGCGAGAGAAATCCCCCTGATTCAGCAATGATAGCACCTGCCTTGGTGAAAAGTGGTGTCCACCCCACATCTGAATAGGGAATTACCAAGACATCTCCTTTCCTTAACTTACGGAAATCCTTAATTCCTCGAATTACCCTCACCCGTCCCTTATAGCATCCTTTTGAAGTCGGAATGCCTTTCAATTTTTTGCACATCTGAGTTGTAATAGGAGGTGGATGATCTCCATAAATAATATGAGGAAGGGTAATATCCTGATATTCTTTGATTTCGCATTTTCTTCGAACAATCTTATCTGCGTACTTATTGTTCATGGAGCTCCCTAGAACGATTTCTCTTACTTCATCAAAGTAGAGATAAAAAATGTCTTCACGGCAGTTAATGAATCCCCTGCGAACAAAATGCTCGCCCAATGCAAGAAAGTGAGGACGGAATAAACCATAGCCAAATGTGTAGATGAAGTTCACTTCTTCACGATAGAGCCTGAAGTTTCGAGCTCCCCAGTAAATTGGTCTCAGTAGCAATCTGCGAAGGGTAGATATTTTTAGGTCACTAAAAGCGGGTTTTTGAATGGACTTATCTTCAGGCTGTGTGTAGTTTACAATCATATTGAGGATAACATCGGGTTCTTCTCGCCAGGGGACTGATGAAAAATCATTCCCGCTGTCACTCAGATGGCCAAAGTGCTCAATTAATAGTTCCACATTCCTTTTCAATGAATCGATTCCCGGAAGCGTAAGAAACTCTTTATAGCTACTTTTTTTAATTTTTTCTTTCATACTCTCATCCAGCTGGTTAAACTGTTGACATGCATTTCTTAAACTAGCGGAGGGATCAAATTGTTTTAACGCATCCATACCTTTGGTTAAATCGAAGGCTTCAAATTCAACACCTAATTTCTTTAATTGATTTTTGAGCGTTCCGTTGTACAAGCCCATCAATAAATAGGTCACAATAGTATAGTATGCAGTCTCTTCATTCAAGACATAGAGCTTGTCAATCTCAGCGAGAATCTCTTTTTCGTTTAGTTGATTTATCTGCTTGGTAGAGAAGGAATGGTACTTTTCCTTCATAGCGGGAAGAAATGCTTTAACCTTTCTACCAAAAGTTATTTTATCTATGGCACAGCGTAGCATTCTTGGCAAAAGTAACAGCGTCTTTTTAGTGGGTTTAAAAGAAGGTTTTTTAGGGTCATTAGATTCGATTTCCATAAGCATCTCGATGGTATTGCTGGGTAGTCCTAGTGCTTCAAAGAGCTTACCGATCGTTCCCATATTAAAGTAGGCTCGGTAATAGAAAGACTTGGCAAGACTGTTGGGATCGATATCATTTTTACCGATGAGTTCAGTAAAAAGCTTTACCCAGGCGCCACACACAATTGGCGTATTCGTTGACCAGATCAGCGGTTTGATCACTCCTGGGAATACCTCTTTGGCAAAGTTATTTGAGTAGAAAGTGGCATTCTTTAAAGAGGTGATTTCCCTCAACTGGACCCAGTGAATAGCAGCACCGTTATAGACCCACTCCAGGTCTATATCTCTTCCATAAGTGTGGGCTATATTTTTGGTCTCGCAGACGACCTCTTGGATAATGTTAAGATCAAAATTCCCATTGTCGGGTTTTACAATCCATTCTCCCCACTTGTGTATCCATCTATCAGGTGTGATACCATCTTGCTGCAAAACTTCACCGCTTCCTTTCACCGCTTCCACAATGATCTCATCCCTACCGGTCATTGGGTTTTTACTGAAGGATACGCCTGAATAGACTGGTGATACCATTTCTTGAATAATTACTGCCATTTTCAAGTTACTCTGGTCTATGCCAATTTTTTTAAGATAGGTTTTCACACCCTGGGAATGAGCTGATGACCATATAGTTTCAACAGCATGCATGATGGTGTCTATTCCCTGTGCATTGAGGATGCTCTTAAATTGACCAGCGAATGAATAGTCATCTCCATCTTCAATATTAGCAGAGGAACGTATTGCGTAGCTTCGCCCCATGTCAATTCTACTAGATAATTCATCTCTAATGATTTCTCGTATCTGGTGATCATTTTGCAAATATCGAGTATACGCTTCCCAGGTACAGACATAGGTCGGAGGTATCTGGAATTTTTTTTCAATCAGGAAACGCAGATTTTTGGCTTTATTACCAATGTTGTGAGGAAGCTTATTTTCTTTTAGATTAAGAATGTAGTGTTTGTACACTGCCTATGTCCTTTATATAAGTATAAGGATGAAAAATACCGTAGTAGACAAAAGCATCTTTTCTCTTGTAACAACTTATTATTTCAAGCTTTTTTATCATTCTACTGCTATAATTTTTAAAAGAGAGTGATTCTATCCATAGCTTTCTTCACTATTTATATAAGTTACTTTGTATGGTTTCTCAATGGGAATAATGTAGTATTTCTGTGAAAATAAGATAGTATTTTATCAAAAAATGCGCTAAAGACGTCGGGCGTAAGCCCGAAGATGAAAGCGTACCAGCCGAAGCCTGGAAATAGTGCAAAAGTTAAAAAGTTATGATATGCTCATGGAATGGAGATACGGTATAGTTCTCATGGATCATATTACCATGTAATAGAGGAAAAGGATAAAGGTGTTAATAAACTAAAAAATTCACCCGTAATACTCACCAATACGACTCATATGCTTTTAAGATCATAGCAAACAAAGAGGAGAATGATCACTATTACAGAAATAGTTCTGTAACTACTGTCTTCTTTCTAATGAAGTAATGATTCTATACAAGTAATGACTAGGGAAAAGTCATGAGGGGCACTATAAAACTAGGTATTAGTTCATGCCTGCTTGGCAACCATGTCCGTTATGATGGTAGTAATAGTTGGGATAGGTTTCTTACCGATACACTGGGGCAGTATGTAGAATATGTTCCAGTATGTCCAGAGGTTGAATGTGGGCTTGGTACTCCACGGGAGTCCATGCGTCAGGTAGGTGATCCCAATGCGCCCCGTTTAGTAACCACAAGAACTGGAAAGGATTACACGAATCAGATGATTTCGTGGGCACGTAGACGGGTGTTAGAGCTGGAGCGAGAAGATCTTTGTGGTTTTATATTCAAAAAGGGTTCACCCAGTAGCGGGATGGAACGAGTTAAGGTCTACAACGAAAAAGGGATGCCAGTGAAAAAGGGCATAGGGATATTTGCTAGAATTTTTATGGAACACTTTCTCCTTCTTCCTGTTGAAGAAGATGGTCGACTCCATGATGTTACACTTCGTGAAAACTTCATAGAGCGTATCTTCACCTTGAAGCGGTGGCGAAAGCTCCAGGATAAAAAGATGAGTCGTGGTGATATTGTGGATTTTCATACAAGACACAAGCTCTTGATACTCTCACACAGTCAAAAACACTACCAAACAATGGGAAGGCTAGTAGCACAAGTTAAGAACATGCCTCTGGAAGAACTTTATGCACACTATGAGAGTCTTTTAATGGGAGCATTTACACACAAGGCTACTCCAAGAAAACATGTTAATGTCTTACAACACATGATGGGCTTCTTCAAAACGCAGATCTCATCAGACGAAAAACAAGAGTTACTCGAGATGATCACTCGTTATCGCGAGGGTGATATCCCCCTCATTGTTCCTATTACTCTCATTAATCACTACGTTCGTAAATACGATCAGCCTTATCTCAAGCAGCAGTACTATCTGAATCCTCACCCTATCGAGCTACAATTGAGAAACCACGTCTGAAATAAAAATAATGAATTTGATGCCTTTCCCCAATGGGTTCAAGAGACACTCACTATGCATCGCAGAGATAAAAGAGCCTATCTCTACTCGTTGAAAGAACTTGAGAGGGGAGAAACTCATGACCCGCTAAGGAATGCAGCACAGATGGAGATGGTAAAAAAGGGGAAAATGCACGGCTATCTGAGGATGTATTGGGGTAAGAAAATATTAGAATGGACACATTCTCCCGAGGAAGCATTGAAGAGTGCTATTTATCTCAATGATAAGTATGAGCTTGATGGAAGAGATCCTAATGGATATACAGGAATCGCATGGTGTATAGGTGGTGTACATGATAGAGCATGGAATGATCGCAATGTGTTTGGTAAAATACGCTATATGAGTTATAATGGATGTAAATCAAAATTTAATGTTACTGAATATATATCAAAAATAATGTGTACAGATAAGCTTGTGTAAAATATCTGTTCTGTTCGATGTTCCTCAATTTCACGATTTCTAACAAAAAAGAGGTAAATGGGAAGGTGAGAATGTTTGATCTTGTAATAAAAAAAATTCTTCTTTTATAGTCACATTACGATGAAGAAGCTATCTAAATATCTTAAAAAATCAACTTCCTGAAAACAGGCGATTTCTCAATAGGGTTTTTAAACAGACTCGCAAGAAATACAAACTTTTGTGTTCATTGTACCCACCTCACTATCTAGTAGTCGATTCCCTGCCACGCACACTCATAACATACTTCTCAATTCTTGCCACCGAATATGTACAGCAAGAGCAGAAAGGTAATTATCATTACAGAGGATAAGGCTGATGATGCCATGATAGTGAAAGAGAAACGGCAGAGGGTCTATCGGAAGGTGGGGTGGCATAAGATCAAAATCGGTATTTTGAAAGATAAGAGGATAAGACTTAAAGATACAACTTTGGATCCTATCAATCCTAAGTTAGGACTAAAGAATCATTGACACAAGAAAGAAAAATTTCATTACTACATGGTTTTTCAATTATTGCATAAACACCCAGCTTAAACGCAAACTCCCTAATAACTTTAGATGTAGTACCTGTGAGGATTATTACCGGGGTGTTTGGAGAATGTGCCTTAATTTTTTCTAAAAGAGTTAATCCATCCTCATCCATCATCGCTAAATCAGTTACTATAAGATCAATCTGCTGGTGGGAAAACTTTTCAAGAGCTTTTCTCCCGCTATTGGCAGTAACTACTGAGTATCCTTTTTCACTCAGTAGGGAGGAATAGGTATCAAGGATAACTTCTTCATCATCAACTAATAAAATTCTCTTTTCTGACATCAATCTACTCCCTAAATGGTTCTAAAAGCAGTAATATCTTTTCATATCCATAGTTTTTTGAGTTTGCCTTCACCTTGTTCTGTATTGCCATCTCTTTCTCTCACATTATCGGTAATTATTGCGAGAAACCTTAGCTTTTTGTATACTGATTGTGATTTTGAGTTGCTTTTGTAAGGAAGAAGTAAGTATTTTTCACAGATAGTTAATGTTATATTTAGACTTCTAAAGAAACATTTTATATATTATGACCCTATTTCTATTGACAAGTAAAAGGGTTTTTTTCTATGATCTCCTATGGAAAAGTGGGTTTTTATAAAAATAGGTTGGGTGTCAAGGAGGAGTAAAAAATGTCTGAGATCTTAGGAATATGTGGAAGTGCCAGAAAAAAGGGCAATACTGCTTCACTTTTAAAAGAGGTGCTAAAATCCACAAAGATGGAAAGTGAATTGATCTTTCTTTCAGATCTTAACATCGGTTTCTGCAAAGGTTGTCATAGCTGTATAAAAAACAAGGGGAAATGCGTAAAGGATGATGATATGAAAGGCCTTTTGGATCAATGCTTATCATCAAAAGCTATAGTCCTTGGCTCCCCTAACTACTATTATGATGTCTCAGGATTGATGAAGAATATGATTGATAGAAGTATTTCCTCGAGTTATCTCGGCATTGGCGAATACACCGGCACTGAATGGCATGGTTGGAGACCTTTGGTTGATAAGATAGGAGGCCTTGTGATTTGTCAGGCAGCATATGGTGGTGAAAAGGCAGAGGAGACGTTTAAGTGCTTTGCAGAATATTCGGGACTAAATCTTGTCGGAACGGTCATAGCTTCGGTTGGTGCTCAGACTGTTAAGGAATTCCCGGAATATATTGAAGAGGCAAGGAAACTTGGAATGAAAATAAAAGACAATGTTATGAAAAATAAAAACCTCTCATGAACAAAGGGTGATTATTATACTATTTTCAATCTGCTTGTAACATATAGACATAGAAAATGAGAATCTTATGCATTGGGATAAAGATGCCGAGAAGGCACATGAGATGTTACCACTACCTCCTATGATGGGACCCTACGCTCGGTTGCAGTCTGAAAAAATTGCAAAGCATAAAGGTCTTAATCGTGTGACTGTTGAGGTAATAAGAGAGACTGAGAGAATTTATGCTGACTTTATGGGCAAGGGAAAAACCGAGCAGTTAAAAGCATTTCTTGCCGGTACGGGACCCGCGCCTTAGCTTGAGGATGAACTTTTTTTTGAAGATGAAAAGGCTCTTTACCATATTGATGTCTGCTATACAAAATACGGAGAAAACAGTGAATTGGTACGGAACTCACTCAAAGAAATAATGAGGGCAGTAAAATCTATTATGGAAGGAGGAAAGCCTCACTGAAATTATGGCTGATCTTTCAACCGGTGCCCTCCATGGTGCAAGCCAGTTCACTCTTGGAATAACAGGTTGTCCTAACTGATGCGTGAGTCCCCACATGAAAGATTTCGGTATTATTATGCAGCATCGAGTGGATATTACTGATGCAGGAGTGTACTCAGTGTGGGAATTGTCTAAAGATGTGTTTTGATAAGTCTATTCAACTGACTGATGAAAGTCCAGTTATAGATCAAAAAACATGTGTACAATGTGAGCTCTGTGCAAGAGATTGTCCAACCGGTAAACTGGTCGTAAATGAGAGAGGCTTTCGTGTTATTGCTGGTGGAGCTGGAGGACAGCTTTTAAATCACTGGTGGCTTTCTGCTTAATCAAAAAAAAGGACCGTGAGGAGGAAAGGGATGGCGAGATTAACAAATGATTTTCTTACTCATTTTTATTGTGGTGTTAGAGAGGATTATCAAGAACGTGTAAAAGGAGGAAAGAAATCTCTTCCTGAGATATTCTTGGGTCTCACTCGCAACAACCCTTCTGTCATTACCTGTAATAAAAATTTATTGCCTAATGGTGCCGTTAAAAGTGTGGGCTATCACCTGAAGGAAGAGTTCCTGGAAGAGGGTATTAAAGCATATGACAATTTCCTTAACTGGCGATGGGAAAAGATTAAGGAGATAATGGGTAGAGAATACGAAGGTGAAGGCTGGCTCTATTCCCCTCACCCGGATTTTATCGTTGATAGTCTTAAGCACTCTTTACAATATATTTATTTGCCGAAAGAGGAAGCAGAAAAGAAGATAGACTTTGAAAAACTCGGCACCCTGGAGGGATTTTATAAAAAGACGTGGGAAAATATTCAACAAAACAAAAAAGTGGCTATCATTTATTATTATCCCCCAGGTACTCATTTCCAAGTTAACTGTACCGTAGAAATCCAGAAATCTGGTCTTTTAAGGGAATTTATAAACCGAGCAGCATGCTTAGCTCATGGAGATAATCCTGCCAAATGGCCAAAACGCACTGCTTATATTTTTCACGTGGAAGAGGTAATTGATAAAAGCATTTATCCCAACAACCCTGTGATATAATCAAACAGGACACTATCCTCCTAATCTATAACAAGCAGAGAGCTCTTGACAAAAATCTTTTTTTGAAAGATTAGGCGGTGCACAACAAAATAACTTTTATGGAGATAAGTGATTGTATTTTTCACTATTCTAAAGCTCATCAGCTGTTACCAAATAGCTTAAATTACTTATTGCTATCCTTATGTACTATCTGAAAGTCGAAATTTTTAAGTTTCCAGATGAAGTCTAAGCTAAAATTTGTCTGAAGGGGACATTTGCCTGTGGAACCCATTAAACTTTTTTGTTTATTTTAGACACCCCCAATATATTACACTTAAAACCTCACTGTGAGATTTCCTGAAAACGTATCTCAAAATTCTTGAAAATTTTATTCCCTCCACAAATATGGTACCCTCTTTTTTAACAATCATTAAAGGTTACCTTATCCTTTACCCATAGGCTATTGTGTGGTATAAAGAATGATAAGTAAAACACAAAAAGACTGGTCTATGAAGGTATACCCTAGTAACGTGAAAATTTATGATATACTTGGGATTATTTTTAGGAAACGTGGTAATTTTATAGTTGTTTGTGGAAGAAAAGTCTTTTTCTCTCTATCAACGTACCATTTTTCTAGAGCATAGTTACTTATACCTTAGAAAAGGTAGTAGGGAAGGTGCTTTGAAAGTATGCGAAAAATTGAAGCATATGAAATTCAAAAAGTTATAATAGCTTCTATTTGAGAAACTATATCAAGAGCTAAAATAAAAGAAAAGTGAACCATTGACGAGGATTAGCTCTTTGGGAAATTCTTGAAGGGTGATGCCTATTTGGAGGTAATACAATGGGTGGATTAAAAGATATAATCGATTTAATTGTGCCAGCTCACACAGTTAGAATTGAATTGTTCTTTGTAATAATACTTTGCTTTTTATTTTGGTTAAGGTCCAAGGATACTCAAATACGAACTTTAAAAGACCAGATAAATTTTCTTATGAAACTAAACACCGGGAACTTTATCGAGAAACTTATTGAAAGGGAAAAAAATAATGATGAAAAGCTCGAAAAGTTAGAGACAGAACTGAAACAATTAAAGGTAGAAAACGAAACTGAAAAAATAGGTAACCAGAAACTAATAAGGGAAAAAGAGAAGGAGATCAGCATTACTAAGTCATCTGCTGAAGCAACAGCAAATGCTATCAATGCTTCTTTAGATTACTATAGCACTGGCATAAATACTATGGGCTCAATTCTTAATTTACGTAAAGAACTCAAAGAGGGGAGCTATAGTACGGGTAATGACTGGGAACGAATTAATGAAAGGATTAAAAGAGGAAAATAGCATTAAAATATCATATAAAACACGACGACTGACTGGATGAATCATAGAACATGATACACAATAGTGAGAATGACTATTGAGTTAGCTCAGAAATCTTCACCCTAAAATCATCCTCCATTGCTTTTACTATAGCTGGACTGCAAATAGTAAACTAACCTAAAATACTATGTTTTTTCCATAACAATAGTATAGTGTTCCCATTTACTCACCCTACATAATTAATTATAGTTAAATAGCGTTTATATAGTTAGAAATCAAAGCACTCTCAGATTAATTAAGCTATAAAAATATATTTCCCCTACTTCTTGCTGAGTAAGATCAAGAGCCATTAAAGTTAATGCTATTATTTTTATAATCCATTGATTTTATTGATAAATATATGTGGTCAGAACTTAAGCAATCTGCTAGATTAATCATTCTTCTAGATAGTTAGAAAAAAAATACACGCAGTTATTCACGGGGAATTAACAAATTTTGTTTATGAACTGGATGTTGATTCAGATGAGTGGAAGTTTTAAATCAAGAAGTGGTAGGTATGAGAGGACAAAAGTTTTTCTGTCTTTCCCATAGCTCCTCAGTAACAATGCTGAGGGATTGTTTTAAAACTTATTATCAAGATTTTCGTTACTATAGTAAATATCTTCGGTGACTTTAAAACAATAAAAACACTAGTAAAACGTTGATAGGGAGAAAGGGTTGATGTGAAAGCACTATACAGAGTTATGAGTATACATTGCCATACCATTTAAGGGAAGAGAAATTTTACTTGAATTCTTAACATTTTTGTTAGTTAATGATTTAGACTATTTCAGAAAAGGGAGGGTGAGGACCATGAAACTAAATAACAAAAAAGTTATAATTTTCCTTTTGGCAGGAGTAGCGATTATATCTTTCATAATCGGTATGATAATATCCTCAAGCCTTAAAATCATTCCACCCTTAGAAGCACTGGATGAAGAGGCTATTGAGAGTGGTGAAGCTAGTACTCTAAAAGATTCACAGCTTTTCGCTAAACTTGCTGAACAATTGATGCCCGTAACGGTTAATATTAGTACCACTAAAATAATTAAGGAAAGAGAAAGACCTTTTGATTTTCCTTTTGGGCGAGAAGATCCTTTCAGAGAATTTTTCGGAGATGAGTTTTTTGAGAGGTTTTTTGGGGGTCAGATGCCTCCCAGAAATTATAAAATGAGAAGTCTTGGTTCGGGTTTTATTATTGATAGAGAAGGTTACATTATAACCAATAACCACGTTATAGAAGGAGCAGATGAAATTAAAGTGAGGTTGTCAGATAAAGTGTCTGATAAAGAAGAGTATGATGCGAAAATTATTGGGAGAGATCCCAAAACAGATGTTGCCTTAATCAAAATTGCTCCCCATAGAGGCCTTCCAATAGCTACACTAGGCAACTCCGATAAGTTGAAGGTAGGAGAGTGGGTGATGGCAATAGGCAATCCTTTTGGGTTGGCCCAGACGGTCACGGTGGGTATTGTGAGTGCGAAATGGAGAAAGATAGGGATGGGACCTTATGAAGATTTTATACAAACGGATGCTGCCATAAATCAAGGCAACAGCGGGGGACCTCTCTTTAACACACGTGGTGAGGTGGTAGGTGTTAACAGCGCAATCTTTTCACCCAGTGGGGGGAATATAGGGATAGGGTTTGCCATCCCTATAAACTTAGCAAAAAATGTGGTTGAGCAGCTCAAAGAAGAAGGCAGGGTAGTGAGGGGATGGTTAGGTGTTATTGTACAGATGGTAACCCCAGAGTTAGCTGAATCCTTTGGATTAGAGCACGGCAAAGGGGCACTGGTATCAGATATTGAAGAAGGTGGTCCCGCCGAAAAGGCAGGAATTAAAAGGGGAGATGTCATCATCACCTTTGATGGGAAAGAGATTGAGGAAATGAATGAGCTTCCTCTTATCGTTGCCCAAACACCTTTGGGTAAGGAGGTTGAGGTTACTATTGTAAGAGATGGAAAAAGGATTATCAAAAAGGTTACCGTTGGAGAATTGAGAGAAGAGAAGACCTATGCTGCTGCCGATGGAAGAAAGAGCATAAAAGACTTAGGGATGGAAGTCAGTGAGTTGACAGCAGAACTTGCACGAAGATATGGAATTGCAGAGAAGAAGGGTGTTTTAGTGACTTATGTAGAAAGTGGGAGCCCTGCAAAAGAAGCAGGTATTGAGGAAGGTGATCTCATATTAGAAGTTAATCGTGAACCCGTAGAAAAGCTAGAGAATTATTATAAAGCCATAAATAAGGTTAAGAAGGGCGATAAAATACTCCTTTGGATTAAAAGGGGAAGAAGTTCACTATTTGTAGCTATTACTATAAATTAATAGTGACACAAACACGTTTGTAAAGAAGAAGTTTTGTGGTATAGGAAATGTATGAAAAAACCTGAAAAAATACCATTCGGTTTCAAGCTAGTTATTGCCTTCATTATTGCTCTCTCTATTTCTATCCTCTATCTTTCCAATCCCCAAACCCTTATAGATGCACCAGAGTTGTTGATGGTGATACTATTATCTCTAGACTCAATCTGACAGGTGTTTTGAAAAAGGCTTGATCAAAGCAGACATTATTAAAATGCGTACAAGATATAAGTCACATTAAATTTTCTCTGAAGGTAACTGAAGAATCTGGCAAGAAATGTTAATTGCGACACGAGGCTGCGCATTAATAAGACTGTTCAGCGGAGGTATCTACTCTGCTTGAACCCAGCATCCCGTCGCTGTGATCCTAGGGAAGCATGCGCTCATGGTGCATCCATGATAGGCATGAAGCCTTTTTGACAATTTACCAAAGTGCTTCGGTACAGGGTGGAAACCGCAAGGTAGAAACGCTCCTGGTAGTTCCATCCGGATGAGGCGCTAGAATAGGATTGCAAATTCATCTGATTAATGGATTTTATAACAATATGATGTGCCTGATGATAGGTTCTTTTTCAGCATCCAACCAAGAAGTTTGTGGGTAAAACTTTTGTCTAAAAATAAACATTTGTTAATAATATTTTACTTTAATTTGTTTAATTTTTAATTTTATTTATATAAACTCTACTGTATTATGATATGTTTCAATTTTCTAGTGAAGGAGGTTCTCTGCCAATGATTACAGATGGTTTTACTTATGTAGCAGTGATCGTCTTTTTCGCTGGTGCAGTTGTGTGGGCTGAAAAAGTATTTAAAGGCACATTTTTCAAATATGTTCCTGCAGTCGTTTTAATCTATCTCGGCACTATGCTTCTTTCCACTTTTGTGTTATGGAAAAAGACAGATGATGTAAATTTTTATTATCACATGACCAAAACGAATGTCTTACCAGTTATGATTTTTCTTATGTTACTTCGATGTGATTTAAGAAAAATCATCAAATTGGGTCCGAGGATGTTGTTAGGATTTTTCACGGCTTCGCTTAGTATTATGTTAGGTTTTGTCATCGTATATGCGATGTTCAAAGGGGTGTATGAGCTGAATACCTGGAAATCTTTTGCCGCACTTTCTGGCAGTTGGATGGGGGGTACGGGTAATATGGTGGCTATTCAGGGGGCATTGAATGTTCCCAGTGCGAAGATGGGTTATGTTCTCTTAATGGATTCCATAGATTATGCTATCTGGGTGATGATCTTATTAGCGATTATTCCGTGTGCACCTCTTTTTAATAAATGGACCAAATCAGATACGGCCGTGCTCGACCAGATCGGAATGTACCTTAATGAAGCACAGGAAAAAGTTAAGCAACATATTGAATTTCCTGATCTCATTTTACTCATTGGAACAGGATTATTTGTCTCAGCCCTGTCCATGCATCTGGCAGGGAAATTGCCCGCAACCGATTTTATTACCTCTACAGCTTGGATGGTAATTATTGTGACCATAGCCGGTATTTTATGTGCCATGACACCACTTGCCCGTATCCCCGGATCATCACAGCTCTCCAATGTCGCTCTCTATACCCTGGTCGGCCTCATTGGCTCAAGGGCTAATTTTTCCGAATTGACCCAGGCACCGTTATATATTATCTCAGGTTTTTTGATCATTGGTATTCATACATTAGTTTTGGCTCTGGCAGCAAAATTATTTAGACTAGATCTTTTTACCTGTGGTGTGGCCAGCCTCGCCAATATCGGCGGCGTTGCGTCTGCTCCAATCTTAGCTGCTGCCTATAGCGAGGCCTTAATTCCGATCGGCGTATTAATGGCCATGATGGGGTATATCATCGGAACCGGCGGCGGATTACTCGTCGGAAAAATCCTGTCCCTGATTTAAAGGGGTGATACGCCCATGAAAATTACTGATATTCAATTGGGTCATCTATCCATACCCTTAAAGACACCTTTCAAAACAACCTTAAGAACCGTAACTCATGTGGAAGATGTGCTGGTAAAGATCCACACAGATACGGGCAATGTCGGCTATGGCAGTGCCGCGCCCACGCCTTCTATTACTGGGGATACAGTGAGCAGCATCAAGACCGCAATCGAAGGACATATCAAAAGACAGCTTATCGGTCTGTCGATCGAAAATTTTGAAGAAGTGATGGTGCGGTTGCATACGTCCTTGCTCAAAAATACCAGTGCCAAGGCAGCGATCGATATCGCCCTATACGATCTCTATGGCCAATTACACAAAGCGCCGGTCCATAAACTGTTAGGTGACTATCGAAAGGAGCTCATCACAGACATTACCATTAGCCTTAATGAACCTGAAGAAATGGTGCGGGATAGTCTGGATGCCGTAAGCAAAGGGTTTAAAACACTCAAAGTAAAAGTGGGTACGGATCCGGAAAAAGATCTAAAGCGTTTAAAACATATACGGGAAGAAGTGGGTCATGATATTCATCTATGGGTTGATGCGAACCAGGGATGGACACCGAAGGAATCAGTTTATATTTTACAAGAGATGGAGGATGCGGGTATCCGGATCGAACTCGTCGAACAACCGGTGAAAGGTCATGACCTAGAAGGCTTGAAGTTTGTGACGGATCATGTGACCATTCCGGTTGTAGCGGATGAGAGTGCCTTTTCTCCCCAGGATGTTTTTAAAATTATCCAGATGCGTGCTGCGGATCTGATTAATATTAAATTGATGAAAACGGGCGGCATGTATAATGCCCTTAAAATATGCGCTATGGCTGAGAGTGCTCATATAGAGTGTATGATCGGATGCATGCTGGAGAGCAAGATCAGTGTCACCGCTGCTGCCCATCTGGCTAGCGCTAAAAGCATTATTACAAAATGTGATCTCGATGCACCTATTCTATGCAAGGAGGACCCGATCGAGGGAGGAGCCCTGTACAGAGATGATCACATCATCCTATCCGATGAACCAGGATTTGGGTTTAAAAATATCAAGGGATGACCAGAGGGCGATGGTTTCACCAGATGATAGAATGATAGAAATATCTTTTTCTGGATAGTGAATCGGTAGTAGCCTCTTACGAAATCTTTTATATATAATTTATATAAAAAAGTGGTAATTTTTTGCAAATGTTTGAAAAAAACATTTTTTATGAGGAGTGCTATAGATGGAATATACCTGCTTTTAAAGCATAGCAGAGAAGATCAACCTGAGGGGGGATGGGAGATTTGGGATTGCAGATTGTGGACTTGGAATTGGGAGAATGGGAAAGAATAAAATTCAATGGGTTCTTTTAATAATAGTTTGAAGTAAATTCAATTTCTCCTTCAATTCATTCAATTTATTCATCATCATTCTATATATAAGTTCTAACCTTTCATTTTCCGGAACCTTATCAAGGGCTTCGTTAATCCCTTTTTGAAACTCTATCATTTTTTTTCTTTTATCAGGTGGAAGCGAATTTAAAAAATCTTGTCTTTTTTTTAATGCATTCATTAGTGTATCATTTTTTAATGCCTTTGCCATTATCTTCACCTTCTTACGTCTCTTGCTCAATACCTTTCCCACTCACGCCATTCACTACAACATGTAAAAGAGTAATTAATCTAAAAGTAAATGGAAAACAGCACCATAGAGCCAACAGATAGATGCCCCATAAAGAAGGTATTCCCCTTTAACTCTGTAATTCATTTTATTCATCTTATAGGCGGTGTATATAGCAACTACTACTACCAATGTTTTGATGATCAACAAACCAGGTACAGCCCCCACGTGTTCCACCATTTTTCTTAAAATAGGGTTGCCTTCAATTTCTACTCCATATTTTGATATATTTTCTAAAGTTAAGAGCGTATCCTCTACTCCACTTTCTACTAAGAGCATAATAGAAATTCGGAAGCCTCTTATTTTATTCACGTAATTTTTTAATTTATCCACATAACTAATTTTTATAACATCAGAAATTAATGAAGACATCTTCTCAGTGCTTCCTCTCAGTCAAGTATAATTACAAAGATAGTTTGTTACCAAATAGTAAGGCTTTTATCCTTTTTGCTTAATGTGAAGAGGAAGGTGCCTTCTCTTCAAATTTTCTTCCGTTGAAATATTTTTAATCTCATTTTTGCCATTAGTTTTTCTAATAACCACTGGCACTTTTTCCATCCCTAGTACGAGAGCGGCACGATATCTTTCTTTTCCGCAGATAATAACATTATTCTGATTGATGACTATGGGTTCTATAATTCCCCATTTTTCAATAGAGTGTTTTAATTCTTTAAAGGCTTTCTTGCTTAGATCAGGGATATCTTTTTCATATCTAATGATCCTTAACTGTTTTATTGGAACTTCCATAATTACCTCTCTACTTTAATATACTTCCTGACATCCGCTCTTTAACTCTGGTTAAAGAACTTTTAATACAGGAAATAAGAATTTCATTTTTACATGGCTTTTCAATTAAGGCAAAAGCTCCTAAAGACGATACAAAACTTTTTACAACCTTAGACCGGGTTCCTGTAAAGACTATTACGGGAGTGTGAGGAGATCTTGATTTAATATCTTTTAAAAGTGTGAAACCATCCCCATCCATCATGGCCAAATCGGTTATTACAATATCAAATGGCTGCTCACAAAACTTCGCAAAGGCCTTTCTTCCACTATCGACAGTAACTACACTATATCCTTTTTCACTCAGTAACAAAGAGTAAGTATTGAGTATGGTTTCCTCATCGTCAACCAATAGAACTTTCTTCCTATTCATATACTCTCCATAAATAAAACTTATGTTTTATTGAAGAGACCGTTCTTTTTATGATTATTATTCTAAAATTGAACCTTAAAAACAATAAATAGTACCTTAATCTTATCTCTCTTATATAACTATAATTAATAATATTTATTCATTATTATTGATATTAGCAATTTAAATACCAGTTTGAATTTTCCATGATGTATTTACACGCTATCTTTGTAATTATCTGTAACTAAAGTATAATTTTTTCAGTGTCTGAAAGAGACACCACAGGTTTTAAAATTAATAAAAAGCTATAATTGTTCTTTTAGGAACGAAAACCTGCATAAAACAAAAAAAATCTAAATATTACAAAATGTTACTAATACACAATATAGTACAAAGGAATGAGTTGCGAGTTTCGGGTGTAAGTAAGGAGTAATGAGTTATGAGATGTGAGATGTTGGAAAAGATATGCATAAGGATTGAGGGATTACGAATTGGGAATTGAGGTAATTGGAAATGGGTTGCAGGTTAACTATACAGCCAACAGTCAACTTTGAGCAGTCCAGAGAAAATAATACCAGTGGTCAGAGGCGAGGGTCCAGGGGTCAGGTAAAGATGCAGGATTCATGATGCAGGGTCAATGATGCTGGATACTTAATGCAGGATGAAAATAATCTAAGAGCAAAAAGATTTGGGGTGCGGATTGAAAGGAAAAGAGATAAATAGCTACTACTGTGAATTTCGTTTGGGTTTGAGGAGAAATTCGGCGGCTGCCCTTCTCATTTTGGCATCAGGGCTTAATTTTTCTAGTTCTTTGAGAAAATTGATGTTTTTGCTCCGCACAAGCTCTATCACCCGCTCAGTGGCAAAGCGCTCCATAGATTCCTCACATTCTTTAAGCTTTAGGGTGGTTCTATTCCAGGTCTCCATGATTCTCTCATCATCTTTGTCAAAAATATCTATTGCATCTGCAGGACACACATACTCACAGGCGCCACAACCTATACAGGCACTAGAAGCGTCATACCAGGGGGTATTAATACTTGTATTGGTTCCTCTGCCAGCATAATTTATTGCACCAATACCTAAAATTTCATCACACACTCGAACACACAGACCACACAACACGCACCTATCTCCTTTTGCTTTAATATCAATATGGGTAAACCTTGAGCGATTCACACCATATTTCTTTGCGAGCTCACGAATTTTTTGTGAACCTGGAGCCTCAGAGAGGTACAATTCAAGTAGAACTTTCCTTACATTAACCACTTCTGTTGTTTCCGTCTCTACTTCCAACCCCTCTGTTACAGGAAGCGTGCAAGAAGTAGTAAGCCCCGGTTGCCCTCCACCTATAACCTCAACCATACAAAGCCGACATGCCCCATAGGGGGAAAGGGCATCTTGATAACATATATAGGGTATCTCAACACCTTCCCTTATGGCAACTTTAAGAACATTTTCCCCTTCTTGTGCCTGGCATTTCTTCCCATTTATCGAAATAGCTACCATCTTTTTTTCTCCTTCACCCTTTTAATCAATACTTATAATGCCTCTACTTCCCCCATTTCCTTTTCTTCTTCTTCCTCCTTCACATCACATCTCATGCATCTTATCGCCTCTGAGATTGCTTGCTCTTTTGTGTAAGAAGAGGTCACCTCTTCAAAATTACCTTTGTATTTCTTAAAAGTAGTAATTGAAGTCGGGTTTCTTTTTCCACCCTGTGGTTCTACTGAAACCTCCATTGAATAGGTAAAGGCCTTCTTTAATTGATCAAATCTGTTTACTCCCATCAAATGGGTATCAATAATCCTTGCAAAATTCTTTCCATATCCCATGGCATCTGATACGGTAAAGGGGCCTGTTACTAGATCTCCACCCGCATATATATTTGGCACTGATGTTTGAAGAGAATACTTATCGACTTCAACCGTTCTATTTTTTGATACCTTAACCCCTACCCTTTTCAGGAAACTCGTGTCTGACCTTCCTCCAATGGCAGTCACCACCGTATCGCACTTCAATGTATATGTTTTTCCTGTAGGCTCTGGTCTTATTCTGCCTGCGAGGTCGTACTCTCCTAATCTCATTTGCATCACCTCGATGCCACTTACCTTACCATTTTTACCCATCAGTTTGTGAGGAGCTCCCAGGAATATAAAGTTTATTCCTTCCATTTCAGCTTCATGTACCTCTTCTGCCAAGGCTGGCATTTCCTCTTTCACTCTTCGATAGAGGATAGTCACCTTTGCTCCCAGGCGAATCATTACCCGAGCACAATCTATTGCTACATTACCCCCACCGATTACTACTACCTCTTTTCCACCCTTTACAGGTTTCCCCATATTTACATCCCTTAAGAATTGCATACCGGGATAGACACCACCTAGTCTTTCTCCGGGAATTCCAAGCGTGATATCCTCATGTGTTCCAGTAGCGATAAATAGAGCGTTATATCTCTTAGCCATTATAGTTTTAATGGTTATATCTTTTCCAATTTTCTTATTGAAAACAAACTCCACGCCAAGATTCTTAATAGCTTCAATTTCTCGATTTAAAATCGCCTTGGGGAGTCTGAATTCAGGTATTCCATAGCGTAACATGCCACCTGCTTCGGGTAAGGCTTCAAATACGGTGACCTTATGACCTAACCTTACAAGATAATATGCAGCTGTAAGCCCTGCGGGACCAGCGCCGATGATTGCAATTTTCTTCCCAGTTTTTGGAAAGATAATCTTTGGTTTTATCTGAGCTTTTTTTGTATTCTTATAATTATAATCTGCAATAAAACGCCTTATTTCTCTAATAGCAAGCGGTTCATCGACTTCTCCTCTTCTGCACTTCCCTTCACAGGGGTGGTGGCATACCCTTCCACACACCGCGGGCAAAGGATTATCTTCCATTATCTGTTGATATGCCTCTGTAATTCTCTCTTCTTTAAGCAGTTGAATATATCCGGGGGCATTCATGTGGAGTGGACATCTATTCTCACAAGGAGCAAGAAAAAGGGAGTCACACACACCTGCGCGACATCTCTTTTGAATAATATGCTCTTCATACTCTTCTCTAAAGTAGCGAATAGCTGTTAAGACAGGGTTTGGTGCCGTTTGCCCTAATCCACACAGTGAGGCTACCTTTACCACCACAGCTAATTCCTCTAATTCTTTAAGGTGCCTCATTTCCCCTCTGCCCTGGGTAATTTCCTCTAAAATCCCCAGCATCTGCTCTAGTCCTCTTCTACAGGGGATACATTTTCCACACGATTCTTCCTGGGTAAAGGAAAGAAAATATTTTGTAATATCCACTATACAGGAATCCTCAT
>SMTZ1_10003081_pt1 | contig 22419 bp, 21 predicted proteins | sample DeeMarSWOR136_30_FD_25667 | JGI IMG/M metagenome (IMG submission 25667) | reverse complement strand
CAAAATCAGTAATGTTCACAGGGTGTTCAGACAAAATCTTATCGTGGATTTGTCTTGCCTGCAGAGACATAAATTTTTTACGGATTATTTCTCTGGCTGCTTTTAGTTCCGGAGGTTCGTTGTCAGGCTCAAGTCTTTTTCTGGGCACGGCTATTTTTAAAAGGTTTGTATCAATGTCGAAATACTCGGCAACCTCCTCAAACCATTTCGATTTTCTGATGTTACGCTTCTGCATTTTAATCACGCTTTACCTTATTTTGTTCAGCAGACTGGTGTCATGATGTGTTAGATTCGACAATTTTAATTCTTTTGCCGTTGAGTTTTATTAATGTTTTTATATTGTAAAAAAGACTTTCATCGTGACTAATTACGAAAACCGGATACTTTATGGAAATATCAGCAATTGTTTTCATAACTTCAGTTGACGATTTCTTGTCGAGAGCACTGGTAGGCTCATCAAAGAAAAGAATTTCAGGTTTTTGATAAAGTGCTCGTGCAATTGATATCCGTTGGATTTGTCCAACAGAAAGGTTGGACCCATCTTCTCCAATAACTGTGTCATAGCCACGAGTAAGAGATTCGATGAATCTACTTGCATCAGCCATCTGTGAACATTCCTTCATAAGACCAATATTTGTCTTGCTGTCATCCTCAAGACTTATATTTTCCTTTATAGACCTTTTAAAAAGCATAGGAGTCTGAGGAACAAAGCCGATTTTTTTTCTGAATGTGGTTAGGTTTATATTATTTATTTCAATTTCATTGATTTTATAACTACCAGACGTGGGCAAAATTAATCCTGAAAGAATGTCTATGAATGTTGATTTACCAACCCCTGAAGGCCCTGCTACTCCAAATAAACCGCTTTGTATGTCGAGCTTAAAAGAAACGTTTTCAAAAACAACTGTTCCATCAGGATAGATAAAAGACAGGTTATTAGCTTCAAGTGTTTGAATATGATTAGTGAGAGATTGTCCTTTACGGTTTTCAGAAGCTGCTAATGCCTGCTGTTGATAATCTTTGTATATGTCTAGTGCAGGGAGCATCTGGAAAAGCTTTCCTCCATTTACTTGAAATGTATTTAAACGTGCATAAAGTTTAACCAGTACTGCCATTAAAACTGCAATTTTCCCTATTTCTAGTGAAAACCAATAGTAAGATATTATCAAAACAACAGACCCTATCAAAGTAAAAAAAGGCTCTCCGAAAGTTTTTAGTCCTGCGCTGATTCTATAAGACCTCAATTCATTTCGTGTAAAACCTTGAAGGTCATAATCCAGTTCATTAAGAAACAGCTTTTCTAAAGACATGCTTTTGAATGTTTTAAATCCTCTGAAATATTCAAAAAATTTATTTGCCAAATCATTCTGTAAATTAATATTAAGTTTCCACAGATGCCTGATGTGCCAATAGGAGATCTTGAGGATAGGACCAGCTATAAGACCTATTGCAATTACACATATAGTTAAAAAAGGAGATATGGCAATTATAAAAACTATATATGTAACTGTAAAAATTAGATCAATTAAAAGTTCATTAAAATAAAAAAGGGTTCGGGTTACTGTTGTTGTGTATTGTGAGAAGATATTAAGAAATCTGCCCTCATGAGACTTAATGATGAAGGTCCAGTTTGCCTTTGTGAAAAGAGAAAGAAATTCTCGCTTTAAATTCAGATTGAATCTAAGTTCATGATAATTAATAATAATGCGTGCAAAATATTTGAATAATGAGCTTAAGAACATTAGTCCCAGCATTATCCCGATTAAAACTAATAGATTTAATTCGGAACCCATAAGGCTTTTTAACAGTGCAATTGCCCTGCTGGTGAGGTTGTCATTAGCTGGAGTATTACTGAGGATAGAAAAGATAGGGAATAATAATGAAATGCTTGTGATTTCTACAAAGGCTGCCAGCAGTGAAAATGAGAATGAGATTAGAAATGCTTTTCGATTATTTAGGAAGATTTTATATATCCACTTGGCCTTATTATTCATTATGAAAAGATTTCTTAACAATGTTTGTTAATGTTTTGCGCCAAAGGGCAGCAATTTTCTTGTGGCTGAAATCTTGTGCCCTCTCCCAACCTGCTATACTTATTTTATTTAAATCTTTAGGATTATTAACAAGCCACTTAATCCATATAGCAATGTCTTCGGGATCACGATGCCTATATTGTATTCCATTTACTTTGTGGTCTATAAGCCAGGATGGTCCGCCGACATCAGGAACTATTACTGGTATTTTATTTGCCATTGCCTCAACAATTGAACGGCCAAAGGCTTCAAACCATCGACATGGATGCACATAAATATATTTACGTTTGTTCAGTTCTTTAAGGAGCACTTTGTTTTCAACATGACCTTGAAAACAAACTCTATTGGGAAACTTATTTTTGAATGCTTCTACTTTTGGACGGTCGGGTCCATCTCCAAAAATCCAGACTCGCCAATCTAGTGACAAACTGCGGAGGGCTGAGAATAAAAGATCTATACCTTTGTAATGTGCGAGTGAACTCACAAATAAAATATTGATAATCCCATCATTTCTTTTTTCTTTGCTTGAACACTGATTTATTTCTTCAAAATTAATACATTCAGGGATTACAAAGCATTTATCTTGTGAAAGTTTATAAATATTTTGATAACATTCATACAGGGGTGGGGAATCAAATATGCAAGCGTCAAGCGATTGAAATCCCCATTTAAACTCAGTAAATTTTCTAAAGCCAAATAAGACGTACTTTATTTTCCTGAAAAGAGAAGTGCAATGTCTGATTCTGTCAATATGGGAGCAACTATTCCAACAGTTATTTTTTTGTTTTGAAACATCAGTACAAAAGCTTCCTAATTGATTAAAGTATGCGATAACTGGGCGGTGTGGAAGATTTTGTTTGATTTTATATGCAATACTCATTGGCCCATACACAAGAATGATATCATCATTTGTATCGTAGATTGGTCGATAACTTTTCCCAAAAATATTTACGCCTGCAACATCAATTCCAAGAACAGATAGAGCTTCTAAAGAATACTGATCAATTTGATTTAGCGAATAAATACTAATTTTTGTCCCAAGTTCCTTAAGTCCTTGACATACATAAAATAAACTATAGTGACTTCCCCCACCAGTCGACAAATTTAATTTGGGAACAATTATAGAAAGTTTCATGTTGAAGCTTCTCAAACTTTAATATCTCAAACTTTTTCTTTTCAGCATCTTTATAGCTATATATTCAGTCATGGCCGAAATCTTATGGAATATAATCCTTTCTATGTCACATAACTCTGTTAAGCACAAGTTTCCTTTTTCTCTTTTTCGTATCTAATCAATCAGCACAGTATTTCTCTAAAATACTGAATAGTTTTCATCAATCCTTCATTTAAATTTGTCTTTGGTTGCCATTTCAGGATTTTCTTTGCCAGTGAGATATCCGGCTGACGTTGTATAGGATCATCACAAGGCAATGGTTTGAAGGCAATTTTAGATTTCGAACTGGTAAGTTCGATAACCTTGTAAGCAAGTTCAAGGATAGATATCTCCGCAGGATTTCCCAAGTTGACAGGGCCGGTAAAATCATCTCCAGTTTCCATCAATTTGATTAAAGCTTCAATAAGATCATCAACATAACAAAAGCTTCTTGTCTGTGTACCATCACCATAAACTTCCAGTTTCTTATTTGTTAAAGCCTGCACGATAAAACTGCTTACAACGCGCCCATCGTGAGGCAACATTCTCGGTCCATACGTATTAAAAATCCTGGCAATCTTTATTTCGAGATTATGCTGCCTGTGATAATCGAAGAAAAGCGTCTCGGCACACCTCTTGCCTTCATCATAACAGGATCTGAACCCAATAGGATTCACATTGCCCCAATAACTTTCTACTTGGGGATGCATTAAAGGATCACCATATACTTCTGAGGTTGAAGCTTGAAGAATCTTGGCCTTAACTCTTTTTGAGAGACCGAGCATATTGATAGCCCCATGAACAGATGTTTTGGTCGTTTGAACAGGGTCAAACTGGTAGTGAATGGGGGATGCGGGACAAGCAAGGTTATAAATTTCATCAACTTCAACATACAAGGGGAAACAAATATCGTGTCTGAGTACCTCAAACATAGGATTTGAGAGGAGGGACATCAAATTGGCCCGCTGGCCTGTATAAAAATTATCAACGCAGATTACTTCATAATTCTGAGTGAGCAATCTCTCACAAAGATGTGAGCCAAGAAATCCTGCGCCTCCGGTTACAAGGACGCGTTTTATTAAACCTCGCCTTTTCATAGATAACCAGTCCTTTCAATCCAAGTTATCAGAAAATACCGTTTTGGCTAAAAGGCCCTGCACACCAATAATACTGATTATTCGTGCAATATTAAAGCAGCTTGACAGGATAGACGTCTCAGCTTTGACACCACCAAGACCACGTAACAAAAAACCGCTGACATTCCGGTTATATTTCATATGGCCAAAAGGCAGTTCGACCTTTTGTTTGCGCAACATGTAAATATGTCCAGTTTCCCGGTTGAAAACAAGGAATGGTACTCCTGAGACTACCTCATCTATATACTTTTGTCGCGCAGCTGTCAGAAAAATTATGCCTAAAACGGCCTCTCTTGTTACATTTACGATTTGGCTTTTAAGGTTTTCTTTTTTATGATTTGAGTCACTTGATTTTCTTTGCCACGAAGGATGGCCCAGAGCCGAAGAGCGGATAAAAGAAACGCCGCCACCCCCGACCAAAATTAGTCAAGTCATCTTTAATTGCGAAACCGCCTTTCTGCAGCATTGACTTGAAACCTTTGTGACTGAAGAAACGGATGTGCGGATAATTCCATTCTTCTGCGTCTGGGAAAAAACTATGGTTACAAATTCCATTTCCACGGAAAATCTGCATCAGACTTTTGTGACCGAACTCATTCGGCACATGTGCAAATAATAATCCATCTGTTTTGAGTATGCGATGAATCTCACACAGAGTGGCAAATGGGTTTATTAGATGCTCAGTTTCAAAAGGTAGTGGACGTGTGAGATCTGCCCATATGGCTTTTTCTCCTCTGTTAACTGCTTTTCTTAAATAATCATTAGATACGTCAATACCAATAACTTCTAATGACGAACACACATATTTCATTACCTCTCCCGTTCCGCACCCAACATCCAGGAAACGTCCTTGCAATTGGCTAAGGTAATCGCGAAAAATGTGAATTTTCGTAATTCCCTCCGTGAGATGTTGTACCTTAAGGTTTTTCTCTGTTACCTGGGGCATTTGCTATCCTTCATTCATCTTCGCGATATCTATAACTGACTTCTTATAACACCTAACACCTGTTATGTGGTAGGCTGATAGTCGCTTTTTTCTTCGAGCCACCTATAAATAGCCTGAACGGTCTTCTCGGCGTCAAAGTCACCTCCTCCTGTAACCCAGTATTTTGCATAATCGGTATCAAAAGAATGTTCCAAAAGAGCACAGAGATACGCAAGATTGCCTTTGTTCACTTTTTCAGCATCAAATTTAATATTTTCTGAGCATAAAATTTGCAATCGTTTAATAGCGTTACTTAAAGTAGCTGTGTAATAGACGGTAGGTAACTTTTCAAATTCAGGTGTCAATACAACAACAGGTTTACCATTCATCGCGGCTTCTAAGGCGGTTGTCGATGATATTGTGAGAACAGCAACACACTGTTTATTTGTAAATATCTTTTCTGATGGTACCGAACCATAGATAATCTCCAAATTTGGCAGGCCATTTAGGTTTTCATAAAATTGTTTTTTCCTCGATGGTACCATATTGGGGTGTTCTTTTACTAACAGCCGTACTCCTTTTGGTAAAAGTAGCGCGACACGTCGGCAGAGTTCTGTTTGATTGCTGTATTCAGGGCAGTAAACCATAAGACTTAGTTCAGGTTCATAATGTAATGGGAAAAAAACATAGCGAAAATTAATTTCATCTACGGATGGGATACATTTACCCTGATTATCCGTAGCTAAAAATTTCTCTCGCAGACCTATATATACATTCAGTACTGCGTTTAACCGAGAATTGGCCGGATTCCAAATTCTGTGAAATCCAAAAATTCGTTTATGCATCAATAATGCTTTAACTATCCTTGCAGGAAAAAGAATAAGTCCCAGACAGATTTGAACCCACTTGTTTGACGGTCCCAGCGTTTTTTGGCGCACCTGTTTAAGGTATTCGGATTTTACCGATGAATTAGCGCTCCTCATTTGAGAATAAATTTGCTTGGCTTCTTCATATTTGGGAGATTCTTCTGGATGGAACATTAATGTCTCATGTCGATCTTTCACCAAACTGCTGTAATGATAGTGATTGTCCGCGAAAAAGCGATTTTTGCCAATCCGCGCAGTGCCGATTATAGAAAATGGTATATTGCGTTGCTTACATTCTAAGTGCAAAAGATAGTTAGCTAAACAGCCTATGACTGGTGCAATAACATAATCCGGCATACTTTTATCAAGGAGATCTTGTACAGTTCGATATGTATTCCAACATACTGAAAGAATGTAATCATTGCTAACGGGCTTTTGGGCTTTCACATGACGACTGTTCAAAAACGTATATACCAGAAATCGATCAGAGTAAATTGTTCTCCAGATACTATCTAAATTATAACGTTCTTCAATCTCTTGAACTTGCTGGGTTGTGACAATATCATCCCCTTCATCATAAAGAGGATCTGCAAAATACATATATTGGTATTGAATATCTGTTTGCTTTCGTAAATATTTTTCTGTTTGTTGTCCATGGACAAACGCAGAAAGCCGATGTCCATCTTTTTGAAGGATCTTCGCAATTTTATGACCTATTTTTATGCCCCAGGACAACTGCTGGACAATTAAGATGTTTAGATGATTTTGCATTTCTCTTTAATTAAAGCTGACTTGGCACATCTGAAAAAAATGATAGCATTGTGGATTTAACTCACTTTTAGCAAGGATTTAATCATTTTGTCCCAGCGATCATAGGCGTCAGTCACAACTTTAAACTTTTGCTGCTTTTCTTTTAGAAACATACGATGTTTTTCACTTGACACGGACTGGAATAGCTCATCATATAAATGTCGATGGCTTTTAATCGAACAAGTTGCACCTATTGTATTTGTTATCAGAATTTCCTGTTGTCCGAAATTAAGTTGCACACTTAAAACAGGCTTATTTACTATAACGGCCTCAGCTAATAGGATTGAGAACATACCAACAACCAGATCGGCTGCCAGAAGTAAATTGAGCGTGCCATCTTCTTTATGAAACGACACAGAAATATCTTTAGAGTATTTTTCTACAGTATTTCTTAATGTGTTTTCTTCCTCTTCAGGATGAAGTAATATAATTATGGATAGTGTGGTTTTTAAATATTTAGGAAAATCTGAAAAAACTTCAAGTAATGCTTTTAACGTTGTTTTTTCAGTAAAGCCCAATGTACTTCGGCGCCCAAATATCTTTTCAATTGGCTGAGATACAAAAAGTATTACAAATCTATCTGGTTTGAATCCTATATTACGTCTGGCAGCACTTTTCTGAATCTTTTTGTTTGATCGTGCGATCTTATATAAATATTCAAACTTTGGGCTGCCTAATACTAAGATTTTTTCAACCGGGAAACCGGCATTTAGAATATCGTTCTGGGCTAGTTCATCAATAACCGCAATATGATCGGGAAGAATAGGGATTTTTACCTCATCAGGTAGAATGAAACGTTTACAATAACCCCACCAGCAATCTACATAGGCCATGGAAGGAATATTATATTTCCGAGCTAACTGCCAAAAAACTCTACAAACGATTCCATCTGCAACTCTTGTTAAATCTATAGTATCAGTTATAACTATATCAGGAGAAAACTTTTTAAACCATGTTGAGTCATTATTGTTTATCCGGTTATTGAAGCTCAATTCACTGTAATCGTATACCTTTATGGCTCTTTTTCTTAAATTATTGCATACAAGTTCTCTACCTGTTATGACAATATCGTAACTTGATTTCCACTTTTCTATCAAGGGTAAAAGTGCATTAGCACAACCTACTTGCTGAAAATAAAAGAGGATTTTTTTCACTAGCTCAGCTCAACGACTTTTTCAAAAGCATCGGCGATATCATCTATGTCTGAAATTGTTAAAGGAGGATAGATGGCATTGATGCAAATAAGTGACTTTTTCCATAAATCTTCTGCAACAGGACAAAGCCCTTGACCATAAGAAATATTTCTGACATAGTAATGTTCACTTGTCCATGGATATCCCTTCGGTCTGAAAGTTTTTTTAGTGAAAATGGGTTGAAGGTGGATTGGTTTAACAAAACCACTAATTGGTGGAATGTGACGTCTATCATCTACGGTTGTCTTTATGCCTTCTGCATCAAGACGTCTCATGAATTCTTCTTTGGTTATTCCAGTTTTTTCGGCATCATAACGAATACAATACAAGAGGTAATCATGTGTACAATCCTGACGGACTACTGGTGGTGTGATGCCTTTTAAACCGGCAAGTCTTTTCGTTAAATGCTCACAGAGCATCCTTCTATGCTTGATCAAAGTTTCACTTTTCCTAAACTGCTCTACAGCCACAGCTGCTTCAAGCTCAGTCATTCGAAAATTGTATCCAATCATATTCGTTATATCTTTGATCTCCATGTCACTCACACAATTTTCAGCATGGTTACGTATAAGCTGTAATTTCAATGCTAATTCATCATCATTCGTGACAGCAACACCACCTTCACCACACTGAATTGTTTTGTGGGCGTTTAAGCTGTATGAACCAATATCAGCGAGGGTGCCTGCCATTTTACCTTTATATGTTGCAATCGTAATGTGCGCAGAATCGCTGAGAACCTTGATATTATGTTGCCGAGCCAGTTTCATAATTGGCTCCATATCCGCTGACTGGCCGAACAAGTCCACAACAATTATAGCTTTTGTGTGCGGATTGATACGTCTCTTAATACTTTCAACAGACATACAGAAAGTATCCGGTTCTAAATCGGCAAACACAGGGACGGCATCATAAAGCAATGGAGCTGTTGCTGAGATGACATGACTATAAGGTGTTACAATAACTTCATCACCCGGTCCGATACCAAAAGCCCCCATCGTTGCGATAATGACTGACGTTGCGGAATTCATAGAAACTGCATGTTTTGTACCACAACGTTCCTTATACATCTGTTCTAATTCTTTAACTTTTTTTCCGCCTAAGAAAAATGGCCCTTTAGCTCCAATGAAATCGGAAATCACCCCATTTCTAATAACTTCTGTCACTGCTAACTCTTCTTTTTTGTCGAAAGTCATATATGTTGGAAACGGTTTTGTGCGGACAGGTTCTCCTCCAAAAACGGCTAATCGGGACATAAGCATATCTCCTTATTTATAAGAATTTTTTACTGGTGTTCTGCTATTTTTATTACTTGCTGAATCCAGTGCGGCTTCTATAACATATAGGTCACCTATTGCATCTAAAGCAGTGTTGTGCAGAAAATCTGTTTTATTGTTTAAGAAAGATACAAACTGATCGCCGGCTCTTATCATCGCTGAACCATATGTATTCTTCTCCAACGGTAAGTTAGTTCTACGAAGATTCTTGAAATTTGGGAATTGTGAATCAGGGCTTGTTTTGTATAACTCCATTTTCTGTCCACCATTAAGTAAGCGCAATCGTCCCTCTTTACCAAAGACATCCATTTCGTATATACTGAATCCGTATCCCTTTTGGTCAAGGGAGATTATATAAACCGGCGTCCCATCTTCCAGTGAACAATACAAGTTGATACTGGGATCACCATTTAAAGAGCCCAAATTAATATCACCTAATACTTGCACATTTGTTATTTCCCCAAAAAGAAACTGAATTAAGTTGATCATCTGACATCCATTATGATTCAATCCGCGAACATAATAGCCAACAACAGTTTGTATAGAACCTAACGATTCCTTGTGAAAAAAATCTTTAATAAGTTGATGGTTTTTATCCCATCGGCGTACATAATCAACAACGAGATTGACATTTCCTTTCCGGCAGGCTTCATAAGTCTCAATAGCTGATTTAAGGTTTGTCGCTAAGGGTTTTTCGGTGAAAATAATTCGTGGCAAAAGAAATTCTACGGCATCAAGGATTATTTTGTGATGACTTTCGTCTGGTGTTGCTATACTAACTATATCAAGCCTCTCATTTTTGAACATTTTTCTATAATCTTTATATAAATGTGGAACTTTCCAAAATCGGCCGAATTTCTGTAATCGCCTTTCATTATTGTCTGCTGCACAAACAAGATCAAACTCATCGATTCTGCTGTACATTCCAGCATGTGTATAAACATTGTCATCCTTAGCTCTCTCATCGTAACGACCACCCATATTGCCACAACCTACAATGCCAGCTTTAAATAGCTTCATAACTTTTACAGCAATATCTATCAGCCCTTGAGAACCGCTTCAATCCTGAATACTTGCGGGTGTTGTTCCACTAAAACGCTGTTCCAGTTTCTTTTTTTCAATCTCAGTCCAGTGACCAGATCTTGGTACAACTTTGGCATTAATGGAAGACCAGGTAGGATTTTGATCCAGAAGCTCCAGAATATCTTTCATAAGAAAATCCGGTTTTGTAGGATAAAGCGTTTCGTATATTTTCTTTGTCAACTCATAATCTTCCCGAGTATCAAGTGTCCAACGAAGATAGGAATAGTCGAAATCCTTATGGTATGAGAGCGTGTTGAACTTGTCGAGGTGTGTATGTATATACGGCACCACATTTATTTCATTGAGTTTTCGTTGATCCTCAGGTGAGTTTTTAGTCTCTGCATCAATTCTTAACAGAGAGTTTTTAGTCATAACGTCAGCATCAAGTCCAAGAGGAAAACTACGCCGTATATTGTTACTCAAATATTCTAACCGGTTACCTTTGTGGTATTCAGCAAAAAACACTTCCAGCATATCATCTATAATTTCCCAGTCAATAAAGGGTGTATCAGCACCAACTCTTACGATAGCGTCCAAGCCATAGGCTTCAGCAGCTTGGATGCATCTTTCCAGAACATTATCTTCACTGCCTCGAAAAACATGGACATTATTAGAGCGGCAAAATTCGGCAATGATATTGTCCTTAGGATTTATAGTAGTTGCTACGACAAGAGGGGACGCTTTTCTAAGGTTGCTAAGGCGGTTAATGATATGCTCAAGCATGGGTTTTCCACATAAATCAAGCATGACTTTACCTGGTAAACGGGTGGAGCCCATTCTTGCGAGGAGTATAATTCCAGTTTTCATTATTTTCCATCCTCGTACATTTTAAGTAACTTGAACTCTGATTTTAAAATTGACATCCATATTTGATTATGATATCGTCCATTGGACCATATTCTTTCCTTAAATTCTCCTTCTTTTGTCCATCCAAGTTTTTCAACACATCTGACAAAAGCTGGATTGAAAGAACCGGCAAACACTTTATTTAGGTTTAGGTAATTAAAAAGATGTTTCGTGAGAAGATACATACATTCAGCTCCGTAACCTTTTCCCCAATAATCTTTGTTGCCTATTAGTATAGCGATTTCAGCACAATGATTAACAAGCTGTATGTTCACTACAGCTATATTGCCTATATGAATCTTTTTGTTTTTTTCTATAATAGCCAAGATAAATCCTTCTTGCGGATTCTTTGAGAAATATTCCTTATAACTCTTCATGTCTTCCCAGCTTAAAGGAAATGACCGCCTTTGCGAATATCTATTGATCTCAGGATCATTTAGCCAGCGTAGGTATTCTGATGTAAAATCTTCTTCCATTAGAGGTCTTAGTATCACTTTTTGACCAACTATATAAGCCAAATTACCATTTTTCTTAGTATTCATAATTAGACCCTGACTAAAAACACATTGATATGTTTTTAATTTTCATATGATATCGTAGAAAATGATTTATTAATTAAGGCTTTGCGTCGTATTGTTTACCTATTTTTGTCAGAAGCGGTTGTATTAAATTATAACCATTCGATTAAATTATTGCATTAAATCAGATCCCAGCTAAGTGGAGTTCCTTTTTTTATATTTTTTCTTACTGTCTTGCCTAAAAATACGTTTAAATATTTCGGACTAAGGCCATAGCCGGGGCGAATGGAACGCAAGTTCTCGGTGGTGAGCGTTTCGCCCGCCTTCATATCCTTTACGACAAATAGTGAGCGCCTGAAAACCTTGTTTTTCTTTTCCTCCAAAGTTGTTCCATAGTGAACCTGCCCCAGAGACTTTTCTGCTATTCTAATATTTTTAACGAGCTCTTTCAATTCCTGTGGTTCGATAGAAAAAAAACTATCCGGCGTTTTGCTTTTTCGTGATAAGGTAAAGTGTTTTTCAATAATAACGGCACCCAAAGCTACAGCACAGACAGAAACGACAATTCCATCACTATGGTCCGAAAGCCCAATGGGACAGTTGAAAAGTTCTCTCATATGTGGGATTGTTCTCAAGTTCATCTCTTCAAACATTGCAGGATAGCTGCTTACGCATTTTAAAAGGATTATATCTTTAGCTCCTGCTTCTTTTGCTGTATTGACAGCTTCTTCAATTTCTGCTATCGATGCCATACCGGTAGACATTATTAATGGCTTTTTTGTTTTTGCAGCATATTCAACTAAAACAAGATCCACCAATTCGAACGAAGCAATCTTGTGGGCACAAATATCAAGCTCATCCAAAAAATCAACACTGGTTTTGTCAGAGGCCGTACAAAGAAATACTATCCCCAAGTCATCAGCGGCTACTTTTAGTTTTTTAAACCACTCCCAGGGGGTATAAGCTTTTTTGTAAAGCTCATACAACGTTTGACCACCCCATTCTGAATGTTTGATCTGAAAATATTTATTATCGACATCAATAGTTGAAATGCCTGGTTTATAAGCTTGAAACTTGACAGCGTTGGCACCACATTCTTTTGCCTTTTCTATCAGTTGTAAAGCCTTATCAAAGCTCTGAGCGTGATTTGCAGAGATTTCCGCAATTATAAAGGTAGAGTGGTGGTCACCAATAATTTGACCGTTGATGTTCATTTGCAATTTTCTTCTTTAAATATCTTTACAATGTACTTATAGCCCTGATGAAGAAAAAATGCCGGGAATTCGTCATTCTTAACAATTCTCAAGAGATTAAACTGTTCACGTATACTCTTATCAATCTCAAGTTCACTGTCTTTTAGTGTTCTTCTGGCGTAGTATGTTTCTTTTCCTGACTGGTTGATAGGTTTTAAATTCTCATAGTTCTCCAGGAAATACAAACACATCTCAATTGATTTCTGTGCTTGTAATCTTCTGATTTCATCGTGAAGCTCATGTCCCTCCAAACGTATATAATCTTTGATATATATATCACCTGCATCAACTTCTGGCGTTGCTTCAAACAGAACTATAGGGATTTTGTTTCTACCTTCCAGTATTTGCCAAAACAGCGGCGCCCAGCCCTTGCCTTGGGGCAATAGGCTTTCATGGATAACTAAATTATGCTTGTGTTCTTTTAAAAATCTCTCATTTATTATATTAAAATAACTGAGTACGAAAACTATTTGGTAATCCTTTCTTATGTTCTCGTGTTTATAAAACAACTCTGATTGATGGCCTTTCTCCTTCAGATTTTTAACAAATTCCTTGGCGTAAGGAACAAACCAGCTCCTCTTAGATGTCAGAATTGCAACATTTTTCGAAATTATATTATTCTTCTTATGCACTTAAAGGCTTCCGCATATTCTAATCCAACTTTTGTGCCCCAACATTTGGCATTTGAGTGCACAGACTCTGCTGATCTGGGATGTGGAAAACTCTCAACTTCGGATTTATAACACTCGAGAGCTTTAATTTTTAACTCTATGGTATTTGTTATATCAAAAAACGTATTTGGGGAAAAACTTAATGGGTAAGCCCATTCTGTCGAAGAGGGTACTTCGAACGTATAAATCTCCCTGACCGTTTCGTTGGGTAATGGTCTTGTGGCGGTAATTACTGCTTTGTATGTTATTTGATGATCAACGTTTAAATCTTTTTCATAATGGGTAAAAATGATATCCGGCTTTATATCGTTCTTAACTTTTTCTATAGTCTTAACTATATCCAACATGGCAACAGTATCGAATTTATTATCAGGAAAGCCGTACGTGAAAACTTTTTTTATCCCTACAATTTGATTCGCCGTATGCACCTGTCTTCTTAATTCTTCGATTTTCTGTGCAACTTCCCTACAGTTGATATTTTCGTACCTTGCTGTTATACCTTCTCCAAGGATCAACGTATATACTTGGCAGTCAATGTTTGCCAGCTTTGCTACTGTACCCCCGCATCCTAAGATTTCATCGTCAGGATGGGCTGCTATTACCAATATTCTCATATGTTTTGCTATCTTTCTATCTCGATAACTTGGGTTGCTCGCATACCCATTCTTTTACTTTTTCAACACCAAGATTAAATAAGGGATCAAAAAAGCAGAGCCAGCTAACAAAATCATCCTGTCCGAATTGTTTGTATACTGGATATTGGTAGTCGTGAAAGAAAACCTCTATGCCAGAATGCTCAAATGCTTTAATGATTCCATATTCTTTGCCATTTGGCCCTGAAATATAAACAGAAGCTCCAATCACCTTGCAAATTTTGACTAACTTTTCTGGACCTGTTATTTCATTTGTGAGAGGATAGCTGCTGGATCGAGTAAATTTAGGCTTAAAACCGAAAATTTGGCACGCATTTAATACTAAATGTATCAGTGTTTCTGCAAAACGAAAATCTTGCCTTTCCAATACTTCCTCTATTCCTTCATAAAATAATTCAACTATTGAACCGTCATAATAAGGGTGTCGTCTATAAGCATTCCATATTATATTTTGGTGGTCTTTTACCCACTTTTTCCCACTAATTCTCGAATTTACTATAAGTTCTCTTGAAGACGAGTATATTGGTATTGTCAGCCATTTTCTCTTGCAAGTTATTAGGATTTTATTCCTGTTTTCCCATCCTCTGGCCTGCCTTTGAACATTATCAAGGAACACAAACATATCTGCAAAGTGTAAACGCTGCAGAAAATTCACGGCGGGTAAATATCGCGGTTGACTAATTATAACTTTCATTAAAGGCAACAGGTTAAACTGTCTGAGTTCATCAATTTGCCTAAGGTCTTTTTATCTAAGGGTTTATAATAAGTGGAATTTGTATTATCCCAGTCATATGCGATGAATCTTCCATAGTTCAGATAGTCTTTCATCAACATTGATGTTAGAGGTCTCATCGCCTCAATTAGTTTGTTTTCATTGTATTTATAACTTCTTGTATAGTCTATAGGAACTAAATACTTTGCTAAAATTGGTCCAAAATCGATTTTTTCTGAATTAATAAGATGTACCGTGACTCCCATCGTTTTGTGGCTGTTCAAAATAGCTGCTGGTAAAGGATGTTTACCCCTGCAAATGTCCACGTCTCCTGGGTGGAAATTCACGATATATCTGCACTTGTTTATGAAACTTTGTTTTAAAATTATTCCAAAACTGGCTACAATACACAAATCAATATATTCAACATCTTTGGCGATGTTAAGGATATCTTCATAGTGATTCACTAAAAAACAGCGAATGTTGCTTTTATGGCATCTTCTCTTAACTTCTTTGTTGGCGGGCTTATTTTCGACCAATACGGTATCTATAGAGATATGTTTTAGAAGTTCATCTAAAACAATTCCAAAGTGTCCCATGAAAATGTTTGCCATGGTATTTAGTCTATGATAAAATTGTTTACAAGATTATTTATTTGCTTTTACTACGACGAAGGCAGTCTAAAGTTTTTATCATTTTCGATTAAGGCCTACACCTTTAAAAGTTTGTTTGAATTTGTAATTGTAACTCTCGATTTTTTGAGAGCCTATATTTACAGTTCGCTTAATCTTTTTGCACCCATGATGGCACTCCCTGCATGCCTGACTCAATTTGATATAACCTTTTAAGTGTAATTGCCGTTGCTGTTCTTGCAATATATCCCACGCATCCTTTATTGTAATGTCTCTAAAGTTACCAAGCACTTCAAGTTTCTTGAAATCAGAAGGGCATTTCAGGTAATCTCCATTACTACAGATGGCGATTCTCTGCCATAATCTGGGGCATATGAAATCTTCGTCAGGGACCAGTATTATTTCCTTAAAGTTCATATCAGAGTTATATGCGATTCTATCAACGAGAGGCTTCATAGTATCAATATATTCCTGGGGATTCTCTTTGATTGCAGACCAAAGAGTTTGAACATTCAGAATCATATCAGGATTGTATTTATCGCGCAGGCTATGTAACATTTTTAGTTTGTTTAGACTTTCTTTATATTTTAGCGGTTTTCTAATGCTTTCGTACATTTCTCCGAGACCATCAAATGATATTGTTAACCAATTGAGTTTTGCTTGACATAAACCGATGACCATGTCTTCGGTCAGGTTCCCTCCGTGCGTGTTGATCCAGATTTCCTTTATCCCTTCTTTGTGGGCATAGTCTACCATTTCAATTATGCGAGGATGCAGTGTAGGTTCCCCCCTCATGCTAAATTTCAGGGTAAAAAGTTCATGTTTTGCGCATTCATCGACGATCGATTGATACATACCAAAGTCCATAAGACCCTCTTTGCCGATATCCATATATTGTCGAAAGCAATGGTCACACTTTAGGTTGCAAATACTACTTACTTCGATATCTACGTTCAGTGGGAAGTCCGGAACTTTTCTGATTTTAGGGTACTCATTCCACATATATCTAAATTTGCTATAGGAAAGTTCTTTCCCCTTTGCTCTTTTCTTTTCGAGAAGTATTTCTTCTTCATCGGTATTTAAACTGAACTGTACCTTTGTTTCGCTTTGTTTCATTTCGATAACCTGAATTAATTATTTTTAACTATTATTAATATATATTTACCTTCTTCTTCCCATGGTTCCCATCTGTTTACTTTGCAACTCTTATCTCTCATAAACTCTTTATAATCATCTGCAAAATCCTGATTTGTTAGTATCTTAATTACTTCCAGGCCTCTTTTTTCATAAAGCTGTTTGTAGTCATGAGATATGATATTTGTTTTGAATGCTCTTCTTTTTCTGAGATATTCGGTTGTATTGTTCTCATCGTATTCTAAATGGAAAATATATTTTTTGCAGACCCTTATCATCTCATCTATTGCATTATCTATTTTCTTTTTGTTAATATTCATGAATACGCCTAAGCTGAAACCAATATCATAGGAATTGTCCTTTAGGGGCATTTTGGTGGCGTCACCCTCGATTAAAAGAATTGTATTATCTCTGATATACTTATATTTACCGTTAACAAGTTGGGTGTGACTAAAATCCAGTCCTCCAACTGATGCTTTAGGGAATTCTTTCTTAAATCTCTTGATATTCCATCCAAAACCGCATCCGGCCTCAAAAATACTGCTGAACTCAAGTTGCTTTAATTCTTTGATTGCGAGGTCCTGAAAAAATATTTCCAGCTTTTCGTAACCAGCTTTTTGGAATTCGTCGCAATATTCATTTCCCCGTATTAGCCAGTATTTCCTCTGACTTTTTAACTTTGGCAATTTGATACCAAAGTAATCATATAAACTTTTTTTAATTGCGTAGTTTAATTTATAATATGGGATACCCAGAATATGCTTGTTAAACAGGCTTTGTTTTTTTGCTTGAGCGATCTCTTTCTTAATCTTCTGAAATGGTTCAGGTAGCATAATAGGAATGTCGTTGATTATGGGATACACCATGTTACACTTTGGATTGTTGCAGACTATTCTATCACACAACCTGAGGTTGCCAGCGCAATTCGGACACTGCAATATTTGCTCATATGTTACTTTATTCATAACTGCACTATCAGTGTTAACAATGTTCAGAAGCTATAATCTTCCAAAAGCAGCCTGTGAATTCTATTTCAACAAAACCTTGTTTTTTGTTGATCGCATCCGTTTCAATAACTCTATCTGAGGCAAATCACACTTTTGACATGGAAGAACATCAAAGCACAGCCCTTTTTCGTGCATTTCTCTTATTTCTTTGAGGATGGGACCTTCCCATATTTCTTTCAGACTATTTTCGTTAAAGTTTCCTAATACACGGTTATTTTTAGCGTAAATTGTGCTGCATGATATAACTTGATTATGAATTGTAACAGATAGCTGTTGATACAAAGGAGCACATATGTATATCAATCCCATCTTTTTTGATTTCCTGGTTATTTCATCTTTATCGAATTCGAATGCTTTGTATTCATCAAAATACATGCAGTCATTTATACTTATGAAATCAACATAATTTTCCCAGAATTTTACTGTTTCCTCCACTTGTTCTTTGTTGTAAATCATCACCACCATAGTCATTCTTACTATTGGCTCGCACAGTCCCATGTTGTTTCTTATAGCTACAAAATTCTTGATATTATTAACGACTTTATTGAAGTCGAATGCGGGGCGTATTTTTTTATAGATCTGCTCGTTTGGAGCGTCTACAGATACAATAAGTTTTGACAGTCCGGCTTCGATAATTTCTCGTGATATTTCCGCAGTTAATAAGGTGGCGTTTGTATGGAACATTATATCCATAAACCCTTTTTCTTTGGCATATCGTATTATTTCGATTAAACTTGGATGGAGAAGGGGTTCACCTGCCCCATTGAGATTAACTGCGCAACATCCATTTGTTGATGCCTCGTCCAAAATCTTCTTTATATTATCCACCGACATAAATTCGTTTTTGACATTAAGAAAACGCTTCGGACACATAATGCAGTAATTTTTTCCCGTATTGCATGCCGTTGTGATTTCAATGTTTATGCTAATAGGAAATGATGGCGGAGATTGCATTTTAGGGCATTCTACCCACTTCCTTCTGTATTCTTTATATTCGTCAGATTGTTTTTGTTCCCATTCCTTATAGTTGTTGGATTTCCATATTTCTTCATAGTGATAAAATGGATTAGTCATACTGCTTGAATTTGAATTCATATCGCATCTTTGTGTATTCATTTCGATGCCTCTAACTTAATTGTATCCAACAGCTTTTTAACTCTTTCTAAGCCGTGTGTTTCCAATACCTTAATAGCTTCCGTCATTTCTTCTTCTAATGTATCAAATATTTTCTTTTGGATTATCTTTTCGTTTATACATTTTATCCAGGGTTTTCTTCTGAATAAATGGATAATATCTTCAGTTGTGAAAAATTTATTCTGATAGAAGAGGTGGTCATAAATAAGGCAAAGCAAAGCGTAGTCTTCTTTAGTATCGAGAGTTATTCTAATATCATCTGCTTTTAGATTGGCTGGCGCTTCTACGCTTACAATCTTAAATGAGGCGGGGTGGCTTCTATAAATATAAGGACAGACATGTTCTCTTTCGAATTCTTGATTCGCCTGTAAATGAGCAGTCTCAAGCGTCCTAAAACTTAAAACCTCTGTGTCCAAGCCATGTGGAAATGTTCTTGAGAGGATGTTTGATGTAAAGTCGGCTTTTGCATTAACATGTTCTTCTATGGTCAGGTCAACGACTTCTGGATCTATACAGGGACAATCGCTGGTTACTCTCACAACTATATCAAGTTCGCTTTCTTTAGCTGCCAAATAATACCTCTCTAAAACATCATCTATGCTGCCTTTAAAACTTTTGACATTTTCTTTTTCTGATATTTTAATGATTTTTTCATCCGCCAAATCTGTGGTGGTAGCGATGATAATATCGTCGAGCTTTTTTGATTTTTTCAGTCTTCTTATCACCTGCTGCAGAACGGTTATTCCACTGCCATAAGGCAGCTCCATGAGCACTTTGTGAGGCAGTCTTGTTGATGATGTTCTTGCTTGGATAATAACCCCTGTTTTCATTTAATCTCTCGGGATAACTTGTAAATATTTTCTATGATATATCCTCTGTTTAGATGAATTTGGAAAAGGACGTAACATTGAAAAAAATCTCAAGCATTCAAAGCTGGGAAATACTCAGCGTAGTGTAAATTTCTGTGACTTGATAGTACATAAATATTATTATTCTTTTATAAAAGAATACTGCATATTCTTCTAGGTCCCTTGCCGTCAACAATCCCCCTTGTTTCTGTCGAATGGTTAAGTCTTTTATCGTAGGACATCATCTTATCTAAAGCCATATTTAGCTTAGACAAAACATTTTTGTCATCATACAGGCCTGTATATTCCATGAATCCCGACTTGCTCCAACCAACAACATTTTGTGACTGGTTTTTAGCAACACAGATCACTATTGCAGGTACGCCTACTCTTGCAAGTTCATATAATGTTTGCCCCCCGGTTGAAATTGCTATGTCGCTCTCTTGCATAATTTCTTTAAGTTCCGCGGCACTTGGGTCATATACTAACTCTGTATTTTTGTCTTGCTGCCTCTTAATTTCCGAGGTATTCCCAAAGTAACTGGTTATGATTATCTTTTTCTGCAGGTCAGGATAAGCATCATTCAGAAGGCTCTGGACTTTGGGGGTGACATTCCGCAGATCCGAGCCTCCGAAAGTGACCATCAGCGTTTCAACTTCCCTGTGTATTGATTTTGGACCTGTGTCCCAAAATTCTTTCCTTATAGGTGCATACTTCGTACCGAGAAGATAAGTTATTTCATCCTTTTTGGGATAAGGCAGCTCCTCCGCAAAAATTGCCCCATTGAGAACAAAACCTTTCGGATAGTCGATCCGCATATCATCGTCAAAATAGACAGCTTTCTGGGTACATTCAGAAACCATCTCATATATGTCATATTTTGCCAAATAGGAATCTATGAATACTATATTGCAATTTTCCAGTTTTTTAAAAAGTTTTTTTTTGTTATTTAGCCAATCGAAGAATTTATAACGATTGCCTTTCAACATATTCTGAAGGTTCACATCTCCATGAACTATAAATTGCGGTATTATTCCCCTTTCTTCAAAAGCCTGATAAACAGATATGCATCTCGTAATATGTCCATATCCTGTATCCCTGCCGCCTTCAGTTAATATTGTAACTTTCACAATATAAATACCTGCAGAAAAGCCAATCAGATTCTCTGAAAAACGCTAAGTATAGTTTCGATAACGTAATCTATATCTTCACGAGACATAGCTGCATATAAGGGGATACTGATCTCTCGTTCGTAAAAATCCTCTGCATTCGGGCACAAACCTCCTCTATAACCAAGCTGCTTATAATACGGTTGCAGATATACTGGTATATAATGTACCTGCACGCCTAATCTGTGTTGCCGCAGTTTTGCAAAAATATCGGCCTTTTTGGATTTATATTTGTCTTTTAATCTGATTGGATATAGGTGCCACGCGGATTTGACATGGTCATTTTCCGCTGGAAGGTCAAAGAAGCTATTGCCATTAAGAGCCTGTCCGTAGGTCTCAACGATTTTTCTTCTTTTCTCTATGAATCTATCAAGTTTTTTTAACTGAGAAATCCCCAGGGCAGAGTGAATATCAGTTAGTCTGTAATTGTTGCCCAGGCATTGCATCTCATAGTACCATCCCTTCCCTGCATTCGACATATTTTGTAACAGCTCAGGTTGTTTTGTCACGCCGTGGTGTCGGAACATTACGAGCTTCTTGTACATATCCTCATTGTTCGTAAGGACAGCTCCACCCTCACCTGTTGTAATTGATTTTACAGGGTGAAAACCCATATACCTGGCCCCCAAAGCATGGCATGCATCTTCGATTACAATAAGCTTGTGTCTTCCGGCTGTCTTTGAGATGTCTTTCAACTCTGCAGGCTGGCCTGCAAAGTGAACCGGAACAATAGCCTTAGTCTTATTGATTATCGCCTGTTCGATCAGGCCTGGAGCGATATTTCCGCTATCGGGCTCAATATCAGTGAAGACAGGAGTGGCTCCAAGAAACAGAGCGGTATTTGCTGTTGCCAGAAATGTCATTGGTGAAGTTATTATCTCATCTCCACTTCCGAGTCCTGCTGCAAAATAAGCACCATGCAGCGCTGCTGTTCCTGAAGAAAAGCCAACTGCAAACTGAGTGCCGCAATATGATGCAAGAGATTCCTCAAACTCCTTCAATTTGGGGCCTTGTGTTAGGAAATCTGATTTTAGCACTTCAACCACTGCGTTTATGTCGTCTTCTTCAATACACTGATGACTGTAAGATATAAATCTATTCAAACTTCATTCCTTTAATTATTGCTCGAAGTTGCTTTTGGGTTAACCATTTGTCGTTTAAGTCACTTCTATAGCTGAATCCTTCAGGCACTGATTCATACTTATCGTACTTATGAGATGTCATGTTACTGATCCTGAACCGGGGCACAATAACATAAATACCATTTACTTTTTTTGTGTATCTTGCCTCATCATACGAGATAAGATTTTCATGAAGCTTTTCACCAGGTCTAATGCCGGTGAATTTGAAAGTGCAGTCAGGTTCGATA
>SMTZ1_10001663_pt1 | contig 22421 bp, 13 predicted proteins | sample DeeMarSWOR136_30_FD_25667 | JGI IMG/M metagenome (IMG submission 25667) | reverse complement strand
ATCTCCGCCAATATTTTTTTCTGACGGATTCGCCCCATGTCGCCAATACTCGGTAAATAATCCTAATTTTGTATACCTCGAAACATGATAATTTAACTCAACATATAACTCATCTGCATTAGGTCCGATTGGATGTCCGAGTAATGAGTTATAATGTTTGTAACTCAATGTATTATGGTGTGAATACACATACGGTCTAAGTCGGGCATATTCTATTCGACAATCTGTATTGGGGATACGTAATGGATCAACCACAAAAATACCTGCCGAATATCCTATTTTATTACCATACCAGCCAGTGCCTAATTTTGTCGTAGTGATATCGTCAATTAAAAGCTCGCCATAAAATTTCAGATGATTGATAACCGTGCACTTGAAATCCAGCCCCATCAACATATTATCCGGGCTTCCCAGGTAGTGTTCAGCGCTGCGATAAAACATGATCGGATTAAGGTAAGCCGGCTCAAAGCTTCTGTCTTTGAACATGACCGTCTCTGTGAAACCGAGCGTCAACCACTTCAACAGCGCGAATTCCAGCCGATGTGCTGCAAAATATTTTTTGGGTTGCAGGATATCATCTTCGTGTTCCTGGTAATCGATTAAAAACGCATAAAGGCTGGTAAATTTAAATTTGTTGAATATGATTTCAAGTTTAAACTGGTCATACGAGGTTACAAAATCTGACAGTATCAAACTGCTGGTATAGCCTGGACCCCAGTTATTGCTGAACTTCCCAAAAACAAATTTGATATGCTTGAATCCAAACCGCAGATAAGCAACCGTCTCGTCGTGATAGATGTGATCTGGCGATGTAGCGCGAACAAAACCCAAACCAGGGAGTGTATAATTCCCAAGCCGATATTTTCTTGTCCCCGATTCTTTGGTATCCCTGATATCAATAAAAAAACCGAGACGATGTCCCAAATTGCCTCTGATGCGAAATCCACTGCTGCGTTGAAAAACCTTCTCGGTGTGATTTAAAGTATCCGTGTCGTTATAATTTTTTTGAAAATATAGAATTGGATCGAAATAGATTTTGAATCGATCCTCGCCCCAGTTTAAAAAATTTCGATCGTTTTTATAAAGAATCCTTGGAAATATTTTGCGAATCGATTTATGATTCCGAATCCGATTGATTCTTGTTTTGTATGGGATTAAATGTTCTAAAAGTTCATTTAGTTCCTCTTTAAACTCTATGTTTAAAAAACTTAATTGATCCTGTTCAACGCGCGTCAGTTCATTTCCCTGGGCAACCCTTTGATGCACCATTGCCAAATACCCTGCCACCTCATTCCTCGACAACGGTTTGGTTCCATTGAGGACACCTTGAATCAACTGTTTGGTTTCTAATCGTTCCAGGTAATTATAAGCCCAATGATTTATTGGAACATACGTTGTTTGTGTTAAAGCTGTTTTGGAATTTAATAATAATATTATCCACGCAAAAACGACCGTGTACCTGGTACGGATTCTTTTTTTGTGTGAAATATTCGTTTGAGTTATTCGGAGCATACTTATCGTTTTAAATGATAAAGGAGCCTACTTAATAAAAGCTTTTAGCCGCAAATTTCGCCAATTTAAAGAGATTGATTTTAATAAAGTTAAAATTAGTGAAATTTGAATAATTAGCGGAATTCGCGGTATTTTAGTGCACTCATAAATACCAAATCCATATATCAAAGTTAATTAAAATATTGATTCAATACTTCCACTAACTTCTCACTTGCCTTTCCATCGCCGTAATGTCCCATCTGTTGGCTGGTTGGAGAGAAATCATTTATTGCTGCGATTATTTCATCTCCATTCGCCCCGACAAGGCAATTCCAGCCATCGTCCACTGTTTCCACCCATTCGGTTTCATTCCGCAAAGTAATACACGGCACTTCATAAAAATATGCCTCTTTTTGGACACCCCCGGAATCGGTTAATATTTTATGCGCATTTTGCTCCAGCTTAATCATATCCAAAAAACTGACGGGTTCGATTAATTTGATGTTTTCCGCCTGCTCTAATTTATCGTAGAGTCGATTCTGCTTTAATAATTTTACCGTTCTGGGGTGTACGGGAAAAATAATTAATTTTTCTGGTTGAATAATCGCATTAACGATATTGCTTAAATTTTGATATGAATCAGTATTTTCTGCTCGATGTAACGTAAATAATAAATATGACTTAGGCTCGATTATCAACTTTTTTAGAACATTACTTTTCTGTTCAGCGATTGGGGCGAACCTTAAAGCAGCATCAAACATCACATCGCCAATATTGTAGACACCGTTTGAAATCCCCTCTGATGCTAAATTTTCTACTGCTGTTTTTGTAGGACAAAATAAAATATCGGCTACCTTGTCCGCAACGATCCGATTAATCTCTTCAGGCATTGTCCGATTGAAGCTTCGCAGCCCTGCCTCGACATGAGCGACTTTAATGTGAATTTTGCTGGCAGCGATGGCGCCTGCCAAAGTCGAGTTCGTGTCCCCGTAAATCAAAAGCAGGTCAGGATTTTCCTTTTGTAAATAGTTCTCAATTCCAATCATAATTGCCGCGGTTTGTCGGGCATGGCTGTCTGATCCGACTTCTAAATTTAAATCTGGTCTCGGAATTGATAACTCATCGAAAAATATTCGCGACATATTTTCGTCATAGTGCTGGCCGGTGTGAAGTAGTAGTTCCTCATGCTTTTTTCTCAAAGCTGCTGAAACTGGCGCTGCCTTAATGAATTGGGGTCTTGCGCCGACTATTGATACGATTTTCATTTATTTCTCCAACGATGCAAGCGCTAAAAGGATCTTCTCATTAAATTCATAAAAATACGTGGCTTAAACAAGTTTGATTTCTTTACAAGGCCGCCTTATAAGTTTTATTCAAAATGCAAATATCAAATCATCAGCCTCTTGATTAAATGAACTATGTAAGATTAGCGGACAAATGATTTCTAACAGTTAGGTTTAAAATTGAATTTTTGTATTTTGCGATTTGTTTGTCATTTATCATTTGAAATTTGGAGCTTATTTCAATCCCATCCTTGATTTTCTAATAATTGTTCTTCTGGTGTATCTCTAAAATATTTTGCTGGCACACCGACAAATACCTGCCGATCAGGAACATCCCTTGTAACGACTGAACCAGCCCCGACAACTGCATCATATCCAATTACTCTACCTGGCAAAACGACGGCGCCGCCGCCAATACGACCGCCATTTTTCACGGTAACACCTTTAAAATGTTTAAATCTTTCCTCGGTTCTCCCTAAATAGTTATCATTGGTGGTCGTTACTTTTGGCGCGATGAAACAGTAATCACCAATTTCAGAGTATGCTGTAATATAACATCCTGTTTCTAATTTACATTTTTTCCCAACGTTACAGAAATTTTCAACAGTCACTCCCCGCCCAACAATCGTATATTCGCCAATTGTTACATTTTCCCGGATCGCTGCGGTATCGGCGATTAAGATATGGTCGGCTATTTTACTGCCAGCGTAAATAACCACCTGCGCACCGATTAAGCAATTGTTACCAACCTCTGCTGGTGGTACTGGTTCAGATTTAAAGATACTTCTTTTCGACCGCATTGGTTGTTTTCCGATCACTGTATTATCATCAATTCGAACGTTATCTCCAATCACAGTTCCTTCGTGGATAACCACATTGTTGCCAATGGTACACTCTTTTCCGATTTTAACATTTTTTAGAATTACAACAAATTCGCCGTATGTAGTGCCTTCTCCGATTTTTGCTGTTTGGTCAACAACAATGTTCATGATTATACCTTTCGATTTATATTTTGGAAATAGTCATCAGTTATAATTAATTTTAAATAAATTAGTGAATCAGCAATTGAAACGTCAGAGGCTCACCGGTACACCTCCCTGACTTAATGATTCTTGTGCGGCATTCAATACCCGAACCACCCTCAAGCCATCTTCCCCATCGGAACGGGGCTTTATGTTAGTTAAAACACAATCAATAAATTGCTGGCACTCAAGTTTCAAGGGCTCTTTATTTTCAACAAAAGGTACGAGAATATCACCCATTCTTATCGTTAAGGATTCACCGTAAGCAGCATAATCGCCAGTATAATTAACACCTTTGTCATAAATGCGGATTTTATCTGTGGATTCCATATCATCAATTACTGCCATCTTTTTGGAACCGACAACCGTCACCTTGCGGATTTTGTGGGGATCCAACCAGCTCACATGGATATGCGCCATTTTTCCATCAGGAAAATGAAGCGTCGTAAAGACTACATCTTCAATTCCAGGTTGGAGGAAGGACTGCCCGGTACTCACAACCCGAATCGGTTCCTGGTTCATGAACATCAAAATGATTGAAATGTCATGTGGAGCAAAACTCCACAATGAATTTTCAATGCGGCGAATTACTCCTAAATTCACCCGAGTCGTATAAATGTAATGGATGTCACCCAAATCACCATTATCAATCAACTTTTTCACTTTTTCAAAAGCAGGGTGATATTCGAGAATGTGACCGACCATCAAAATTCGCTGCTGCTCTTTGGCAATTCGATTCAATTCCTCTCCGTGTGCCATATCTAAAACCATGGGCTTTTCAACGAACACATGTTTCCCTCTTAATAGAAATTCTTTTGCAAATTGGTAATGGCTCGCCGGTTGTGTGGCTATGACCACAGCGTCATAAGCATCATCAGCATAAACTTGCTGAATGTCCATTGTAGCTTCTAAGCCTGGATATTCTGTTTTTACTCTAGAGACAATCTTTTCGTCTGTATCACAGACAATTGGAATCCGCACCTGGGGATGGTAATAGAAATTTCTCAATAAATTTTTCCCCCAGTTTCCTATTCCGATTTGCACTAACCGGATTTGATCTGTTGTGTTAATCTTACTTTCCTCCTATATTGATATTATTTTGATATGTTTTTAGGTGAACTTTTTTAACAAACAACGTTTCCTGAATAAACCTGATTTATACTAATAGCAGAGTAGGTTTCGGATTGAATTTCTGTCATATCTGTGAATACAGGCATCTCCTAAATCTTTGTAATTATAGAGATTCCTGCATTCGCAGGAATGACATTAGAACAAGATTAAAATCCGAAAACCGTTTCGAGTATATTAATCACTTTTTAAATCGTCCCCAATATTTCTTAATTTTCTCCCAATCGCTTTTTATATCTTCTGTAATTTCTCTTGTTTTATGATAATTCTTAGAATCACTTTTCACGCGTTCCATATATTCTGAAGTGAATGCCCAAAAAATGCTTAAGATGAGTGCTAAAAATGAACCGACCAATACTAATAGTTTCCGTTTCGGTTTGGTTCGCAGTTCTGGGGGAACAGCCTCATCCAGTACCTGGATTGTTGGCGTATCCCGCGCCTCCTGAATTTTTGCATGAAAATATTGTTGATTTAAAAGCTCCCATACTGTTTCCTGAACTTTTACCTCCCGCATCAGCTTGGCTAATTCCAATCCAACGCCAGGAACCTCAGAAAAGGGAATATAGAATTCTCTTTGATCCTGCAAATCTAAGCTATCGCCATACTGGAGATAGTTATATTGTTTCTCTAGTTCTTCAATTTCTTTTTTAAGTTGAACAATTACCACATTATCCGGCTTCATGGTTTGAAGCGACACACCTAATTCGACATTTTTAGCTAAAATATTGCCCTTTAATTCACCGGCTTTTTCAATGGCAGTTTTAGTCTGTTCTTCCAATGAAACCGCTTTATAGTTTTCCTGAAATTTAACCAAATCTTCCGAGGCATTTTTTAGTTTTTCCTCGGTTATTTTCAACTGGTTCTCAATATAAATGCGTGAATTTTTTGCCCTTGATATACTTTTTTCCTGGTTAATTTTATCCAATTCACTGACCATTGTGTTGGCAACGTCTGCCGCTAATTTTGGATCGTTAAGTTCCACTGCTACGCTAATTATTCCCTCAGGCGAAGCCTTCACATTCACTTTTTGGCTGAACTTTGTTCTTCCCTTTTCAAGGCTTTTCGCTTTTAGTATTTGAAGTAGCGTCTTTTTTTCCTTTTTATTTTTATAAAAAAATTCTCTTTTCAGAACATTATCAAAAACTGAACGACTTTTGAGGATTTCAACAAACAGGTCTGATGTTGACGTGGATTCATTCATAATTAAATTGGATAAAGGAGAATTTGACAGGGCGCTTAAAATATTCACAGACTGCTTGTCTTCCGGCGGTAGAATCGTAGTTATAGCGGTGTATGTTTTGGGCAGGACAAAGCTTATAATTGCTATTGCCAACGCCGAGACAAACACATTGCGAATTATCATCTTTCGATAGTTTATCAGAATTTTGATATAATCTAAGATATCAATTTCCTGAAAGTAATTATTGTTAAATTTTTCTTCCGTCTTTTGCATATTTATTGTTTAATTGCGGTATTTATAACAAGATAAACCGTTGCTATTTGTGCTGTAATGGTAATGGTCTGGTGGAAAATTTCCCACCAATCGCGATCGGGTTTTCTTGGAACCCAGATGATATCCCCAGGTTCTAATTCTTGAACATCCTCATCATTAACAATTTCCCCTGTAACTTTTGTGATTTTTATCGAACGAACTTTCGCGTCCCAGGTAGGTCCTCCTGCCTTTTTTAGGTAATATTTCATGTTCTCTCCAGCCTGATAAACAATCCCACCTGGTTTTCCGACTCGTCCTGTAACATAAACAACGTCGGGGGTTTTTGGTACATTTATCATATCTCCGTCTTCTAAAATTACATCTTCTTTTTTATCATTCAAAACACACAATTTGTGAAAATCAACCACTATCTGACCGATATCACCGGTATTCTCCTTCATCACAAGATACTGGTATTCAGTTTTTGATAATTGATCGCGGGGTAATTGTCTTAACCTTTCGTATTCTTTATCGATATTAATTTTCGAACTTTTTCGAATCAATGAGGCCTCCCGAATTAAGGCTTCATCAGTAAAACCACCTGCCTTCTCAATAATTTCACTCAATTGAGTGCTGTCCTTCGTAATCGCATAAATACCGGGAAACTGAACCTCTCCTTTGATCTCAACTGTCCAGCCAACTTCCCATTCAGGAATTTGGCGAATAAAAAGACGGTCGTCTTCTTCCAATAAAATATTTTCCTCGCTATTTGTGTTATTAAATAGATCTTGCAATTTGATTTTCTTAAATTTCGCAGGCATTTTTGGATCAATTTTCGCCACCTCACATTCAAGTATAAAAGCACTCCGCGTTAAATTGCCTGCTTTTAAAATCAGATCTAACACATGCAAATTTTCTTCAAGTGGATATCTCCCTGGATTTTTTACCTCCCCGTGGACATATACATATTTTGGACATATCTGATCCATTATTGAAAACACATGAATTCGATCATCGTTCTTTAACAAGATATTTGTGGCACTATCTTCATTTTCTAAAATTTCATTATAATTAACATAAAAAACAGTCCGTTCTCCATTATCGAGAAGGCGACTGATTTCAATTTTGTTGAGATAGGCCAAATCAGTAAATCCTCCAGCGAGATAAACGAGGTCTGAGAGTCTTTCATTGCCCAAATTTTTCAACTCAAACTTCGCTTGTCTTTTCACTTCGCCAGTCACGCTTACTAAATCTTTAATTAGCGGAATGACTATTCTATCATACTGCTGGAGTGAATTTTCATTTTGAATTTTACCTGAAATCAAAAATTGATATGAGTCGATTGATTCGATCAACTTATCTTGCCGATACACCTGAATATTCCGCAGGGATCCAGTTGCTGTCGGACCGCCGGCCATAATCACAGCATCGAGTACAGTGTTCAAAGAGCTTAAAAAATATTTACCCGGTCGATTTACATCTCCAGCGACCATAACGGGAATTATCTTCGGTTCTATTAGCATAATATTTAAAGAAAAATTATCATAATATTTTGATAATGTTTTTTTTAAAAATATATTGAATTCGTCTATCGTTTGATTGGCAACATGAAAAACACCAACGGTTGGGATATAAATTTTACCTTCAACATTAACGATCACGTCAAAATTTTGTTGACTCTTTCCTAAAAGATAAATTCCCAAGCGGTCTCCTGTACCAAGTCGGTAATTTTCGGGGAACATAATTCCTCCCCCCAGTTGACTTAGTTTGAGGATGTTCGGATTGATGAACAAGTTATGCCCGAAGATAAATAGCTGTTCAGCAGATTTTGTTCTATCCTCAACTTGCGTTAATTGCATTTCGGTTGAAATACTATCCCCCAGTCTAAGTTGCCCAACATCAGGATGTTGAGCATTTGATACATTAAAAAACAAAAATATAAAAATTAGTAAAAGACAAATTTTATTCATTGATCTTATTACCGAGTAGGGTTCATAATCCGATGTAAAGGAGATCATCTGGATAATTCTTGCTATACGGGAAGAGATGAAGTAAATTACAATTTCTTGAATCATCCTCACTCCCGCAATATTAAAAACTCCAAGTTGTATTCTAAATTAATCTTGACAAGATAAAAAATAAATTATTATTAGTCAATATCTTTTTGCAAAAATTATATTACATTATTGAGAAACAAGGTGTATTGAATTGTTGAAGTTAACGCTATGAAGTTTAATGAAAGAAAAATTTAAGCGATGAATGTACTGTTTCACTAATAAAACTAATCTTGATAAAAAAACCTTCTTAATGATCTTTTAAGAAGGCTTTTTAACTAAATCATATCTATGCTGTCATATTTTAAATATTCTTTTTCCAACTGGAATGAGTTATGCCATGATACTTTACCTTATAATTTAACGATCTGGGAGAAATATCCAGCAATTTTGCAGCTTCTTTTTGGATATAGCGACTAATTTCTAAAGCTTGTAAAATTGCTTCTCGTTCAAGTTCCTCCAGCTTCAAGGTATTAAAACCCCAATTTTCACCCAAATTTTTCCTGCGATCCCGGCCTCCTGCTGCGAAGTAGTCTTTTCCAGTAAACGCTAAGTCATCAGAATTAATCATTTCCCCTTCTTCTGCGACCAGCACTGCTCGTTCGACGAGATTCTTTAATTCTCTGATATTCCCAGGCCAATGATGATTTTTTAATAGACGCATTGTATCTTCAGTAAAACCGCGAGTGTGTTTTCTCAGTTCACTGGAAAATTTTCTTCGAAAAAATTCAGCAATTAAAGGGATATCTTCATTTCGTTCTCGTAATGGTGGCACATTGATAGTAACTACATTGAGACGAAAAAAAAGGTCATCCCTAAAGTTACCCAATTCAATTTCACGCCATAATTCTTTATTTGTGGCAGTGATAATTCTCACATCAACATGAATAGTTCTGTTACCTCCAACCCGTGTAAACTCATGGTCCTGTAAAACCCTTAAGATTTTGGCCTGGGTCGAAAGATTCATATCGCCAATTTCATCTAAAAAAAGAGTTCCACCGTGTGCTTGCTCAAATTTACCAATTCTCGTCTGATATGCACCAGTAAAAGACCCTTTTTCATGACCGAAGAGTTCGCTTTCCAATAAATTTTCAGGCAAAGCAGCACAATTAACTTTTATAAAGGATTTGTCAGCTCTAAGACTAACAAATTGAATAAGACTAGCAATTAATTCCTTTCCTGTTCCAGTTTCTCCCTGAATTAAAATGCTGGCATTGCTTTTTGCTACTTTCTTAATTAGTTTTAAGATATCCTTTATTTGTTGACTTCGACTGACTAATGGGTAATAATAGTCAAATCCAAAATTTTTTCCCCAACTCCGAGATATTTCCTCAGGAGCCTCTAAACTTGTTTCCGCCCAACTTAACTCTAATTCTTCAGCAAAACTATTCATTCCGGCTCCATTAATTTTTTTATTTAGCTAATATTAATAAAAAGACAACCCCAACTAAGTTTAGGTTGCGAACCACGAGATGCTCATGCTACAAAACTTTGTTGGGGCTGTTTGTTAACGATGCATAATCCAAGATGCTAATCCAAGTTGTATACCAGAGATGCTTACCCTAAAATTTGTATCATTCCTCAAATAAATTATTCACAAAACCGGATCAAATGTCGATCTATGGTTAACAAGTCTCAAATACCATGCCAAAAAAATTAAAAATAGTTATTATTAAACTTATGTTGCTGTTTTGATAGATGATTAATTTATTTGTATTGCTTATCTACCTAAAAATAATATAATTAGTTTTTTTATATACTCAAATTGATCACTATAATTGATTATTGGTCAAATCTTAATTCATTTATACGATAAAAATTGAATGAACATTATTCGATCACTATATGTTCAGAAATTACTCACCTTTGCTCAAACCGAGTTCAACTGTCAGCAAAATTCTTAATTTCTCTTTTCAAATCATTTACCGTATAGATATTTTTATGAGTAAGAATATTTAGTTTATAAAGGAGTTCACAAAGTCGAATTATTCTGGGCGTTTCCAAGTCTACTTTTTGTAGTAATTTTTCATTCATAAAAAGTGTATTTTTAAATCCATCATAAAATATTTCCCCTTGATAGAGAAGAATAATCCTCTGTGCCAATTCTGTGATGACATCCATATTATGGGTTATCATTATAATTGTCGTTCCGATTTTATGCAAATGCTTTAATATTTGAATGACTAATTTAACTCCTGCAGGATCCAAACATGCAGTTGGTTCGTCAAGTATAAGCATTTTTGGTGCCATTGCTAAAACACCAGCTATTGCCACTCGTCTCTTTTCACCCTCGCTTAGCTGGTGAGGTGACCGGGTTTGGATTTTTTCATCTGTCATACCTACTAATTTTAACGCTTCAGTTACTCTCATCTCAACTTCATTGTCTGATAATTGAAGTGCCCTGGGTCCAAAAGCAACATCTGCATAGACTGTTTCTTCAAACAGTTGGGTCTCTGGGAATTGAAACACCAATCCAATTTCTTTTCGAATAACATTTAACGGATAATTTTTACTCCAAATATCCTGCTCATCAAAATAGATTTTCCCTGATGTCGGACGTAACAAACCCGTAAAATGTTGAAGCAGCGTGGTTTTCCCGGAACCTGAAGGGCCAATTATTCCAATAAATTCTCCGTCAGATATTTTAAAAGTTATCTGCTTCAATACCCGGCTGTTCTGAGGTAATTTAGAGTTATAATGATAACAGACGTTTTCAAATCTAATTGTCATTCACGAATTTCTATTTCTGTTTAATTTTTCAAATTCTAATACTGCAAAACGATCGGTCATACTTGCAATGTGATCGGCAATAATTCTTAAAAAGCGCACATTGTTTTCAGAATTAAATTGCTGTTGTTGTTTTGTATCAACTTTCTTAATACGATTGAAGATGTATTTTGGTAAATGAACAGGATTTTTTAGAATACATTGAAATAGTTTTCTAATTATATTTTTATTTTGACTATTAATTTCGTGTCCTCTACCTTTAAAAATTATCTCCTTGTAAATAAATTGATTAAGTTGTAATTGAAGGGGATTTATTTGATCACTAAACCTAACAATTTCTTCATCAAAATAATCAAGTCGTTTTTTTCTTTGATAAAAACTGGCAATATTCTTAAGACTTGTTGAAATGATATCATTTACCAGGAAATTTATTAGACCTCGAATTATTTCATTGCGATAAGTATATCGATCCTGATTTAATAAATTCTTAATTCCATACATCTTTTCGATTAATGCAATTATATCAACATTACGTACCTGTTCTAGTTCTACTAAACCAGCACGGACTCCATCTTCCAGATCATGTGTCCGCTGAGCGATCTCGTCACAAATGGCAACTATTTGTCCTTCAATAGTCGTAGCCACATCAATTTCAAAATGTAATCCCTGAAAATTAAAATCAGGATAAAAATATTTTTCTCGATATAAATGGGTGTGTTTTAGAATACCTTCACGCACATACGAAGTCAGGTTTAGACCATCAAATCGGTACTTTTTTTCGATCAAATCAACAACACGAACACTCTGGTAATTATGTTTGAATCCGCCAAAGTTATCTCCTGTTAAAAATCCATCCAGATTATCATTTCCAGAAAGAATATTATCTAATACGACTTCACCAACATGCCCAAATGGTGTATGCCCCAAATCATGTCCCAGTGCAATAGCCTCTACCAGTTCCTCATTCAATCCTAACGCTTTTGCCATGGTTCTTGCCAATTGAGAAACTTCAAGAGTATGTGTCAATCGAGTGCGATAATGGTCTCCCTCGCTGATTAAAAAAACCTGCTGTTTATGTTTTAAACGACGAAATGCTCTGGAATGGATAATTCGATCACGGTCACGCTGGAAAGCTGTTCTATAAGGATGCTCTTCTTCATTATAAATTCTTGTGATATGAGCAACTTTAGATTTTGTAGCGTAAGGAGCTAATACATCTTCTTCTGCTTTTTCGAAGAACTCTCTATTTCTTATCTTAAATTTCATTTTCTTTTTATGTAGACTTTTTGCTCAAAATTGTAAACAAATTAATACTCCATAATATTACTACTAAAATCTTTGTTCTTTTGGCAAGAAAGTTAAAAGCATGATATTGCACCACAGAAAGGAGCAAACACAGAAAAATGAATTTAAAAAATTTAATGTCTGTGTGTGTACCTTTCTGTGTTTTATTTTACATTTGCAGCTTGCTATGTTATATGACAACTACTGTGCCGACTAAGATAGACAGTTCCTCAATAAACAAATGGATTATTCTTCAGGAAAATTATGAAGTTACGTCAGCCTCTTTTAGCAATAATAAGATTTCCTTGCTTAGTTTTTGTCCTATATTTTCAGAATATCCAATATGGTTGTAACGAATTTTTCCAAATTTATCAATTACAATATGAGTAGGGAATCCAATAACATTAAATAACCTTTTTACATGGTAGCCTGAATGAAAATGATGAAAATTAAATGGATTCTGTTTAATAAATTTTTTAATCGAAACTGGAGCCTCCACTGAGATTGCCCAAAAAATAACTGCTGGATTCTTATTGAATTCACCAACAAGGGCATTCAGTTGCGGTACTTCTTGCTGACATGCTTTGCTCCAGCTATCCCAGAAAGTCAGTATAACAAGTTTGCCCTGTTGATCTGAAAACCTCAACGTATTTCCATCCAAATCTGTTAATTCAAAATCTGGGGCTAATTTCGCTGAAACCTTTAACTCTTTATCAATCTCATTTTGTAAGTAGTTGTTGAAATTATCAATATCTCCTTTGATTAATTGATGTATCTCTTTAAATTTATTGATCGCATCTTCCTGGGTAGGATTAATACTAATTGCTTTTATATAAGCATACTGTGCACTATCCAGCTTCCCTAATTGAAAGTAAAGATCGCCAATTTTCACCCATTCAAACGCAGGAAAAGGGGTGTCTAATTCGATAACCAGTTTTCTATTCTTGAGAGCCTGTTGGTAGTTTTGAAGTGCTGTCTCTAACGCGGCTTGAGTGGAAAGTATTTGACATTGATTTAAATTTAATTGTACCTGTCTTTGCAGTGGTTCTTCCCAGGGATGTGCCTGGAAATAGTGTTCTGCTGAATTAATAGTATATGCTTGCTCTATCATCTGACCAGCTTTTTTATAATCCTGTTTCCTCATATATAAATTTGCCAGATTCAACCAAATTGGAAAAGCATCTGGCTCCAATTCCGCATATTTTCGAAAATAATTAATAGACTCTTCCAGGTTATGGACCTGCTGAAAAAACAGTGCTAATTGATAATAAACGCTTTTCAAATGCCCTGAATGCTTTCTTTGCTTACTAAACTTATTTAATTCATTATGGATTGCGTCTTGATTTCCTTTGTGTTTCAGAAAAATCATCGAATATTCTACCCCATCCTTTTCAGGGCGATTCTGATATTTTGTTAACAGTGTTTCTCCATATTTTAGTGCAGTTTCATAATCATTCAACAATTTTAACGAGGTATTGAAAGCTAAGGCTAACGATTCAGCCTTATCTAAGGAATGAGACATGAGACTGTCCAGTTGAAAAGTAATTCGGTCTAATTGATGTTTTGACCAGTTACTTGCTTTAAGCTTTGTTTCCCAAAGGTCAAACCATACTTGATAATTATCCGGAAATAACTTCAGTTCCTGGTTAAATTCTTTAATGGCAGCAGAGTAATCGGGTACAAAATCGGAGCGTTTTTTCTGACTAAAAATAACTCCCAATTTATGATGTGTGTTTCTTTTAATGGACCCATTGTTATCTCGAATCATTATATTCCATCCCCAACCGCTATTGTCCTCAACACGATCCATCTGATCTTCAAATTTCAAGCGTAACAAATATGTATTCTTCTCAGTATTGATCATTGTCTTCCAAGAATTTTTCTTATTCTTCAGTTGGATTCTAAATGTCTTTACCGTTTGGTTCTGTAACAGTTGATAAACCATAAATATAGATTGGTCAGACCCTATTAGACGCCTGGGATTGAAAATAACCGTTATTTTATCTCCAGACCTTGGTTGGTTCGGTTTCCAGACGACAACCTCGTCAATATGTTTAGAGCAACTGAAGATAATTATGATTCCCGCTAACAAAAAACAAACCTTTTTTATCATTGAATTTTCCTCCCAAAACAAACTCTCAATAATATGACATTGATTTTCGCTTTCTACTGGAAAAAATACTTATCTCTTTAAATCCTAATTCCTTTAATATTTCAACAGCTTCTTGAAAATAGCTTCCAACAGCGTTAGGAGAATGTGAATCTGAGCCGAGTGTAATTGGAATTTCCATCGCTTTTACCAACCTTAATAATTCAATGCTGGGAAACGGTTCCGAAACGCTTTTCGTACGAAAACCCGAGGTATTTATTTCGAGACATACATCATAGTCTTTAATAGTTTCAAGTGTTCGTTCAGCGTAAGACATACTCTCAGCATCCATTTCCCCCCAAAATCTTCTTGGAAGATCGAAATGTGCAATAATATCGAACAGTCCTGTAAGAATCGCCTTTTCAACCGATTCAAAATATTTACAGAATAATTTTGTTTTATTATCACATTGCAAATCATTTAAATAAACAACTTGATTAGATGAGTCCACATTTAGGTAGTGAACACTACCAATGACATAATCGAACTTGTTGTTTGAAACCAATTTTTTCAGATAAGGAACAGCACTTTCTATGTAATCAAGTTCAATACCCGTCTTAATAATAATTTGTGGGAATTGGATTATTAAATCATCAATAATAGTTAAATACAATGGTAAATCTTCTGGAAGCATTCGATAATGATTATTATATTCAGCGGGTAAGGGATTGTGATCAGAAAAACCAATCTCATTTAAGCCTGCTGAGATAGCAAACTTAACATATTCTTTCATCGTTCCATTGGCGTGATTGCAGAACGAGGTGTGTATATGATAATCCGCCAACTTTTCCATCATGATTGTGTCCTTCTTTCGTTCACAAGTTGCATTATCGCTTCATATTTTTCACTAGAAAGTTTTTCCCGAACTGATTTCAATTCAAGCACGATTTGTGCAAGCTGTTGGTAAATTGATTTATAAAATGGAAATTCAGTCGATAATATTTCAAGATGTTTTTCGATTGTACCAATATCACCTCGTAAAATAGGACCAGATAACGATTTTTCTATACCGTGATTTCGTAAATTCGTCAAAGTTGTTGATAATATTGGAAAAAGTATTTTCAATGCTTCTTGCTCAGAATATTTCATTTTTTTAAATATCTCGATTACTGGTACCATTAAGGAAACCATATAATTCGAAGCCATTATGCATGCGAGGTGATAAACTGGTTTAAGTTCTTTGGGGACAATAATTTGATGTCCCTTTAAATCATTTATTATTTGGGAGGCTTTTTCAATGGCTACTGAATCACCCTCAGTACCAAAATAGCAGTTCTGAAATTTTTTCCAATCATCATCATTTCCAGAAAAAGTCTGTATCGGATGAAAACTGGCACAGGCGATATGAAACTCTTTTAAAGGATTAAGAACATCACTTGTTAAAACGCCAGATGTATGATAAATAAACTTTGAAAAATTTCTTTGCTCAAGATGGATTTTTAGATCGGAAACAACAGTAACAACTTCATCATCGGGCACAGAAATGAAAATTATGTCAACTTTATCCAATTCAAAAATATTATTTGAAGAAATTTCAGCATTTACAATTGCTCCAATTTTTCTTGTCAAGGATAAATTTTGATCAATCAATGCATGGATAAGATAATGATTTTTGTACAATGCTTTTAATAAAGCAGAGCCAAGTCGTCCGAGCCCAATAACAGCAATTTTTTCTTCTGCTCGAAACATGATTTCCGACCTTAAATTTTTAAAGATGATGAATGTAACAGAATACTTTAACAATTCAAAGTAAAATATGGTTCAAAATTTTTTTATTTCATAGAAAAGAAATAGATTTGGGTGGAAGAAGTTGGTTATATAGGCGATTATTCGTATTAATTTGCTAAACTTTGTTCCGATTGGGAATATTTATTTATATACTCTTTCTTTTAATTATTAAAAGAATGACTATCAATTTTCTCAATCCCCAATTCCATGATACTGAAAATCTCATCGGAATTTTTTCCATCCTGTGGGAAACTTGCGAGTTTAATTTCAAGTGGTAATGCTAATTGAAACCGATCCAGTCTGGACTGAATCCTTCCAGCAATGATTTTAGCAATTTTTAAATGAGTCTTAGGTAGCATGATTAATATTTTTTGATAATCACCATTGTAACTTAATATATCATTGGGTCTTAGGTGTTTTAGGATAACATAAATTATTCCTTTGAAGAGACGTATTATTAGTTCTGAATTCAACTTTGAAGTTATCCGTTTTAAGTTTTCGATAGCAACTGACATTACCGTAACATCAATTCGATCTAATTTAGATAATTTAATTTCCTTTGAAATTCGCTCTTTAAACTCTTCAGTAGAGACATAAGAGATATTACTTTCTTTGAATGCTGAGGATAAATAATCTGTAGTAAACTTATGATCATATTTCTGCAATTTATTAATCATTCCCTCTTTTAGATCTGGTTCATCTTTTACTTTCGTCACAACTTTTTGAATTTCTTTTTCATTTTCTTTTTCTCTGTTTGACAATTCGAGATCTTGAATTTTATATTTATATATTTTCTTTCGAACAATTTTTTCATGTTCAAATATTGCATCGCAATTTAAACAATGATACTGTATCTGAGGAAGCTTTGTCCACTGTCCACAATTATTACAGCTAAACGAGGCACTTGAGTTATTTGTAGATAAATCCTCGTCAATATTAATCGATTTACAAACCGGACAAATATAATTAATACTCAAATTATAGTGATAACAAATCGGGCAAACCTTAACTATATCTACAATAGACCTCTCCAACAATTTTTGCTCAGCCCATTTTTCTAACAGTTCTCGTTCTTTGCCATAAGCTGTTTGATTAGAAACGAGATGAACATCTCGATAGACATAGCCTAATATACTCTGTTTGTCCAATTGAGGTTCAAGCCACTGCTTATTTCGAGCCGATAAAATCTCTTTCAACTGATTAAATAATAAATCTTCGTTGAATGATCTCCCTTTACCATTTGCACAATAGTGGATATAATTTTTCACTCGGAGTAATAACTCTTCTTTACGAACTGGTTTGTAAATGTAATCTAAAACTCCCTCTCTTAAAAGTTGTATCTTGGTATTTATGTTATGGTGAGATGTTAAAATTATCACTGGCACTGAAGCACAAACATTATCTTGTTTCAACTGTTGGAAAGCCTGATAACCATTATAACGAGGCATTATTAGGTCCATTAGGATGATATTTGGTTTAACACTTTTAACTTTTTCACAAATATTAGAACTGTTTGGTTCTGTGACCACATTAAAATCTTCTCTTTCAAATAATTCCTTAAGTAATTTTAAGACAATTAGATCATTATCTAAAATAAATATTTTTTTCTTATCCATTTTCATTTACCATTGTCAAAATTAAGTAAACCACAAAATAAGTAAAAATTATTCCACTAATGAATCATATTTTCCATCCACATCTGTTAAACAGTATAAGCTGATTTTTAAATTTTTATTACGAATATAACAAATATTTTTCTACTTCATTATTGATATTAAAAATCTGCAACCATTATGCCATACAAAAATATAAATATTATTATTGAAATATCAATTATATAAACAATGCAATTTTTTTAATTTCAATTATTATATAAACTACCTGTTATAAAAATTCAAAACCAGCGTAACTTTTGTACGATTTTAGAACACCTGTTAAACAAATTGAGACTAATAGATTTATAACGTTAGATCACTTCAGATTTTAAGGAGTGAGATAAAAGAACATAGCTTCGCATATCGAAGATTCGCCATGTTTTTAGGAGCTTTGAATAATGAAAACGATAATTGATTTCTGATACTGGATGTTTCAAAATCAAGTATCGAGAATGCAGGATAATAATAAAAGGTTTAAAAATAAAAAAAGGAGAGAATTTTAACTTCTCTCCTTTTCTAAATTCATTACAAATTGTTAGTCCACCAAGCTTTTTCCCTCCAACAATAACAAGAGGACGGAACTATTGTGGTTCTTCCATCTCTGTTGTGTCTGGAACAGCTACAGTATCGGCGGGTGCTTCTTCAATTTGTTCAGTTTGCACTTCAGGTTCGGGTTCTTCTTTCTTTGCACAACCGTTCATAAACATAAGGGGAACTGTCAGACAAAGAATTAAGACTAACACCAGCAAGAATCGTTTCATTCTTATTCACCTCCTATTAATTTTTAGAGTAATACTTTGCTCTTTAGCTTATTAAAGGTTAAGCATAGCATAATTAATTATACAAAGATAGACTCTAATATAAAAAAATATTGGTATTTGTCAAGAAAAAAATTAAAATTAACACAAAATTATCTAAAATCACCTGTAACATTAAACGCCGCCCAATAAACAGGATGAACGTTAATTTGAGTTTTCACTAAATTGATTGCCTTTTGCAGCGCCCTGGCTCTTGAATCTCCTTCTTTAAGATATCGGAAAAACCTTTTTATCATCACTGCCGTCGCCAGGTCATCCACTTTCCAGAGACTGGAGAGCAGCGAGGAACTGCCCGCATAAATGAAACTACGAGAAAGTCCGACCACTTCGTCACCGACACTGATTTTTGCCAGACCTGTTTCGCAAGCACTCATTGCCACAAGATAGGTGTTCATATTGAGTCCAAATATTTCGTGTGCTGTCAAACGTCCATCATTTGCTTCGTCAGCAGTGAGTAATAACGATGAAAACAGTGGATTGGCTGCATCAAATTCTCCATGACACGACAGGAGAATCATATTGGCAGCGTCACAAGACTGTTTGAACGTTGTTTCTGTGGCATGATTATTTAAATATGAGGTCACATCTGGATAAAACAGTTGAACACTTTCGATTTCTTTTTCGGCAAAAGGGAGCTCAAATTGAGGCATATTCAGATCAGGATTTCCCATTGCCAGTATCTGGGGAGTCCATTCCTTAGCCGATAGAAAGTACTGCCCTTTATTCATACAGATGTTAAGCACTGCCGCGCTTGGTGCCAGCGAAATTGAATATTTTTCTATTAAATATTGCTGGCTATTGTCTAACAATGCTGCAAAAGGTAGATAATGAAGAATGCCATGAGGTATGATAACGATATGATTTTGATGCTCAATTGCCGATTCAAACGGTTTGATGAGCAAATTATACAAATGCTGGGAAATATTAAAAATGGGTTTCTGCTCTTGAAGCGCTGTTCTGAAAAGTTCAACCTGCGATGTCAGATCGGTTGCCTCAAAATTGGTCTGTTTTGAATTAATCTGTTTATTTGTTAAAGTCCAGGTATAAAGTTTGTTTTCTGTATAAAAATACTCTAAAATAATAACACTATCTGGAATAATACTTTCTAATAAATCCACATTTGCATGTGTGACAGTTACCATTTCAGCTAATTCGGTATTCTGCTGCTTCAGTTCGATTAAAAATTTTTGGTACGTTTGCTTCAAATCCTGTAAATGGTCATTTAAACGATTTAATCTTTCCTGTTCAGAAACAGTGATATTGGCTCCTTTTACAATTAAATTAGAGACCTCATTTTGAATCCGCCGAATTTCATTTTGTATATTTTTACCCTGACTTAATGTTTCTTCACTCACTTTTCCGCTGAATTTTATGTCTCGGTTCGCCAGCAGATCGATGAAATTTCGCGATTTGGCACGCTCGACAATTTCCAGAGCTTTGCCTGGTAATTTTAGCTGAAGATATAAATCTACCAGGTCATAATAAACATCTAATTTATCATCGATAAATCCCGCTTTATATTCTTCGACTTTAATCTGTGAGCGCATATTCTCAATAACTTCCAGTGCCTCATAATAGGCATTTATGCTTTGTTCCAGATTGTTGCTCTCCCCATACAACTGTCCAATTAAGCGGCGGCTTCTCCATTCGACTTCAGGGATAAAAAGCTGTTGAGCCTTATCTGCTGCAAGGTTCAGTGTATCCAGAGCTGCTTTCATATTTTCAAGGAAAAGATAGGTCTTTCCGATTTCATATAGGCATTGCACTTCATTCCGACCATCATATATTGCTTTACTAATTTTTAATGCTTGATGAAAATAACCAAGTGCGTCAACGGTTCTCCCCTGCTGTAAATATATGCTGCCAATATCGCGGTAGCCATATCCCAAGCCACGTTTCGAATTGATTAATTCATCAATGTGAATCGCCTGCTGGAACTGTTCCAGTGCCTCATTCCACCTGTTCTGCGCTCGATAAATTAATCCTAAATTTTTATGAATAGTTGCCATATCAGGGCGATCATTTATTTCCTTTGCCAGCTCCAATGCCTGCTGTTCTTTAATAATTGCATCATCGAGATTTCCTAAGCTCATCAAAATTAATCCCTCCGTTGCCAGGCCAACTGACTGGAATTTTTTATTATTCAGTTCGGCAAAAATCTGCTGGGCTTGTTTTTCAGATCGAAGTGCTTGCTCATAATTCCCCATCTTCCAGAAAACATTGGCTAACAAATGTTTTGATAAAGCGATCCAGTAGGAATTCCCCAATTGTTCTGCTAATTTCAGCGCCTGGGATTGATATTCTAATGCCGCCTGATAATTTGCTAATCGCTCATGACTTAGTCCTAAATTCTGAAAGATTTCTAATGTACCATCCATATTTTGCTGGGCTTGATAGATTTTTAGTGCTTGCTCCTGGTTTTCAATGGCTTTTGAATAATTATCCAGCTTCATTAAATAAATTCTACCCCGATCCTTCAGACAATTAGCTACATTGGTACTATCGCCAATCTCATGATAAATTTCAATTGCTTTTAAAAAATTATTTAGCGCTTTCTCAAAATTCTCACCTCTTTCATAAACTAATCCCAGATTACGATAGGAATTTGCCATCTGGGGTTTAAGATCATATTCTTCAATCAGCTTGAGATATTCATTTTGATAAAATACGGCCTGGTCATAATTTTTATTCTCAGTATAAAAAAGGACTAAATAAGCATAACTATCAGCAATTTTTTGAATATCATTATTGGCTCTGGCTGACTCTAATGCCTCAAGTTGATAGACAATCGCCTTATCGTAAAATCCGCCACTTGTTGAGGTCTCAATGATGTATTGATATAAATTGTTGATCGCCAGAATATCTCCTCTTTTTTTTGCCATGATTAAAGCTTGTTCATATTCCGCAATAGCGTCGTTCCATTTTTTGTTTTCAACGTCTTTATTTCCCCGACGGACGGTGGACACAAACCGCTCTTCGGCAAATTGCAGTTCCTGCTCATCATTCATCCCCTCAAATCCAATAAATTGATAACCAGCGTAAAAATAGGGATCAAAACCAGCTTTCTGCATTTGTAATTGCACTCGCAGAAACGCATCACCAGCAGAATAGTCTAATAGCGCATCGAAAAAATATTCCCAAAAAGTGTTATCGTTTGTATCCCATAAAGAAATGATCAAACTTGGCGCTCCAGCATATAATAACGCCTTCTGCAACGCCAGGAGGGATAATATTCCGCCATCCTGGATTCCATTTAAAATAATTAGTGAGCATTGTAAATCTAAATCATAAATATCTCTTACTTGAAATGTTGGATTATTCTTTAGCGAATGCAACACCACAGCAGAAAGTAAGGGATCATTATCATAAGAGCTAAACTTTATATCTAAATAGATTAACTCCCCGCTTTGCAAATCATCTTTTAACTTAGTATTGATAGATGCACCAACATTATTCTCCAATATGATATTTTTAATGCTATATCCGAGACTTTCTAAATTTTTAACGAAATCACCACCAGCAAATAGAATTTTTGCACTCCTGATCTTTCGTTTTTGATAGCTGTAATAATAGTTTGATAAGTTAGGTACAATTATGACATTTTTGAATTGCTGGTATTCAGGAAAAGAGAAATTGATCAAATAAGAAAA